>Ga0256839_1000773_pt1 | contig 40935 bp, 43 predicted proteins | sample 354166metaG_FD_185968 | JGI IMG/M metagenome (GOLD analysis project Ga0256839, IMG submission 185968) | Hydrothermal vent microbial communities from Mid Atlantic Ridge, Atlantic Ocean - 354-166 | ecosystem: Environmental > Aquatic > Marine > Hydrothermal vents | place: Atlantic Ocean: Mid...
CCCCGTGGCCAGCTATTCCCTGCCGGGCGACAACGGGGCGCGCACCGCGCACTTGGTCATGGATGAACTGCGCGAGGTGGGCATCCGCTACACCCGGGACGGGCGGGTGTTTTTCTTCAAGCCCGCTGACGGCAAACTTGTCGGGGGCAAGCGCGCGGTCCTGCCCGCGGGCGCGCGGGCCAGCGCCTTTGCCGCGGGCGACAGCGCCACGGGCATCACCGCCTATGGCCTGGACGACGGGCGCGCCCTGATCATGCAGGCGGAATTCAAGATCTCCCATCCCAACGATGTGCGCGTGGTGACGCCGCAATTGTCTTTCCCCCTGGGTGAAGAAGCCATCACGGTGGATTTTCAGGGGCGCGCCCTGACCCGTCTGGCCGTACAGCAGGGCGAGGAATCGGCCACCATCGTCGCGGCCACGGAGGATGGCCGCCTCATCCTGACCACCCTGATCCAGGAAATATCCTTTCTGGACGACGAGGTCACCCTTGATATCGACCATACGGAGCTTCCCGCCCAGGACCAGGCCATCGATTTCCTGTTGCTGGACAAGGAACAACGTACGGTGTACGCCGCCAGCCGGGACGGCTGGATGAGCGTCTTCGATATCAGCGACCCGGCGGCGCCGGTGCTCATTCAGCGCCTGCGCGTCGTGGGCGATGCCCTCCATGTGAGCACCCTGGCTTTCCTGACCGGTGACATCTCTCTTTTGATCGCCGACTCCGCGGGCGCCATCAACCAGTGGTTTCCCGTGCGCGACGAAACCAACACCATGCGCCTGACCCGCATCCGCACCTTCGACACCGGGCAGGACGATATTCATACCCTGGGCATCGAGCCGCGGCGCAAAGGCTTCATGGCCGCGGACGAGCAGGGCCGGGTAGGCATCTATCACGCCACGGCCCACCGCCTGCTGGAAGTGGCCGAGGTTTCCCCGGCGCCTATCCGCATGCTGAGCATCGCCCCGCGCGCCGATGCCTTCCTGGCCGAAGACGGCAGCGGACGACTGCACTATTGGGAAGTAGACAATGAACACCCCGAGATCTCCTGGTCCGCCCTGTGGGGGAAAGTCTGGTATGAAAGTTATCCTGAACCGGAATATGTGTGGCAGTCCTCCTCGGCCAGCAACGACTTCGAACCCAAGTTCAGCCTCACCCCCCTGGCCTTCGGCACTCTCAAGGCGGCCTTTTTCGCCATGCTGTTCGCCGTCCCGCTGGCCATCATGGGCGCCATCTACACCGCCTATTTCATGGCCCCGCGCATGCGCCAGCTGGTCAAGCCCGGCATCGAGATCATGGAGGCCCTGCCCACGGTGATCCTCGGCTTCCTCGCCGGCCTGTGGCTGGCGCCGGTGGTGGAGAAAAACATGCCCGGCGTGTTCGCCCTGCTGGTGTTCGTCCCCCTCGGCGCCCTGCTCTTCGCCTACCTGTGGCGCTGCCTGCCGGCACGCCTGACGCGCTGGGTTCCCGAGGGATGGGACGCGGCGCTGCTGGTCCCGGCCATTCTGCTGAGCAGCGCCCTCGCCCTGTGGCTGGGCCCATACATGGAACAGGCATGGTTCCACGGCAACATGCCGGAATGGCTCAGCCACACCATGGGCATCGACTTTGATCAGCGCAACGCCCTCATCGTCGGCATCGCCATGGGTTTCGCCGTCATCCCCACCATTTTCTCCATGACCGAGGACGCCATTTTCAACGTGCCCAAACACCTGCGCAACGGCTCCCTGGCCCTGGGCGCCACCCAGTGGCAGACCCTCACGCGGGTCATCATACTGACCGCCAGCCCGGGCATCTTCGCCGCCGTCATGATCGGCCTGGGGCGCGCCGTGGGGGAAACCATGATCGTGCTGATGGCCACCGGCAATACGCCCGTGCTGGACTTCAGCATTTTCCAGGGCATGCGCACCCTGTCGGCCAACATTGCCGTGGAAATGCCGGAATCGGAAGTGGGCAGCTCCCACTACCGTATTCTGTTCCTTGCCGCCCTGGTATTGTTCGCCTTCACCTTCATTGTCAACACGGTGGGCGAACTCGTTCGCCAGCGCCTGAGAAGCAAGTACAGCAACCTGTGAGTATCCTGCGATGAAATCCTGGTTCAAGAGTGGCGCGCCCTGGGTATGGCTCAATGCCTGCGCGGTCAGCGTCAGCATCCTCATGGTCATCGGCCTGCTGGCCCTCATCACCGTGCGCGGGCTGGGACACTTCTGGCCCGCCGACCTGGCCGAATTCACCTACACGGAGCGGGACGGCGGCACCTCTCACCTGGTGGGCGAGTTTCACGAGTCGGAAGAGGTCTCGGCCGAACAGCTCAAGGCGACAGGGGATCTGAACATCGGTGACTCGCCATGGATCACGCGCCATTTGATCAAGACGGGCAACCGCGACGTGAGCGGCATGGACTTCCGCTGGGTAATCGAGTCACGCATATCGTCCCTGTCCTACCCTGAAACACTGGTGGTCATCGAACGCCGTGAATGGGGCAATCTCTATGGTTACCTCGACAGCATTCAGGAAGCTGGACGCACCGTGGCCGAAGGCGAAGCCGCATGGGAGGCGTTCCAGGAGCGGCTGACGAGAACAGAGGATATTTTCAGCCAGATACGGGCCATCGAGAAAGACGAGATCGGTTCCATCAACAGCAGCGTGGAGCGCCTGCGCCTCGCCAAGCGCAAACTGGAACTGGCCGGGGACGACGATCCCGCCAAACTGGCCATCATCGCCGATGAAGAAGCCGGGCTGCAAAGCCGCTACGACGCCCTGCAAAAGGCGCTCATCGAACACTACAAGGCCATCGGGCGTGACAGCATCACCGTCACCGTTGCGGACGGCAGGCAGGTCCAGGTGCCCCTGGCGAAGATCGTGCGCACCTACCGTCCCAATGCCATGTCGACCATGGACAAAATCGGCCACTACTTTGCCAAACTGTGGGAGTTCGTCAGTGACGACCCGCGAGAAGCCAATACGGAAGGGGGCATCTTCCCGGCCATCTTCGGCACCATCATGATGGTGATGCTCATGTCCGTTTTCGTCACCCCCTTCGGCGTGGTGGCGGCCATCTACTTGCGTGAATACGCCCGCCAGGGCTGGCTGACGCGCACCATACGCATCGCCGTCAACAACCTCGCCGGCGTCCCCTCCATCGTCTACGGTATCTTCGGCCTGGGATTTTTCGTCTATTTCCTCGGCGGCAACATCGACCAGCTGTTCTTTCCCGAGGCCCTGCCGGCCCCCACCATGGGCACGCCGGGCATCCTGTGGGCCTCCCTGACCCTGGCCCTGCTCACCGTGCCGGTGGTCATCGTCGCCACCGAGGAGGGGCTGTCGCGGGTGCCGCGCGCCGTGCGCGAAGGCAGCCTGGCCCTGGGCGCCACCAAGGTGGAGACCCTGTGGCGCACCGTGCTGCCCATGGCCAGCCCCGCCATCATGACCGGCCTCATCCTCGCCATCGCCCGCGCCGCCGGCGAGGTGGCGCCGCTGATGCTGGTGGGCGTGGTCAAGCTGGCCCCCGCCCTGCCCCTGGACGGGGACTTCCCCTATCTGCACTTGGACCGTAAATTCATGCACCTGGGCTTTCATATCTATGACGTGGGCTTCCAGAGCCCCAATGTGGAGGCGGCGCGCCCCCTGGTCTACGCCACGGCCCTGCTGCTGGTGCTGGTCATCGTAGCGCTCAATCTGGCGGCCATTGCCATCCGCAACCGCCTGCGGGAAAAATACAAGTCACTGGAACACTGAGGAAGACACATGAATACGACATCCACCACCCATGGCGTGGCCATGGGCACGCTGCCAGGAAACCAGGGACCCGCCACAGAAACACCGCTGGAGACCTGCCTGGAGGTCAAGAACCTCAACCTGTACTATGGCGACACCCAGGCCTTGCAGAACATCGAACTCGCCATCCCCAGCCGTCAGGTAACGGCCTTCATCGGACCCAGCGGTTGTGGCAAATCCACCCTGCTGCGCTGCTTCAACCGCATGAACGACCTCGTGGACGGTGTGCGCCAGAACGGGCAGATCCTCCTCGACGGCGAGGACATCTACCACCCCGCCGTGAACGTGGTGGACCTGCGCCGCCGTGTCGGCATGGTGTTCCAGAAGCCCAACCCCTTTCCCAAGACCATTTACGAGAACGTCGCCTACGGCCTGCGCCTGCAGGGCATCAAGAAACGCCACATCCTCGACGAGACGGTGGAAAAAGCCCTGCGCCGCGCCGCTCTGTGGGACGAGGTCAAGGACCGCCTGCACGAAAATGCGCTGGGCATGTCCGGCGGTCAGCAGCAGCGCCTGGTCATTGCCAGGGCCATTGCCGTAGAACCCGAAGTGCTGCTGCTGGACGAACCCGCTTCCGCCCTCGACCCCATCTCGACCCTGAAAATCGAGGAGCTGATATTCGAGCTCAAGGAACGCTACACCATCATCATTGTCACACACAACATGCAGCAGGCGGCGCGCGTCTCGGACTTCACGGCCTTTCTCTACATGGGCGGGCTGATCGAGCACGACAGGACCAACACCATCTTCACCAACCCGGCGAAGAAACAGACCGAGGACTACATTACGGGGCGCTATGGGTGACTGCGGGAGGCGTGAGGCATAGAGCAGGGGTTTTCGCTTCATGCCTCACGTCTCACGCTTCACGCCAAAAAGAGGAAAAGATCAATGAGTGAGAATCTATTCGGGCAACATATCTCCAAGCAATTCAACGCGGAACTGGAAGACATCCGCAACCGCGTTCTCACCATGGGCGGACTGGTGGAGCAACAGGTCCTGGATGCCGTGAAGGCCCTCACGGAGGGCGACCTGGCGCTGGCGGAGAAAGTCATCGAGCGTGACCACGAAGTCAACGCCATGGAAGTGGCCATCGATGAGGAATGCACCCAGGTGCTGGCACGCCGCCAGCCCGCCGCCAGCGATCTGCGCCTGGTGGTGGCCGTCATCAAGACCATCACCGACCTGGAGCGCATCGGCGACCAGGCCGAGAAGGTGGCGCGCATGGGCGCCCATCTCACCAAGATCCCGCGCCCCGAAAACCAGTATATCGAGATCCAGCACCTGGGCGAACTGGTGCAGCACATCCTCCACAATGCGCTTGACGTGTTCGCGCGCATGGAATCGGCAGCCGCCATCGACGTCACCCGCGAGGACGCCAAGATCGACCGCGAATACGAGGCCACCATGCGCCAGTTGGTCACCTTCATGATGGAAGACCCGCGCACTATCAAGCGCTCCCTGGACGTGATGTGGGCCGCGCGCGCCCTGGAACGCATCGGCGACCACGCCAAAAACATCTGTGAATATGTGATATATTTCGTCGAGGGCAAGGACGTGCGCCACACGGAGCTGGTGTCGCGACGCGACTGAGCCGGCCAATCCGGCGTCCCTTCCCGAAACGAAGGAACCCTTATGCGACTTCTGCTGGTGGAAGACGACAAGCTGCTTGGAGACGGCATCCAGGCCGGATTGCACCAGGCAGGTTACGCCGTGGACTGGATGGAGAACGGCGAGGACGCGGAGGCCGCCCTGCGTACGGAGGACTATGAACTCATGGTCCTCGACCTCGGCCTGCCGGGGCGCTCGGGGCTGGACGTACTGAAGTCCCTGCGCGCCAAAGACAACGACCTGCCGGTACTCATCCTGACGGCGCGCGATACGGTCAGCGACCGTGTCAAGGGCCTCGATGCCGGCGCCGACGACTACCTCATCAAGCCCTTCGACCTGAACGAACTCAATGCCCGCATCCGCGCCCTGCTACGGCGCCACAAGGGGCGCGCCAACCCCGTCATCGCGCATGGCAAACTGATCCTGGATCCCGCGGCGCATACCGTCACTCTGGACGGCGCGCCCGTCAGCCTGTCGCAGCGGGAATTCGCCATCCTGCAGATGCTGCTGGAAAACCGCGGCAAGGTCATGTCACGCGCCCGCCTGGAAGAGGGCCTGTACGCCTGGGGCGAGGAAGTGGAAAGCAATGCCGTGGAAGTCTATATCCACCATCTGCGCAAGAAACTCGGCTCAGGCCTGATACGCACCATGCGCGGGGTGGGCTATGTCATCGACAAACCCGCATGAAGCGCTCCATACGCCAAAGACTCCTCATCACCCTCCTTTCTGTCGTCACCGTCAGCTGGGGGCTGACGGCCCTGAGCGGTTACTACGAAGCCCATCACGAAATCGAGGAACTGTTCGACGCCCAGCTGGCGCAGTCTGCGCGCGTCCTGCTCGCCATGAGTTCCCACGAACTGGAAGAACAACGCCTCTTCGGGCAATCGGGCAACAACGTAATCACCGCTTACGAGGCAGAGCTGACCGCGGGTCACGAGTATGAACGCAAACTGGCCTTCCAGGTATGGACCGAAGGCGACAACCTGGCCCTGCGCTCCGAGAATGCCCCCACCCACCCCCTCGCCGGCAAGGCCAACGGCTACAGCGACCGCTCCCTGAACCAGGCGCGGTGGCGGGTCTACTCCCTCACCAACACGCCCGGCAACATCCGGGTTCAGGTGGCGCAAAGCCTGGAGATCCGCAACGAGCTGGTGGAGGCCATTACCCAGCGGCTGCTGATACCCATCCTCCTGAGCCTGCCGGTCCTGGCTATCCTCATCTGGTTCGGCGTCACCCGCGCCCTGCGCCCCCTGCTGGACCTGGCGCGGGACGTGGCCCACCGCGACCCCGAGCAGCTGCGCCCCCTGCCCCTGGAAAACATCCCCGCGGAGAGCCGTCCCCTGGTGGAATCCCTCAACCAGCTCTTCGACCGCCTGGAAACCGCCTTTGAGAACGAGCGCAGGTTCACGGCGGACGCTGCGCATGAATTGAGAACCCCCCTCGCGGCCCTCAAGATACAAGCCCAGGTCGCGCAAGGGACCCGGGACGAAACGGCGCGCCGCCATGCCCTGCAGCAACTCGTCCAGGGCGTGGACCGCGCCACCCATCTGGTCCAGCAACTCCTGACGCTGGCACGCCTGGACCCCGATGCCGCCTACGCGGACAAGACCGGTGTGGATCTCTGCGCCCTGGCGCGGGAAACCCTGGCCGAACTCTCCCCGGCGGCCCGGGAAAAACACATTGAGCTGTCCCTCAATTCCGATTGCCATGGCTGCTTCCACGGCAACCGCGATGCATTGGCCATCCTGTTGCGCAACCTGGTGGAAAATGCCCTGCGTTATACCCCCGGGAACGGCAAGGCGGAAGTCGAGGTGCTTACCGGCGGTGACGGCAGCGTCACTCTAAGCGTAGCCGATAGCGGACCGGGCATCCCGGAAGAGGAACGCGCCCGGGTCACGGAGCGCTTCTACCGCAGCCGCGCCGCCCAGCAGATTCCAGGCAGCGGCCTGGGCCTGTCCATCGTTCAGCGCATCGTCGAGCATCACCGGGCCACCCTCACCCTGGGCACAGCTTCCCTGGGCGGCCTGCAAGTGGAAGTCCGTTTCCCGCCGGACTGATTCCCGGATTCCACCGCATTCATCCCGACCGCGCCCCTTCCCCATCGGCACTGTAAGCAGTGCGGCTTGGGAGAAAGCGCCGCGACCAATGCAGACTTTTCTCTTTACCCCACCCTCCCCATTAAGGCCCGCTTAAGCCTCCTCCCCTAAGATTCTCCCCAGATCACGCAATCAGGGTTCAAATCAAAGGAGCATCCATCATGTCAACACAAGTCAAAGTCTGGGATCCATTACTGAGAGCCTTCCACTGGATCCTGGCCAGTTCATTCTTCATCGCCTACTTCACAGAAGAGGATCTGCTCACACCCCATGTATGGGCGGGCTACACCGTACTGGCCATGCTGGCTTTCCGCCTGATATGGGGGTTCACCGGCCCCCGCCATGCCCGCTTCTCGGATTTCCTGTATTCGCCATCGAAAGCCATCGCGTACCTCAAAGACACCTTATTTATGAGGGCCAAACGTTACATAGGCCACAATCCCGCCGGAGCAGTCATGATTTTCTTAATGATCTTCAGCCTGTTGGCGACATCCTTCACCGGTCTTGCAGTGTATGCGGCGGATCAGCACGCCGGCCCCCTCGCGCCCTGGCTCGGCGCCGTGGGCGAGCATTGGGAGGATATTTTCGAGGAAACCCATGAGTTCTTCGCCAACTTCACCCTCTTCCTGGTCATTCTGCACTTGGCCGGCGTGGCTTTCGAAAGTCTGGTCCACAAGGAAAACCTGGTGCGCGCCATGATCACCGGCTACAAACGCCACCAGGAATACTCATGACCCGCTGCCGGGCAAAACGCTTCCGACCGCCTGCAGGCCTTCCCTGACGGGCGGTTGGGTGCGGCTGGCCCTTCAACTGAGACCCTTTTCACAGGATTGCACATTTATTCAAAAATTTTTGTGAAAACTGTTGACAGCCGTTATTTTTGGGAATATATTCCCAATTAAGTTTTGCGATTATTTTCCCATATATAGGATGAGAGATTGATTACCTTAATACCAAGAAGCAGGAGGAACGAGACGCCATGCAAACCAATATCACAGAACTGAGCCAAAACCGCATCGTGGCCAGAATACGGAGCAAGTCCCATATCACGCCCCTCTCCCAGGAGCGCCTGGCAACAGCAAAGACTTCCTATACCACGCGCGCTGTCCCCCTGGAGATGATCGCCACCCTCATCAACGGGGATGTGACGCCGGCGCCCGGCGACCTGGTCCTGGCGCGCATCGACAAACTGGGCCAGCACACCCGCCTGGAGCTGGGCACCGGCCGCAAGGCGCCCCTGTTCGTCGGCGATGAGGTCATCGTCAGCTACGGACACCGCTATGCCCCCGACCAGTTCGAGGCGGAGGTGCCTGAGAGCCTGGAGCCCTGCCACCTGGTGGCCGCCGGCGGCATCGCCGCCGCCATGCTGTCCCGTCACAGCAAAAAGAAAATGCCCACCCGCATCACGCCCCTGGGTCTGCTGGGCAACGACAATGGGCGCGTCATCAATCTCTCCGACTGGTCGCTGTCACCCATCGACACCCCACACTCACAGCCCCTCACCCTGGCCTCCGTGGGCACGGCCATGAACGCGGGCAAGACCACTTCCGCCGCCTATCTCATCCGGGGACTGGTCAATGCCGGCCTCAAGGTGGGCGCCGCCAAGCTGACGGGCACGGGCGCCGGTGGCGACGTATGGCTGATGCGCGATGCCGGCGCCAGCGTCGTCTATGACTTCACCAACGCGGGCTATGCCTCCACCCACCAGCTTTCACTGCAGGAACTGGAAGACATCACCACCCTGCTGACGGGCCACCTGCAGGCCGCCGGCGTGGATATCATCGTCCTGGAAGTGGCCGACGGCCTTTACCAGGAAGAAACCGCCGCCCTGCTTGAGTCCGGGACCTTCAGGAACACCGTGGATGGCGTCATGTTCTGCGCCGGGGACGCCATGGGCGCCGCCATGGGGATAGAGTGGCTGCGCCGCCGCCAACTCCCCGTGTTTGCCGTCAGCGGCGCCCTGACCGCCTCCCCCCTGGCCTGCCGCGAGGCGGAGCGCGCCGGCGACCTGCCCATCCTGGATCTTGCACGCCTCTCCAATGAGCGTATCTATTCAGAGATAGAGCAGTGGCTGGGCGTGCAGACGAGCGAAGGGGCAAAGGTGCTGCAATGAAACGCCTCCTGAAGTGGCAGGATCACAACAGGATATTGCTGGTGCGCCTGGTGCTCAACGGCTTGTTTCAGGCCGCTGTCACCGTCACCACCGCACTGCTGGTCAAGCTCACCTTCGACCGTTTCATCTCCACGGAAGCCGCGGCACCGGGGCATCTGCTGGGCTGGATCGCCGCAGGCTTTCTCATTGCGGCGGGCTGTGGCGCCTGGCTGCGCCTCACGGAGCGCGCAGACGCCGAGAAGCTGGGGCAGGATTACATCCATCACCTGCGTCTCTCCCTCTACCGGCACATGAGCCGCATTCCACCGCGCACCCTGCAGAAACGCAGTCAGGGCAGCACCATGCTGCGTTTCGTGGGTGACCTGAGCGCCATCCGCCAGTGGATCAGCCTGGGGCTGGCGCGCCTGCTGGTGGCCGGCATCACCATCGGCGCCACCCTGCTGGCCCTCATCGCCCTCAACGGCCTGCTGGCCCTCATGGTGGGTTCGGTGCTGGCGCTGGGCGCGCTGTGTTCCCTGGCGCTGGGCAGGCCCATGCAGGCGGCCGTGCGCGAGGCGCGCCGCCGTCGTTCCTACCTGGCAGGCAACATCAGCGAAAAGATCAATGCCATGGCCGTGGTGCAGGTATGCGGGCAGACACAGCGCGAACACAACCGCCTCGCACGCCAGAGCCAGCGTCTCAAAGAGGCCATGGTGTCTCGTGCGCGGGTCATAGGGAAACTGCGCGCCGTCACTGAAGGCACCGCGGCACTGGCAACGGCCGCCGCCCTGGTGATGGGCGCCATTGTCGTGGGCAAGGGGCAAGCCACCCCGGGCATGGTGGTCGCCGTCATGAGCATCGTGGGTCTGCTCATCCCCCCCATGCGCGACCTGGGGCGGGTCTATGAATACTGGCAGGGGGCCCAGGTGGCGCGCCAGAAGATCCACGAGTTTCTGGCCATCCCGGCCAGCGCCCACACCGACAACCGCACCCGGCGCTTAAAGGACGGCAACGGCCTGCTAGAGTTCCACCGGGTCTCCGTGCGGGGCTCCCTGCGGCGCTTCTCCGCCGTGGCCCAGCCCGGCAAGGTGATCGCCGTGGTCGGCCCCAACGGGGCCGGCAAATCCACCCTCCTCGCCCTCGCCGCCTGTCTCATGGAAGCCGACAAGGGACGCGTACTGCTCAACGGAAAACCCATCACCCGCCTGACGCCGCAATCCCTGCGCCGCGCGGTCGGCATGGTCAGCCCGGATCTCCCCCTGCTGCGCGGTACCATCGAACGTAACCTGTGCTATCGCTGGCCCAAGGCGACCGAAGACCAAATCACCCGAGTGAAGACCGTGTGCGGCCTGGACGCGCTGCTCGACGATCTGCCCGAGGGTGGCCAGACCCGGCTGACGGATGGCGGCCTCAACCTCTCCCTGGGACAGCGCCAGCGCATCGCCCTGGCGCGCGCCATCCTCGGCAACCCCGGCCTGCTGTTGCTCGACGAAGCCGATGTCAACCTGGATCCCGCCGCACGGAAAATTTTCCGGCGGGTAATTTCAGACTACGAGGGTACGGTGCTCATGGTCACCCACCATATCGACATGCTGCGACTCGCCGACGAGGTGTGGCACCTGGAGAATGGCCTCCTGGTGGAGACGGGCACGCCCAATGAGTTATTAGGAAACGGAGAAGGTGCGACTGCACGCCTGTTCCACAATGTTCACATATTGGCGTCATAAGGAAACGAGACATGCTCGACGACACCGCATTGAAAATTTCTGATACCGCGGATACCCAAAGGGAACGCCCCAGAGTACACGCGCTGATGGAACACCCGGAGCAACGCTACCTGCTCTATCGCCCGCAGAACGTGTGCGCGGACTCCCCCATGGTCGTCACCGTACATGGCATATCGCGCAATGGGCGGGAACAGATCGAGCAGTTCCAGGCCTGGGCCGACCGCTACCAGGTCATCCTTCTCGCCCCCCTGTTCACCAAACCAGTATTCAAGGATTACCAGCGCCTGGGTCGCGTTGGACGCGGCGAACGCGCTGATCTGGCGCTGGCGCAGATGATCAGCGAGGCTGCCGACATCACCGGAACTGAACAACGGCGGGTCTTCCTGTTCGGCTATTCGGGGGGCGGGCAGTTCGCACACCGTTTTGCCATGGCCCATCCACAACAGGTAGCGCGCATCGCCATCGGCGCCGCGGGCTGGTACACCTATCCCGACCAGACACGCAAATATCCCTATGGCGTGCGTGACTCCGACGCCCTACCCGGCCTGGTCTTCGACCCGGCTGAGTTCCTGCAGGTGCCCGCCCTGGTCCTGGTGGGTGAGTGGGATGCGGAACGCGACCCGGGACTCAACCGCGCCCCCCACATCGACAGGCGCCAGGGCACGACGCGCATCGAGCGGGGAAGACGCTGGGTCGAGGCCATGAATAAGGCCGCGTCCAGCTACGGTTACGACACGGATTATTGCTTTGAGATTCTCCCTTCCAGCGGCCATTCCTTCCTGGAAAACATGCAGCAGGGAAAGATGGGAGAGCGGATTTTTGAATATTTTTTCGGACATAAGGAGGAACAGTAATATGAAGGCGAAAACAGGAATAGTTCTGGCTTTGGCCGCGGTGTTCACAGTTCAGGTACAGGCGGCCACCACGGAGGCAAGCCCCACGAGGGGTATTCGCATTACTTCGGACGATAAGAGTGCTTCTCTGCGCATCAGCGGCAGACTCCATGTTGACTCCGCCTCTTTCAACGAAGACGTGACGCCGCTCGACAATGACATCATTTTCCGCCGCGCCCGCCTGGCGGCCTCGGGAAAATTTCTCCGCGACTGGCGTTACCGCTTCGACTATGACTTTGCGGCCAACAGCGATTACCGTATCAAGGGCGCCTATCTACGCTACGACGGCCTCCGTCCCCTCAAGATCGCGGCAGGCAATATACAGGAGCCTCTCAGCCTGGAAGAGATGACCAGTTCCAATCGCATCACATTCATGGAGCGCGCCATGATCAGCGCATTCACTCCCAGTTACCACCTGGGCGGCCTGCTAAGCACCCACGGAAAAAACTGGAGCCTGGCGGGCGGGCTGTTCGAGAAAACCATCGGTGAACAGAATACCGATAAATTATCCAGCGGCTGGGGAACGGCGGGTCGCCTGACCTTCGCGCCCATCAATGAAAAGAAGCGCGCCCTGCACCTGGGAATCTCTGGAGAATATCGCGAACCGGATTCCAATACTGTCCGCTACAGCACACGCCCCGAATCCAAGGTAACGAACAAGCGCCTGGTCACCACCCGCACCATCAGGAATGTCAGCGACACCCTGATCTACGGCCTGGAAGGCGCTCTCATCCAGGGCCCCTGGTCCCTGCAGGGCGAATACATGCGCGCCAACGTCAAGCGCACTAGTGGTGGAGACCTGGCATTCGATGGCTGGTATGCCTTCGCCAGTTGGTTCGTCACCGGTGAATCGCGCCGCTACAGCGCCAAGAAAGGCAGCTTCCGCCAGATCAAACCGAAGGGCAAATTGGGCGCCTGGGAGCTGGCCGCCCGCTTCAGCACCATCAACCTCACTGATCAGGATATTAAGGGGGGACAGGAAGACAACACCACCTTCGGCGTCAACTGGTACCCCAACCGCAACTTGCGCCTCATGGCCAACTACGTCCTGGTCAGCGCGGACCCCAACCGCAATGGCGTCAAGGACGAGCCGCGCATAATGCAATTCCGGGCGCAGTATCACTTCTGATTCTGAACAGGGAAAATGACTTGCGCCTCTATTTCACTACCTGCAGGTGAGGTTTCTTGACCCCCTTGGGCGGGGTGTCCGTTGGCGGAGGAGTATCGGTATCACCGTTTTCCAGCACCATGCCGCGTCCGTTCTCCCGCGCATAGATGGCGAGGACGGCGTTGGTGGGCACGTGGACTTCCATCTTCTGGCCATCGAAACGGGCCCCGAACATGATCCAGTCGTTCTCGATCTGCAGGCCATGCACGGCGCTGTGGCTGAGGTTGAGTATGATCTTGCCGTTCTCGATGTATTTCTCCGGCGCCTTCAGGCCGGGAGCGCTGGCGTCCACCAGGATATATGGGGTGAGGCCGTTGTCCGTGATCCACTCATGAATGGCGCGGATCAGGTAGGGGCGGCTGGAGGTCATTTCCACAGTCAGAGCCGGCCCCCCATCTCCTTTTCGATTTCCGAGAGGCTGGCCTGGAAGGCCTCGCGTCCGAAGAGGCGATCTGCATAGTCTTTCACAGCCTTGGCCTGGGGCGGCAGCTCCACGCCATAGACCGGCAGGCGCCATAAAATGGGGGCCAGACTGCACTCCACGAGGGCGAACTCATCGCTCATGAAGAAAGGCTTCTTTGCCAGCAACGGCGCCATCATGATGAGCCCGTCGCGGATGCTCTTGCGCACTTGTTCGGCCCTGGCTTCGTCGCCGCTCTCCAGGTCGCCGAGAATGCTGTACCAATCCTCGTCGATGCGATGGAGCATGATGCGGGCCCGCGCGCGGGAAACGGGATCCACCGGCATCAGGGGCGGATGGGGAAAACGCTCGTCCAGGTATTCCATGATGATCTGGGAGTTGTACAACACCAGGTCGCGATCCACCAGCACCGGCACGGAATCATAGGTATGCAGATCGATCAGGTCTTCGGGGGGATTACTCATATCGACGTCGATGACGTCGGTGCCGATATTCTTTTCCGCCAACACGATTCTGACACGGTGACTCAAAGGGCATTCAGGCTTGGAATAAAGGGTCATAGCAGGTCTTCGGGTGGCCAATGTCGCCATTATGCGCTGTTCTCCATGTTCCTTGGTTTTATCATCCCCATTGCCTGAGTCCGGCGGATACCGAAACATAGGCGAAAAACAGGTAATCTTCTATCTGTCTCCGGTGCTCTCGACACCGGTTGGGCACACAAATGTTGGAATATAACATATCTGCCGGGGTTTCGTCACAGCACCACAGGGCGCGCCATGGCAACGGCCTTACTTGAAGCCGCGCTCGGCCTTGATACGCTCATAGGCCTGGCGGATATCGTGGGTCTTCTGTTCCGCCAGCTTCATCATTTCCTCCGGCAATCCCTTGGCCACCAGCTTGTCGGGATGGTGCTGGTTCATGAGGCGGCGATAGGCCTTCTTGACTTCCGCATCGCTGGCCGTCTCGCTGATATCGAGGATCTCGTAGGCCCGCGCCAGGTCGAGGGTCTTTTTCCCCGCCACCCCGCCGGCGTACTGTTCGCGGGCGGCCCGTATCATGGCATCCAGGTGCTCGAACTGGCGTTGCGAGAAACCCAGACGCTCACAGATGTAGATCAGGGTCTTGCGCTCATCGGGATGCATGGCGCCATCCGCATAGGCGGCCTGAATGAGGATTTCCAGGAACATGCGCATGAGGGCATGGCGGTGGCGGCACTCTCGCTTGAACTGATCCAGCACCTCGTCCAGGGCAAAGCCCGGCTGCTTGCCCTCGCGGTAAAGCTTCTTGGCCAGTTTCTCCAGGGTGGGGTTGAGCTGCATCTGATCCATGACGGACTGGGCCAGACGAATCTCATCCTCGCTGACGCGGCCATCGGCCTTGGCGAGATGACCCATGACGGAAAAGGTGGCGGTGAAAAAGGCCATCTGGGTCCGTTGCTGACCGCCCAACAGGCCCTCGCCCCCCCCTATCTGTTCCACCTTGGCATCGAGATTGTGCCCCAGGGCGGCGCCGATCAATGCACCCAGCGGTCCACCCAGCATGAAGCCGACAGTGCCCCCGAACAGTTTGCCCCACCAACTCATGATGCCGCTTCCTTCTGGGCATTTGCTTTCATGAACCCCTCCGTGTCAATCACGCTCATTGAAAGCGCTCTTCGCGATCGAACCAGGCGGCATACACAGGGTCCGGCCACAGGGACTGAAACCAGGCGATGACGGCATCGATCTCGGCAGGCGTCAGCTTGTCGCCCCAGGCTGGCATATTGCCCTGACCCGGCGGGCTGCCGTTGCGGATCATTTCCCGGAGCTGGCGCGTGGGATGATGCCAGGCATGGCCACTGCCATTGAGCGGCGGCGGCGGAAACAGGCCGTCCGGCCCACGCTTGCGCCATTCGGGATCGCCCTGCGCCTGGTCACCGTGGCAAAAGGCACAGTGTTTTTGAAACACCACCTGTCCCTGGCTGACCAGGGTCTGGTCCGTCTGTCGTATGATGCTGCTGCCATTGGGGGTCTGGATGACATGCTGTCCCATGGTGCTGGTATCGCAGCCCGCCAGTACGGCCATGCTCCCCAGCAGGGCAAGCAGGCTGATTCTGTAACATTGTCTCATTGCAAATATTTCCCTCCGGACAATGGGGCCCAGGCAATGTCGGGCAGGCGCCAGATGTCCCGTGATTCATTGACGATAAATTCCCTGAAGGCCTGCACCATGGGAGACAGGCACCTGCCCTCGCGGTGTACAATATACCACTGGTGCGCGATGGGGAACGACTCCACATCGAGCATGGCCAGGCGCTCCAGCTCCAGAGCATGCACAGAGACAATCGCGCGAGTGAAACTCAGGTGGTGGGTGACGGTCCCGAAGACTTTCAGCTGGCGCAAGGTATTAAGCGACTCTGAATAAATTCCTTGCGATTATTATGAGTGAGGGCGCGCGTCTCTGGCAAGCGCCCTACCATGGAAGGAAAGATGACAGCGGCCGAATACGAAATATATTATTGCCGGGTTAAGAGCTGGTCATGCTGTAGACAAAGGGGTCGGTGTAGATATCGCTCAAGGAAGCGCCCGCCAGAAAGGCCTTTTTCTTCATGACATCCACCATATCCGGATGGCCGCACAGATAGATACGCCAGGATTTGAGGTCGGGCAGGGCGGCCAGCGCCGCCAGATCGGCGCGCTCGCAGGTGACACCGGCATTCATGTCATCGCCGGGCTCATCAGCACAAGGCGTGTAGATGAAATTGTCGTGAGCCTCTTCCAGGGCGCGCAGCTCATCCACCAGATACAGGCCAGCGGTGCTGTAACTGCCGTGAAACAGGTGAATCTGCCCCCTATGGCCCTGCGCCAGGGCGTCGCGCAGGACTCCCCACAGGGGCGCCAGGCCCGTACCCGTGCCCACCAGCAGGATAGGTTGCTCCGGCCTGCCCGGCACATAGAAACAATCGCCCACCGGCCCCTCGATGGCCACGGTATCACCGGGGTGCATCTCGTCACGGACCCAGGTACTCATGTTGCCGCCGGGCAGCACACGCACATGCAGCTCCAGGCACTCATCCTGCCGCGGCACGCTGGCCAGGGAATAACTGCGCACCACGCCATCGGGACGATAGAGATTGATGAACTGCCCTGCCTTGTAATCGAAAGGCTGGGCGGGCTTGAGGAGAATGCGCAATATATCGTCATTCAGGGCCGACTTGGCCATGACCTCGGCCTCCAGGAGATGGGTGACATCCGCACCGGCAAGAACCACTTCCATGTCTTCCCCGGGTTCACAAACGCAGGCCATGAAATAATGCTGCGCCTGCAAGGTGTCTTTCAGTCCCTGTTGAGCGGCGGCCGGTGGCCGGCCCTGAACTCCGCGCATCAGGCAGGTCTGGCACACACCGCTTTCACAGGAAGAGGGTATGGCTACGCCATGCCGCGTCAGGCACTGCAGTACCGTCTCACCGTCCTCGCATGCATAGGGCTGCTTGTCGTAGGTGATGACGGGCATGGCGTATCCCTGCGCTGGCGGGGATGCCCGCTCAGCGACCCAGCACGTCGTCGCGCACGCTCTCCGCAATGGCAGCGACTTCCGCAATCAGCTCATCGGGCACATTGAGTTCCTTCAAAGTGGCGCCCAGGTCTTCGATCACGGCATCCACGTGGCTGTCGTTCAGTCCCCGCTCCACCAGGTGGGCATGGCCCTCGCGCATATCCTTGCCGGTGTAATTATTGGGCCCGCCAAAGGCGAAGGTCAGGAAAGCCTTCTGCTTCGCCGCCTGCTTTTCCATGTCGACCCCTTCGAAGAACCCGTTGATGCGGTCATCGGCCAGCACTTTGCGATAAAAGATATCCACTGCCGCGTTGACTGCCGCTTCACCGCCAATTTTGTCATACAGGCTTTGTGTCATCATATTGCTCCTTTTTCAGTTGAAATGATTCCAGGATTCAGACCTGCAAGAGCGGGGTTTTCAACCTTGCATCCCGGACAGCGAATGCCAGGAACGTGACGGCCTGCTTTTTATCGAGTGAAACAGTCGGGTAATACGCGGGCAAGGTAGTGAGTGATACGACGTCCATGCAGATTTGAACAGATAAAATTTGGTCACGCTATAGTTATACATGAGATACATCTTTCAGGCAAGCGCCGTGCCCGCCCACAAATCAACAGGTCGGACACAGTGTGGCAATGACGTAAAGAAACGCCGCGCGAAGCCTGGCCGTCTCAGCAGGTTGTCAGCATCAGAAACGGTAGGCATTCAGCTGCGCGTCGAACACCAGCCCTGCGATACGTTCGCCGCGACCACCATTGAGAACGGTGGAAAAAAACGTCTTGACCACCTTATTGGTCTTCTTATAGAAAAGCCCATGAGTCTTGCCCACGCCGGGGCCATCGGTAAAGTCAAAATAGAACGCCTTGCGTGAATCGAGGTTGCGCGCCGTATTGCCCAGCCTGTCCTTCTGAAAATTGGCGTCGGACCACTTGAGCACCCAGTCATTCTCATTGATGGTGATATAGACGCGCTTGCCGACGGCAATACTGTCCACCCAGGCGGCATGGCCCTCGTTGTCCACGTCGGCCTGACACAGGACGACATTGTCGAAGACACCAGTTTCGTTCTCGTAGATCGCATCGGTGACGTAGTTCTGAAACAGATAATTTCCAAGACTATAAGTCAACAGTGACACCTTGATGTCACAGCGCTGCAGCGCTTCCCGGTTGAACGGCTCCTGCAAATAACCGCACAGTTTCTCCAAGGTGGAGTCCAGGGCGCCTACGGAGGCACGCGCCGTTCGCTTGGCAAAACGATATTCCTTCGTCTTGAAACCGCCAGGGTTGGATGGCCACGAGAAGGCAATAACCTCCACGTCATGTTCCTTCTCCAGCGCCAGGCTCTTTTCAAGATTTTTCTCAAAACTCTGATTGAAACCATGCACAAAGAAAACACAGTTCTTGCCATTGGCAGTCAGATGGTCTCTAACCTGGGCAAACGCTTTTCTCGATGGAACATTTTTCTCCGTAATGATGCCCGGCTCTTTGATGAGACGCACACGCCATCTTCCATCGACCTTCTCAGCATTGGCCAGCCGCACTTCATTGGGTCCTTTGGCATTCACCTCATCTCCAAAGGCTTCATGATCACCCACGCCACCCTTGAAACTCCCCTTGTTGATCTTTCGATTTGTAATAATAAGCATAGCAACCCCTCCTTTGGTTCATCCAAGAGTCATTGCACTCCTGTTAGGGAGCATACAGGTCAAAGACACCCTCCCCCGTTATGATCTGCGTTTCATTGGCGAAACTGTAGAAGGCCGGCTTTTCATCGAAACAGTCCGCAATCATATTCAAACAGTTTCACAGGCATATGGCATTCACTGACATTGTATTATAACCCGGCAATAATATATCTCGTATTCAGGACTTCAGGCCTGCGCTGGAACAAGGCGCGGTGCGCAGGCAATGGCGATTCCATTGGCCAGCGCCGCAACGCCGTGCCGGCGCAGGCCTGAAGTCCCTGACAGATTGAAAACAAAGGACAGGCCATTGCGTGCCGGGTTAATATTAACCCGTTTCCAGGCAGCGGGGCTCGGATATTCGCTACGGGGAAAGAGAGGAAACTCAGCCCGAAGCCAGGTTGACACTCTCGCGCACGAAATATTCCCGCAGGGCCAGCAGCAGGCTGCTGCTCTCGTCCCGTGAGGCATAATCGAAAAGGATGCCCAGTTGATAGTTTCCTTCGTCACCGGGAAAGTCCTCGCACCATACCACGCTCCCCGTCAGGGTCATATGATAGGTATCGTCATCGTAGACGATGGTGACCGGGCTCTCGGGGTCGAGGTAGACAGGCAACTCCAGCCCCATGCCCGACAGGGAGAGATCGGTCACCACCTCGATCTCGTATTCCTCGTCCTGGGCCGCCAGGACAAAGGATCCGCGGCAGTATTCCATACAAAAGCGCAGCCTGTCCTCGTGCCGCCGGTCTGTCTGCATGGTCATGATCTTGCTATCTCTTTGACTGGTCAATAAACATTGAAAATGGAACAACGATGCTTGCGCCACACTCTGCATGTCGTCACCCTGCCCGCCAATCTTTAATGTACATTTCTCACTACCTCGAATTATTGCTAGAATCGCCGCTATTTACCCCATCTCCAACAACGGATCATTCATGAGCACAGACCCGCAGAACCAGCCGCAATCCCAGGAAACTCAGGAACCCATCGAGACCATCCGCTTCGGCGAGGTGACCATCACCCTGCTGGGAACCGCCCATATATCCCGCGCCAGCACAGAGAAGGTTCGCGAACTCATTACCGGCAACGACTATGACGCCATCGCCGTGGAGTTGTGCCCCAGCCGCTACAACGCCATCATCAATCCCGACGCCCTCGCCAAGATGGATCTCTTCCAGGTCATCCGCGAGAAGAAGACCGCCATGGTGGCCGCCAACCTGGCCCTGGGCGCCTACCAGCAGCGCATGGCGGACCAGCTCAATATCCTGCCTGGCGCCGAGATGCGCATGGCCATCGACTGCGCGGGAGAGGCACATTTGCCGGTGCTGCTCATCGACCGCGAAATCGCCGTCACCCTCAAGCGCATCTACCGCAACGTCCCCTGGTGGCAGCGCATCAACCTGTTGGCGGGCCTGCTCTCCAGCGTCCTGTCGCGGCGCAAGATCAGCACCGAGGAGATCGAGCGCCTCAAGGAAGGCGACATGCTGGAATCCACCTTTGCCCAGTTCGCCGAAGAGGCCAGGGAACTGTTCGTACCCCTCATCGACGAGCGCGACCGCTATATGTCGGCGCGCATTCTTCAGGAACTGCGCAGCGGCAAGCACAAGAACATCCTGGTAGTCATCGGCGCCGGCCATATGAAAGGCATGCGCGAATACCTGCCGCGCTACGAGGCGGAAAAACAGGACACGGCGCAGATCATCGCCCAACTGGACGAGATCCCCAGGCCCAGCACCTGGCCCAAGCTCATCCCCTGGGTCATCGTGGGGCTCATTCTCATCGGCTTCGCCATCGGCTTCAGCCGCAGCAGCGAACTGGGCTGGGGGCTGATCGTCGACTGGATCGTCATCAACGGCGCCCTGTGCGCCCTGGGCACCTTCCTCGCCCGCGGGCACCCCATCACCGTGGTGAGCGCCTTCATCGCCGCCCCCATCACCTCCCTCAACCCCACCATCGGTGCGGGTATGGTCACCGCCGCCATCGAGACCTATCTGCACCGCCCCAGCGTGGGCGACTTCAGCCGCCTGAGAAAAGACACCGCCCACCTGAAAGGCTGGTGGCGGAACCGCGTCGCCCGCATTCTGCTGGTGTTCCTGTTCAGCACCATCGGCTCCGCCCTGGGCACCTACCTGGCGGGCTTCCGCATCATCGACCGCCTCTATGGCCTGTAAAACACCGTCCTGAATACGATATATATTGTTGCCGGGTTAATAAGGACCAATTCTGAGAACAGAGCAGTACACAAACCCCGCGCCACATGCTAAATTGAGGGCACCATGTCCCAAGGAAGTTTCGCTAACCCATGTTGATCCCCCTGCCCCGCACCGCGTTATTTATCATTCTGCTGTTGAGTTCGGTTCAGGGCCTGGCCCTCGCCGCCTGTAGCGACCCACCGGCCCAAGGCGTCATCTGGATCCAGTGTGACAAGCGCAACCTCGATCTGAGCCGCGTCGACCTGCGCGGCGCCATTCTCACCCGCACCGACTTTACCAACACGGTGCTGCGCAAGGCCAAGCTCAGCGGCGCCGACCTCAGTTTCAGCGTGCTGGACAAGGCCGACCTCACGGGCGCGCGCCTCGACAAGGCCCTGTTCATGCGCGCCAGCCTCAGCTCCGCCAAACTGGGCAAGGCCTACCTGGTGGGCGCGAAATTCGACCGCGCCCGCATGCCCGGCGTCAATCTGGATGGTGCGCGTATGGATGAGACGAGCTTCTACCAGGCCGATCTCACGGGCGCCTCCTTTCGCGAGGCGCGGGCGCCGGCCAGCAGTTTCAGCCAGGCCATGCTCAATGAAGCCGACTTTTCCGGCGGCAAGCTGCAACAGGCCGATTTCACCAAGGCCGCCCTGGAAGACAGCAACTTTGCCGGAGCCGTCCTCTTTGAGGCCGATTTTACGGGGGCCAGCCTGCTGTTCGCGGACCTGAGCGATGCCGACATGCAAAGCGCCGTCCTGGTGGATGCCAATCTCGACGAGGCCAACCTGGAAGGCGCGGACCTGGGCAAGGCCCAGTGGGTGGACCGGCGCCGCTGCCGCAGCGGCTCCGTCGGCACATGCCAGTAGTCCCTTTCCCTCCGGAGGGTATCGCAAAAGGCTTTGGTCCCTTCTCCCTCCGGAGGGTGTCGCAAAAGCCCCTCCCATGGGAAGGGGCCGGGGAGTTTATGTTACAGGCGTAACAAGCGCCTTCAACAACGCCGCCTTGCCCGCCACGGCGCTGCCCGCCAGGGCAAAGCCCAGCAATTCCCCGTCCACCCCCAGGAAACGGGCGCTCACCCCATCGTCCACGGCCGCTTCCCGCCACTCGCCCGCCGCTCCCGCTGGCGGCGTGAGCAAGGTTATGGGACAGGCCGGGGTCTTGACCACCACCGGCATGGGTGGATACTTCACCGCACAGCGCCCTCCCGTGAGGGTGCGGGCCAATGCGCGCGCGCCGTGCATGATGGGCATGACGAACGGCAACACCCGGCCATCCATTTCGGCGCAGTCCCCCAAGGCATAAATCCCCGGCGCACTGGTCTGAAGAAACTCGTCGACGGTGATGCCGCGCCCACAGGCCAGGCCGGCCTGCCGCGCCAGGGAGGTATCGGGCCGCAGGCCGATGGCCGACAACACCACATCGGCATTGATCACCGCGCCATCGGACAAGGTCACGTCAAAGGTATTGCCGGGGGCCGTATTGACCTCGCTGGCCGTGACGCCGAGGCGCCAGGCGATGCCGGCCGCCGACAGCTTGTCGCGCAGGAAGCGGCCCGCGGCGGGGGGCAGCAGACGACCGAGAGGATGGGAGTCGGGACCGATGACGCTGACGGTCTTGCCTGCCACCGCCAGGTCGTTGGCAAATTCACAGCCGATGAGGCCGGGCCCGATGACGGCGACACGCCGCGCCTGCTCCACTTGCGACTGGAAACGGGCATAGTCATCCAGGTTGTTGACCGTCAACACCTGCGCCACGGCGTCGCCCTGCAGGGGCGGCGGGATGGGCATGGCGCCCACGGCCAGCACCAGGTTTCCGTAATCCACAACCCCGCTGCCGGTGGTCACCGTGCGGGCCTGGGCATCGATGGCGGTCACGCGCGTGGCGGACAGGATTTCCAATTGGTGATCGCCGGCCATTTTCCCCGCGCTGGCGGAAGCCAGTTTCTCCACGGACAGCCCCTTGGCCAGGGCATTGGACAACATGGGCTTGGAATAGAAGCGCCCTTCGTCGGCTGTCACCATCACGACAGGCAGGCCACTGTCCAGCTTGCGCACCTCGCGGGCCAGGGTATATCCCGCCAGGCCCGCGCCGATGATGACCAGGGGGCTCACTAGGCGACTTTTTCCACCATCACGAAACTGTCCTTGGAGACGCCGCACTCGGGGCACAGCCAGTCATCGGGGATATCCTCCCAGCGTGTGCCGGGCGCGATACCCTCTTCGGGCAGACCGGCCTCTTCATCGTATATGAAACCGCATACGATACACTCCCATTTTTTCATGAATCCGTCTCCTTAGAGTTTCAGTATTTGATCTTCTTCCAACTATACCCGAAAAATCAGCCTGTTTTCACCATCCTGAGTCCGTGGGTTCAGGCGGATGCAGAGTGCATCGGTGCCTGCATTCGAGAATGGCCTCCCTGAGGGCGGCGATGGCCTGGGGGCGGGGAAAGCTCTCCCGCCAGGCGAGCACCACATGGCGGCCGGGGACGGGCTTTTTGAAGGGGCGCACCGCCAGCAACTGCCGGGCATACTGCTCGTTGCCCGCCGCCGAACAGGGCAGCACGGTGATGCCGATGCCGGAGGCCACCATGTAGCGAATGGTCTCCAGGGAACTTCCTTCCACCGTCTGCTGGATGTCGCCATTGATCTGCGCCGCGCGGTTGCAGGAAGGGCAGGCGTCCAGCACCTGGTCGCGGAAACAGTGCCCGGCGCCCAGCAGCAACAGGTTCTGGGAGGCCAGCTCGTTGGCGTCAATGGCCTTGCGCCGGCACCACGGATGGGAAACGGGCAAGACCACCACGAAGGGTTCGAAATACAGGGGCTCTGTCCTGATGCCCGGCAGCTCGAAGGGCAACGCCACGATGATGACATCCAGTTCGCCCTGACGCAGGCGCTCGCTGAGGCGGGCGGTGTAGTTTTCCTCCAGCACCAGGGGCATACCGGGGGCGCGCTGGTGCATGAGGGAGACCACGCCGGGCAGGAGATAGGGCCCGATGGTCAGGATGGCGCCCACCCGTAAGGGCCCTTGCAGCGGATCACGCCCCTGCTGCGCCAACAATTTGACCCGCTCGGACTCCTCCAGCACCCGCGCCGCCTGCTCGATGATACGCTCGCCGATTGGTGTGACGGTGATCTCATGCTTGGCGCGCTCGAACAAGGACACGCCCAGTTCCTCCTCCAGCTTTCTCACCGCCACGCTGAGGGTGGGCTGACTGACGAAACAGGCCTCCGCCGCGCGCCCGAAATGGCGTTCGCGGGCCACGGCGATGATATAGCGCAGTTCAGTCAGGGTCATGCAGGGCCGGCCTTCTCATACATGGCGGCTATCATATCACGCCCGCCCGGGGCGCTTGAAATATGGCCACGCCCCCCAATGTCTTGCGATAGAATCAATGACTCATGCCTGGATCCGTGGATTCAGGCCATAACCGTAAAACTGTAGCAAGGACACCATGAGCAACTGGATCCAAGGAAAAGTCATCGCGCGGCGCCCGTGGACCGGCAAGCTGGTCTCCCTGCAGGTGGAGGCGGACATCCCGCCCTTCACCGCCGGGCAGTTCACCCGCCTGGCGCTGGACATCGACGGGGAACGGGTGGCACGCCCCTATTCCTTCGTCAACGCCCCCCATGAGCATCCCCTGGAATTCTATTTCGTCATCGTCCCCGGCGGCGCCCTCTCGCCACGCCTTGGCGCCCTCGATGCCGGCGACAGCGTATGGGTGGCCGCCCAGGCAAGTGGCTTCTTCGTCCTGGACGAAGTGCCCGGGGGGGAGAACCTGTGGTGCCTCGCCACGGGCACGGGCCTGGGCGTGTTCCTCTCCATACTCGCCACCGGGGAACCCTGGCGGCGCTTCCGGCACATCGTCCTGGTCCACGGCGTCCGTCACGGCAGCGATCTCAGTTACGGAGAAAAGCTGGCGCAATTTGCCGCCGCGCACCCGCGGCAATTCCACATGATCCCCGTGGTGAGCCGGGAGGACAGCCCACAGGCCCTGCAGGGACGCATCCCCGCCCTAATCGAAAAGGGCGCACTGGAAGAACGGGCCGGCGTCCCCCTCACCCGCGACACCTCGCAAGTGATGATCTGCGGCAACCCCGCCATGGTGAAAGACACCTGCGCGGTGCTGGAGGCGCGCGGCATGCAAAGAAACCGCCGCAGCGCTCCGGGACACGTCACCACGGAAAACTACTGGCGGGCAAAGTAAATTATTATTAACCCGGTTTACACGGCAAGGAGGAGGGCGCCACCATGACCAGCATCAATTTCCCCCGCGACGATGAAGGCCGCACGCGCCTGCAGATTTCCAACCGGAAGAAAAAGCCCGGCACCGTCCAGGAAACCGCCCAGGTCGAGCCCTACCCGCGCATCACCCGGGCGCGCACCCCCTCTCACGCCAAGACGCCTTACCGTGAAGAGACTCCCCCGCAACCCGTGCGCCGCCAGCAGGATCGCAGAAAATTCCAGCGACGCCAAAAGGATTCCCCCGTGCTGCTGGACACGCGCAGCAAGCATGAACGGCGCACCCGCCGGCGCCGCGCGGACGACAGCCCGTCAGACCACGGCATCGACCGGAAAGTGTAGCGCGGGGTTACAACCGCAAGCCCCTCTCCCGAGGAGGGTGTCGTAAAAGCCATTCGTAGGTTGGGCTGAGGCACGAAGCCCAACAGCAACAGCTACAGAAAAACCGGCTTTTGCGACACCCTCCTTGGGAAAGCAGAAATACACCTCACTGCCACACCAGGGGCGGCTCATCGAGGAGCGCCGCCTGCTCGCGCAGGGCGAGGATGTGTTCTTCCCAGAATCGCCCGGAATTGAACCAGGGGAAGGCGGCGGGAAAGGCGGGATCGTCCCAGCGCCGCGCCAGCCAGGCGGCGTAATGCATCATGCGCAGGGTGCGCAGGGCCTCGATGAGGTGCAGTTCGCGGGGATCGAAATCCATGAAGTCCGTATAGGCATCGAGGAGGTCCGCCAGCCTGGCGCTCATGTAGGCGCGGTCGCCGGAGAGGAACATCCACAGGTCCTGGATGGCGGGTCCCATGCGGACGTCATCGAAATCCACGATATGGGGGCCGGCCTCCGTCCACAGGATATTGCCGGGGTGGCAGTCGCCGTGCAGGCGCAGGCTGGCCACGTCCCCGGCCCGCTCAAAGCAGGCCTCGACCTGCCTGATCAAATCTTCAGTCAGGGAGCGGTAGGCGGGCGCCAGGTCCCCGGGTATGAAACCGTGCTCCAGCAGATAGCGGCGCGAGTCGGCGGCAAAGTGTTCGATGTCCAGCGCCGGGCGGTGCGCAAAGGGCCTGGTGGCGCCCACGGCATGGAGACGGCCGATATAGCGCCCGAGGATCTCCAGGTGCCGCGGATTGTCCAGTTCCGGGGCGCGGCCGCCGCAGCGTGGAAACAGGGCGAAGCGGAACGGCCCGGCATGAAACAGGGTGCAGCCGTTCTCATCGGCCATGGGCGCCACCACGGGGATCTCGCGCAGGTGCAGCTCGCGGGTGAAGGCGTGCTCCTCCAGAATGGCCTCGTCGGACCAGCGTCCGGGGCGGTAGAACTTGGCGACGAGGGGCGGCCGGTCTTCCAGGCCCACCTGGTAGACGCGGTTCTCATAGCTGTTGAGGGCGAGGAAATGGCCGTCACATTGGAAGCCGAGGCCTTCCACGGCCTCGAGGATGGTATCGGGCCCCAGCGCCTCATAGGGATGGCGTGTTTCACCCTGTTTCATGCGCGCGCTCCATTCATGCCTGCGCCACCAGGATAGCACGCCGCGGCGCGGGATAGCCCTCGATGGTGCGGGCGGGATCCTCGGGGTCGAGAAAATCGGCCAGAGACTGGAAGCGCATCCATTCCGTGGCGCGCTGTTCGGACGTGGTGGTGGGCGTGACGTCCACCGGGCGAACCTCCCTGAAACCGCAGCGCTGCAGCCATGCCGTCAGCGTCGGCACCGAAGGGATGAACCACACATTGCGCATCTGGGCGTAACGCGCCCGCGGCACCAGCACCGTCCCCTCGCCGCCCTCGATCACCAGGGTCTCCAGCACCAGTTCCCCGCCCTTGCGCAGGCAGGCGCGCAGTTCCAGCAGATGATCCAGGGGCGAGCGGCGGTGGTAGAAGACCCCCATGGAAAAGACCGTGTCGAAAGGGGCCGGCTCGCGGGGCAGGGACTCGATGCCCAGGGGCAGGACATAGGCCGGTATCCCGCCCAGGAAATGGCGCAGGGCCGCGAACTGGACTACATAGCGCAGAGTGGGATCGATACCCACCGCCAGGGACGCGCCCTCACCCACCATGCGCAGGCAGTAATAACCATTGCCACACCCCACGTCCAGCACCCGGCGCCCCGCCAGGGGGGTGATGTGGGGCTGGAGGCGGGCCCATTTCCAGTCCGAGCGCCACTCGCTGTCGATGTGGATGCCGAATACGGAGAAGGGCCCCTTGCGCCAGGGGTGCAGGGCGCGCAGGGCGTCCTCCACCGCGCCCCGCGTCGCGGCATCGCAATCCCCGGCGCTGCCGATGCGGACCCTGTCACCACACAGATCCACGCCTGAAGGATGCACTGCGGGAAGCCCCGCCAGCAGGGCCTGCCAGGCAGGCAGATCGCCGTGGACCTGGGGCGCCAGGGCCGCCGCCACGCGCGCGGGCAGGGACCGCGCCCAGGACGCCAGTGGCGAATTCTCCAGAGTCTGATACAGTGGCGAGTAGTCCATCGATGGAATATCCGCGGGCCGCCCCCGCCGTTCTGCGTCTTTCATAGCCATGACATCATACAGAGAATCCCCGTCCCATATCAGCTTCACGGCGCCGGAATTCCATCGCGACGGCCGTTTCCGGCCGGCCCGCTACGAATACCACGGCAGCGCATCCCGGGGCTGGAGGATTGTGCGCGATGGCAGGCCCTGCCTGCAACTGGGCCCGGGGTTTGCGCCCCTGCAGACCCGCTGTTGCGGCATCTGTGCCACGGACATGGCCCGCGCGGCGCTGCCCTTTCCCCTGCCGCAGGTCACCGGCCACGAGGTGCTGTGCCGGCGCGACGGGCAGACGCTGGCCGTGGACATCAACGCCTCTCACCGGACCCGCGATTGCCGCGCCGCTGCCTGCCCCTGGTGTTCGGCCGGGCTGGAGACCCATTGCCCGCAACGCCTGACCCTGGGCATCGACCGCCTCCCCGGCGGCTTCGCCCCGTGGATCCTGGCGCCCGTCGCCGCCCTGCATCCGCTGCCCGCCTCCCTCCCTCTCGATGCCGCCCTCTTCGCCGAACCCTTTGCGGCGGCCCTGCGCGCCGTGGCGATCACGCCGCCCCGGCCGGGCGACCGCGTCGCCGTGCTGGGTCCGCGCCGCCTGGGCCTGCTGGTGCTGGCCGCCCTGGCCAGCCACCGCCGGCGTCATGACCTCGACTTCACCATCACCGCCCTGCACCGCCACCACTGGCTGACGGAATATTGCCGCCTCATGGGCGCCGACGCGTCCATCCATGTTGAAGAGGCGCCGATCAAGGCTCAAGAGGGCGTCTACGACATCGTCTTCGACACCACCGGCAATCCGGCCGGGCTCCAGCTCGCGCTGCGGCTGGCGCGGCGCACCGTCCATCTCAAGTCCACCCATGGAAGGGAAGCAGGGGGCATGGCGCGCCTGACAGAGATGGTCATCGACGAAATCAGCCTGCATCCCTTTTCCCTCGCTGCAAGACCGCCCTCCCCCTTGCCGGACAGCATGGTGGATCATTGTCACGTCTATGTCTCGCCCACCGTGCCGGAGGCATTGCAGCGGCGGCTGCGGGATCAACTGCCCCGTTGCCGCACATACAGAATGGACAGGTCCGATGCGCTGAGTTTCATCGCCAGGCATCATGGGGCCGGCAAGCTGCCATTGCCGGGGTTCGACATGGCGCTGGTGGGCAGCCTGGCGGAGGCGGACCGTGTCATCAGGCCCCGGGCGGACGCTTCATGCTCACTGCTCCATGCCCGGGGCGCCCTGCTCGTGGCGAACGGGGCGGCCGCCGGCGACGGCGCTCTCGCTCAGGCCATGGGGCGTGGCATCGAGATCCAGACTTCACGTTGCGGCCGCATCCCCCTGGCCCTGGACACGCTGGCCACGCAACCCGCCCTGGCCGGGGCGATGGCGGAACGCCTCGTCACCCATCGCTTTCCTGTCAGGAAACTGGCCCAGGCGTTCGCGGCGGCGGGCCGGGGGGAGAGGGCTGTCAAGGTGGTGGTGGATACATGGGAGGATACGGCTTGAAAGCTTTATCCAACGTCCCCCCTCATCCAAGCACTGCCGGAGGGAGCGGGACTGCATGAGGAACATCAGCCGGCGTTCATCTCGGCGAGCTTCTCATCCATGCGCGACAACAGCCCCTCGATGCCTTCTTTCTTGACGATGTCGCGGTAACTGCTGCGGTAGTTGCGGATCAGGCTGACTTCCTCGATCACCACGTCGTAGACCAGCCACTGTCCTTTCTTGAGGCGCATCTTGTAGCGTATGGGGATCTCCGCATCCCCGCTGATGATGACGCTGGACACCTCGGCGCGCTCTCCCTTGATGCGCCTGCCGGTCACCTCCACGCGCTCATTGGTATAGGCCTCGACGCGTCCGATATAGGTCGCCAGCAGCAACCGGGAGAACTTGTCGACGAAGCGCTGCTTCTCCTCTGGCGTCGCCTTGCGCCAGTTGGTGGAGAGGGTGAGCTGCGACATGGCGCGGAAGTCGAAATGCGCATAGATGATCTTTTTGATGTCGGCCTCGCGTTCTTCATTGCTCTGGCCCTTGTCCCGCAACTCCGCAAGCACTTCATCCAGAATTTTGCCCATCACATCGGCGGGATCCGGCGGCTGGGCCCAGGTCATGCCCGAGACCAGCACGCACAGTAGCGCCAGACACAATGTTCCCGCATTGATGGTGCGTATACCCGTATGGGGTGCTGGTTCCTGGAAAAACACTCTCATCATTATTCCTTGATTTGTCCGGCCCGATGCTGGGCATAAGCATGCTTGACGAAGGCGTAGGGGTCCAATGCATCGCGCTTGAGGGCCTCGTAGGTGTCCTTGTCGAGAGATAGCGTGTTGACCATACTGAAGCCCCTTACCGCCAACCTGATCCACAATTCGTCAATATAACGGTAAATGGGATCCAGATACAGGGTATCGACCATCGCGCTCAAGCCGTCCCTCAAGGTATACGAGCCGTAGAAAGGCAGCACCAGATAAAATCCCGGCCCAACGCCGTAATGGCCCAGGGTCTGACCGAAATCCTCATCCTTTCTCCTCAACCCCCAGTATCTCCTGGCGGGGTCGAACAGCCCGCCGACGCCAATGGTGGTATTGATGCCCAAGCGCAGCAGTTCCGTGCCGGTATTTTTCATCTTCAGCTGCAGGGCGTTGTTGACGATCCTCACAGGCCCCTGCAGATTGGTGAAGAACCGGGCGACGGAGCGCCTTACGGGAACCGGAACCACCCGGTAACCGCGCGCAATGGGTTTCAGCACATGGAAGTAAAGCTTGTCGTTGAAGGCGAACATCGCCCTGTTGAAGGGCTCGAGGGGATCGGGTATGTCCTTGTCCGCGGATTTGGCTTCCGCGTCGAATTCCTCATTGAACTCATCTTCGAGTTCCGCTATAAAATCATCGTCTGAAGACTCGTCCCAACCATCCCCCCCTGCATCGTTGGCGACCTCCGCATCCGCCGCAGAAGGATTTTCCAGCGCATAGGCCGAGCCGGAATCCAGCACCAGCAGGGCCGAGATCAGAAAGGGAAACAAGACCGTAATTCTCATTTTCACAGCGCTTCATGGCACACCACGACCACCCGTCACTTGGTATTGAAAATATACTTGCTGATGAGTTCCTCGAGATTGATGGCCGATTCGGTTTCCTCGATTTCACCACCGGGTGGAATGTATTCTTCCGCGCCGCCGGGAGAAATACTGATATAGCGGTCCCCCATGATGCCGGCCGTCCTGATGGACGCGATGCTGTCCTCCTGCAGTTTGACGCCATTCTGTATGGACATGGTCACCACTGCCTCGTATTCCTCCGGGTCCAGCACGATCGAGGCCACCTTGCCGACCTTGACACCCGCGATCTCCACGAAGGCCCCTTCCTTCAGGCCGGAGACGGAATTGAAGCTGGCGCTGACGGCGTAATTATTACTTTTCCCAAACAGCTCCACGTCTCCCAGCTTGATGGCGATGTAGGAAAACCCCGCGAAACCCAGGATCATGAAAACACCGACGACCAATTCAATAGTTACTTTTTTCATCTTTTTCTATCCGCCTCAAAGCATGATGGCGCTGATGAGGTAATCCCACACGAGAATGGTAACCGACGCCAGCACCACGGCATCCGTCGTGACCCTGCTGACACCTTCCGGCCCAAAGGCGCCCTTGCGCTCGAGGTGGAGAAAGAAACCCTTGGCCGCCGAGATCCACACCAGGAGCAGACCGAATACGAAGGACTTGACGATACCCATTTCCACGTCGTTCCACAACACACTCTCATACATGCCGTTGAAATAGGCGCCATTGCTGACGCCCAGCAGCACGACACCGACGAGATAGCCGCCCAGGATACCCACCACGTCGAAAATGAATGTCAGCAAGGGCAGGGAGATAATGCCGGCAATGATCTTGGGCGCGATGAGAAAACGGTAGGGGTCGATGGCCATGCATTCCAGGGTGTCGATCTGCTCCGTCGTTCTCATGATGCCGATCTCCGCGCAAATGGCGGAGCCCGCCCGCCCGATGACCATCAAGGCCGTCAGGACAGGGCCGAGCTCACGGATCAGTCCCAGGGCCACGGCGGAACCCAGCAGGTCCTCTGAGCCGAAACGACTCAGGGTGTAATAGCCTTGCAACCCCAGCACCATGCCGGTGAAGGCGCCGGTGACCACGATCACGAACATGGAGCGCGCGCCGATGAAATGAATCTGCTTGATGATGGGGAAAATTCTGTAGGGAGGCTTGACGATATTGACGAAACAGACGCACAGAAAGATTCCCATCCTGCCAACCTGCTCGATGTAGTAGAGACCGCTGGCGCCCAGGCGCTCGATATGGTTTTTCATATACCGGCCACCACTGTTTTCCTCCCCCCCTCATTCACCACAATTCAAGATACCCTGACTGACGCGGAACACTTGCCGACAAATATACTCGGATATCAGCAGGAGAAGCAAAACCCGGGACTGCAATTTTTCCCGCTCCGCCAGTGACAAACAGGGGCGAATCCATTACCTTACGCAGTCAGACAACCACACTAACACGGGAGGATAATCACCACCATGACCAGAACAAGCATGACTATCGCACCATTTGCCCTGGCCGCCCTGCTGCTGGGCGGCTGCGCCACGACGGCAGACATCGAGCGGGTGTCTGGCGAGGCCGCCCGCGCCCAGGCGACGGCAGACGAAGCCAAGGCACTGGCACAAGAGGCGCTTGACGCCGCCAACCAGGCGCGTTCCGAGGCGTCCGACGCCAATGACACGGCGCAGCGCGCCCTGAACCAGGCCTCACAGGCCCAGCAGGACGCCATGGCCGCCCAGGAAGCCGCAGCCCGCGCGGAAGAGAAGGCCGAGCGCATGTTCGAGAAGTCCATCGCCAAATAAAACCGGCGATAGCGTATCGCCGGGCAGTTCATAAGGAGCTGCCCGGCGCGGATCATTCAGGAAACACAGCGCAGCAACGAACCATGGCGGCTGGCGGGGTAGATATATCCCTTGACACCCCCCTCCTTGACGATACGCCATAGGGCATCCCTAGCCTGCCACTCAGCGGGGAAAGGCCCGATGAGCACCCGGCAATACCCATCTTCCAATCCCACCCTGATGGAGATGGGCACTTCCACCCAATCCAGGTCATAGGCTACCTGACGGGCATTGCCCGCATTGGTGAAGGCGCCAACCTGCAGCATCCAGCCAGCGCCGCCATGCGCCTCCATCGTGTCGACCCTCACATCATGGAGATGGTGGGGTATGCCGTCGTGGCGGCTCGCTTCATTCACGGCCTGTGCTTTGATCGCCTCCCGCCGCGCCGCCTTGGTGATGACTGCGAGGGTCTGGAGAACCTGGGGCAGATTGCTTGGCGCCGGCTCGCCGCGGTCGAAGACCGGTTCATGGGATTCCAGGTACAGGGCATCGCCATCCAGGCCCAGCTTGTAGGGCTGATTGATAATCTCGACCCTGGCGCCGACCTCGACACGATCAAACAACACCTCGATATCTTCCGGATACATGCGTATACAGCCATGACTGATGCGCCGGCCCACGCCATAGGGCTTGTTGGTGCCATGGATCAGGTAGCCCACCATATCCAGGCGCAGGGCATATTTCCCCAGGGGGTTGTCAGGCCCCGGTGGCACAACCCTGGGCAACGGGTCCCCCTCCGCAATACTCTCTGCAAGGATGGACTCTGGAACGGTCCACACGGGATCCTTGTCTTTCACCAGAATGCGCGCCTTTCCCGTCGGCGTGGCCCAACCCTCCTGGCCGATGCCGACGGGGAAAGTCATCACCGTGCGCGGCGCTCCCTCTTTTGCAGGCGGGTAGTAGTAGAGACGCATTTCCGCGAGATTGACGACAATACCTGTCCTCGGCCCGTTTGGCAGCACATAGCGGGCCGGGATGGTGATCTTCGTACCGGGGTGGGGCAGCCAGGGATCGATACCGGGATTGGCGGCGATGATCTCGTTATACCCCAGGCCGTGATCACGGGCGATGTCCAGCAATGTCTCCCCTTCCCGCACGGCCACGGTATACACCTCGCCAATCAGGTCATTGCCCGGCGCTGGCATGGGAAATTCCGCGCCCTGCGCCGGCAGCAGCACGGAAATGAAGAAGAGCCCTGCAATCAGGGAACGGCAGACTTGTCCGGCTGTATTCATATTTTCTCTATCATTGCTGTGTGGCGGATATTCTAACCCTTATTCCGGGAGCAGGAAATGCAAGATCCATAACCTGAACCCGTGGATTCAGGAAACATGCGCGCGGTCGATAAGCTATGGATTGCATGTGACAGCGCCACATCACAAAGGATTCAGGATGTTCAGAAAAATACGCGTCGCCCTCCTCCTCGGCATCTTATTCATCGTGGCCATGAACGCCTGGGTGGAGCGGGCCAACTCGCGCAACTGGGAGCGCACCCTGCGCGTGGTCGTCTACCCCATCAATGGCGACCACAGCCGGGCTGGAGCGAACCACATCCGCGCCCTGGACAGGGAGGCCTTCATTCCCGTCGAAACCTACTTCAGGACCCAGGGGCAGCGCTACGACATCCCCCTGAAGAATCTCGTCGACATACGCCTGGCCGGAGAGGTCAAGGAACTGCCGCCCCCCCTCCCCGCCGGGGCCGGCATGCTCGATACCATGCTGTGGAGCCTCAAGCTGCGTTACTGGGCCTTCACGGTGGACGACTACGAGGGACCGGCGCCGGAAGTGAAAATGTTCATGCTGTTCTTCGACCCGGCCACCCATGAAAAACTGCCCCACTCCGTCGGCCTGGAAAAGGGCCTCGTCGGCGTGGTGCAGGCCTATGCGGGAAGGCGTTTCACGCCGCGCAACAATGTGGTATTCACCCATGAGCTGCTGCATACCGTCGGGGCCACGGACAAATACCAGCCCGGCAACAACCTGCCCCTCTTTCCCGGCGGCTTCGCCGAGCCCGATCGCCAGCCCCGCCTGCCCCAGGCCATGGCGGAAATCATGGGCGGGCGCATCCCCATCAGCGAGACAAGGGCCGTCATGCCCAAAAACCTGGAACAGACCCTGATCGGCCCCCTCTCGGCCAGGGAGATCAACTGGCTGTAAGCTGAACCTGCAAATTCAGGCCTGAGCCTTGGAATTCCGCATCAGAATGGTGGCAAGCTTCTCGATGGACAGGATCATGCGCGTGGAATCCAGATGCCGCCTTTCTTTTATGAGCAGTTCTCCCCCCCCGGACTGGGGAGGATTCTTGACGGGCGGCGATGACAGATCGCCGAGAATATAACCCTGCGCTCCCTCTCCGCTGACACGCGGCACCAGCAGCACCAACCACCACGCCGCGCCCGTTTCCTCTTGCAGGGATGACAGTTGCTCCAGCAACGTATCGGCAATGGTCCAGGCGCCCGGCGGGGCCTCACAAACACGCAGGCAGACCAGACCCAGACCGGGCACATGGCGGAGATCGTCATCCATGCTCAGCACCTGCCGCAGTCCTTCACCCTGGATTGCCTCCAGCCCCTGCACATGACCGCCCTGCTCCTCCAGGGCCTCCCACCATAGCCGTTTCAGGCCTTCCGTCCTGCTTTCACTGGGCATGCAGCCTGCTCCGCGGCCTGTTCATTGAATCATGATGAGAAAGATGACGAACAACACCACAAAACCGATAGGAATCAGTACACCGGCCCAATCCTTCTCCGCTGTCTTGCTGCGCTCCATGGCCGCCTTGAGACCGGGGCGCATGAAAAAAATCAGCGCCAAGGCCAGCACGGCAACCAGGATCTTTTCCCATGTCGCGGGTTCTTCCATTACACTGCTATGCTCATTTTGAAAAAAATCCGATCACAATGTCCCTATCATGACCGAAACCATCCTGCTCTGTACAGACCTGGACCGCACCATTCTGCCCAACGGCCACCACCCCGAGTCCGCGCAGGCGCGGGCGCTGTTTGCCCGCCTGGCCAGCCATCCCAATCTGCTGCTGGTCTACGTCAGCGGCCGTGACGAGTCGCTGCTGCGCGGCGCCATACATCAATATCAGATCCCCGAACCGGATTTCGCCATCGGCGACGTAGGGGCGACGATTTTTGAGACCACCCCGCAGTGGCGGTCCATGTCCTCATGGCACGAGGAGATCGCCCCCGACTGGGACGGCGCGGATCACGCCCAAATCACGCGCCTGTTTGAGGACATCGAGGTGCTGACACTTCAGGAGCAGGAAAAACAGGGGCGCTACAAGATCAGCTATTACCTGCCGGGCGACACGGATACCCAACGGCTGTTGCCGGAAATGGAACAACGGCTGGAGAGCCATGGCATCCGGGCCAATTTCATCTGGAGCATCGACGACATCAAGGACGTGGGACTGCTGGATATCCTGCCGCGCGGCGCCAACAAACTGCACGCCATTCAGTTCCTGCGGCGCAGCCTGGATATCCCAGAGGAACGCACCGTTTTCGCCGGCGACAGCGGCAACGACCTGCCCGTGCTGTGCAGCGGCCTGAAATCCATCCTGGTCGCCAATGCGCGGGAGGACGTGAGACAGGCCGCCCAACAATCATCGGAGGAACAGGGCCTGACGGATTGCCTCTATGTGGCCAAAGGAGACTTCCTGGACATGAACGGGAACTATGCCGCGGGCGTGGTGGAGGGCGTCGTTCACTATTTCCCGGAAACCCGCGCCTGGATCGACCCGGAAACATGACGCCCCACGGATTCAGGAGGGTGCCGCAAAAGGATTTCCTTCCTGCTCCCCTTGAGGGGCTTTTGCGACACCCTCTTCAGGTGGAAAATCAGGCCTTCTTCAAAAACCTTTTGGGCCAGCGCCGCTTGGTGCACAGCCATTGCCCTGGCGCGACCTCGATCAGGGCCTCTATCTCCCTGTTGAGCGCCTCGGTGAAGCCCTCTATCACCTCCTGTGAAGGTTTGCTGCATCGCTCCATGAAAAGGGGAGGTTTGAGGGTCAGGCGGTATCGCGCATCTCCCAGACGCTCCATCCCCACCGGCATGACCCCACAACCTGTCTTGGCGGCCAGCCAGGCCGGCGCGGTCGTGGTCGTGGCTGGCACGCCAAAGAAAGGGATCAGATCACCTTCCTTCACCCGATAATCGATCAAAAGGGCAACACTTTCCCCGCGGCGCAGACTCCGGTAGAGTCCGTGAACGGCGTTTCTCACGGGAATATAGCGGCTCTCCATGGCGGAGCGCTGGGCCTGCACCATGGACTCCAGGCTGGGATTCTTCTGTGGATTGTAGAGCATGGTGACCGTGCCGCTCAGGCGCTTGACCGCCAGGGCGGTCAGTTCCCAATTGGCAAGGTGGGCGGAAACAAAAATAAACGGGCCATCGCGCCGCAAATCCTGCACACCAGATAGATTTCTGATCTCCAGATGGGGATTGGCGTCTTCTATCCGGCCCAATGTCTTCAAATGGGGATACTCGGCCAGGGTAGCGCCCAGGCTGTCCCACATTGCACGTCCCAATACCCGAATCTCGCCAGCCTGCCTGCCGGGAAAAGCCGTGGCCAGATTGGCCAGGACATCGGCATGCTTGCCGGTCATGGGTCCGACCCAACCCAGCAGACGACGCCCGAACCGGGAAGCGCCTTGCGGCGAAAGGCGCGCGCTGACCCCCCAGAACGATTTGAGCGCCAATGCCTGCAGCCACCATATGGCGGCAAGGCGGCCACTTGCTTCACTTGGGTCATTGGCCATGGTCATGCGGGGAAGGCGCCTTTTGCTGTTTCCTGAAATCGGCGATGACCGCCTTGGTCCAGCGGCGTTTGCCACACCACCATTGTCCGGGCTTGTCCGCGATGAACCCGCTGATGACGCGGTTCATCTCCATGCATTGCCGCAGCATGGCCTCTTCTTCATCCACTCCTGCGGGGGGCGGGGGAAGCGTGGGAAAGATCGTGGTGCGGAAACGGGCATCTCCCAGGCGCTCCGTGCGGATGGGAACGATGGGGCAGCCGGTCTTGCGGGACAGCCACATGGGCAACTCGGTGGTGGGCGCCTTGACGCCGAAGAAAGGCGCTTCCCTCCCGCTATCGACCCGCACATCCACGTGCAGACCCACGGAGCGCCCCTTTTTGAGCGTCTTGTAGGCGCTGCGGAAGGCATTGGCCTTGGGGATAAAGCCGCACCCCAGCGGTGCGCGCATGCGTTGGATCATGTCCTCCAGATAGGGGTTGGCAAGAGGGCTGTAGATCACATCGACAGGATAGCCCATCTGACCGATGACGAATGCGGAAAGCTCCCAGCTTCCGACATGGGCGGCGACGAAGATACAGGGCTTCTTGTGGGCCAGGAAATCGGGGTCCTGGTTCTTGCACACGATCTCGATGGCGGGATCGCGGCAATCCCGGTCGGTTATGGTGTCCAGGTGAGGAAATTCGGCCACGACCGCGCCGAAGTTTTCCCACACCTGGCGCCCCGCCGCCCGCAGCTCTTCCTCAGACGCGGCGCACAGCACGATGCTCAGGTTGTCCAGCACCTTGCGGTGCTTGGCGCTCCTGGGGCCGGCCCAGCCAAACAGGCGCCGGCCAAAGGCCGAGGCCCGGGCAGCGGGGAGAAGCCGCACTGCAGCGAAAAAAAGCCATGCCACGGCAGCTTCCAGGCGGCAGCCCAACGTCTGCTTCCATGCGCTGTCCCGCTTATGCCATGCAATTTTTGCCATATTGTGTCACCTGCAGCGATGCCCCGCGATACCCGCGCCGAAGACGAGAACCACTTACGGAGAATTCCTGCAAATATCAGAAATAGCTTTTTCTTTCAATAGATTAGACGCAAGAACATTATGAGAGGGCTGAGTTTATGCCGATTCATAGTCCCTTCACTGAAGCAAGTCCCGCATGGCGTCATGGCATGGTCTGTTCGTCCGCAGACCCTGTATAGCCATCTGAATACCGATGCGCTCAAACGATTTGTGACGCCCTTCCCGAAACGAACGGACGGCTAAATTAATCTCCATCCTTGTCGTTATAGTGGGTAGCGCCTGGAATGACAAGTGCATGAGATCTTTCGCCACCGGTCGATGCAAATAACAAGGGACCCTGAGATGAATCAAACCAATCTATCCGCCACGGCGCCGGCAGCGGCGCAACCACAAGATGACCACACCGCTTCCGCGTGGGTGAACGAGGTATCAGGACTCGTATCCCCCCCCGATGTGTGCATCAAGGTCTTCGACCTGATCGAATCCCACAACCCGTCCGCCGCCAGCATCGGAGAAGTGGTCAGCCGGGATCCCAACCTGTCCCTGCGCCTGCTGAAGATCGTCAACAGCTCATACTATAACTTTTCATCAAAGATCGATACCGTCTCGCGCGCCATCGCGGTCATCGGCATCAGTGAGCTGTACAGCATGGTCATCGCCATCACGGCGGTGAAGACCTTCTCCCACATCCCCCACAACGTGGTCAACATGGATACCTTCTGGCGCCACAGCCTCTACACGGCGGTGCTCAGCCGCCTGCTGGCCAAGCGTCTCAACGTCCTCCACCCGGAAAGGCTGTTCGTGGCGGGGCTGATGCACGATATCGGCAGCCTGATCCTCTATCACCGCGCACCGGAGACCGCCAAGGAATTGCTGATCCAGGCCGCCGGCGACGAGGATGTCCTGCACCAGGCGGAAAGCGAGGCCTTTGGCTTCAGTCACGCCGCCATCGGCGCCCTGCTGATGAAGCTGTGGCACATCCCAGAGCCCATCTGCGATGCCGTGGCCAACCATCACCAGCCGGGCATGGCCAAGGCCGGCACCATGGAGACCGCCATCATTCACATGGCCAATTCCCTGGCGAACCATACGGAAATCGGCGCATTCTGTGAATTGCCCATGACCGAACTGACCATCGACGAAGCCGCCTGGCCCCAGGTCGGCCTCAAGCCGGAAGACCTGGACCTCGAGCCCCTGCTGGAGGAGGCCGGGCAGCAGTTCGCCGACATGATCAGCATCTTCTACTGAAACCAGCGGCGCTCCGCCGTTCCCTGACATTCAGTGCGCAACGAGGGGTGGTGAATTCGCCACCCCGTCACTGCCGGCGCGAAATTCACCTCACTCTCCTGAATAACCGTAGCCGCGCCGGTGCGGGACAAGGTAGAATAGGCCTTCGTCCAATTCAGAGGGCCCGTCCCAGACACATGAACACATCTGCAAGTGAGCAAGGCAACGACGCCGCGGCGCACCCGGCATTCCAGTGGCGGCGCAGCGAGGCCATTGACTCCCTCAACGTATCTGTTGAGGAATATGAACACAAGGCCACCGGCGCCCTGCACTATCACATCGCGGCCCGCAATCCCGAAAATGTCTTTCTGGTCGCCCTGCGCACGGCGCCCATGGATTCCACCGGCGTCGCCCATATCCTGGAGCACACGGCCTTGTGCGGCAGCGAGCGCTACCCCGTGCGCGACCCTTTTTTCATGATGATCCGGCGCTCCCTGAACACCTTCATGAACGCCTTCACCAGCAGCGACTGGACCGCCTATCCCTTCGCCAGCAAGAACCGCAGGGATTTCAACAATCTGTTGGACGTCTATCTGGATGCGGTGTTCTTTGCGCGCCTCGATGAACTGGATTTCGCCCAGGAAGGGCACCGGGTGGAATTCGAAGAGCCGTCGAATCCCGACAGCCGCCTGGTCTTCAAGGGCGTGGTCTTCAATGAGATGAAGGGCGCCATGAGTTCGCCCGTCACCCAGTTGTGGCAATACCTGAGCAAGCACCTGTTCCCCACCACCACCTACCACTACAACAGCGGCGGCGACCCGGAACACATACCCGATCTCACCTATGAGCGGCTCAGGGCTTTCTACAAAACCCATTACCACCCGTCCAACGCCATTTTCATGACCTACGGCGACATCCCGGCCCATGAGCACCAGGCGCGCTTCGAGGAACGGGCGCTGGCCCGCTTCCAGCGCCTGGACGCCACCTTTGCAGTAGCTGACGAACAACGCTACGCCGCGCCCCTGGTCACCCGCGAGGCCTATCCCCTCGACCCGGCGCAGTCCCCCGAGGACAAAACCCACCTCGTGATGGGCTGGCTGCTGGGCCGCAGCAC
>Ga0256839_1000774_pt1 | contig 40929 bp, 30 predicted proteins | sample 354166metaG_FD_185968 | JGI IMG/M metagenome (GOLD analysis project Ga0256839, IMG submission 185968) | Hydrothermal vent microbial communities from Mid Atlantic Ridge, Atlantic Ocean - 354-166 | ecosystem: Environmental > Aquatic > Marine > Hydrothermal vents | place: Atlantic Ocean: Mid...
TCAATAACCTGCCGGACGTCCTTCACGCTGGCCGTAGTCGCGTTCATGGCGACGAAACGGGAGCGGGTATGCCGAGCGATCACCTCCGCAAGGCTGGTCTTCCCGCAGCCCGGGGGGCCGTAGAGGATGATCGACGCGAGACGGTCCGCGTCGAGCATGCGGCGCAAGAGCTTGCCATGTCCAAGGACATGCTCCTGGCCGACGAACTCCCCCACGCTCCGGGGCCGCATCCGCGTCGCTAGCGGCTCCAGGCTCTTCAGGTTGTCAACCTCGACCTGTTCAAACAACGAACCCATCGTTCACCACACGTCGGAACCGATATGAGCACCACCCGGCACAGCATTGTAGACCGGCGCAATCGCAAGCCGGTAGTAAGCGTTCCGCAAAGTGACGCCGTTGGGACGTCCTTGAGGCTGACCGTCCATTGGTACCGGCGTCCGGTGCAAACCGAATCCAGGCCAGCGCAGCGAACAGGTTGCATCGTCGGCGCACGGGCGGCAACGGGACAAACCAGCACCGCCGGGGCAGTACCGGCTCACCTGTGTCCACACGCACCGTGGGATCAACCTCCGTCACACCGCTCACGAGCGGTGCAGAAATGCACCAAAGCGCGGTTAGCGGGGGGAAGCGGAACGGGGGCGCAAAAAGGAAACCTCCGCCATTTGCCGTGTAGACGGCGTTTTGAGAACCCGCATTCCAGGTGGGTGCCGCAGGTCTGGTTAGCGTGATCCGGCCTTGGCCGGCTGTACGCGCCCCAGACCCTTATGGGCTCCCTGCGGTGATGGTGTCGGTTCGTCAAAATAGCCGTCTATCACGCACAAGGCAGAGGTTCATAGCCGTCTTGAATGGGGCCGACCACCACCGTCTTTAGCGTAGCACATGCGTGATTGGGCGACAAGGCCCGAATCGATGGCACGCAACCCCTTCGTACGACGACACCCTCGGTCGCCCCGGCCGGCTTGCCACACTGCCTAGGCGATTGTCTCCTCCAACGGTGCGGGGCTGAGTTCGCGCGTGTTCCGTTCTAGGGCGAGCACGACGGTCCGTTCCTCGTAGCCATCGGGTGAAATCGCTCCCACAGGGATGACCTGCCGGCCCTCGGGGAGGGGGAACCTGAGGAAGAAGGTCCCTTCTTCGCTAACCTCGACGGGTTCGCCCTGGATCTCGACGCGCGCGTCCGGATGAGTTGCGCCGCGGATGACCACTTCGGCGTCAACGTGGAGCCAGAGCGGCATGGTTCCTGAGCGACGCCGCGCCTCGATGAGGATCCGTCGCTCAAGGGGCGCCATCTGGCCGGGCCCCTCCGCGACCTGGGTGGTTGGTCTGGACCGCAGATCCGCGCTCGCCTCATCTCCCCGCTGCAAGGTCGTGCTCAACCGCGGCGTGCGCACCGTGTTCGTGCGAAGCAGCAGGATGAATCGTCCTTCCGGAGTGACGTAACCGATGTCGACGCGAAAGATCCGCTCGCGCGCCGGCACATGGAAGAACCAGTGGGTGGTGAGAGAGTCGATTTTCTCCTCGCGGACGACCACCTCGCGCGTTCCCTCAGCCTCTTCGGAAGCCAGATCGATGAGCCGGATGACCGGTTCGGCGCGGTACCAGTCGTGGGCAAGCGCGGCCCGCGCCTTCTCCACCGAGGAGCGGCTAATCCGCCAGCAAACACGGAACCAGTTGGCATCGAGCAACTGGAGAACGGCTTCGTCCTCGGTCAGCCCGCCCGCGGCCGAAGACATGTACGCCAGGTCGTGCAGCGCCAGGGGCGAGATGGTACCGCCGGCGGCCGATCCGCCGTTCGTGCTAGCACGCGCCCTACGCTTGCTCGTACCAGTGCGGCTGCCCGCCGACGCCACCTCGGTCTTCGCTCGGGAGCGCTTCCGACGTTTACGTTGCTGGCGGCGAAGGGCTTTCGCAAGTTCGTGGACAAGTTGCTCCTTGGAGAGGCGACTATAACCGGTCAGACCATGCTGCCGCGCCAGATCCAGCAACTCCACTCGCGTGCGCCCTTCCAGCTCTCGTCTGGTCGACATAACACTACTCCAACCGGGTTCGTCGATAGGAACACACAGCCCCCGTCCTCCGTGACGAACCCGCGGGGCTGTCGAGCAGCCGACCGGACAAAACAGGGTACGTGCAGCCCCGATAGTCTCGAGAAACGTTCTGCCGGTCAGCTTGGGTGGCCCGACACGGCGCCGAAGCCTTAGCTCCTAGGGTAACAAGACCCGCCGACGGAGGTCAACAAGCCAAGTCGGAACGCGACGGTCATCCAAGCGTCTCGATACGCCGCGTCCTTTCATTTTACCCGTTTTCACAGAAACTGTACATTTGTACATAACTCGGCACGGTTAGCCCCCCGTGGAGACCAGCGGCTCTCCCTGGGTTGTTGAGCCGCTCGGACCGATCGCAACCGCGTCTGCTCGCGGCGCCACCGGCTTCCCTCGACGTTGCCTCCGACTGCAACGTGCGTGGGGACGGGGCCGAGAGGAAATGGGGCTGTCAAGTCCGAGAGGTCACGATAACCGCGTTTTCGCACGCTGGGATGGTCTGGTCGGAGCTGACCGGGGTGAACAGCCAGCCCGTGGACACGGGGAATCTTGCACAGCCCATCCCGGCTCCAGGTTGGCTCGCTTCGGCGTACGGGTTGCTAAAAGCGCTGCCGGTTGCTCCGCTTCCTTGGCACACGATCTCGCTCGATTCCGTTGGCAGGACGGAATCAGTCGCGGCTACTCAGGGGAAAAGCGCGGCTGAAGCGAAACAGGTGGTTGACAGCACAGCCACAAGGGCGTACATTGACGGCTCCTGCAGAACGGAGGCGGTTGAGCAGGCGCCTGTGCCCTTTGGGCGTTGGTTTTTTTGGGGGCAGAACGTGGCGGCCGGTCGCAAACCCCCCATTGTCGCGGGCCTTGAGACTGCGACGTTGATCATTAGCCTCGCTACTGAACTTGCGGTACCGCCTCTGGTTGGTGCTTGGGTGGACGGCCGCTTTGGAACAACCCCCTGGGGAACGTTGGTGGGCGCGTTACTGGGGATGGTAGCGTTCGCTACTGGCCTTGGCCGGTTCCTCCGCCGTCTCGAGCGTCGGTCGCGTGATACCGAGCGTCGTTAGGAACACAGTAGTGCAACTGGCGGTGCCCCTGGTGGTCACCGGAGTCGGCTGGCTGGTGGCCGTGGGGGTTGGGTTTAGGATTGGTCGGCCGGTCGTGATGGCTGTCCACGTCGCCGCGTTGACGGTGGCTGCGGCATTTTGTGCTGGGGCGGTGGCGACCGCGATGCTCGGAGCGCGACGGGGGAGGGGCGATGTCATTGGTTTCCTGGCTGGGCTGGTGGTGCGGTTACTGGTTGCGGCTATCGGTCTGCTGGCGGCGGCAACCTGGTTCAGCGGAGACGTACGAAATGACCTGTTGCTTGTCGGCGCCGGCCTGTACCTAACGGCGCTGGCGGCGGACACCGGAGTTGCGTACCGGGCGACGTTGGGGCAAGAAGGCGATGGCAGCCGAACATGACATCTTCCATCATGTGCGGGACTCGGCGGTTTGGGAGTTTTTCTCCTCCCTTGGCTGGGAGCTGAAGCTTCCCAAGCTGTTTGATGTTCCCCACAGCCCTTTCCTGGGGCTGGACGGTCCCCAGGGCTATGGGGTGTACTTCACCAAATTCATGGCCTTGGAAGCCATCGTGGTTTTCGCGTTGCTGATCCTGCTCTGGCCCATTGGAAGACGTGCTCGCGGCGTGACAGCAGGAGGGCAGCCCTGGGTACCCAGGGGGGCGCTGGCGAACTTCGTTGAAGCGGTGCTCTTGTTCATTCGGGACGAGATCGCTCGGGAAGTGATCCAAAAGCCGCATCACGATGACGAAGCTCATGGCGAGCCTGGTCAGAAGCTGGATCAGAAGGGTGGGAGCGGGGAGCATACCAGCGAAGGTCCGCACCCTGCGGACCGATTTGTTCCTTACTTGGCCACCGCGTTTTGGTTCATCCTGTTTTGCAATCTGATCGGCCTCGTTCCCTTCGGTGGATCTCCCACCGGTGCGTTGGGCTGCACGGCCGCGCTGGCTCTGTGCACGCTTGGTCTGGGCTTCTACGCCGCGGCCCGCGAAAACGGTGTGGAACTGTTTGGGGCATTCATCCCGTCCATCGAAAGCCCCCTCCCAATTCGGCTCCCCCTGCAGGGAATGATGTTCGTCATCGAGGTGATTGGGTTGCTGATCCGGCACGGCGTTCTGGCCGTTCGATTGTTTGCGAACATGATGGGGGGCCACACGGTCCTCTCCGTCTTGCTCGGTTTCGTGGTCATGGAAAAGGTGCTCGCCAACACGGTTCTGTGGGCGCTGGTGTCGGCAGGTAGCGTGTTGGGCGCGGTGGGCGTTAGTCTGCTGGAAGTCCTCGTGGCGTTTATTCAGGCGTATATCTTTACGTTTCTGTCGGCAATCTACATCGGGATGCTGGTGTATCCAGAGCATTGATCTCAGGGGGTGGTAGACGAACCGCACTGATCGTCTAGAATGTCTATCCACCGGTGGTAGTAGGGGCAGTATCCTGGGGTTCAGGAAAGGAGAGTAGACGTGACCTCACTGCTGCGTTTGGCGTCAATGACTGTGCTGAGCGTGCTTGTTCTGGCGGTGCCGGCGCTGGCTCAAGAAGGCCAGCAGGCGCTCATCAACCTGACTGGCTCGTTTGGAGCGGGGTTGATCATCATTGGGGCAGCCTATGGGATCGGACGGTTAGCCAGTGCCTCGTTTGAAGGGATGGCTCGGCAGCCGGAGGTGGCCAACACCATCCGGGGAGCGATGATCCTGGCTGCGGCATTGATCGAGGGCGCCACCTTCTTTGCTTTGATCGTGTGCATCGTTGTCGGGTAGTGTTTGAACTCTGGGGGGCACCGCCAATGCGAGGGGGTGCCCCTTCCGAACTCTGCAATCCCCCGTCCTGGAACGGGCGTCTATCATGGGCCGAGTCCGATACTTAGGCGTGCTCGTTACCGCTGGGCTGCTCAGCCTGGGCGTCGTGGTGCCGTTGTACAGTGCGGAGGCGGAGGCGCACGGCGATCAGGGGAGCACAGTCTCGGCGCATGCGGAAGAGGGCCATGCTTCTGGTCCGGTGGAGTTCAAGGCTGACCTGGCCATCTACACGCTGGTCGTCTTTGTGATTCTGGTCTGGGTGCTGTCCCGTATCGCCTGGAAGCCGATGCTCGATGCAGCCCAGGCGCGTGAGGCCGCGATCGGTCAGGCGGTGGAGCAGGCCGAGCGTGCCCGGGCCGAAGCAGAGGCATTGCTGCGGCAGCACCGGGAGCGGCTGGCCAAAGCGGAGGACGAGGTGCGTCAGATCCTGGATCGGGCCAAAGCGGAAGCGGAACGGTTGCACCAGGAGATCCTCAGCAAGGCCCACCAGGAAACCGAACAGCTCAAGGAGCGAGCGCGGGAAGAGATCGAACAAGCCAAGGATGAGGCGCTGCGCGATTTGTTCGAGAAGGCAGCCGAGCTCGTCGTCAGCGCAATGGGGCGGCTCCTCCCCCGCGTGCTCGGGCCAGAACAGCAGCGTGAGCTGGCCAACCAGGTGCTTGACGAGTTGGGTGCGGAGGCTTCCCGAAAGGAGGGCTGATCCCGACAGCGGTGAAGCAGATGAGCAGTTCCAAACCTGGCCAAGGCCCCCAGCAAAAACTGTTTCCCACTGTGCTCGATCCGGTAATGGTGCCCCTGGCGCGGGTGTATGCGGAAGCGTTGTTTTCCGCCGCCGAGAAGGCCGGCCAGGTGGAGGTCGTACGCCGTGAGCTCGACTTCATCCTGGACGAACTTTTCGCCCAGCATCCCGAAGTCGAGCAGTTGCTGAGGGCTGCTGCACTGAGCCCGAACAAGAAGGCCGAACTGATCGATCGGGTGTTTGGGCCCCGCTTCCACCCACTCGTGGTCAATCTGCTCAAGGTCTTAAACCGCCGCCACCGCCTTGCACTCTTCCGCACCGTCGTCCACCAGTTTCGCCTGTTGCAGGACGAACGGGCCGGTATCCGGGACGTGATTGTGCGGTTGGCCTTCGAACCGGACGAACCGCTTCGCGCCGATTGTGAGGCCAAACTCGCCGCCCTGGTGGGGGGGAAGCCCAGGATCCACTTTGTCGTGGACCCCGCCCTGCTGGGCGGTTTGGTCGTGGAAGTTGACCATCGGGTCTACGACGGTTCGCTGCGCAGCCAACTCGAACGTCTCCAACGCAGGATCGTCGAGAGAAGTCGCCATGAAATTCAGAGTGGACGAGATCGTCTCTATTCTTGAGAAAGAAATCGAGCAGTACCGACCGGAGCTAGAAGCTCGCGACGTCGGCCGTGTCATCGAAGCCGGTGATGGTATTGCCCGGGCCACTGGTTTGGCCGACGCCATGGCCGGCGAAGTGGTTGAGTTTGAGAACGGCGAGCGAGGGTTGGTGTTCAACCTCGAGGAGACCTCTGTCGGTATCGTCGTGCTGGGCCACTTCGAGCACATCATCGAAGGGATGGAAGTGCGGTGTACCGGGCGGTTGCTCAGTGTCCCGGTGGGCCCGGAGATGCTCGGGCGTGTTGTCAACCCCCTGGGCGATCCCCTGGACGGCCGGGGGCCCATTAACGCGACACGGTTCCGCCCCGTCGAATCACCCGCTCCGGGCGTCGTCGACCGCCAGCCGGTGAACGTCCCCCTGCAAACGGGGATCAAGGCAATCGACGCGATGACCCCCATTGGACGGGGGCAACGCGAGTTGATCATTGGTGACCGCAAGACCGGAAAGACCGCCATCGCCATCGATACGATCATCAACCAGAAGGAAGAGAACGTGATCTGCGTCTACGTGGCTGTGGGTCAAAAGGAATCCACGGTGGCCCAGGTGGTCGACACCCTCCGCCAGCATGGTGCCATGGACTACACGGTGGTAGTTGTCGCCACCGCTGCAGACCCTGCCCCCTTGCAGTACATCGCGCCCTACGCCGGTTGTGCGATCGCCGAGTATTTCATGTACGAGGAGAACCGGGATACCCTATGCGTCTACGACGACCTCTCCAAACAAGCGGTCGCTTATCGTGAACTTTCCCTTCTGTTGCGACGGCCGCCGGGTCGAGAAGCCTATCCTGGGGACATCTTCTACCTGCATTCCCGCCTGCTTGAACGATCGGCCAAGCTCAATGACAAACTCGGCGGTGGCAGCTTGACCGCCCTACCGATCATCGAAACTCTGGAAGGTGAAGTCTCGGCTTACATTCCCACCAACGTAATCTCCATCACGGACGGACAGATTTACCTCCAGACCGAGCTCTTCTTCGCCGGTGTGCGGCCAGCCATCGACGTCGGTATCAGTGTCTCGCGGGTAGGGGGCAAGGCCCAAATTCCTGCGATGAAGAAAGTGGCTGGAGGTCTCCGTCTCGATTTGGCGGCCTTCCGAGAACTCGAAGCCTTCGCCCAACTCGGGACCGAACTGGACAAGGCGACCCAGGCGCAACTGGAGCGAGGCTATCGGATGGTCGAGCTGCTCAAACAGCCTCAGTACCAGCCCTACCACGTGGCCGACCAGGTGATGAGCATCTTTGCCGGAACGAACGGCTATCTGGATGATGTCCCGCGGAACGAGGTCCAGACGTGGGAACGTGAATTCCTCAAATTTATGCGGGAAAAGCACCCGGAAATCCGCCAGGAGATTATCGACACACGCGACCTCGGCAAGGACACCGAGCAGAAGCTTCGTGCGGCGATCGAGGAGTTCAAGCAGTTGTATCCCAGCCTTCGAAACCAGCAAGCATCGGCTGTCGTGTAGGACGCAGCGCTGCGGGAAACGGGAACATCCATGGCCGAAGCAAGGCAGATACTGCGGCGGCGCAGGGCGATCCGCAACATTTACAAGATTTGCTACACTATGCAACTGATCGCCACCGCACGGTTCAAGCGAGCGATGGATCGTGCGCTGGAAGCCGAAGCTTACACCAGGAAGATCGCGGAGGTAGCCCGCGATCTAGCCAGAGCAGCCAGACAGATTCAGCACCCCCTGCTGGAGATACGTACTCCTGCTCGACGTGCAGCGGTCCTGGTGATTACCGCAAACCGCGGCCTTTGTGGCGGTTACAACACGAACATTCTTCGTGCGGCCACAGCCCATCTGGAAAGCTTGTCGGACTGCGAGTGGATCCTCGATGTCGCCGGGCGACGCGGCATCGCCTACTTCAAGTTCCGCCACATCCCGATGCGGAACACCTACACCCACTTCGAAGACAAGGTTCGTTTCGAAGAGGTGCTGCCGCTCGCAAACGAATTCATCACCATGTACGAAACGAAGCAGATCGATCGGGTCGATGTCGTCTACATGCGCTTTTTCTCCGCCGGTCGCCAGGCACCGGTGGTGGAGACACTGCTACCGCTCTCAGCCCCTGCTGCAGAGCAAGATTCACAACGGTGCGAGGAGCAAACGCTCTACGACTTCTACCCCGATCCGGAAGACATCCTCAAGGAACTCTTACCGGTCTCCGCTCAGGTGCGCTTGTTCAAGGCGTTCCTGGACGCCGCCAGCAGTGAACAGATCGCTCGGATGGTCGCCATGAAAGGTGCCACGGAAAACGCGGCGCGGATGGATCGAACGCTGACGCTCATGTACAACAGAGCTCGACAGGAGAAGATCACCAAGGAACTGGCCGAAATCGTAGGCGGCGCAGAAGCACTGAAGTAATCTCGCGCAGCGAACCGTAAGAGCATCAGCCCGAGGTTGAGGCTATGGCCACTACCGAAACAGCACAACGGGTCGGACGAATTACTCAGGTGATCGGCTCGGTCTTTGATGCCGAGTTTCCGGAGGGGGAGCTGCCCGATATCTACAACGCTCTCCGCGTGGAAGGGGAACACCACGGGATCAAGATCCGGCTGACGGGTGAAGTTCAGCAGCATTTGCCCGGCAACCGGGTCCGTTGCGTCGCTCTGGGCTCCACGGACGGCCTGAAGCGCGGGATGCCGGTTATCGACACTGGTGGCCCGGTGAAGGTACCGGTCGGCTACGGTACGTTGGGGCGAGTGTTCAACGTGCTCGGTGAACCGATCGACAACCGGGGGCCCGTCGAGGCTGCCGATTACTGGCCAATCCACCGTGATCCTCCCCCCTTCGCCAAAATCACCCCCAAGACGGAAATCCTCGAAACGGGCATCAAGGTGATCGACCTGCTCATACCGATCGTGCGCGGTGGCAAGGCAGGACTGTTTGGAGGAGCTGGTCTGGGCAAGACGGTAATTCTGACCGAGCTCATCGCGCGAATCGGCCGTCAGAGCGGCGGATATTCCGTGTTCGCAGGTGTGGGAGAACGAACCCGTGAAGGGAACGACCTCTGGCTGGAACTCCAGGAAACCAAGGTGAGCTTCGAAGAGAAGGACGAGGCCGGGAACATCGTCCGAAAGGAAAAACCGGTGATCGAACAGACCGCGCTCGTTTTCGGCCAAATGAACGAACCGCCCGGCGCGCGGTTGCGTGTTGCCTTGTCGGCGGTAACCATCGCGGAATGGTTCCGAGACGAACTGGGCGCGGACGTGCTGCTGTTCATTGACAATATCTTCCGCTTCTCCCAGGCGGGCTCGGAGGTCTCGGCGCTGCTTGGGCGCATGCCCAGTGCCGTCGGGTACCAACCCACGCTTTCGACCGAATTAGGCGAACTTCAGGAGCGGATCACCTCGACGGAGCGGGGGGCAATCACCAGCATCCAGGCGATCTACGTCCCGGCCGACGATCCGACCGATCCTGCTCCCGCCACAGCGTTCAGCCACCTGGACGCCTTTGTTTACCTGGCGCGCTCCATCGCCGAAAAGGGGATCTACCCCGCCATCGACCCACTTGCGTCCAACAGCCGTGTGCTCGATCCCCAGTATGTGGGGCAAGAGCATTACGAGGTGGCGCGCCGTGTGCAAGCGATCCTGCAGCGGTACCGACAGCTCCAGGACATCATCGCCATCCTCGGTGTGGAGGAATTGTCCGAAGAGGACAAGCTGATTGTGCACCGTGCTCGCCGCATCGAGCGGTTCCTCAGCCAGCCCTTCCTTGTAGCGGAAGCGTTCACAGGTAGGCCGGGCAACATCACACCGTTGAAAGATACGATCCGGAGCTTCAAGGAGATTTGCGATGGCAAGTGGGACCACCTGCCGGAGAACGCGTTCATGTACGTGGGGCCGGTGGAGGAAGCAGAGGAGCAGGCAAAGCGGATGGGGGCAATCTAGGATCAGGTTGGTCTGAAAACAGAGCACGCGCCCAGAACTCGACATGAGCAGTGACCAACACCGCGTTCGCTGTCAGATCATCACTCCCGAGCGGGTTGTGATTGACGAAGCCGTCGACAGTGTGGTTGTCCCCCTGTACGACGGGGAAATGGGGGTTTTCCCGCTCCGTGCTCCCGCCGTGGGCCGGCTCCGTCCGGGCGAGGCTCGTTTGAACGCCGGGTCGATGGTCCGACGAGTCTACGTGGACGGCGGCTTCGTTCAGGTGCGGGACGACACCGTTATCGTCCTCACCCAACATGCCGCGTTGGCGGAAGAGCTGGCTGATCAAGAAGAGAACCTGCGCACCCAGCTCGAACAACTGGCCCGCCGCGTGCCGCGCACGCCCGCAGAAGAAGCGGAGCGGGATCGAGAAATCGACCGCGTCCAGGGTAAGCTGCTCGTAATCCGGCGTGCGCGCACCGGCCAGGTAACGGGCTAGTTCACCAGCGAACTCCCCCAACTCCGCACCGCTGTGCGCCGTACTTTTCAGTGAAGGCTTTGTGCGGTAGTAAGCACTTGCCCTCGGTGCTGACACGTCGCTTACCCCGGAGAAGCGATTGACTCCTGCCTCGCGTCGAACAGTGATGTGGGAACCCCGCGCCGCCGTCAGCGCCGCCCTCCCCCTGCTTGCCGTTAGCCTCTTCTTCTGGCGGCCGCTGTTCACCGCCGAGAATTTCGTCTACCGGGACGCGGGCCACTTCTACTATCCTCTGTACAGAATCGTGGCCGCTCAGTGGGAACAAGGCTGGTGGCCCTTGTGGAACCCCTACGAGAACGGTGGCACCCCCCTCCTGGCCAACCCGGCCGCAGCCGTCCTCTACCCGGTCCGGATCGCCCTATTCCAGTGGTCCGGGCTGGACTACAGCACGGCTTACAAGCTCTACATCATCGGACATGCCTGGCTCGCCGCAGCAGCAAGCTGGTGGTTCGCGCGCAGGTTGGGCTTGTCTCACATGGCGGCCAGCTTTGCGGCAACCGCCTACGCCCTCTCTGCAGCCGTCGCCTTTCAGTACTGCAATGTCATCTTTCTCGTCGGCGCTGCCTGGCTCCCCATCGGACTGGAAGCAACGGAGCGGTTGGTTCGGCAGGGAGGCGTGCTGGCCATCCTGCGGCTCTCCATCGCCCTCAGCATGCAGGTTCTCGGCGGCGACCCGGAAGCCGCCTACATCGTGCTGGTTCTCGCCATCGTCTACATCTGCGTCCTCAATCCACGTTACTGGTGTGTGCTGCTCGCTCTCATGGCCGTCTTCGCCACAACACGCCGTCACTGGCCCGACTTCGGCATCCTGTTAGCAGGGCTCGCCGGACTGGCGGGTGCGTGGGTAGCGTACCGGCCGGACCACCGGAGGCCCCAGCGTCGCGCGATCCTTTCGCTCGCCCTGGCCGGGTTGTTCACCGTCGGTCTGACCGCTGTGCAGTGGATGCCCACCCTGGAACTGACGGCCTTGAGCCGGCGAGCCGCAGAACGCTCCGGTCACAGCCCCTATGGCTTCGACGTGCCTCCCTGGCGAGTCGCGGAGTACATTTGGCCAGCGGTGTTCGGCCGCCAGTTCTCGCTGAACACGCGTTGGGTCGAAGTGTACTACGCCGCAGCGAGCGGTTGGCTACAGCGCCACACAGCAGGCGAGTCCCCTGAGCTCCTCCAGGAACTCTGTCTGCTTGTTCCTTTTGAATACGACCCGGCGCTCCGCTCGCTGAAGTACATCGAGTACATCTGGGTGCCTACCTTGTATGGGGGCGTCCTTGTGCCGCTTCTGGCAGTGGTGGCACTGAAGCAGTGGGGCTTCGCGCGCGTCCGCTGGCTGGTGATCTCCGCGGTCCTCCTGGTGGTGGGGAGCCTAGGCCGGTGGGGACTGGTGTACCAACTCATGGTCCACGGCCTGCCCGGTTTCGCCTCATTCCGCTACCCGGGCAAGCTCCTCGTTCCCGCCGCTCTGATGCTTGCGATCCTCAGCGGCGTCGGGCTGGAGCAGTGTTTACGCAACCGCACGAGCACTCGACGGGCAACCTTCCTGTGTGTGGGCATCGCGGCAGCGAGTGCCGTGCTCGCCTGGGTATGGCTCGCCTGCTCGTACAGTCTGATTCAGAGCTGGACGCGATCGATCGTGGCACGTGCCACGAGTCACTACGGCCCCCTTGTGCCGCTGGTCGCGTGGCGGCATACGCTACAAGCGTTTGCCCATGCCGCTCTGGCCGCCCTGCTCGACGCCGGGCTTCTCCGGGTAGCCCGGACCCGCCCAGCAGCGCAAATCGGTCTGATCCTGGCTCTCGTGCTCGACATCTTCCTCGCCAACGGCTGGCTGGTCGTCGTTGCGCCCCAGAACATCATCGACCGCAAGCCGCGTGCTCTTGCGATCATCGAAGCCGACGCCACAAAAAGGGGGATAAGTGGTCCATTCCGTGTGTTCCGTGCCGCCGAGTTCACCCCACGGAGCTGGTGGACTACCAGTAGTCGCCACCGGGCGTTCCAGATTTTCCGGTGGGAGAAAGAGACGATCCAGCCCAAGTACGGCGAGCCCTGGGAAGCGGAATACGTCATTACGGAGACCACGCTGGAGTCGTACGACTACTGGTGGTTCTTCGCCCCCTTCTTCAGCAACACGCTGCCGGGAAGGGTGGTCTACTACCCCCGCCGCGGCTTCGACCTGTGGGGAACACGCTACCTCATCCTTCCCACGCGCTTCAGCGCTTCCGACGAGAAAACCGCTTTTGCCAGCCTTGCCGAAGATTGCAAGCAGGTGTACCGATCGACAGCCCCAGACGAAGATTACCAGATTCTCTGGAATCCCCGGGCGTTTCCCCGTGCCTGGCTCGTTCACCGGGTCGTTTTTCATCCACCGATCCGGGGCCTGCGTCGAGCGGACCGCATGGAGCTGATGCGACGGCTGCTCTATCCCGGTCCCACGATCTGGTGGCACGAGCCTAAATTGGACGACAACGTTTTCGATCCTACCACCACGGCGGTGGTGGAGACGGATGATCCCGATGCGTTCCCACCGCTGTCCCGGAAGCCCGGGTTCGAAGAAGTGCTCGTGATCGACTACACGCCTCAGCACGTGCGGCTCGACGTGCGGGCAAGCGGCCAGGCGCTGCTCGTACTGGCCGACGCGTATTACCCAGGCTGGGTGGCTTACGTGGATGATCGCCCGGTGCGGCTCTATCGGGTGAACCGCATGATGCGTGGCGTGGTGATTCCGAGGGGGCAACACGTGGTGACGTTTGAGTACCGGCCCCGGTCGTTCACAAGGGGGGCCTGTGTTTCCCTGATCAGCGCCGCGGTGGCGCCGCTGCTGGCGATGCTGGTCGTGGTGAGTCGCCGTTTGCGGAGAGGGCGGCGCGCAATCTCATTTGACTCCACCTGACGGCGGCCACTCGTGCGGCGTGCTCCGCTGTCGAGCGGCACCCGGGCGATCGGCACATGAACGGCTCGGCAGACCATCTTTCGCGAGCAAAAAGCGTGAGGCCGCAGGGTGTACCTGCGGCCTTACGCGCTAGGTTGCAGAGGATCGCCCGCCCAAACGGATCAACCGACAAGTTCGCGGATCGGCTTTCCGTCGGTGATCATCGGCGTCGGGCGACCGGCCTGATTGTAGTAGTGCAGGTCCAGAGGCATGCCGAGGACGGTGAAGATCGTGGCCATCAGGTCCTGCGGGCTGATCGGCGTGGTCTTGGGCACCTCGGCCTTCGAATTCGACTCGCCCACGACCTGTCCCATGCGGAGGCCGCCACCCGAAAGAGCCAGTGTGGACAGAGCGGGCCAGTGATCGCGGCCGGCGCTTCTGTTGACTCGCGGGGTGCGCCCGAACTCACCGGTGATCACAAGCAGGATCTTTTCGTGCAGACCACGCTGGACGCAGTCCTCGACGAACGTTGCCACGGCATGATCAAGCTGAGGACACCTCGCTTTGAGGGCATTGGCAATGTTGCCGTGCATGTCCCAGCCACCGTAGTGGATGGTCACGAAGCCGGCCCCCGCCTCGCACAACCGGCGGGCGAGAAGGAGCTGCCGACCCAAGCCGTTTCCGTACCGTTCAACCACGCGGGGATCCTCTTTGCTGATGTCGAACGCATCTCGAGCGTCGCTGAGGATCAACTCGAACGCCTGCTGTTCGAACGAATCCATGCCCTCCATCAAACCCGCGGTGTCGATGTCCCGGCGCATGCGATCGAAACACTGCAGGAGTGTCCGCCTGTTTTCCAGACGCTCGGCACTGATCCGCAGGTCCATGTTGCGTCGCGCCTGCCCGGAGACGTCGAACGGCTCGTACGCCTTGCCCAGCCAGGCAGCCCCGTCCGCGTAGATGCCGTTCAGTCGAATGTAGGTTGGAATCCCGGTGCGGTGATTGTTTGGTCCACGGTAGCGTGCTGTAATCGACCCGATGGAGGGAAAGATCGGCACACCACCGTTGTCCGCCAAACGGTTATCGTAACCGGTCATGACCCAGTGTGTGCCCCCTGCGTGGCCCGCGTTGCGGTGGGAGAACGAACGGACGAACGCCATGTAATGGGCCACCGATGCGATCTTGGGCAGTAGTCCGCCGATCTGCACACCGGGGATTGTGGTGTTGACGGCACCGACGGTGCTGCGGTACTCCGCCGGAGCGTCCATCTTGGGATCGAACGTCTCGACGTGCGTGGCGCCTCCGCCCAACCAAAGCCAAACTACGGCGGTATCCCGCGTGGGTTTCCCTTCTGCGGCAGCCGTTGCTCGGGCGCGCAGAAGCGCTGGAAGCGTCAGGCCTGCTCCGGCAAGCGCACCAACACGGACGAAATCCCTCCGTGTCAACCCATCGCAACAAGACGCGAAGCGGTTCGTGGTTACCGTCAACATGGGGGCACTCCCTTTAGCACCTCACCTACCCTAAGACCAACGTCACAGCCGCCGACGCTTTCAGCTTAACAACTTACGGCTGCCACGTCAAGGCATAAGCAAACATCGATGCGTCCGCCGGGGGACCGGCCCGCGAGTTGCCGCCGTAGGCGTGGACCGCCGCAGTCGGTCGGGGGCTGCCCTCTATGGGGACGCCGGGGTTTGCGGAGGGCAGCGAAACTTCGCGGTGCTGGGCAGAAGCCAGACATCCGGCGACGGTGGATGAGTGCTTACGTCTATAATCTTCGGAACTTCGCGGTGCGATCCGAAGCAGAACCCGAACCGGCCCGGTAGTGTGATGGCCCATGATCTCGTGATCGTCGACTATGGCATGGGGAACCTCCGTAGCGTCCAGAAGGCGCTGGAGCGGCTCGGGGTGCATGCACCGATCAGCTCTACGCCGGAGGACGTAGAGGGGGCCAAGGCAATCGTTGTGCCTGGTGTGGGGGCATTCGGGCATGCGATGGCGGGTTTGACGGAGCGGAAGCTCTTGGAGCCGATCTTGCGGCACGTCGAGGCCGGGCGGCCTTATCTAGGAATCTGCCTGGGGTTACAGCTTCTATTTGAACGGAGCTACGAGGATGGGACGCATCGTGGCCTTGGGGTTTTGAGGGGGGAGGTGGTGAGGTTTCCGGAGGCTGAGGGTCTGAAAGTACCGCACATGGGCTGGAATCAGGTGTGGCAGTGTCGGCCTGCTCCGCTCTTTCGGGGCGTCTCCGACGGCGAGTGGTTTTACTTCGTGCACAGCTTCTTCGCTTCTCCCGCGGAGGGGGACGTTGTGGCGGGGCAAACGGAGCACGGAGTCCGGTTCTGCTCGGTGGTGTGGAAGGAGAACGTGGTCGCCTGTCAGTTTCATCCCGAGAAGAGCCAGCAAGCCGGTCTACGGTTGCTGGAGGCTTTTTTGAGGTGGGCCGGGGTTGGCCCTCGTGATCCCGTGGGTCAGCCGGACCGGTAGACAGGGCAGGGGGTTAGTGGTCGGATGCGCGGTGAGGGCGAATTCCTCGTAATTCCGGCGATCGACATACGCGCGGGCCGATGTGTACGGCTGGTGCAGGGTGACTTTGCGCGGGAAACCGTCTACGCTGCTGATCCGGTGCAGGTCGCGCGTCGTTGGGTGGAGCAGGGCGCTCGGCGGCTGCACCTGGTTGATCTTGACGGGGCTCGGTGTGGCACGCCGGTAAACGGCGAAGCAATCGGACGGATTGTCCGTAGCGTGGATGTGCCTTGCCAGCTTGGCGGGGGGTTGAGGAGTACGGAGGCGATAGCAGCGGTGCTGGAACAAGGGATTGAGTTCGTCATCGTGGGAAGTCGGGCTGTGACGGAGCCGGCCTGGCTCGGCGAGATCGCGGAACGGTGGCCCCATCGAATCTTGCTTGGCCTGGACGTTCGCGACGGGCGCGTGGCCATTCGGGGGTGGGAGTCGGAGGCGGGTATCGAGGTGGGCGATCTTCTGGACGCGGCCGGTCGCTTGCCGCTGGCGGGAGTGATCTACACGGCCATTAACCGCGACGGTACTCTGCAGGGGCCTGATTTCGGGCAACTGGAGTGGGCGTCGCACCGCTATGTCGGCCGGCTTTACGCCTCCGGTGGCGTTGCTTCCGTGGCCGACATCGCAAAGCTAGCGGCCATGGACCTAGCCGGCTGCATCGTGGGCAAGGGGTTGTACGAAGGCACGGTATCGCTTGCCGAGGCGATCGCGGTGGCCACTCAGGTGCAGAAGGGCTGACACAGCGCGTATAAACTTAAGGAACAAGCGGATGACGGCTTGTGTCGTCGTCCGCTCTATTTCTTGTAGACCGTGCGTGGGGAGGTATCTTCGCCAGGCACGGAGTGGTACACGTATCGGCGGTTCGAGAGACGCAGGGAAACGGGCGGAGCCATCATGCCAAAGTACACGGTCGCAGACATTCGGAACATCGCGCTGGTGGGACACACCGGTAGCGGCAAGACGTCGCTTGTGGATGCGATGTTGTACAAGGCTGGAGCGGTCGACCGGCTGGGCCGCGTCGACGAAGGCACCAGCGTGTCGGACTTCGACGACGAGGAACGGGAGCGTCAAAAGTCAATCGAGTCCCATGTGCTCTTTTGTGACTGGAACGGAAAACGGCTCCACATTCTGGACACTCCTGGGTCCCCCGACTTTGTGGGGGCTTGCTTCAGCGTACTTCCCGCGGTGGAAACGGCTGTGATCGTGATCGACGCCACCGTGGGAATCCAGGTGAACACACGGAAGGTGAACGCACGGGCCATCGAACAAGGGCTGGCGCGGTTCGTTGTGCTGAACAAGTGTGATCTGGAGAACATCGACTTCAGCGCTATCGTCGAGCAGCTCCGCGAGGTCCTGGGGGGCAATTGTGTTTTCCTCAACTTACCGGCCGGGCTGGGCGCCGATTTCAAGGGCGTTGTTAGCGTGATCGATCCTCCCAACGACGTGCCGGCCAACCTGCCTCTCGATCTGCAAGAGGAGCGAAGCAAGCTGGTGGATGCTGCGGTCGAGAATGACGAAGAGTTGATGATGCGTTACCTGGACGGCGAAGAGATCGCCGGTGAGGAACTGGCGCGTGCCGTTCGCACGGCGATCGCAGCGGGGGCTCTGGTTCCGGTGGTTTGCACGTCAGCCGATTCCCTGGTGGGTGTTGAGGAGTTGCTTACAGCACTGAGCGAATTTGGTGTGCCGGCGAACGGGCTGGAGCGGTACCTGGAGAAGAAGTCAGACGAAGGCGTAGACCGTGTGCCTCTGGAATGCAAGGAGGACGGTCCTCCGGTAGCCTGGGTGTTCAAGGTCCAGACCGATCCCTTCGTGGGCAAGCTGAGCTACATTCGCGTCTTCTCGGGCACGCTCGAAAGCGACACCACGATTGTGAACCAGCGGACACGGAAGGCGGCTCGCCTGGCGCAGTTGCTACGCATTCAGGGCAAGCAGCAGATTGCGGTGGAAAAGGCAATTGCTGGTGAACTGGTCGCCGTCGCGAAGGTCGAAGACATCGGATGGGGGGATACGTTGGGAGACACGGGCGGAGCAGTGTTTGCCAAACCGCCCCTTCCCGAGCCGATGTTCAGTTTGGCGGTGGAACCCAAGAGTCGAGGGGATGAGCAGAAGATCTCCAGCAGCCTGAGCCGCATCACCGAAGAGGATCCCACCTTCCGCGTCTTTCGGAACACGGAAACCAAGGAACTGGTGATCAGCGGCGTGAGTGAGCTGCACCTGGATGTGATCCGTGCTCGGCTCAAGCGGCGGTTCGGCCTGGAAATGAACGTGCGTACCCCGCGGATCGCATACCGAGAAACGATCACATCGAAGACCGAAGGTTCCTACCGACACAAGAAGCAGACCGGCGGGCGCGGTCAGTTTGCAGAGGTGCACCTCCGTCTCTTCCCCCTGCCGCGTGGACAGAAGATCGATCCCGCCCAGTTTGTCACCAAGGACAAGTTCCCTCAGGCCAGGAACTACAACTACCACGAGGACCTGAACTTCTTGTTCATCGACTCGATCGTCGGCGGTGTGATCCCGAACCAGTTCATTCCCGCGGTGGAGAAGGGGGTCCGGGAGACGATGGAAGCCGGTGTGCTCGCCGGCTACACGGTGCAGGACATCGCGGTGGAGGTCTTCTTCGGAAAGGATCACCCGGTGGACAGCTCCGAAGCGGCGTTCAAAATCGCCAGCAGTGTAGCGTTCAAGACGGCGTTCTTGAACGACAAGCCGGTGCTTCTGGAACCGATCGTCAACCTGGAGGTTGTGGTTCCGGTAGCGAACATGGGAGACGTGATGTCTGATCTCAGTTCGCGACGGGCGAGGATCCAGGGAAGCGAGCCGATTCCGGGAGGCATGGCCGTGATTCGCGCCCAGGCTCCGCTGGCCGAGGTGATGGAGTACTCGCGAAGCCTCGGGTCGATCACGGGCGGTCAGGGCTATTACACGATCGAGCCGAGCCACTACGACGTGGTACCCCCGCACATCCAACAGCAGATCATCGAACAAGCAGAACGGGCGAAGGAGGAGCAAAAGGCGACATCGTAATACCGAGCATCCCCGTCCACCCCCGATGAGCAGGGGGCCGTCCCCCCCTGCTCTGTTTTTGCGCTCCCAGTTCGTGTCCCTCCCTGCCCGCACCGAGCTCTGCACACTCGTACTGTGCCGCGCCAGATCGCTCGGCCTCGTGCACTGCGCCCCACCCGGGTTGCGACGCTTCGCGCAAGCGTTCGTTATCGAAGTTCTGATCTGCCCCCGCGCGGGGTACTCGACGTGCGGAGAATGGCAACTCCTTTAGCCCGATGCGTGAACACACTCCCGCCCCCCATCCAGCTCTCCAAGGCCCCCCTTTCTATCACTGCTCCACCACCGTCGCGCAGGCAACGTCCCGCAATCGTGCGTCGAGGGTGGGCCGGTTGAGGACTTGACAGGATGGTGGACACACTCCGAGCAATTCAGTGCCCTTGAGGACAAGGATTCGTGCGCGGGAGCTGGTATGGGTGCGAGGTCTCCGAACAGAAAGGAGGTGTACACCATGAAACGGCGCATCGAAACCTTGCTTTGCGTTCTTGCTCTGCTTGCCACCGGTGTTGTCGCGGCGCACGCTCAGCAGCAGAAACCCGCTGCGGGCGGGGACGAGCAGGCAACGCCCAAGCAACTGCCATATGTGGTGCGTGTCCGTTTGCCCAACTACTTCGGGCAGATCGGCTTGACCCGTGAACAGCGGACCGAGCTACGCAAGGTCTGTGAGCGGTTTGACCGCAAGATCGCCGAGATTCGCTGGCGGATCGCTCAACTGCAGGCCGAGCTGATTCGGCTCCGCAACGAGAAGGAGAAAGCTTGCGAAGAGATGCTCGACGATGTCCAGAAGCAGCGGCTCGACCAACTGCGCAAGCGGGCGGCCGAACGCAGGCGATCACGGAGGGCTCAGCCCGCTGACGGAGCCGTGCAACCGCAGTAACGGAAGTGGTCTACGGTAAACCCAGGTCTCACTCTCGCACCATACCGCCCCGAAAACAACGATCAGCGGCGCGTCCTTCCGACGGGGACCGCCGCTGATTGCTTTTGTCACCTAACCGAGTCGCAAGCGGCAACCTGGCGATATCCGGTCCGCCTTTGAGCGCCCCGCAGGTCGGCTGCGCATGTGCGTCTGGGGCGGCTGGCCCGACAATGCCGAGTCGAACGGTGTGGGCGGAAACACACCGGCCGCCGGGCGGGATCGAGGAATGCGGATGGCTACATTGTGCGTCCGCCGTCGAGCACAACAGCTTGACCGGTCATCATCCGGGCATCGAAAGCTAGGAAGGCGATCACGTCGGCCACGTCCTCCGGTTCGCAAACACGGCCCAGGGGTGTCAGGGGCAGCGCTCGCTCGATCATCTCCGGATGTTCGTCCAGCCACCTCGTTCGGATCGGGCCGGGGCAGACAGCGTTCACTCGGATCCGTGGCGCCAGCGCCCGGGCCAGGCTTTTGGTGAGCGTGATCAAGGCACCTTTCGAGGCGCAGTAGGGGATGGAACTGCCCAGCCCGGTCAGTCCGGCCGTGGACGCGACGTTCACGATCGCCGCAACCTCGGACCGCTCCAACCAGGACGCCGCGCAGCGAGCCGCGTAGAACGCCCCTTTCAGGTTCACCGCGAAAATCCTGTCCCAAACCGCGTCGGTTACGCGCTCGAGTTCTTTCAACGGGATGAAGCTGGTTGTTCCGGCGTTGTTGACCAGGACGTCCAGACGCCCGAATCGCTCGATCGCTGCCCCGATCATCTGCTCGACGGCCATCTCGTCAGCAACGTCTGCCTGAAAGGTAAGGGCGTCGCCTCCTGCCTCGCGGACCAATGCTGCGGTCTGCTCCGCCTCATCTTGGGAGCGGGAATAGTTGATCACCACGTTGCAGCCGCGTCGGGCCAGGGCGACTGCGGTGGCCCGCCCCACTCCTGTGGCTGCTCCCGTCACCACGGCGCACCACTTGCTGGCCATGACGTCTCCTCCCCCAGTCGGCTCCGCGCGTCTCGGCCCCCATGCAAACGGGCGCACAGATTCTTGCTGTGCAGAACGGGGCACAGCCGACATTGTAGCCGGCGCCCCCTTCGGGTTGCGTCTCGCGGACCTGGGCTCCGCGAGCTCCAGGGCCGAGGCACGGCGCACCGCTGCGCTCGCCCACCATGCGATCCGGCAGGCCGCCCAGGAAGAACGCGGAGCCCTACAGCAGGCCAACAGGTGCGAACCGCACGGGCGGCTCCGCAGTGGCCACAAGGTTGCTCCACGCCGATATAGTTGATAGAGGAAAGACGGCTTGGTAGCGATGTCCAATCAGTCGCGACGCCTTCTCCACACCTGCTGTCGATGTTGCTGTCCGGCGCAAGCCGGACAGTAGCCGCCTCTCTTACAGCCTGCCTTTGCGGGTCCGTCTTGGTGAACTTCTCGAAACGCCGCTAACCAAATGGGGGCAAAGCCGTGGCCACGATCAGCCGTGCGCGAAACGCACTGCCAGAACTGACCAATCGGGTGGTCGAGACATACGCTCAGGTGGGCAAGATCCACCATCTGGGGTACAGCAGCTTGCCGAGCCGCGAGGCGATCATTCAGGTAATCGAGCTGCTGAAAGAGGTTCTGTATCCCGGCTATGGACGGCGGCAGAACCTGACGGTGGCGAACGTCCGCTACTACGTCGGCGACGTCCTGGACCAGGTGTTCGATGTTCTCGTCGAGCAGATCCAGCGCGCACTGCGGCACAACGGTCATGGGCAGCTCACATCACACGAACTCCAGACGATCGCCGAGGAAAAAGCCGTTCGTTTCCTGGAGACGCTGCCCGAACTACGTAGCGTGCTGGAGGACGATGCCCAGGCAGCGTACGATGGTGACCCGGCGGCCAGAAGCATCGATGAGGTCGTCTTTTGCTACCCCGGCTTCGAAGCCGTCACGGTCTATCGCCTGGCCCACGAACTGTACAAGCTCGACGTTCCCCTCATTCCGCGCATCATGACCGAGTACGCCCACTCGAAGACGGGAGTGGACATCCATCCGGGCGCGCGGATCGGCCGCAGTTTCTTCATCGACCATGCCACCGGCGTCGTGATCGGTGAAACCACCGAAATCGGCGACAACGTGAAGCTGTACCAGGGGGTAACGTTGGGAGCCCTGAGCTTCCCGAAAGACGAGAAAGGGCGCCTCGTCCGCGGTCAGAAGCGGCACCCCACCATCGAACACGATGTGGTCATCTATGCGAACGCGACGATCCTGGGGGGAGACACGGTGATCGGACACCACTCCGTGATCGGATCGAACGTCTGGCTGGTGGAAAGCGTCGCACCGTACACCGTGGTGACGATGGAAAAACCACGCCTCCGGTTCAAGAGCAAAGGAAGCAGCCCTGCCCAGGACTTTCAGACGCCGCCGCTGGAGTGGCACATCTGAAACCTGATGGCCAAGCCGCTGTATAGTCTGCGGAGTCGGCAACGGAGGAACGTAACGGGAGGAAGGGTATGCTCCGCAGACATACGGCCCTGCTGGTTGTGTGCGCTCTCGCTGTATCGCTTGCTGAGGTTGCCTCTGCAGCGGCACCGCACGTTGTCGTCGCTGTCCGCTCTCCGGCCGAAGTGGTTCGTGACATCCGCTACCTTGCCACGGTCGTCGGAGGGCCGATAGGCGCTGGGATATCGACGCGTTTGACCGGTGCGATGGAACGGCTCGGTCTCGAGGACGTTATAGCCGACGATCGGCCGTGCGGCCTGTTCATCTCGTTCGCGGAAGAAGGGGGCGTTCTGGCACCTGTCGGATTTGTGGGCGTCAAGAGCGGCGAGGCCGTGGAGAAGTTCCTGACCGAACGGTTGCACGGCAAGGTCGAGGGAGTCGAAGGGGACATCCTCCGCGTCACTGTGGGCGATGACATCGCTTACCTTCGTCCCGCCGAAGGCTACGTTTTCGCCTCGCCTGTTCCCGGTACGCTCCAAAACCTCCCGAACCCTGAACTGCTCACCCCCCAACGTGACTTCGAAATCATCATCTATGCTGCTGAGATCCCGGAGTCGGTGCGCGTCGCGGTGCTCGACAAGTGCGTGGCCGAGCTGCGTGCCCACGCTGAACGCGTAGTGCTGAAAAATCGCGAGTTCGCCGAACTGATCGAGTACCGCGCCGACGTGGCGGAGGACATCCTGCGATCCATGGCTGAACAGATCGAGACCATTCGAATCGCACTCTGGACCGATCGCGACCGCGAGGTGGTCTGCGCTGAGCTCAAAGTAACGGCGTTGCCCGAAACAGAGCTGGCCCGTATTCTGGCCGAGACTCCAGCTCTCGTCTCACCGTACGCCTCCCTTGGAAAGGGCGCCCTGGCATTCGCCCATGCTGCGATATCGATTCCGGAGCCCTTCGCTGAGATCACCGAGCGACAGATCGGCCTGGCCGCAGAGGGGGCAGCAGCGCTTCTGTCCGAACGAGGGATCGACGTGGGCCCGGGTTTGCTGGCGGAAACCCTGTCGACTTTCATCGTGGATGGCACCGTCGACTATTTCCTACGCGTCGATCTTGACGACGCCACGCCGCAAGCAGTCGGTGCAATCCGGGTGAAGTCCGCGGAACCCATCGCAGAGCTTGTGGACCGGTATGTGGTCGCAGGCAAATTGTCCGCGGAGAAGGTTGGTGACTATCGCGGGGGGAAGATCTACAAGTTGGTCGCCCGCCATCCACACCGTGCGCGCGACATCACGGTCTACCTGTGGACCAACGGCGGAGAGATCTGGGCGTCGGCTGGTGAGGAAGGGCTGGAGCACTTGAAGGAGGCCGTCGCAGCGGGCCAGCGCGCCGAGCGGCATCCCGCAAATCCGCTGAGCGTTGTCGTTGACCTCAAGCAGCTTGCCAAAGTCACCGCGGCACGGTGCAAGCGTAAGGAAGTGAGCGCCGCAGCCGAAGCAGCGCTCGCAGCCTGGGAAGGTAAAGAAGACGTGGCGTTCCGAATCTCCGCATGGACGTCGGGACGTTCCTTCTCGATTCGCTGCGAAGCCGATAGTGCTGTTCTGGCTGGCGTAGCTGCGGCAGTGATTGCTCACGAAGCAGCGCAGCCGAAGCACCGAGGACACCGAGGTCGGCATCATCGCGCACGGCACCGCCATCACGAACCTGTGAAAGAAAAGGGACACCACGAAGACTAGTCGGATCTATGCGGCCCTGCTCCTTCTGGCGGCTTTCTGGCTCGCGAAAGTGGTGCGTGCGGTATGCCCTGGAGGGGGGTGCGCTCGGGCATCCCCCGTTCCAGGTCCGCCGGCAGGCCACAGCAAGTGGTCGTTAGCTAGCGGCGAAAAGGATCGCGTGAGCACGGCGCGGGCGAAAAGCGGCTCGCTTGAACGCCCCAACGACGACCTCAGGTAAGGTCGCGAATTGCGTGGCGTTGCCCAGCGGGCCCTTTTCGCCTCGTTTTCGTTCCCGTGGCTGTCCTTGTGGCTCCAGTTGCTCGCCCCATCCCAATCCGCCGCATTTCATGGACATGCGTACCACCGCGTCATCGCCTGTTATCCGCGGGGACGCAGCATTGCACGTGTGGTAGGCCGATCCTGCCCCCTCACTGGTGTGGGCCCGCTCGCGCGTTTGGCCAAGAACTCACAAACCTCGTCTCGTCTATCCTTCGGCCCCCGGCCAAGCCGGAACCTGCGGCCTAAAAGGCCATCTGACATCAACAAGTCAAACGGCGCTGGCGGCAGTCGGCAGCCACCAGGTTCTCGCAACCCCAACCGAACTCAAGTGCGAGAGCGCCGAGCCAGATGCCCACACGGGGGACAAACCGGCGGGGAGAAAGGCCAGCTACGATACCAGGACTTGCCCGGCATCCGCGGTGGGCCCGTCTCGCTACTGACCGCGACCGTCGGACTCACGGCTCGGGTGCACCGAGGACGGGGCGTCGTACGCTGAACCACGCCGTAGCCCCCTTGCGGGGCCGACCGGTGTGCGATGGCGCCCGGGCCAGAGCGTTAAGCGTCGCCTACTTTTTGCTCCTGCCCCCCTGCGCCTGAGGTTGGATCAGGCCGATCCGCGGGAGCGGTCTCGGCCAGCCTCGACCGGCTCTTCTCCCAGGCAACCGCCAGTCGTTCGCACTGCCCCACGAGGGCAGCGATCACTTTCGTCTGCAGTCGTTCTAGCCGCGGAAGCATGTCCAGTGCGAAGATCATGAGAGCGACGAATTCGTCAAAGGTTGGCGGCGTTCCCTTATCTTCGGGAAACTCCGTATCCAGGGGGTCCACTACCACCTGATAGGCTGACGTACCAGCTTTGATGTTGGGCAGATCCGGCAACTCGAGGGCGCCAAGCTCATCGAGGACAGCTTTCAGCCGACTTCGTACCGTGCGGAACCGGTTCTGCAACTTGTCTATCGCAGCTTCAACCCTTTTCTTACTCACCTCCCCTTCGAGCTCATCCACTCCGCGGATCAGGGCGTACAGCCTGTCCAACGCCTGCCGGACTGTCTTGGTCGCACGATCCAGAGCGTGTTCCAGCTTGATGGTCTCCTGCAGCCGGGCAAGTTCACGGGTTTCCCCCTCACCGCTTTGGTCGAGGAACTTCGCGATAGAGGCGTGCACGGCAATGTAGCGCCGGTCTATCTCGTGGAGACGGCTTTCCAAGGTAGCCAGCTCCTTATCCACCTCTCGCACCACCCGACGTGCGTCGTTTATCGAGATGGCTTCGCCTTCCCCGAGTTGGATAGTTTCGGCGCTGTCCAAAACTGCTTGTCCTATCTGTATGGCCATCGCAGCGCGCCCGCTTCTGGTGGTCAGGTACTGCTTGCCTAGAGCGAGCGCTTCCTGATCAGGCCAGCTCTTCAAGAATTCGTCGATCTCCTTCGGCTCCAGCACTGCGACTGAAGGCAGTCGGTCCGGATCGCCTGCCCAGCACTTCCGAAGTGCGAAGAAGCCCTCATATCGATCCAGCCTCTCCTGCTCAGCCAGTTCTGCCTCAATGAACTTCTGCACCTCCCGGGCCGGGCTCATCGGTACTGGGTCGCGTTCGAACCTGGTGCGGTAGAACTCCCGGGTGACAGCTTCGCGCAAGACCTGTGCGTCATCGAAAACCAGCCATGCGCTGCGTTCGTCGATCGGGCACCGCACGTAGATCCGCTTGGCGTTCTGCTCGCGCTCGTAGAACGTGGGATGGGGGCCATACAGGTCTGGTTGATCGTCTTCGTCAGGGGGTTTGAAAATCCGGTGACTCCCGTCAGGCTCCTCCGGCAACTCCGGTGGCAGGCCGAGGCGAGGCTGCCCCCGGCGGCGCCTTTCCCGTTCGGCAACATGCGTCTGGTGATAGAACATGTCGTCCGTGAAGATGCCCTGGTCCACGGCAAAACCCAGTTCTTCCTCGACGCGACCGAGACATTCCTCAGCGAACTTAAGCTTGTACAACGCATGCACGATCGCATCCGAACCCGCGACGCTCACTGCGACGTCGTCGGCGTTGAGCTCCATCTGACGCGCCAGGCGTTGATAGACGCGCATGACGAATCCGTACATCAACACCAGCAGGCGGCGGGTCCCCTGGAGCGCCAGAGCGAGGAGGCGGGCCGGCAGAGCGATTTCCCGCCAGAGCTCCAGCCACTCATCCAGCCGATCCCGTTCGAAGAGCAGATGGTGGAGGACGCGATCGGCGATGTACATGTAGCTGCCGAGCCTTGAGCTCTTCTGGGAGAAATGTCCGAACTCGTGTGCCAACACGGCCTTAAGCTCCGAAAGGTTGAGCGCGTTTACGAGACCGAGCCCGATGCAGAGGTCTTTCTTGGGTGGCCGAAGCAGACTCAAAACCCCGACATCAAAGAGCACTGTCGCGTTCGCGGTGCGGTCGACAAAGACACGATCCGGCCGCGGCGCGCCCAGCTCAGCGCACAGGCGATCCAGGAAAGCGAACAGCGTCGGCGCCGAGTCGCGTGTGATCTCCACCTGGCCCGTCGCGGTCGGAGTCCGCCACTTGAACAGCGGCCGCAACAGAAAAACGAAGAACAACCCGATCGCCCCCAGGCTGGCGTACTTGAAGACAAACGCCCAAAGGCTTGCAGGCTCCGAAAGCGTAACCCGAATTGGTATGTTCCACAGCCACACACCGAGTCGGTAGGCGGCGTAGAGCAGCGCGATGTAACAGAGAACAAAGATCGCCAGAGCAGCTCCGGTCAGAAGGACGTGCACCCGATATCGCAGCGTAACAGCGGTCAGCTCCTGAGGCACCTCTGCCGGAGACGGCGGATAGAGATCCCTGACATCACCCATTTTTGCCCCTCAGACCGAACTTGGCCCACCACGGCCCGCGATGGCCGTCATCTTAGACCTGTGCAGTCACCGCCACACCGGGCACCTTCTTCGGCCCCCGCGAGCTTCCTGCCATCCACTGTACCGGCATCTGGCGCGGGGCGCGGGAGGCGCCGCCATACCCGGATCTTATTTTGGCGAACGTGCTGTTCACGGGGCAAGCCACGGCCGGCCTTGCCGGTCGTAGACGAGGCAAGCCCTGGTCAGGAACGTGCTTGCTCTCAGCGTGACAGGATATCCAACAGGTCGAGCAGCTCGGTGGCCGCCGGCTTGCGGACATCCACAGCTTGCCGCAAGGGGGTTTGTGTACTGCGGCCTGCAATTTCCCCCACAAGGACGCCCGACGCACCCTGATCGAGCGCCTCGACGGCAGCCGCCCCGAGCCGGGTGGCTAACAGCCGATCCTTAGCTGTGGGCGCCCCTCCTCGCTGCACGTGTCCGAGGACGCACAGTCGGTAGAAATCGGGGTTATCGTGCTCGGTCAAGTAGCGTGCCACGCTCGCAGCCCCGCCCGGGGGAAATCCCTCGGCCACAACCAGGATGTTACTCGTTTTGCCCTTGGCGCGGGCGGCCTGCACATTGGCCAACACGTCCCCCAAACTCACGGGGACCTCGGGAATAAGCGCCTGTTCCGCTCCCGCAGCCAGGGCAACGTCCAGCGCGTTGAACCCGGAATCTCGCCCCATCACTTCCACGATGAACGTCCGTTCCAGGGATTCGGCCGTGTCGCGCAAACGGTCGATCGCTTCCAGCGCCACATTCACCGCCGTGTCGTAGCCGATCGTGTAGTCGGTACCGTTCAAGTCGTTATCGATCGTTCCCGGCAGTGCGATCGTCTGGCCATTCCAATGCTCGCTCAGGTCCAGGAGCCCCCTACACGAACCGTTCCCCCCGATCACAACCAGCGCGCTGATTTTGTACTCGCGGAGGACCTCGGCTGCACGTTTTACCCCCTCTGGAGTGCGAAACCGTCGTGACCTGGATGTCTTCAACACGGTTCCGCCACGATGGATAATCCCGGAAACACTGCGGTGCGTCATGATGTTGAGCCGTTCCTCGAGAAGCCCCTGATACCCCCTCTCTACCCCCAGGACGTGCCATCCCCTGGCCAGTGCGGCGCGGACCACGGAGCGTACAGCAGCGTTCATTCCCGGTGCATCACCACCGGAGCAAAGCACGGCGATCGTCTTCCTGGACATCTTTACACTCCGTTCAGGAACGGTTCCGTTCTACTCCCCCGCGGAGCTTCAGCGGAGCACGTACTTTCCTGAGCTTGGCGGCGCCGCTTAAGGGTCGATCACCTGCGGCACAACGAACACCTTCCCGTCACCGATACGGCCGGTGCGCGCGGCGCGGACGATGGCCTGGACGGCCGCCTGGACCTGGTGCTGCGGCACCTGGCAAACAATCTGGACCTTGGGCACAAAGGAGGGGGGAGAAACGCCGTGCTGGTACCGGCGCAGGTGGCCCTTTTGGCGGCCGAACCCTCTGGCTTCACGTACGACGCAGTCCTCAATCCCCAGCCGGGACAGTTCCTCCAGCACAGCTTCCGCCCGAAATGGCTTCACCACAGCGATGATCTGGCGGCAGGCCCCCACTGCACCACCGCCTTCCAGACTCTGCCCGGAGCCGCTCACGGTGTCTGACATTCCTCAAGGATCCTCCGGTAAACCCGACGCGCGTGCTCGTAAGCGGCCGCAGCCGCTTCCCGTTCGGACGGCCGAATCCGCGGCGATTTCTGCCTCCAGCACTGATCCACCGCCTTAAGGCACCATTCCGCCGAACGACGGCTCGCGCGCACCGGCCTGCCTCCGACCAGGACCCAGACCGGGTTCGTGTGGCTGGAGCCCAGAATTCGTACGGCAACCCAGCTCGACTGCTTGATGGGCAGTTCGACTTCCAGCGTGCGCCACTGTCCGTCGGCCCGGATCACCTGGGTCGCTTCCTTCACGGGATAACCGTTGACGATGAACTCGACCGCCACATTTCGAGTCGTCCCGATCCGGGCACGCTCGATATGCCAGTACGGCTTTTGATGGTACGGTCTCCGCTGGATGGCTCGCCCCTCGGCCGTCGGTCTCTCGGGCAACAACGCAGCCACCCGTACCCTCGCTTTGACTCGGCCCGGCCGATCCAGTTCCACGTCACCGCTGCCGAACGACACACCGTTCACGCTGAAATCCACCAGGTGGGAATACCCCTCCGTTACATAGCTTCTCCCCTCCTTCAAGCCCTGGACCCATCGATCGTACTCCAGCTTGCCGTCCACTTTGACGTACACCCGTCCAAGCCCCACGCGCTGCCCGAAAATGCACGGAAAGTCCGTTTCCCCGGACAGTTTCGTGCGGAAACCGCAGTTCAGCGTGTGGTACCAGATGTTGAGTTCCCAGACGTACGGGGTGTCCACCGCCGAGATGAAATCAACGACATCGTGTGTGACGTCGACAATGTACTCATTGGCGCCGATGCCATTCATTGGAGGCACCACGTAGTTGGGCAACTCATCGGTATTCACATTGAGCCCCCATCCCGAATGGGCGAATCCCACAACAGCCCCCTGCGCCCTCGCCCACTTCAGAATGGGCAGATCCCAGCTCGGCCACTCCTCGATTAATTCCGTCTTTCGTCCGTCCGGATACTGGTAGTCGTCCTCCTTGAGATTGAGCAGGCACAGATGGCCACAGTGCGACGATGGGAAGCCGGAGACTTCGACATCATAGCGCATGATGTAGTTGGGACGCGACAGCGGATGGACCCGTCCCTCAAAGAATTGCTTCTGGAAGTACCAGCACGGCCCCCAGGATAGCACACACCCTACGTTCAGGTCCTCGCCAAGGACGTGCCGCATCATGTCCTTCGGATAAACCCCCTCCGTAGGTGACTCATAGTGGCTGCAGCCGGCGGCGTGGATGTGATGGTCCCCTGAATAGTAGCCGAGCTCCTTCAAATGAACCCAGCGGTTGAGCTGGAACGTGACCGTAAGCTCCTCCGTTTCCGGCACATCGATGGTCCGTTCCAGGACCAGGTACTCCGGTCCCCGCCCGTACCGGACGCGGTACTTGCCCGGGGGCAAAGCGACCGTTTCACCGGTCTGTCGGTAGATCTGGGGGTGGAAGAAAAAGTCGGGTGCGAGGCGATGGGAGGGGGCGGGATACACACGGCCTGCCTGGTCGCGAATCTCAAACCATCCCATCGTCGGTGAACCGTCATCATCCAGGACGCGGAATACAACACGTGTGGATGGCAGGCATTCGAACAACACGGGTACTTCGTTACGAAAGCCGATGTCCTGAGTGCCCTGCCCCACGTTGAACGCAATCTTCGCCTCGCGTTTGCCCGCGTCGCGGGTGAACAACTGTACGATGCGGTACTCCAGCTCCAGGCCGGTCAGCGTACGGGTCAAGGGGCGGCGGTCATACATGGAGATCCCCAGAAAACGGTGCGGTAGCTGCGATGGCTGTACCAGTTGTTCCCGGGGTCGCGCTTTGCGAGGATCCACCTTGCCGAACGGATCGGGTGTTCCGGTCGATCGCGTGTACACGGGAGCGGCGTTTGGACTCTCGGCTTGCAAAGCCGCTGTGACCCCCGCCTCGTTGTGAACCTTCACCAGAAATGAACGCCAGCCCTGCTCTTGCAGCACCGCCGGCGCCGGCCCGCGTTGGACCTTCACCCGACTTTCCGGATTGATGTGCACAAAGAACAAAACGTACGGGTCGAGTACACGCTGAATCTCCCGAACGGCCCGCTCGTGGTCGGCCAACTGGAGGGCAGCCTCCAGACGCCTGCGATGATCGGGTTTGAGGGGGGCACCGATGAAATCGAGCGCATCGATGAGCCGCTGGACCTGAGCCGCCAACGGCTGAAACTCCACCCCCTCGACAAGCGGGCATTCTTCTCCCCGGATTGCCGAACCTGCCGCACAAACGGCAGCGATTGCTAGAACAGAACGGAATCGGAAGCACCGGCCGAACACCATCTCAGCCTCTCCGCACGCCCTGGCCACTGGAGACAAACCTAGAACAGGGCCATGCCCCACTCGCCACTATAGACGATTTCCGACAGAGGGCGGCGCTCCCGCGGCGCCAGTTCTTTCTGGCGCAGGGGACCTGGTAGCTGGTCAGGATCACCCAGGTAGCCGATCGCACCTGCCACCACCGGCTCGAACTGTGCGGGGATGAGGAAGCGTGTACGGGCGCGCTCCGGATCGAAACCGGCCATCAGGTGAACGTGCAGCCCCAGGCTGGTGGCCTGAAGGATCAGGTTTCCCAGACAAAGACCGACGTCGTGGAACGCATGCCGGTTGGGGCGGTCGTTGAACGAGAAGTACATCCGCGTCGCAGCGATCATCAGCACCGGCGCCCTAGGCGCCCACGTACGGTTCACGTCGGCGAGACATTCCACAATACGCTCGTGCGTGTCTCCCTCCCCCTTCACCCCCACGATGAACCGCCAGGGTTGTTCGTTGTAGCTGGACGGAGCCCAGCGCGCTGCTTCGAAGAGAGACGCAAGGACGGTACGATCGGGAACCCGGTCTGAGAACGCGCGTGGACTCCACCGGTTCGCGATGAGATCATGCACCGGATAGTCGGTTCGCGCTCGCTTGAGCTCGCGTAGCTCGTCCTGCGTCACACCACGTCCTCCGTTCCTCAGCCGTCACTGCTCTTCACGGGGATGAACCCCACTTCCCCCTTAGAATCCTACTGTTCTTCGCCCACCCCGGCACTAGACGGAGCCCGTCGGACTGCGAGCGCTGCCCCCCGATACACGCGGGAGCCGTCGGAGCGGACACGCTGTCATGGATCAGTCTGGCGGGTGCCAGCGCATCGTAAGTATCGCGCGCACCTGACGACCTCCGCGAAGAACTGTAAGCGGCACCTGTTGACCGGGGCCATAATGCAGCCAGAGATAGGCGAGGAAATCCTCCTCGGTCAGCAAGTCGTCGCGGTCCGCCACCCGGATGATGACGTCGCCTCGTCGGACCCCGGCACGCCGCGCTCTGTCGTCAAAACGAAGAACCATACGGACCTCCAGCGCCATCTTGCCCGGTGGGATTCGCAACCGTCTCCGCTGTTCTTCGGCCAACGCCTCGACACGCATACCCGGCCGCAGATGCCACGTGCTGGCCCGCCAGTGGATGTTCCCCCTCCTCCAGTGTCCATGGGGATGCCCCAGGTGGGTGCGAACCAGATCGCCTTCCCTGTACAACTCCACCTCTAGCTCTTCACCGTCACGTGCGTGGTGCAAAACCCACTGGATGTCGGCCTGGGAGACCAGCGGCTGTCCGGCGATCCGCACCAGATAATCCCCGCTGCGAATTCCCGCCTTGTGCGCAGGGGAACCAGGCCGCACGCTTCGCACGCGCACGTCGTCCTCGGGATCCATCTGCATGCCGACATTCTCAGGCAACGGATACACGAAGATGTCCTGTTCTCGAAGCTCTCCCCGCTCCCACCGGTACCGAATCAAACTCGCTGCCACCATGTGGCAATGGACGCAGCTCTGGCGAACATCTCCATGCCGAGTCCGACGAGCAAGCCATGGAACATCTTCGGGATAGCGGAAGGGCAATCGGTGCGGCTGCTTTCCGCGCAGCTCATCTCTATTCGCAGGATAGGACGCGTGCACGGCCAGCGCGCGTCGCATCGCGTTCTTCAAACCGGCGAGCGACAGGTGCGATGTCGACTGTTCGCCACCGCCGGCCCGCGTCCCATAGCGTCCGTACACGGTCCCGTCTGGACCGAGGAAAAGGACAGCCCACGTCTGGTCATAGTCGAACTGAAACCGGCTCAGGTCGAGGCCGTTCATCCGCACGACCCGCAACAAAACAAACCGCTCGTAAAGCTCCTGCAGCTCACTGTCCTGACGAACAACCTGTTCGTCAAAGCCCTTGCAGGCCAGTCACGGCACTCACCTGAACAGAGCAAGCACAGGCTTGCCCGTCGCTTTCGCGCGTGCAAACGCCGCGTCGACATCGTCATAAACCCAGCTCTGCCCGAGCTCCACGTCCTTCAGAAGCGTCCTCAGATCGCCGCCGTCCTGCGCGTACGCGGGGAGAGCAAGCACAATAAGAGCGAGCAAGACACCTCTGGCGATACAGACTCGCTTCATGGGATTCTCCGGGTTACATCCGACGACAAAGGATGGCCCAATCGAGAGCAGGCTCTTGCGGTGGTAGGCCCAGGTCGGCGAGCGCCCCACCCTCCACCACAGGCTTACTCCCCATCTGCAGCTCACCGCCTGTGCGCGGATTATACCACCTGACCGAATACTGACCGACAGGTAGCTCCAGGGCAACCCGCCCCCCTTCAGGAAGGTAAACCGCATACACGGTATCGGGCCGAGCAAGCACCCACGCCGCCCGCTCCGCCCGAGCCAGTTCATCCGTCGGATCCATCTCTTGGAACGGCAGGAAGTTTCGAAAGAAATCGAGGGCAAACCTGGTCTGATCCCATATCCGGTCGCGCGATCGCCAGTCCTCACAGGTCAAATCGTTGTTTGGATACTCATACCCGAAGTACCATTCGACGCCCGAACCGCCCCCCATTAAGTTCCCCCACAGTGCATACTTCCTGTGTCGGTCGTGGTTGGGATCGACGGAATCAGGCGGGACGCCGTGCCGGGCCGGTGGCTGTTCGTCTCCGAAGACCGCCCACGGCCGGCCCGCCCGCGCGGACTCTCGCCGGATGAGGACCGCGTCGCGGTGATAGCGGCGGACGTCCGCCTGAATCGATGTTGCCTCAAAGCAGGGGTGACCGTACAGAGGACGGTAGCGGTCGAGTTCTCGGTTCAAATGGGTGTGCACGGTGATGGGATGGTCATACGGATCGAGCGATCGGATGTACCGGGCCATCGCTTTTAGCACACGTGGGCTCAGGTTGTTCTCCTCGCCCAAGTTCCAAATCACGGCCAGGTGGTGCGCGAATCGAGCCACCATTTCTCGCAGATAGAGGCGGCGGATCCTGTTCAGCTCGGCACTGCCCCCCAGCTTACGGTCGTTCTCCGTCTCATGCAACACAACGTGCAGCATGATGCCCAACTCGTCCATGTGCCGGAACACGATCTCCCATTGCTCCAGTTTGCTCACGTCGAACCGCGTCCGTTCCCGCGGGTTCAGCCAGGGCCACACGTCCTTGCCATCGCCCCCGTCGATGTTGTAGATCACCATGTAGACGCTGTTCATCCCCTTCGAAGCGAGATAGTTAAGCGCGCCGATAATCCCCTTTCCCCGACCGCCGCCCCAGACCGGATCGCCGGGTCGCCAGTCACGGAGATGGGGCTGGTACGTGTGAAGAAAGCGTTCGGCCTGCGCTTCACCCGCTCGCCCTGCCCCGCCCAGATCGGTTGTGCCGTCGAACTCGGCGTAGGCAAGGAAGTTCTCCGGGCTGTCGGCTCCCCCCTTCAAGAAGTACTCTCCAGATCCGGCGAACTGGAGGTGATGCTTCCCCACATAGCGGAGCAAACCGCGCGAACGGCCGTCTTTTCGGTCACGCTCCGTGACGAGAAAGCTTCCGCGAAGCCCGTCACCCGGCAGTGGATCTCCCTGGTCCCAGTCGGTACTGAGCGCGATCCACGGGCCGCGGCGGAAGGAGACCTCGTAGGTCCACTCGCCCGGTCTGTCCGGAACGAAACAAGTCCGCCAGACCCGCCCCGCCGTAGCCCCGCTGTTCGCCGCATCCCCATCTGCAGCGAAGAACCCCCAGACGATCTGGGAGTGCTCCCCCTGGCAGAACCGAACGCCGAGGCGAATATCCGTGAACGGGTTCGGCGTGCCCGTCTCGCTCGCCTCTGGCCCCGCAACATCCACGGTGACCAGGTCCCAAACGCGACATCGGCGTGGCGCTTTGATCCGACCGGCCCCGGCTGGAGTTGCGCTCCTGCCATCGGCTAGCAAGACGGCAGCCGTGCTCGCCAGCCGTGAGAGAAACTCTCGGCGGTGCATGGACATCTCCCGTGCCATATTCCAGTAGAAAGCGTCGTGCTCGGCTGCGAGTGCACCTCAGCAAGCGGAGGAGCGCGGAGCCGTGATGCGGGACAGGCGCCCGCCCAGACGGTCCCCTGCCCATGAACGGGCCGGAGCGGCTCCAGCGGCTTGGTTCCGGAGGAGGGGAGGGCCCGGTTGAGATGTACGGCGAGCAAAGCCAGGGTGCGGAAACGCACGAGCTAGCGAACCTGTCCCACCCGGCGGCGCCAGTCGTTCAGCACGTCGACGAGACTCTGTTCGAAGGGAATCTGCGGCGCCCAGCCGGTTGTTCTCCGCAGCAACGATGTGTCGGCCACGAGGCAAGTCGGATCCCCCTTTCGCAACTTCTCCTGTTCGACGACCAGGCGCAGGTCCGCGTTGCTATGCCGCAGCAACCCCCTCACGACCTCCTCGATCTTTCGACCGACGCCGCTGCCCGCGTTGTAGACCATGCCTGGCTCCCCCCTTCGTGCTACCGCCCAGATCGCCCGGACCATATCGCGCACGTCGGTGAAATCGCGGACCGCGCTCAGGTCACCCACGCGGATTTCCGGGGGCTGGAGCCCTGCTTCCGCTCGCGCAATTTGGCATGCCACGTCAGCAGCTACGAAGCCCGTGCGTTGGCGAGGGCCGAGCTGGTTAAACAGTCGGATCCGAACGATCGGCATGTCGTAGTTCACCGCGTGTTGGTGACTGAGCAGATCCGCTGCTGCCTTGCTGGCTGCGTATGGGCTGGCCGGTGCCAACGGTGCGTCTTCGTGCAACGGTATAACCTGTGTCGACGAACGATATATTCCTGCTGTACTTATGTAGACGATCCGTTCAACCTGCGGGCAAGCCGCGCGTACCGCATCGTAAAGGGCACGGGTTCCATCCACGTTCGTGCGCCACGTACCATCAGGATCCTCGAAGCTACGGGGGACACTGGCCTGGGCAGCCGCGTGGATTACGATCTGAGGACGGGTGCTGCGGAAGACATCGACTAGAGCAGCCCGTTCGGTGATGTCGGCCTGGATCACTCGGACCGCATCCCCCTCCCAGCCCCGTTCGGCAGGTACCGGTGCGGACCGAGCAACACCGATGACCTCGTGGCCCTCGCTGACGAGCAACTCCGCCAGGTGGCTACCAACGAACCCGGTTACGCCCGTGACGAGACACCTCATTGACGCACTCTCTCAGAGCTCCCAATGGCACAGGAGTAGGCAGATACCGATCATCGTGCAGCCCCCCTCGAACGGCGTGACTCCGCGAGTTCTCGGTCTACACGCTCCAGGTCCGCATCCACCATCATTCGGACGAGCTCTTCAAAGCTCACCGTTGGCTCCCATCCCAGAACGCGCTTTGCCTTGGACGCGTCGCCACAGAGAAGATCCACCTCTGCGGGTCGGAAAAGCGTCGGGTCGATCTCCACGTGCTTACGCCAGTCCAGGCCGAGATAGTCAAAGGCAATCTCGACCAACTCCCGCACGCTGTGGGTCTGGCCGGTAGCGATCACATAGTCGTCCGGCTCATCCTGTTGCAGCATGAGCCACATGGCACGGACGTAGTCGCCCGCGTAGCCCCAGTCGCGACGAGCATCGAGGTTGCCGAGACGTACCTTCTCTTGCAATCCCCGCTTGATCCGAGCCGCGTTCCAGGTGACCTTGCGCGTGACAAACTCCTTACCGCGGCGAGGCGACTCGTGGTTGAACAAGATCCCCGAACAGCAGAACATTCCGTAGCTTTCCCGGTAGTTGACCGTTATCCAGTGCCCGTACACCTTTGACACCCCGTACGGACTGCGGGGGTGGAAGGGGGTCTGCTCGTTCTGCGGACTCTCCTTCACCTTGCCGAACATTTCGCTGGAGGACGCCTGGTAGAAGCGGATCGACGGATTGACCAGGCGGATGGCTTCCAGCACCCTGGTCACGCCCAACGCGGTGAATTCCCCGGTGAGCACGGGCTGCACCCAACTGGTGGGAACAAAGGACATCGCCGCCAGGTTGTAGACCTCGTGGGGGTCGACTTTCTGGAGCACGGAAATCAGGGAGAGTTGGTCGAGCAAGTCGGCCTGATGAAGCTGGATACGGTCGCGTATGTGTTGGATCCGCTCGAAGTTCTCCGTACTGGCACGGCGAACAATGCCGTGCACCTCATAGCCCTGCTCCAGCAACCATTCGGCCAGATAAGACCCGTCCTGGCCCGTGATCCCGGTGATCAGTGCGCGGCGTGACATCGGTTTGCACCTCGTCGATCGCTCGAACGGTGCTGCGTCTGCTTCCGGCGATGATCCGACACGCGGTTGCGCGGTCTTCGGCACGTCAATGGCAAACTGCAGCCCCGCGTAATCTTCGTGAGACCGCGTGAACCGGTTGACGAACTCCTCACACCGGAAAACTACGCTGGTCTTAGCCGTTCAGATCACGCATGAACCCCCGCTCCCCGTGCCACAACACCGGCCGCCCTGCCCCCTGAGTGGCTCCGTGATCTTTTGGGGCAAGTTCCGTTAAGGCTTCGCGACTCACCTCGTTGCGGTCGGGGTCCTCGGCCGCCGGTCCGGCCGGCGGAGGCGATTCGCCTGTGCGAGCGGTCATTTTGGGCCGAAGCAAAGCCGCGTGGCGAGCGGGCGGAGGCACGGCCAACCGGGAATCGGTGCGATCAGGAAGACTTAAGCCGTTCACCGTACTGCAGCTCGTAATAGCGGCGATACTCGCCCGATCGCACTCGTTCCACCCAGTCCTGGTTGCGCAGGTACCAGTCAACCGTGGCCTTCAGTCCCTCATCAAAGGAGATCTGTGGACGCCAGCCCAGTTCTCGTTCGATTTTGGAGCAGTCAATCGCGTAGCGTCGGTCGTGGCCTGGGCGATCGGTCACGAATTTGATCAACGTCTCCGGCTTACCCAGGATGTTCAGGATCGCCCGGGTCACCTCCAGGTTCGTCTTCTCGCAGCGGCCCCCGATGTTGTACACCTGCCCCGGTACCCCCTTCTGAAGCACGAGGTCAATAGCGCGGCAGTGATCGAGCACATGGATCCAGTCACGTACTTGGAGTCCGTCGCCGTACACAGGTAGAGGCTCGTCTCGGAGGGCGTTGCAAATGAACAGGGGAATAAGCTTTTCGGGAAACTGATAGGGGCCATAGTTGTTGCTGCAGCGGGTGATGATCGCCGGGAAGCCGAACGTGTGGTGAAACGCTCGCACAAGCAGGTCTGCTCCCGCTTTACTGGCGGAATAGGGACTGTTCGGCGCCAATGGGGTTTCCTCGGTGAAGTATCCGGTGGGGCCGAGGGAGCCGTACACCTCATCGGTTGAAATCTGGACGTAGCGGCTCACGCCGGCCTTGCGGGATGCATCGAGCAGAACCTGAGTGCCCAGTACATTCGTGCGCACAAAGGGGGTTGAATCGTGAATGGAACGGTCCACATGGCTCTCGGCCGCAAAGTTCACCACCGCTTCTATTCCTTCGCGCAGGACGCGGTCGACCGTGGCACGGTCGGCGATGTCGCCGTGAACGAAGTGGTAGCGTGGATCGTTTTCGATGTCGGCCAGGTTCTCGGGGTTACCGGCATAGGTCAACAGGTCAAGATTCCAGATTTCGACGTCTCGATGTTCCCGGAGCATGTACCGGACGAAGTTCGATCCGATGAAGCCACACCCTCCGGTCACGAGTAGTCTACGCATGGTCATGCCTCGCCATGGAGAACCGGGGCACGTCACTATCACGTCCTAATGTGGGGTCCGCACCGGTTTGTCGTCAAGGTGGAACCCGTGTTCCAGGTGCTGTCGTGCTGCCGGCCGCATTTCCGGGTCAATCGACGTCCTCCCGAGCGATCTTCGCCACCGACGCAACGTGGTCGTCCTCCTTGAGCCGGATTAGGCGGACCCCCTGTGTGTTCCGGCCCATGGACGGGATCTCCGTCACGCGGAGCCGAACCATCATCCCGTGTTCGGTTGTGATCATGATCTGGTCTTCGTCTCGGACGGCTACTGCTGCCACCACGGGACCGTTTCTGGGCGTGGTGCGGATGTTGATCAATCCTCGCCCCCCTCTGTGCTGCACTCGATAGCGAGCGCCGGACCGCAGTTCCTGACCATTGGCTTCCTCCGGCGTTTGTTCATCCAGTGCCGATTCCTCCTCAGGTTCGTCTTCGGCAGAGGCATCCTCCTCGGCGCTCGACGGTCCGAAGGGAGTGCGCTTGCCGTAGCCGTTCAGGCAAACGGTGAGCAGGTATCCGTCGGGGTCCGCTACGGTCATAGCCACGACTTCGTCGTCCTTATCCAGCGTGATCCCCCGGACACCACGGGCTACTCGGCCCATGGCCCGGACGTCAGCTTCTGGGAACCGAATCGCACGACCGCCGCGGGTAGCGAGCACGATGTCATCGCCTGGGCGGACGATCACCGCACCGATAAGCAGGTCATCCTCTGCAAGCCGTACCGCGATGATTCCCCCGCGCATGGGCCGGCCAAACGCACTCAGCGCCGTTTTCTTCACCGTCCCCCGCCTAGTGGCCAGCAACAGGTACGTATCGTCCGTGAACTCACGCACGGGAACAAGGCTCGTGATCCGTTCGCCGGGATGCAACTGGACCAGGTTCACGATCGCCCGTCCCTTACTGGTGCGCCCCTGGGCGGGGATTTCGTACACACGCAACCAGTGCACCCGTCCCTGGTTGGTGAACAGTAAGAGGTAGGCGTGGGTGCTTGCCACGAAAACATGCTCCAGAAAATCCCCCTCCTTCGTACCCGCTGCGGTAATCCCGCGGCCGCCCCGTCCCTGAGCCCTCCACGCGGTCAACGGCATCCGCTTGATGTAGCCCGCATGGCTAACCGTGACCACATTGGGCTCATCCGGGATGAGATCCAGCATGCTGTAACCTACCGGCTCTTCCTCGGAGATCTCAGTCCGTCGCTCGTCGGCATACTTGCGTTTGATCTCTTCCAGGTCTTCCCGGATCACTGCCAGGATCTTGGTCTCGTCCCGTAGCAGCTCACGGTATCCGGTGATCTTTTCGCGCAGATCGCGGTACTCGTCGGCCAACTTCCCCTGCTCCAGACGGGTAAGTCGCTGCAGTTGCATCTGCAGCACGGCGTCCGCCTGTGCTGTGCTCATGTGATAGGTCTCCGCCTCACCACGCTCACGCTGGAAGTAAGCGAACTCCTCGGGGCCCAGCGCCCGCTGGAGGATCTCGGCCGGGATCTCCAATCCGATCAGCCGCTGGCGAGCTTCTGCAACGGTGTCGGAGGTACGGATGAGGTGGATGATTTCATCAATATAGTTGACCGCCATCAGGAAACCTTCGACGATGTGCTGGCGGCGCAACGCCTGGCGGAGCAGATACTGGGTTCGCCGTCGGATCACGTGCACCCGATGCCGGATGTACTCGTGGATGAGGTCGAGGAGCGACAGCGTGCGGGGCCGGCCGTCGACCAGGGCAAGCAGGATGATCGAGAACGAATCCTGCAAGGGGGAGTACTGGTAGAGCTGGTTCAGGACCACGTCTTTATCGGCGTCGCGCTTGAGCTCGATGACGATCCGCACCGGGTTCTGGCGGTCGCTTTCGTCGCGGACATTCTGGATCCCCTTGATCCGCTCCGAGGCGCCAAGTTCCGCGATCTTCTGGACGACGCGATCGCGAGCCTG
>Ga0256839_1000775_pt1 | contig 40879 bp, 42 predicted proteins | sample 354166metaG_FD_185968 | JGI IMG/M metagenome (GOLD analysis project Ga0256839, IMG submission 185968) | Hydrothermal vent microbial communities from Mid Atlantic Ridge, Atlantic Ocean - 354-166 | ecosystem: Environmental > Aquatic > Marine > Hydrothermal vents | place: Atlantic Ocean: Mid...
TATGTATTTATCGCGGACGATCTGCACCACCAGAAAGCCAGCCGACCCGGCAATCCCGAAGGCGGGCTGCTATGCCAGGACTGTCACACCTCGGTGGATATGCACGGTGATGGCAATATCCCCGGCACTACCCTGGCCCAGGTCGAAGTCGAGTGCGAGGATTGCCACGGCACACCTGAAAAAGCACCGTGGGATCTGCCCCTTGGTTATGGCGAGGAGTTCCAGAAGAGCATTGGCGACAAGCCACGCGGCTTGACCAAGGACCTGCCGGCATTCATGACCATGGGAACGGTCTACCCACCCCAGGATGGCTACCTGCTAACCGCACGCGGCAACCCCTTTGGCAATGTCGTGAAGAAAGGTGATGAAGTCATCGTGCATTCGGCCTCGGGCCTCGACTTCAAGGTGCCCGTACTGAAAACGATCAATGACAGTGACAGCTGGGTCAACGAAGACGCCAAGATCGCCATGACCAGCATTCCGGGGCACATGGAGAAGCTAGAATGCTATGCCTGCCACGCCGACTGGGCGCCCCAGTGCTACGGCTGCCATGTTACCGTCGACTACTCCAAGGGCAAGACCGATGTCGACTGGATCACCAACGGCAACAACGTCGGCGCCGATGGGCAGACTACCGATCATCCGCTGGGTACGAACGGTCTCACAAGCCCGGGCAAGGTCAGCGAGACCCGCTCTTATCTGCGCTGGGAAACGCCGATTCTCGGCATCAATGGCGAAGGCCGCGTCAGCCCGCTGATGCCGGGCTGCCAGGTCATCACCACAGTGATCGACAAGACCGGCAAGACGGTCGCAAAGAACGTCATCTGGAACACGCCGGAAGGCAAGGGCATCGACCACGCCGCGGTGCAGCCACACACGGCCGGTCGCAAGGCGCGTAGTTGCGAGTCCTGCCACAACAATCCGAAGACACTGGGTTACGGTATCGAGGATGGCCGTTTCATGCATGGTTATGACAAGGGCTTGGTGGTCGACCTGCAAACCGCTACGCTGGATGTGATTCCGAAACAGTTCACCAAACAGATCCAGGCAGTACCCAAGCTCGATCACGACCTGTCGCAGATCGTCACCCGCGACGGCAAGCAACTGGTCAGCGTTGGCTCGCACTGGGAGCTGACCGGGCCGCTGCCGCAGGAAATGCGTGACAAGATGGAGCGCAGCGGCCTGTGCAAAGGCTGCCACAAGAACATGTCCAACAAGGCACTCTGGTCCAAGGTCGATTCCAAGCCGCAGGGCTGGATCACCAATAAAGAACACCAGGATCTGATGGACAAGTTCATCAAAGATGCGGCCAAGGCCGCCAGCAAATAGGAGACACAGTATGAAACGGTTACAACACCTGCTACTGGCAGCATGTCTCGGGGCTGGCCTCACCGCCGCGCCACTACAGGCTGCCAATGAAGTCAGTGGCTATACCGTCAAGCAACTGCTCGAAGTCTGCATGGAGGGCGCCAATGACGCCCGTGAAGGCGCCACCGACGAACTGGCCTGCGACCAGTACATCCGCGGTGTCACCGACACCGTCGTCATCCTGAGAATGGACACTGGTTTATGTTTGCCAAAGGCCGATGGCGCACGCTCGGGAGACCTCAGCCGCGCCTTCATCAAATGGGTCTACGACGACTTCAGCCGCCGTGACCTGCCAGCCGCGCAAGGCGTGCTGGAGACACTGATAGAGAAGTTCGCCTGTTCTGGCGAATAGACTTGCAGGGTGGGTACCGCCCAGGTACCCGCCAGCACTACGACCTGGTGCGCACGCTTGTGGCGTGCACACCCTACGAGAAGCCGGTCAATAGTTTTGTAGTCGCTGCAATTTCACCTTGAGGGTGTCGTTTTACGACACCCTCACCTTGCGAGAGAGGCCGAAGAAAGGCGACTGGCAATTACGGTCTTGTCAGAAATCAAGGATCTGCTCGCAGCAACCGCTACAATCGGTTATCCTTCGGCCCCGTTGCCGCAACCCTGGATCTGCCTGAGTAAAACAATGCTGAATACCACCGCCACCATGGTTGAGAAAGGCTGACGATGCTGGAGGTGCACGGGCTCGCCTGCGAGCGGGGTGAGAGACTGCTGTTCGAGGATCTGAGCTTCTCAGTACGCGGCGGCGAGTTGCTGCGCATCGCGGGTGTCAATGGCAGTGGCAAAACGACACTACTGCGCTTGCTCTGCGGGCTAGCACTGCCGGACGAAGGCGAAATTCACTGGGATGGCGACAAAGTCAGAACCACCAGCGAACAGTGGCGGCGACAGACCAGTTATATCGGTCATAACCTCGGCGTAAAGCTCGAACTCACACCGCTGGAGAATCTCGAATTTTCCCGCGCCATCAGCGGCGCCAACAGCACCGAACCACTGGAGGCTTTGCTGGATCGGGTCGGGCTCTATGGTTTCGAATATGACCCCTGCCGCACGCTGTCACAGGGGCAACGCCGCCGCGTTGCACTGGCCCGCTTGATGTTCACGCAGACGCGGCTGTGGATTCTCGACGAACCCTTCGTCGCGCTGGACGTGGCCGGCATCGAATTCGTCGCCTCGCTGTTGAAACACCAGACCGATCAGGGTGGCATGGTCATCCTGACCACCCATCAGGACACCCCGCTGCAAAACAAGATCATCAAAGAACTCAGTCTCGATGCAGGCAATCCATGAATCAACCAGCGTTCCATGAACCCGGATTGTTCGAGGTTATCAGGGCCGTGCTGCGGCGCGAGATTACACTCGCCTACCGGCATCGCGGCGAACTGATCAACCCACTGATGTTCTTTGTCATCGTCATCACACTGTTTCCGCTCGGCATCGGGCCAGAACTGAACACGCTACAGCGCATTGCACCCGGGATTATCTGGGTGGCAGCATTATTGGCAACGCTGCTATCGCTGGACACCGTTTTCCGATCGGATTTCGAGGACGGCTCACTGGAACAGATGGTGCTCAGCCCACAACCCCTGCCGCTGATCGTCCTCGCCAAGCTCACCGCGCACTGGATGCTGGCCGGTCTGCCGCTGATCCTGCTGGCGCCGCTGCTGGGATACATGCTGGCGATGCCGCTGGACGCGTTGCCACCGCTGATGGCAACGCTGGCACTGGGCACCCCGGTGCTGACATTGATCGGCGCGATCGGCGTCGCCCTCACCGTTGGGTTGAACCGCGGCAGCGCACTGTTGTCTCTGCTGGTATTGCCGCTATATATTCCGCTGCTGATCTTCGCCGCCAGCGCGGTTGATACCGCAGCCTCCGGCATGTCGATCACCGGCCACCTGCTGATTCTGGGTGCGCTGCTGGTGTTCACACTGACCCTGGCGCCGCTGGCGATATCCGCAGCGCTACGCATCAGCACAACCTGACCTGAATGCAACAACCGGAAAAACCGATGTGGAAATTCATTCATAAATTTGCCTCGCCGAAATATTTCTACAATATTTCCGGGAAGATTCTGCCACCGCTGGGCTGGGTCACGCTGGCACTGTTCATTGTCGGCCTGGTCGGCGCGCTGTTCCTATCGCCGCCTGACTATCAACAGGGCGAAAGCGTGCGGATTCTCTATATCCACGTTCCCGCCGCCATGCTGTCGATGTCCTGCTATGTGGCGATGGCCATTACCGCTGCCATTGGCCTGATCTGGCGCATCAAGCTAGCCGATATCGTCGCCTGGGCCATTGCCCCGATCGGCATGACGATGACCATTATCGCGCTGATCACCGGCTCGGTCTGGGGCAAGCCGATGTGGGGTACCTACTGGGTGTGGGACGCGCGGCTGACATCCGAGCTGATCCTGCTGTTCCTCTACCTCGGCTTCATCGCGCTGCAAACCGCGATCGAAGACACCCGCAGCGCCGCCCGCGCCAGTGCAATCCTGGCGCTGGTGGGACTGGTCAATATCCCGATCATCAAGTATTCGGTCAACTGGTGGAACACGCTGCACCAGCCTGCCACGATCAGCAAGATGGGCAAGCCGTCGATCGATGCAAGCATGCTCTGGCCATTGTTAATCATGATTGCCGCGTACATGTGCTACTTTGCGTGGATTACCCTGAAGCGCTCTCGCTGCGAACTCATCTATCGTGAGCGCAACAGTTCCTGGGTCAAGAAAATGGTCAAGGAGGCATCATGAAAGAGTTCTTTGCCATGGGCGGCTACGGCTTCTATGTCTGGCTTTCCTATGCCGTTGCGCTCGGCGGCCTGCTGGCGCTATATCTGATGACTCGCGGTTGCGAAAGCCGCGTGAAAAGGCAGCTGGAAAAACGGCTGCGTCTCGAACAGAGGAGGAAATCCCGTGACACCACGTCGTAAGAGAATGATTCTGGTTGGTATTCTGCTCACCGGCATGGCCATCACCGCCGTACTGCTGATCAGCGCCTTCAAGCAGAACCTGTTGTATTTCTACACCCCAACCCAGATTGCCAATGGCGAAGCCAGCATCGACAAGGGTATCCGCATCGGTGGGCTGGTCAAGGATGGCTCGCTACAACGCAAGGAGGGTACGCTGGAAATCAACTTTTTGGTCACCGACGAGGTCAATGAGTTCCCGGTAACCTACAGCGGCATTCTGCCCGATCTGTTCCGTGAGGGTCAGGGCATCGTCGCCCGCGGCAAGATCAATTCACAAGGCGTGTTCGTCGCCGATGAAATCCTCGCCAAACATGACGAGAACTATATGCCACCGGAAGCTCAGGACGCGCTCGACGCCGCCAAGACGCTGAAATAGACCGACAAACCTACCACCGACTGAGGTTACACCGATGATTCCCGAATTAGGATTGTTTTCACTGATACTCGCATTGTCGGTTGCCCTGGTGCAGGCGACACTGCCGCTGATCGGCGCTGCACGCGGCATCGAGAGCTGGATCACGCTGGCCCGACCCGCAGCCTTTGCCCAGGCGCTATTCCTGTTCTTTTCCTTTGGCTGCCTGACCTGGTCATTCATCCACTCCGATTTTTCGGTGCTCTACGTCGCCTCCAACTCCAACACGCTGATGCCGATGATGTACAAGGTGTCAGCGGTCTGGGGCGCACATGAAGGCTCACTGCTGCTGTGGGCCTGCATTCTCGCCGCCTGGGGACTTGCGGTGGCCTTGTTCAGCCGACGCCTGCCCGATGCCTTCGTCGCCCGCGTACTGGCGGTGCTCGCAATGATCAGCATCGGCTTTCTGCTGTTCATGCTGCTGACCTCCAATCCCTTCGCGCGTCTGCCCAATCCGCCGCTCGAAGGCCGCACGCTCAATCCACTGTTGCAGGATTTTGGACTGATCATTCATCCCCCTCTGCTCTACTTCGGCTACGTCGGTTTCGCCGTTGCCTTCTCCTTTGCCATTGCGGCCCTGCTGGGACGCCAGATGGACAGCACCTGGGCGCGCTGGGCTCGACCATGGACAAACATCGCCTGGGCTTTTCTGACGATTGGCATCGCACTGGGCAGCTGGTGGGCCTACTATGAACTCGGCTGGGGCGGCTGGTGGTTTTGGGATCCGGTCGAAAACGCCTCGTTCATGCCCTGGCTGGTAGGCACCGCCCTGATCCACTCGCTCGCGGCCACAGAAAAACGTGATGCGCTCAAAGCCTGGACTGTGCTGCTCGCGATCTTTGCCTTCTCACTGAGCCTGCTTGGCACCTTCCTGGTTCGCTCTGGAGTGCTGACTTCGGTCCACGCCTTCGCCACCGACCCGGCACGTGGTGTTTTCATCCTCGCCTTTCTGATTGCCGTCATCGGCGGCTCGCTGACGCTCTATGCCATGCGCGCGCCCGATATCCGCTCAAAGGCGCGCTTCGACCTCGTGTCGCGCGAAGTCGGCATTCTGATCAACAATGTACTGCTACTGGTAGCCACGCTGACGGTGCTGCTGGGTACGCTGTTCCCGCTGATCACCGATGCGCTGGGCATTGGCAAATACTCCGTAGGCCCACCTTACTTCAACGCCGTATTCCTGCCCGTTACCGCCCCGCTGGCGGCACTGGTCGGACTCGGCGCGCTGATGCGCTGGAAGTCGGATAGCTTCGGGCGCGTGATGAAACCGCTACTCATTCCACTGGTCGTCTGCATCGCCGCCGGCTTCGCCTTCCCGTCGCTGGTGATGGGGCGCGCCTCGGTTAGCGCTTCGATTGGCATGACACTGGCATTCTGGGTGGCGTGGACCACGCTCTATGGCGTATGGGCCAGAATTTCGTCGAAGAGCAACCGGATGCAAGCCCTGGTGCGGCTGCCACGCGGCTTCTGGGGCATGACCATTGCGCACTTTGGCATCGCCGTATTCATCACCGGCATCACGCTGACCAGCATCTACAGCCACGAAAAAGATGTCGGCATCAAGGCTGGGGAAAGCTACGTCCTCGGCGAACATGAGTTCATCTTCGACGGCATCAAGCAGACCCGCGGCCCCAACTACACCGCCATGACCGGAACGGTTCGTGTGCTCGAAAACGGTGAGCTGTTGACCACCCTGCACCCCGAAAAACGCAACTACGGCCCGGGCGCCATGCCGATGACCGAAGCGGCCATCGATCCCGGCCTGTTCCGCGATCTCTACGTTGCCATCGGCGAACCAATCGGCCAGGACGCCTGGGCGCTGCGGATCTACAACAAGGTTTATATCCGCTGGATCTGGCTGGCCGCTATTTTCATGGCTTTCGGTGGCGTGCTTGCGGCTACCGACCGGCGGTATCGCAGCGTACGCATTGGTGACAAACAAGCGCAAACACAACAGACGGTTACCGCATGAAAGCCAAGTTCCTGATTCCACTGCTGATTTTCCTGGTCATCTCCGGCTTTCTCGGCGTCGGGCTGGTGCTCGACCCGAAAGAAGTACCCTCACCCCTGGTGGGCAAACCCGCACCAGCATTGTCGCTACCGGCATTGGACAATCCCGAGCGCATCGTCACCACCGAGGAGTTTCTGGGAAAACCGTGGATGCTTAACGTCTGGGCGACCTGGTGTGTCTCCTGCCGCGCCGAACACCGGCTACTCGTCGAGATGGCCAAGCATACCGACATCCCGATCGTCGGCCTGGACTACAAGGATGATGCTGACGATGCCAAGCAATGGCTGCGACAGCTCGGCGACCCCTACGCGGTTACCGCCTTCGACGAAAAGGGCCGCATTGCCATCGACTGGGGTGTTTACGGCACACCGGAAACCTATTTGATCGATAAAGAAGGCATCATCCGCTTCAAGCAGATCGGCCCAATCGATGCAAAAGTTATGCAAGAGAAGATCCTGCCGCTGGTCAAACAACTACAGGAGGAAGCGGCATGAAAAAGCTGATTTTGACCACCCTGCTTCTGCTCAGCTGGGCTGGCGTGTCACTTGGTGGCATCGAAACACGCCAGTTCGAATCGCCCGAACAGGAAACCGCCTACAAGGAGCTGGTCTTCGAACTGCGCTGCCTCGTGTGCCAGAACCAGAACCTTGCCGACTCCAATGCCGAACTCGCGGTGGACCTGCGCAATGAGGTTTACCGGATGCTCAAGGAGGGCAAATCGAAGCGCGAGGTGCTCGATTTCATGGTGGCGCGTTATGGCGAATTCGTACTCTATCGCCCGCCGGTCGACAAGGCCACCGCACTGCTGTGGTTCGGCCCGGTGATCATGCTCGCCATTGGCCTGTTGATTGTGATTCTGTTTATTCGCCGTCATCGCAACCGTCCCGGCGAAAACGACCCTGACGAGATTATTCCCGAGGACGATTACTGATGATTCTGTTTTCAATTGTTACCGCAGCGCTGGTATTCATCGCGCTGCTCTTCCTGCTGCCCCCGCTGCTCGGCAAGGCGCGCAATAACGCTGTCGAAGAAAAAGCGCGCGCGGCACGCAAGGCGCTAAAAGAAGCCGACGGCGCCGACCGCAAGCGCATCGCCGAAGAGCTGCTTGCTTCCATCGAAAGCGAACAGGAAGCCAGCACGGCATCGGTGTCGAAGGTCGGCGCCGCAGTGATCGGGCTGGCGGTACCGCTGCTTGCGCTGGGAATGTACGCCTGGCTCGGCTCACCGGCACTGATCGATGGCAAGCCCGGTGCCACGACGGCCGCTGCAACCTCCCATGAGGGCGGCATGACCATGACCGAGGCCATTGCCAAGCTTGAAGAGCGCTTGCAGGAGAACCCGGATAATGCCGAGGGCTGGTACATGCTGGCACGCTCCTATGTATCGCAACAGCAATTTGGCAAGGCGGCCAGCGCGATGGAGCGGGTTATCAAGCTGGAAGGTGAGAACGACCCACATCTACTGCTGCAATATGCCGATGCACTGGCGATGGCCAACGATGGGCGCGTCGCAGGTAAGCCCGAAGCCATTATTCACAAGGCGCTCGAACTCAAGCCAGACTACCCCGAAGCGCTATGGCTGGCCGGTATTGCTGAAAGTCAGAATGACCGCATCGCCGAAGCGCTCGGCTATTGGCGCAAAGCAGTTGCGCTGCTGGAAGACCAGCCCGAAGCCCAGGCTGAGCTGAAAAACCAGATTTCGCTGGCAGAAAAGAAATTGACCTCGATGGGTGGACAACCCGCACCAGCTACCACCCTTGCGGCTGCGCCCCAAACCAAGCCAGCTCCCGTCGCAGCAAATACCGGGGCGAGCATCAGCGTCACCGTTTCGCTCGCTGAAAGCATGGCGTCCAAGGCCAACCCCAACGATGCTGTTTTCATCTATGCGCGCGCCGTGAGCGGCCCACCAATGCCGCTGGCAGCAACACGCACTACGGTTAGCGCATTGCCCGTCACCGTCACATTAGACGACAGCCAGGCAATGATGCCGCAAATGAAGCTGTCATCGTTTCCGCAAGTCATCGTCGGCGCACGAATCTCCAAATCCGGCCAGGCCATCCCGCAGCCCGGTGACCTCGAAGGCATCAGCGGACCGCTCGATGTGAGCACAACAACAGAGACCAGCGTGACCATCGACCGGATTCGCTGATACATCGAATAATCCAGGCGCTTTGTTGTGCTTGCACCAACCCCCTGGTTGAAGGGCTTGAATACTGGTATCATTTAACGACTGGTTGCACTTAGGCATGCGAATTACTGTGCGCCTTATTTTTGCAACCAAGATCCACCACCTTATCCCTGGCGTCGGAAACGCCTGAGATCAATATGATTTGATGGGGGGAAATAATGATCCAAAAAAAACACCCACGGAACAACCATGCTTATTCTTACGCGCAAAACCGGGGAAACGCTCAGAATCGGTGACGATGTCACGTTGACGATTTTGGGTATCAAGGGAAATACCATCAGAATCGGTATTTCTGCACCTCAGGATGTCGCCGTACACCGCGAGGAAGTCTATCTTCGCATCAAGAAGGAAAACGAAGCGGCTGCCGACGAAGACGACGAGGCCAGCTGACCCTCTACGCCAGCGTTACATGCTGCCATCAGGATGTCCGATCAACGGCAGCGGCACATGCAGCGACGCACAAATCACGCGCATCAGCTCCGCTTCTTCAGGAACCAGTTTTCCATCCATGCTCGCCGTGACCATCAAGGCTGCAATGAGCCGTTGCTTATCCTGAATCCGCAGTTCATCCAGGGGGCCGAGCGCTTCATCGAGTACGGTTCGCCAGTCATCAGGAAAGGCGCGGTCGAGAGCATCCGGCAATCCCAGCGCCTGCAAGCCCTTTTCAATTGCCGCCTCAATCTGGGCGCTATCCTGATGCCCCTGCCGCGCCAGCACGACAATCAGGGCCGCAGCCTCGCTGCGCAGGGACTTGAGCTTGCGTGTTCGCTGGTAGCTGGCGGACGGCGGATCGAGCAGATCGTCGATCATCACACCCAGCATTTTCGCCACAGCGTATTCGAACACATCGATATGATCGTCGATGGCGATCAGCGCATCGATCAGGCCTTGCAGCTGGCGCAAATCCTCCAGCGGGCGACGTTTCAGCGCTGGAAAGGTCATTTCGATCAGCGGTAGCTTCTGCGTCGGTTCGATATTGCGTAGATCCTGCCAGATATATCGCAGCTGCTGCTCACTCTCATGGCCCAGCGTTTGCGCGACGATCAACAGCTGCTCATCGCGCAAAGACTGGTTCCGATCCAGTAGCAGCGCGAGTAACACTTCCGGCGCCCATTCCACCGAATGCGCCGCATGCTGGATCGATGGGCTCAGCGATGCCGACAGCAGTGCGGCCCACAAAAGCTGTTGACCATCCGGATTGCCGATCTGCCCGATCCAACCAGCGGCATTGAAATCAGTGGCGGCCGACTCGACCGGCGGTGGTGTTATGGTCTGCGCCAGCTCGGCCTTTCGCCGCTGCGCCATGCGCTGGGCGAAAGCCTCGAGATCCTGCTCGGAAAAATCGGGCTGAATACGGCGGATGCGCTCCAGTAGCGGCGGATGGGAGGCGAACAGGCGTGCGGCCGAGGCTTCTTCGAACATCATGTGATTCACCTCCTCGGTATCGATCGAGAGCAGACCATGCTGACTGTCGACGGCGATCTGTTTCAGCGCCCCGGCGATGCCGTCCGGATTGCGCGTGAACTGCACCGCCGACGCATCCGCCAGAAACTCGCGCCGACGCGACACTGACGCCTTGATCCAGCGCGCCATGAACAAGCCGAGGTAGCCGATAGCGGTAATCGCCAATGCCAGCATGACAATCCCGCCGCGGCCATCATTCCTTGAGCGGAAGCCGCGGTGGCGCATGGCGAGCATGCGGCGGCCAATCACGGCGATCACCAGAATCCCGAACAACACGCCGATCATGCGAATATTCAAGCGCATGTCGCCATTGAGAATATGGCTGAATTCATGGGCGATCACACCCTGGAGCTGCTCGCGATTGAGCTTTTCCAGCGTACCGCGCGTGACCGCGATCGCGGCATCAGAAGTGGTGTAGCCAGCGGCAAAGGCGTTGATGCCCGATTCGCGCTCCAGCACATAGACATCGGGCACCGGCACGCCCGATGCCAGCGCCATTTCTTCGACCACATTGCGCAAACGCTGACGCAGCGGATCAGCGGTATCCGCATCGACCCGCACCCCACCCAGCTCAGTCGCGACCGCCGCGCCGCCGGAACGCAATGTCATCGTGCGATACAGGCTGGCCAGCAGAATCACACCGGCGACGACAACACTGGTGCCCGCCAACGGCAAAATGAGATCCTCGCTGGCGACCTGGCCACGCCCATCGGCCAGGCCACCCATCGCCACCAGTAACACGATGTCGATCACCAGCACGAACAGGATGGTTGCCACCACGAAAGCGACGATCAGCCAGCGCGTCTGACGCCGCGCTCGGGCCTGATGTTCGAAGAAGTTCACTGCTGCCCGCTCAATCGAAGCTTATCTTGGGCACCTCACGCTTGCCCACGTCCTCGATCTCCAGCAGCTGCGCCGGCTGAAAGTGGAAACGATCCGCGATCAGGTTGGCCGGAAAGCTCTCACGGCGCGTGTTGTAGTCCATTACCGCGTCGTTATAGGCCTGACGCGCAAAGGCAACCTTGTTTTCGGTCGATGTCAGCTCTTCCGAAAGCTGCGCCATATTGGCACTCGCCTTCAGATCCGGATAGGACTCGGCCAGTGCGAACAGCCGTCCCAGCGCACCACTGAGCCCCTGCTCCGCCTGTGCCAGCTGCGCCATCGTCGCCGGATCACCCGGATTCCCCTTGGCCGCATTCAAGCCTGATACCGCAGCATTGCGCGCGCTGATGACGGCCTCCAGCGTTTCGCGTTCATGCTTCATGTATCCCTTGGCGATTTCCACCAGGTTCGGCACCAGGTCGTGCCGACGTGTCAGCTGCACATCGATTTGTGCAAATGCATTCTTGAAGCGGTTACGACCGGAAACCAGTCCGTTATAAACAGAAATGCCATAGATCACCGCGACAACGGCAATGGCCAAAACAACCCATCCCATGATTTCACTCCTTGACCGGCAAACCGGCGACATCAAACTCTCTCGCATTGTAGACCAGCTGCAACAGGAAAATGCGGGTACGCCGACAACCGGCAGCCACGCACACACAAACAGGAGGCAGACAAACGAAAAAAAACCTATACTCCCGGCATATTGTGAAATGTTCTTAAAACTGTTCGTAACTGTATTCGGAAAACCTCAGTAGCGTACCCAGATAGGATCAGGGTACACGGAACCAATCCCCGAACACGCGTTACGCCCCAAACCGACAAGGCGGCTCGAAATGGATTCACCGACCTGTATTATTCACCTGCCCGAGCGGCAGCCCGATTCCGCGATCATCTGGCTTCACGGCCTTGGTGCGGATGCGCATGACCTCGAACCGATCAGCGCTGCGCTGGCGCTGGATACGACGAGATCACTGTTTCCCAATGCGCCACGCCGAGAGATCACCATCAACAATGGCACGGAGATGCGTGCCTGGTTCGATTTCACATCACTGGACTTCTCCGGCGGCGAAAACACCGAACATATTGCCGCGTCCATCGAGCGAGTCGAAACGCTCATCAACGCCCAGATCGACCAAGGCATGGCGGCGGAACGCATCATACTCGCCGGCTTCTCCCAGGGCGGCGTCATTGCGCTGATGACCGGGTTGGGCTTCGACCAACCATTAGGCGGGATCATGGCGCTGTCGACCTATATCCCGGAGCAGATCCCGCTCGACATCGAACAACTCATTCCGGTCATTCAATGCCACGGCATCAATGACAGCGTCATACCCTATGAAGTCGGTCAGCTGACCAGCAAACGCCTGCACGCCGTACTCGGCGAACTGCACGAATGGCGTACCTACCCGATGGAACACGAAGTCAGCGGACAGGAAATCAGCGATCTGGCCAATTGGGCACAACGATTGCTGGGCTCACCCGCATCGGGACAAACACAGCAGGGCGTCGGCTGACCACGGGAAAATGATGGACATCTGGTCAGAAATCGCTTCCCGCATTTCAAAGGCCGTCGGCGGCGACTGGCACCAAGCGACACGCCAACCGGTAGCAGGCGGCAGCATCAACCAGAGCTTTCGCCTCAGTCATGGCGGCGACAGCTGGTTCGTCAAACTCAACCATGCCGACCGGCTGGAAATGTTTGCCGCCGAAGCGGAAGGGCTGCAAGCGCTGGCAGCGGCAAAGGCGATTCGTGTACCCGAGCCGCTGGACTGGGGCAGCTACGGTGAGCAGAGTTTTCTGATCCTCGAATACATCCCGCTTGGCGGCAGTCCAGACCCCGCGACATTTGCCACTGCACTGGCGCGGATGCACCAGCACAAACAATCGCAATATGGCTGGCACCGCAACAACACCATCGGCTCGACACCGCAGGACAATACCCAGTGTGATGACTGGGTGACGTTCTGGCGCGTCCACCGGCTGGAGTTTCAGCTGCGACTGGCACAGCAAAATGGCGCACCAGCACGTCTTATCGACCAGGGCATGGAGCTGGCGGAACAGAGCGCAGCCTTCTTTACCCGTTGGACACCCGCAGCATCGGTTCTGCACGGTGACCTCTGGTCCGGCAACTGGGGAGCCGATGACGCGGGCAAGCCCGTCATTTTCGATCCCGCCGTCTATTTCGGCGACCACGAAACCGATCTGGCGATGATGACGCTGTTCGGTCATCCCGGCAGATCATTTTTCGCGCACTACAACGCGGTTTTCCCCATTGATGACGGCTTCGAGCAGCGCAAAACGCTGTACAACCTCTACCACATTCTCAATCACTTCAACCTGTTCGGGGGCGGCTATGCCCAGCAGGCCGAGGGCATGATCCAGCAACTACTCGCGGAGCTGTCGGGCTAAGTTCAGGGCGAGTTAAGCGCCGCAGGCGCAGAGTGTCTCCATTCTCAACTGACAGCACGATCAGGAGGCCACCATGCAAAAACACTTCGCACTGTTCACCACGATTCTAGTCACGGGTCTGATGGCCTCACAGAGCACATGGGCCGACAGGCGTCACCGCATCGACAACGAAAGCTTCACCGACACCGCCAAGGTGATCAGCGTGACCCCGATCTACCGCAGCATCTCCAGCACCCGACCACAACGCGAGTGCTGGGAAGAAGAGGTCTTCTATTCAGAAGATGCAGGCGGTGACAATACCGCGCTCAACATGATCGTCGGTGGTGCGATCGGTGGCGCACTGGGCCACAACATCGGCCGCCACTCGGACAGCGCCAAGATTGCCGGTGCGGTCATCGGCTCGGCAATTGGGTATGATAGAGCGCAACGCCATCGTGGCAGGCACAAGCTTCGCCGTGGTGTGGAAGAACGCTGCCAGACCGTTTACGAGCAGGTTTCCCATGAGCGCCTCGACGGCTATCGGGTCACCTACCGCTATCGCGGCCAGACGTTCACGACCATCACCGATGAAGACCCCGGCAAACGCCTGCGCCTGCGTATCACCCTCACACCCCTCGACTGAAGCGGAATGAGAACAACAGTTTCCAGCATGATATTGATGCTCGCGGTTTCGACCACCGCGCTCGGTGCCAGTCAGACAAGCGTTCTGACAGCGGCGGAAGCAGCCAGCCTGGCGCAGCGCCAATACGGCGGCAAGGTACTCGATATCCGCCTGCAGAAGAATGGACGTTACCGGGTGAAAATGCTCAAGGATGGGCGTATTCGCGTGATCAATATCGAACGTCACCGCCGCAAGGGAGGAGAGTGATGCGCATTCTGCTGATCGAGGACGAACCGTCGCTACAGCACCAGCTCCAGGCCGCGTTACAGGAACATGGCTTCATCACGGATGTCGCCAGTGACGGTATCGAGGGGGAGTGGATGGCGAAGGAATTCCCCGTCGATGCGGCGATCATCGATCTCGGCCTGCCGGGCAAGAGCGGCATCGAGGTCATCGAATCACTGCGTCAGCATGGGCGCGACTATCCGGTGCTGATTCTCACCGCACGCGACCACTGGCAGGACAAGGTCAACGGCCTCGAAGCCGGTGCCGACGATTATCTGGTCAAGCCCTTTCACATGGAAGAACTGCTGGCGCGTATCCGCGCATTGATTCGTCGCAGCGGTCGCTGGACCCAGGCCGATATCAGCAGCGGCCCGTTCACGCTGAATACGCAAGAGCAGCAAGTCCAGCGCGATGGCAAGCCACTGACGCTGACTGCCTACGAATACCGCCTGATCGAATATCTGATCCTCCACGCCGGCGAGGTGTTGTCGAAAGCGCGCCTGACCGATCACCTCTACGCCGAGGGCGACGAGCGTGACAGCAATGTGATCGAGGTGTTCATTCGCCGCCTGCGCAAGAAGATCGACCCCGACAACAGCTTGAATCCAATCGAAACGCTGCGCGGCCGCGGCTACCGCTGGGGGCTGGCGCGCTCCAGCGGCTGATCATGCTGCAACTTGCAACATCGCTGCGCGCCCGCCTGCTCGCCAGCGCTACGGCCATCCTGCTGCTATTCATTGTGCTGACCGGCCTGGCGCTGGATCGCGCCCTGGATGCTTACACGCGACACGCCGAATTCGACCGGCTGCAGGGACTCGTCTATAGCCTGCTCGGTGCCGCCGAGATCGATGTCGATGGCACCGTGAGCGTGGCCTTGAGCCGGATTCCCGCGCCACGCCTGCAACAGCCGGACTCAGGCTTGTTCATCACTATTTTCAGTACCGACCGAAAGCTGGTATGGCAGTCGCCATCATTGCTCAGCAAGCCTGAAACCCTAACCTTTCCCGGCATCAATCAATGGCATTTCAGCACCGATAAGGGGTTCTCGCTCGCCTACGGGCTGGAGTGGCTGGTTGGCGAGAATCCGCAGCGAATCCAACCCTTCACTATTGTCGTGACCGACCTCGCCAGCCCGTTACAGGCCGAAACCGCACGACTCAGTCACCGGCTCTGGGTCTGGCTGGCGGCGATCTGCGCCTTGCTACTCGCTACGCTATTGGCGCTGATGTACTGGGGGCTGAAGCCACTACAGGCCATTCGCAGCAATCTCGACGATATCCGCAGCGGCAAGGCCAAACGCCTTGATGTGACAGTGCCGGACGAGATTCGTCCCCTGACCCAAAGCCTCAACGAGCTGATCGAGCATCTGGAGCGGCAGCAACACCGCTTCCGCGATGCCCTGGCCGATCTTGCCCACAGCCTGAAAACGCCGCTGGCCGTGATGCGCAACACCCCGGCGGCCACTGACGACCCACAGCTGCGCCAGCAACTGCAACGCATCGACGAGATCATCAGCTACCAGCTCAAGCGCGCTGCCTCGACCGGCAGCGGTGGCCTCACCGCCCCCATTCGCGTCAACCGAGTACTCACCCGCCTGCAACGCGCCCTGTCGAAGGTATATGCCGGCAAAGGGGTATCATTTTCCAATCACGTTCCCGATTCATATCGGCTGCGCATCAGCGAGGACGACCTGATGGAGCTGACTGGCAACCTGCTCGACAATGCGGCCAAATACGGGCGCTCGCAAGTGACCATCCTGGCACAGGGTAACGCATTGGTGATCGACGACGACGGCGACGGCTTCCCCGCCGACACGGAAGCACTGCTGCGACGTGGTCAGCGTGCCGACCGCCGCCAACCCGGCCAGGGCATCGGCCTGGCCGTGGTCGATGATATCGCCCGGGCCTGGGGCTTGAAACTGCTACTGACGAAGAACGAACAGGGTGGGGGGCGTGTAGTCATCATGCCGAATGGCGATGCGGAAGCCTATCCGGATTAAAGTGCGTTATGCGGCTGACTCTTGCTCTAGGTCCCAACCAGGAAACACCAGCACCGCCGGATGACAATGCAACGCTCTCGCCAATACCTTCGCCCTCTCAACACCCAACCGGACCCTATCGTTTTCTATTGCCGAGATAGTAGACTGGGGTATACCAGTCAATCTGGCCAGCTCATTTTGGCTCAGCCCCTGAAATTCCCTGAGAATCCTTACAGACTCACCAACTGATACTTCAATTGATTTTTTAGCCTTACGATAATCTTTCATGTTACTTCCTCCGATAGTCATGGGGCGTAACGTTTACCACTTGAACAAGAACTCGATCCTGATCAATCTTGTAGATAACTCGATATTGGAGGTTTAAGCGAGAAGAACGATGACCTTTCCACTCACCACTTAATGATTCATCTCTTAACCCCTTGATTTTTCTAAGCCCTTGTGGGCCTGAAAGATATACCACATCCTTCCACTTTTCGTACCTTTTCAGGACATCAGATGGAATAGATCCTAGCTTACGCACTACCCGCCTATGCTCGTATATCTCCCACATACCATATGAAGCATATATACCAAAAACGATATGTCAATGTTTTCTGGCACATACAACGCATTCACAATGACGCCAATCGGGATCGTCCATTCCCCGTTCCATGAAAAGTTCGGCATTCCCCGTCAACCGGGGCTGGTGCCCCAGGTCAAAGGCCACATCGAACTGCTGCCACCCTGCAATCACGCTGACTGTGTGCGGGGGCTGGAAGCGTTTTCGCACATCTGGGTGCTGTTTCTGTTTCACAACACGGCAGGGGATGGCTGGCGACCTACCGTGCGCCCACCCCGGCTCGGTGGCCGGAAAAAGGTGGGTGTGTTTGCCAGCCGCTCCAACTTCCGACCCAACCCGATTGGGCAATCGGTTGTGCGACTCGACGATATCGACCTGTCTGGCGGCAAGGTGATCCTTAACATCTCCGGTCACGATCTGCTCGACCAGACGCCCGTGCTCGATATCAAGCCATATCTGGGCTACGCCGATTGCATAGCCGATTCACGCGACGGCTATGCCCAGGCGGCACCCGCTTCGCTGGAGGTGATCTTCAGTGCCGACGCACTGGCTCAATGTCGCGAACTGGAACGCACCGGTAGCGGCGATGTGGTCCAACTTCTGCGCGCACTATTGGTACAGGATCCTCGTCCTGCATTCCACAAACGCCGATATCCCGACAAAACCTACGGTATGACGTTCGGCGACTTCGACATCAAATTCGAGGTGAGCGGGAACACCCTGTGCGTCACTCGGGTAATTACTGAAACCGGCGACGACAAAAGGTAGTTTTTTGGTGATGAAACTCTCCTCGTCACGTCCAAGGAGGAGTAGGATTTGGTTCTCGCCTTCACAATCTGAAACAATCAGGCACGGGCCACCCAGTGGTTGCCAATGGCTGTTGCAGCATGTGGAGAGGACCCCCATCCAAGCTGACAAAGGTGATGCCGTGGCAACAAGGGAATGCCAGACACTGAAGACCCTGCTGTCGTTACTCTATAAATCAGCGGCGCTGGCAGGCATCGTGACCATTGTTGTCACACTGGATGTTGCCCTTTCGCTAGCCGTGATTGTCGGTGCCTTTTCGCTATATTACGTCTCAAGAGCCATTGTCGCCCGCCTCTGCCCAACGCATGACCGTGACGAACATCAGGATGTCGTCCGCTCCCTGCGTCCCTCCCGCCAGCAAATCGAAGCCGCAAGCAATGGCATCAGCCCGACCTACACCAATAACGTGACGCCATTGCGGCGCAACACAACCAGCAAACACCGGGCATCAGGCCGCCAGTTGCCAGCTGAGCTGAAGGTCAAGCGCCGGTAGCCCGGATTTCTCAGCCGCCTCGCTACGCGACCCGGTGAGAATCCCGGGCTAGCTTTTTCGCCGCAACAGCCCGATGGTAAAGTCGTTGCTGTTGTTTTCGTCCTGCGGGTAAATGCCCAGCATCTCCTCATCCCAGCCCGACAGATCGAACTCGGGAAACCAGGTATCGGCGTCTTCGACCGACGTATTGACCTGAGTGATGAACAACCGGCCCGCCTGCGGCAGGAACAGCTTATAGATCTCCGCCCCACCGATCACCATGACTTCTTCCACATCACCTGCCGCCTCAAGCGCCTGCTCGGGGGAATGCACCACCGTGGCGCCTTCGGCCTGATAGTCTTGCGCATGTGTGAGCACGATATTTTCCCGCCCGGGCAGCGCACGCCCCAGCGATTCCCAGGTTTTGCGCCCCATGATGATGGGCTTGCCCATTGTCACGTTCTTGAAGAATTCCATGTCCAGTGACAAACGCCACGGAACCTCTCCATTGCGGCCAATGGCGCGATTGCGATCCATGGCGACGATCAGCGAAATGACCATGCAGATTACCTCTGTTCAGACGGCGACGGGCGCCTTGATGTGCGGATGTGATTCATAACCTTCGAGCGTGAAATCCTCATAGCGGAACGCGAACAGGTCGCTGACCTCGGGATTGAGCTTCATCCGTGGCAGCGGCAACGGCTCGCGGCTGAGTTGCAGGTCTGCCTGCTCCAGGTGGTTCAGGTAGAGGTGCGCATCCCCCAGCGTATGGATGAACTCGCCGGCTTCGAGCCCGGTCACCTGCGCCATCATCAGCGTCAGCAGTGCATACGAGGCGATATTGAAGGGCACGCCCAGAAAGATATCGGCACTGCGCTGATATAGCTGGCAGCTCAATTTCCCATCCGCCACATAGAACTGGAAAAACGCATGGCAGGGCGGCAGGGCCATATTGTCGAGTTCACCGACATTCCACGCCGAGACGATGATCCGGCGCGAATCCGGCGTCTTGCGCAACTGCTCCAGCACCTGCGAGATCTGGTCGATATGACCACCATCGGGGGTCGGCCAGGAACGCCACTGCGCGCCATAGACCGGCCCCAGATCGCCATTGTCATCAGCCCATTCGTCCCAGATCGACACGCCGTTGTCGCGCAGATAGGCGATATTGGTATCACCACGCAGAAACCACAACAGCTCGTGAATAATGGAGCGCAGATGCAGTTTTTTTGTGGTGATAGCAGGAAAACCCTCGGCGAGGTCGAAACGCATCTGGTAACCGAAAACCGACTTCGTGCCGGTGCCGGTACGGTCCGTTTTCTCCACACCGTGATCGCGCACATGGCGCATCAGGTCGAGATACTGCTTCATGCCTGCTGTCTCCTGGACGCCCAAAAATACAAACCAAGCCCCGCCGCAATCATCGGCAGCGACAGCAACTGCCCCTGCGTCATCCAGTCGAAGGCAACGAAACCGAGTTGCGGATCGGGCTGACGAAAGAATTCGGCGACGAATCGGAACACCCCATAACCGAGCAGGAACAGACCCGATACACTACCCCGAGGCCGTGGCTTCAACGCAAAAACCCACAGAATCACGAACAGCAACAAGCCTTCCAGCGCCGCCTGATAGAGCTGCGAAGGATGCCTCGCGAGCTGATCGACGTGGGGAAACACCATGGCCCAGGGCACATCGGTCGGACGCCCCCAAAGCTCGCCATTGATGAAATTGCCAATCCGCCCCGCCAACAAACCCAGCGGTGCCATGGGCGCTACGAAATCTGCCATTTCCAGAAAACTGGTGTTCAGCTTGCGCGCATACAGGAATACCGCGACCGCGACGCCCAGCAGGCCGCCATGAAAACTCATGCCGCCTTCCCAGATGCGAAACAGATACAGTGGATCGCGCAGCAGATCATCGAATGCGTAGAAAAAGACATACCCCAGACGGCCACCAATCACTACCCCCATCGCGCCATAGAACAGCAGATCAGACACTTCATCCGGCTTGATGACAAAATCGCTGCGCCGCGCCCGCAACCTGCCGAGCGCCCAGAATGAGGCAAAGCCCACCAGATACATCAAACCGTACCAGTGAATCTTCAGTGGACCCAGCTGCAATGCAATCGGGTCGATTTGGGGAAAGGTCAGCATGGTGCGTCAGCTTGTTGGTGAATTTGAGGGACCGGCATTCGTAACTGCTCAGCTCACCACTGAAACACGCCATCTCTGCGTTGGGAAATGGTCATTTACACTCGTAAACTCACATTTCCCGCCTTGATCTGACGCGTTTCAGCGGCAATCTGAGCGGTTACGGTTCTATTTTTCTACCTACGGAATAGTTACCGGCATTCTAACCCGAATTTCTCACTGGGTCGGCGAGTCAGCGGGTAATACGACAGACCACGGCCTTCAAATACGCTGTCTCTGGAATGGCCGGATGAATGGGGTGGTCGGCGGCCTGCCCGCCCTGCCACAGAATTTGCAACTCTCGCCCGCCGATGTGCCGAACAGCGCGGTTGAGCGCCTGGATCAGATCTGCCCTGCTCAGGTGATGTGAACAACTACAACTGATCAGAATACCGTCGCGGTTCAGCAGGCGCATCGCCAGGCCATTGATGCGCTGATAGGCGTCGAGCCCTTTGCGAAAATCCTTCTTGCGCTTGATGAAGGCCGGCGGATCGACCACGACGACATCAAAGCTCTCATCCGCGTGCTTCAGCGATTTCAGTGCGGAGAATGCTTCTTCGCGCAATACGCCAAGCTGCGTCTCCATGCCGTTGAGCGCCGCATTGCGCTCGACATACTCGATGGCCAGCGGCGACTCATCGATACACAGCGCCGACTCGGCCCCATGGCGCAATGCCTGAATCCCCCAGCCGCCGACGTAGCTGAACACATCCAGCACGCGCGCGCCCTGCACCCAGCGAGAAAGGTCGCGACGGTTATCCTGCTGGTCGAAGAACCAGCCGGTTTTTTGCCCGCCCGCGAGCGGCGCGACAAAACGCGTGCCATGCTCGATCAGCTCGACCGTCTCCGGCAGCTCGCCCAATGCCACCTCGACATAGCGGTCCAGCCCTTCGAGGTCGCGGATTGCATTGTCGTTACGCATGACGATGACCCGTGGCGCCAGCACTTTCACCAGCGCATCGACAATCTCCTGGCGCTGCCGCTCCATGCCGGCCGTCGCGATCTGCACCACCAGCACATCATCGAAGCGATCGACCACCAGACCCGGCAGGCCATCACTCTCGCCAAATACCAGGCGGTAATACGGCGCTGGGAATACCCGCTCTCGCATCGCCAGCGCCACCTTGAGGCGATGCACGATCAGCGATCCGTTGAATGGATAATGGCGGTCGCGGCTGACCAATCGCGCCGAAATCAGCGAATGGGGATTGACGTAGCCGGTGCCCAGCGGTTTGCCGCGAGCGTCCTGAATCTCCACGACCTCACCCGGTTCGAAGGATTTCAGCGGGGTATTGGTGGTATCGACCTCGTTGCTGAAAACCCAGCAGTGTCCCTGGCGGATGCGGCGGTCTTCGCCGCGTTTCAGTTTGAGTACGGGCAGCGCGGAAGAGCTCATTGGATATCCTTGTTGTAGATGTTGGCGGCGTCGGGCTGAGACAGAAAGCGCTTGTAGTTCCAGTTGTACTGGTCGATCCGGCTACGGATCAAGGTTTCGATCGCAGCGTTCATCGCAGCGCAGGCAGTGGCGGCATCGTCACTGTAGATCTCGTTGTCGGCGCGACGCTGATGCAGACGATAGCGCCCGCCGGGCAAACGCTCGGCAAAGACGAACAATACCGGTGTACGCCTTTTGCGCACCAGCCGCGGCAGCAGAAACATGGTGTAGGCCAGGCGACCAAAGAAAGGCGCGTAAATGCCATTGCCATCGTCCGGCTCCTGATCCGGCAGTATGCCGACGCATTCCCCCTTCGCCAACGCTTTGCTCAATATTCTGACACCGCTGGCATCGGTCGGCGCCAGCGAAAAACCGGCATTCTCGCGCTGCATGCGAATGTATCTGCCGACCGCCGGATACTTTGGCGGCCGGAACATGTTCGTCATCCGCGCTGCTGTTGCGATGACGCTGCCTGCGTATTCCCAACTACCGAGGTGCGGCGACGCGATGACCAGCCCCCTGCCCTCACGGTAAACCTGCAGAATCGCTTCAAGCGCGTCGGGGTTGTCGAGACGCGCCAGCAACTCGCGCGGCGACATGCGCCAGATACGCGGCGCCTCGAACAATGCCTCGGCCATGGATGCCAATGCGGCACGTGCCTGGTCGCGATGCCAGTTTGCATCCCGGTCGGGAAAACAGAACGCCAGATTCCTCAGTGCCACTGTTTTCTCCCGTCCACCGAGCCGCCAGAACAGCGCTCCAACCCTGCGCCCTAACCAGAGGTTGAACCGCAGCGGCAGCCGAGCAAGCAGTCGCAACAGCCACACGACCAACGGATCCAGCCAGCGTCCACTCTGTGACCGAGAGGAATTGGAAGAGCTGCCCTCGTCCACCGTCAACACGACTCGGGCAACCCTTGACGCATCAGTGGCATCATCGTTGTCTTCAGTGTTTTGAACAGGTTCGGGTTGCCGGCCTCCTCCTGCGCCAGCAACTGCTTCATGTGCTCGCGCTGTGTCGGCATGGCGAAACAGGCGGGACAGTTCTCCGCGATCACCGGCAGCGCTGCCGACGCTGCGAAATCACGCAGCTGGCGCTCCCGCGCATAGATCAGTGGCCGGATCATGCGCAGATCACCCGCATCGATCTGGTAGTGCCCCTTCATCGTCTTCAACTGGCCACCGTGGAAGGCTGACATCAGAAAGCTCTCGGCAAGATCATCGAGATGCTGCGCCTGCGCCAATACATTGTAGCCATGCTCGCGGCAGGTCTTGTACATCAGGCCACGCTTCATCCGCGCGCAGAAAGCACAGTAGGAGTTATTGCTCAACTTGCTCTCGGCCATCGACACGATCGGCTCTTCGACATAGAAATACTCGACTCCGAGCGCCGCCAGATAGGGTTTCAGCGCCGCAGGCGAGAAGCTTTCACTCATCGGGTCGATGGTCACCGCCGCATATTCGAAATGAATGGGCGCATGACGGCGAAAATGTTCGAGTATGTGCAGCAGACTGAGCGAGTCCTTGCCACCGGAAAGCCCCAGCAGCACGCGATCGCCCTCGCGAATCATATTGAAATCGATCAGCGCCTTGCCCGTCACCCGGAGCAGGGATTTTGGCGGGCGCACAAAAGCAGCGGTTTGAGACAATGTATCCGGCATGGGTCAGCAGCAGGGCCACGATTGCGACAGCGGGGCTACAGAATACCCCGGCAGAACTGTGAAGGCGACACAGCATTGTCTGTTTCGCTATTGCCAACCGACGGCGATTGGTGAACTCCTCGGCTGACAGCGCATGAGCGTGGGTAGAGAATAGGCCACCACTAACAATAACAAATCCTGCACAGGAGGAACCGTGAAAGTTTCTGACCTCATTCCCAATTGGGAAAAGACTGCTGGCCACCGCAGCCTCAACAGCCAGTTTACAATCGACCTGCCACCCTTCGAAGCCGCACGCGTTCATGCACTGGCACAGATGTACCGCGACAAGCAACCGGAAGAGATCATCCACGACCTGATCATCGCCGCCCTGAACGAGCTGGAATCAACAATGCCCTATGTACCGGGCTACAAGGTCATCAGCAAGGATGATACCGGCGAACCCATTTATGACGACATCGGCCCCAGCCCGCTGTATCAGGCGCTGACGAAGAAGCTGTTGTCTTCGGCGAGCGCGTAGCCAACTCCCTCTTCCCCTGCCCTCTCCCCACGAGGAGAGGGCGTAACACTCACCGCTCGCCATTGATCTCATGCAATACGGTATAGGCTGCCTGCCGATACAGTGCGCTCAGCGACGGCAGGTTGAAGACGAAGCGGGTCAGGTCTTCTGCGGTGCCGCCATACTTGATCACCGCCAGGGCAAAATGGATCAACTCGGTGGCCTGGTTGCCGACAATGGTGGCGCCCAGCAGTTTTCCGCTGCTGCGGTCGGCGACGAGCTTTACCATGCCGCGTTCATCCCCCAGCATTGGCGCGCGGACGTTTTCACGATACGCCGCCACACCGCAAACCGGATCGAAGCCGGCCTTGCGTGCGGCATCTTCGTCCATGCCGATGGTGGAGAGCTCGGGGATGGTGAAGATGCCGCCGGGAATCAGTTCATCCACCGAACCGCGGTCATGGCCGAACATGTGCGCCGCCGCGCTGCGCCCCTGCTCCATGCCCGCCGAAGCCAGTGACGGGAACCCGGTGACATCTCCAGCGGCGTAGATATGCGGCACCGAGGTCTGCATATGCTTGTTGACCTCGATGGTGTTCCAGTCGGTGAGCTGTACACCAGCCATATCGAGGTCGAGCCCGTCCACTGCCGGTACCCGCCCCAGCGCGACAAAGACAGTTTCGGCTGCGGCCACAGTACCGTCATCGAGATAGACTTCGACTTCACCCTGATGTACGCGGTCGATCCCTTCGGCCCGTACGCCATGGCGCACGACCATGCCGGCATCGACCATGGCTGCTTCGAGAAACGCGGTGATTTCCGGATCGACAAAACCCAGCAGCCGGTCCCGGCCATTGAGCAACGTGACCTGGACTCCCAGCGACTGGAAGATCGACGCATATTCGCAGGCGATAACGCCGCCGCCGAGCACCACCATCGATTGTGGAATGTTGTCGAGATTGAGGATTGTTTCGGAATCATGCACCCACTGGCCATCGACCGGCAGCTCCGGCACGTTGCGCGGCAGCGAGCCGGTAGCAATCAGAATATGCCGCCCCTCGACCTCGTGCGCATCGCCCACCGCCAGCCGATGCGGTGTGACAAAGCGCGCTGCACCACGCATTCTGGCAATATCATGGGAGCGGAAGTTCTGCTCGATCTTGCCGCGCCAGCGGGCAACGAGATGACGTTTCAGCGCCATGAAGCCGCGCACCGTCGGCTGCGCGGTGGGATCATTGAGCACCCCGCCACGCCGCCCCCGCGCCAGAAACAGCGCCGATTCACGCAGCGTCTTCGACGGAATGGTGCCAGTATTGACCCAGGCGCCACCGGCGGGCCCCTTGTCGATCACGCAAACCGACTGGCCATAGTAGGCCGCCTGCAACGCCGCCTTTTCGCCAGCCGAACCGCTGCCGATCACCACCAGATCATACTTGTCCATTGCCATCTCTCCCGTTCACAGGTGACATATAATACCTTTAGTCAATCATCGTAGCTGCCCATGACGGGAAGAATCCCACGCGACTTCATCGACAACCTGCTCGCCAAGACGGATATCGTCGAAGTCATCAACCGGCGCGTACCGCTGAAAAAGCAAGGTCGCGAATACGCCGCCTGCTGCCCGTTTCACAGCGAAAAGACGCCATCATTCACCGTCAGCCCGGCAAAACAGTTCTATCACTGCTTCGGCTGCGGCGCCCACGGCTCGGCCATCGGCTTTCTGATGGAATATGACAACCTCGATTTCGTCAGTGCCATCGAGACACTGGCCGCCGACCTTGGCGTGGACATGCCAAGAGAGTCGGATGGGCACAATCACGAGCCGCGCGAAAACCTGCAACCCATCTATGATCTGCTGGCAGAGGCCGCCGCTTACTACCAGCAGACCCTGAAAGACTCACCGGTTGCCGTCGAATACTTAAAACAACGCGGCCTCAGCGGTGAAGTTGCACGTGACTTCATGCTCGGCTATGCACCACCGGGCTGGGACAACCTGCTCACCCACATGCAGGGCAAATACGACCGCTCACAGCTCGCCAAGGCCGGCATGACCAGCAGCAACGAGAAAGGCCGCGTCTACGACAAGTTCCGTGAGCGCATCATGTTTCCGATCCGCGATCGGCGCGGTCGCGTCATCGCCTTTGGCGGCCGCATTCTGCAACAGGGCGAGCCCAAGTACCTGAACTCCCCGGAAACCCCGGTGTTCAACAAATCGGCAACGCTCTACGGCCTGTATGAAGCCACCCGCGCCCGAACCCGACTGGACCGGCTGATCGTCGTCGAAGGCTATATGGACGTGGTAGCACTGGCGCAGTATGGCGTACGTAATGCCGTGGCGACACTCGGGACAGCAACCACCACCGACCATGCCCGCCAACTATTTCAACTGGTGCAGCGCGTGGTGTTCTGCTTCGACGCCGACCGCGCCGGGCGTGAAGCGGCCTGGCGCGCGCTCGGCAACAGCATGGGCGCGCTGCGTGACGGCAAGGAAATCGATTTTCTGTTTCTGCCCGAGGGCGAAGACCCCGACAGCTTCGTGCGCCGGGAAGGCGCCGAGCGCTTCAACCAGCTCGTCGATGCGGCGACACCGCTGTCTGCCTATTTTCTCGACAACCTCAAGACCCGCCACGACATCACCCGCATGGAAGGTCGCACCAGCCTGATGCTGGAGGCGCGTGAACTGCTGAAACCACTGCACCCGGGCCTGCTTCGCAGCCAGATCGAGGCCGAGCTTGAACGTGTCACCACCATTCCCAGCGAAAAAGCCGTCGCCACCCCGCCGCCGAAAAGGCGTGCCAGACAAGGCAGCCTGCACGTGACGCCGATGCGCCTGGTCATCGCCGGCTTGCTCCAGCACCCGGCACTGGCAGAGCTTGCATTCCGCCATGCCGACCCCATGATACAGGCGTTGCCGGGGCATGAGTTGCTCGATGAGATCCTCCAAACCCTGAAAGACAAGCCGGAGCTGACCCCCGCCATGCTGGTAGAGCGGTTTCGGGACACGCCACAGGCGGCGGTCGTCAACCGATTGGCCAGCTGGCAACCACCGATCAGTGGCGACGAAGCCCATGAAGACTGGGCACGACTGATGGAAGATGCGTTTCACCGCCTGTTGCAACAGGCACGCGAGCATCGCCTGGAAGAACTGCTGCATCGTGAAGCGTCAATGGGAGAAGCTCTCTCCCCACAGGAAAAAGAGGAACTCGTCACACTTCTGCGTCAGTGATTGACTATACTTTCAAACATTCACGCAAATGCCTGTCTAAGCATTTGGTAACTCATCACCAGTAACACATAAAGCTGGTGTATTTCCCTTGGTGAACATATAATCGCCGGTCCATTTTTGTCGGCCAGACAAACGTATATATATGAATCAGACAACTGAACAGCAATCTCGACTCAAGGAGCTCATCAGCCGCGGCAAAGAGCAGGGATACCTGACCTACGCCGAGGTGAACGACCACCTGCCCGATTCGATCGTCGATCCCGAGCAAGTCGAAGACATCATCAACATGATCAACGACATGGGCATCAAGGTGCTGGAATCGGCACCCGATGGCGACAGCTTTGCCCTGACCGACGACAATGTCACGGCCGATGATGAAGCTGCTGAAGAAGCCGCCGCCGCACTTGCCAGCGTCGACTCCGAATTCGGACGCACCACCGACCCCGTGCGCATGTACATGCGCGAAATGGGTACCGTCGAGCTGCTGACCCGTGAAGGCGAAATCGAGATCGCCAAGCGGATCGAGGACGGCCTGCACCAGGTGCAAACCTCGCTCGCGCACTTCCCGCAAGCCATTGAGGGCCTGCTCGCGCAGTGGGAGAAATACGAGAACGAAGAGATTCGGCTGACCGACATCCTGGTCGGCTTTGCCCAGCCTGATGAAGTCGAGCAACATCCACCCAAGAAGGATGGCACCGAGAAGGCAACGGCCAAGTCCGACGACGACGAAGAAGAGGAAGCCGTCGATACCGGGCCCGACCCTGAAGAAGCGCGCAAATATTTTGCGCTGATCAAAAAGCTGCAAGCCAAGGCAACGCGAGCCCGCGCCAAGGGTGATCGTGACAAACTCATGCCGATCCTGGACGAGCTTGGCGCGGCCTTCGGCCACCTGAAATTCACACCGAAATTGCTGCTCGAACTCGCCAACACACTGCACAGCACCATCGACCAGATTCGCGAGCTGGAACGCACCGTCATGAAGATCTGCGTGCGCCAGGCCAAAATGCCACGCAAGCAGTTTATCGACTCCTTTCCGGAAAACGAGACCAATCTCGACTGGATCGATCAATTCATCGATTCGGATCACGCCTACGCGCACGATCTGGCGCTGTATAAGGAGCAAATCGTCAAACTGCAAAGCCGCTTGCAGAACATCGAGAAAGCCACTGGCCTCTCCATCAACGACATCAAGGAAATCAACCGCAACATGTCGATTGGCGAGGCCAAGGCACGTCGCGCCAAGAAAGAGATGGTCGAAGCCAATCTGCGCCTGGTCATCTCCATCGCCAAGAAATACACCAATCGCGGCCTGCAATTCCTCGACCTGATCCAGGAAGGCAATATCGGCCTGATGAAGGCAGTCGACAAGTTTGAATACCGCCGCGGCTACAAGTTCTCGACCTACGCGACCTGGTGGATCCGGCAGGCCATCACCCGCTCGATCGCCGACCAGGCCCGCACCATCCGTATCCCGGTGCACATGATCGAGACCATCAACAAACTCAACCGCATCTCACGCCAGATGTTGCAGGAGATGGGACGCGACCCCACACCTGAAGAACTGGCAGAACGCATGGAAATGCCGGAAGACAAGGTGCGCAAAGTACTCAAGATCGCCAAAGAGCCGATCTCGATGGAAACCCCGATCGGCGACGACGAAGACTCGCATCTGGGTGACTTCATCGAGGATGCCAACGCGGTCTCCCCGATCGATGCCGCAACATCCTCCAGCCTCGGCGAAGCCACCCGCGGCGTGCTCGGCTCATTGACACCTCGCGAAGCAAAAGTACTGCGCATGCGCTTCGGCATCGACATGAACACCGACCACACGCTGGAAGAGGTCGGCAAACAGTTCGACGTCACCCGTGAACGCATCCGCCAGATAGAAGCCAAGGCATTGCGCAAGCTGCGCCACCCCTCCCGCTCGGAGATGCTGCGTAGCTTCCTCGACCTGGAAAACTCCTGATCCACCGCAGTTGGGCAGCCCCAATCGGGGCTACCCAAGTCGCACTCCATATCAGATAATCCCACCCCTTGCGGGCCCGTAGCTCAGTTGGTTAGAGCAGTCGACTCATAATCGATTGGTCGTAGGTTCAAGTCCTACCGGGCCCACCATATTTTTCAGTTAGTTACAACACAAGCTCTCAACGAGAATCAGGCCAAGCGGCGCATTGGGTCGGGTATTGGGTCGGTATTGTGCCTGGTAAGGCGCGCTGGATAGCCGCTACGCGCATCTGCTCCCATGAGTATGCTCGTGGCCGTTTTCAGCTGACAACCGAACCCGCGCCAAACCCTGATCAGAACGTGCCCGTAGCAGATCCCTCAGCTGGGTACTGTGGCTGTCGAGCGCTGCGGCGAGTCGGTCCAGTTGTAACAGCTCCTGATCCAGATCTTCTGGCAGACGCTGCAACTGCACTGCTTCTTCACGCAACACAGCGGCGTCATCTCTCACACCCCCTGTTGACTGCGATTTTTCATCGCTGCTTTTCAGTTCGCCAATTGAGCCAGCCAGACCTTTGACCTCGGCGACGGATTCGAGCACCAGCTGCTTGATGTCTTCTACCTGGGCGATGGATTCGGTAATCAGCTCACGGATGGTGCTGGCGGACTCGGTACTGCGCTGGGCGAGTTGCCGCACTTCGGCCGCGACGATTGCGAAGCCGTTCCCCAGCTCCTGGGCATGGGCGGCTTCGACAGCGGCATTGAGCGCCAGCAGGTTGATTTCAAAGGCAATATCTTCCACTTCAGCAATCGCCTTGTTGATCCGGTCACAGGACTCACCGACCTCGGTCACTTGCTGCAGCTGCCGATCGAGCGTTGCGGCAATACGCCCGGTGGCGGCGGTACACGGTCTGACAACTTCATCGACCGTCCTGGTTGTGGATTGTGGAGACACCCGGCTCAGCAGCAGATCGTTCAACTGGGGAACTACCCCTCGACAGGCCTGACCCAGCTGGGACAGACGCTCAATCGCGGCCACCATCTCGGAATAGACTGTGTGCAGGGCTTTTACCGAATGGCGGGCGTCGTCGAAAAAACCATCTTGAGGCATTGCGGACGCGGCTTCCGGTGCCAATTGCAACACGGCCGGATCGCGCCGGGATGTACGCCGAAAACCAAGATAACCCAGGGTGGCAATCGACAGGGCAAGCATCGCACTGGTCCAAATCGGCCACACGGAAGCCACCGGCACCGCTGCCGGCTCAGTGGACAGCAATTGCAACAACAGCCTGGATTGTCCACGCAACGCCTCCACGAGCGTTTGATGCTGTGATGTTAGCGCCGCGGCAGCCTCGGCTCGCTCCTGTAGCAAATCGGCAAACCCACCGCTGGCTGCTACCTGACGAGCGATAGCATCCAGTTCAGCACGGAGCTGATCACGCCCCTGCTCATCGACCCTTGTTGCTGCCTCGATAGTCTCCACCATACGGTTCAGCAATGGCCCAAGCTGCTCTTTCGAGACACGTTCCGCCGTTGTCTTCTCTAATGCCTTGAGATACTGGCCAAGATGGATGGCAAGGCGTGCCGCCTGTTGCGGCAGCTGTGGCACCTGGGGCGACAATTGGCGACTCCATTGCTCGGTCTTCCAGGCTTCTTGCCGGATCTTATCGGCAAGGAAACGGTGCTGCTGGTCGAGTACAAGCCAGCGATCGACGGCCTCCTGCAACTGGCCCTGCAACTTGTCCAGCTGGCTGTTCCCCGCCAGCAGCGTAGCGACAACGGATGAACTGATCTGCTGCGGATGCCTGGACTGTAACTGCATCAGCCGCTGCCGAAACATCTCCGTCGCGAACAACTGCCCGGTCTCTCCCGCTGCCAGCCGTTGCAACTGACCACGGTAGTCATTGATCAGGTTGAACAGTGGACTCAGCATGGCGGGTGCTGCCCTATCGGTCACAGCCTGGGCGGCGACATTGCGTGAAGCAGCACCCTTCGATAGCTGCAACAGCAACAGGCTGGCCACAACACCCAGGAGCGTCAGCATCACGATCAGTGCTGGCTGTGTAAGATTCGGCAGTTTCCTGTGCATTGCATTCCCTGGCTCAAGCTTCGCCCCGCAATTGCAAATCCGTGCAACATGCGGTCGTCAGACTATAATAGCCGCCCTCACCCACTTGTTTTTGTTACCCAAACGCCATCCACGTGTAGGCTGGCGACAGGCTGATGGAATTACCGGATCAGGAACGGAACCACATGACGCCACATCAACAGATCAGCCAACTGATGTCGTGGCTGCAATCCGAAATCATCGGCCAGGAACGATTGGTCCAGCGCATGCTCGTCGCACTGCTCGCCGATGGCCATCTGCTGGTCGAAGGCGCACCGGGGCTCGCCAAGACACGCGCCATCAAGGCGTTGAGTGACGGCATCCAGGCAAGCTTTCATCGCGTTCAGTTCACGCCCGACCTGCTGCCAGCCGATCTCACCGGCACAGACATCTACCACCCCGAAGACGGCACATTTCAGTTCGCCAGCGGCCCGATTTTTCATAACCTGATTCTCGCTGACGAGATCAATCGCGCGCCGGCGAAAGTGCAGTCGGCATTGCTCGAAGCAATGGAGGAACGCCAGGTCACGGTCGGCGCCTACAGTTATGAGTTGCCCCGGCTGTTTCTGGTAATGGCGACGCAGAACCCGATCGAACAGGAAGGCACCTACCCGCTGCCCGAGGCGCAGCTCGACCGCTTCATGCTGCATGTCAGCGTTGGCTACCCGGACAAAGCCGCCAGCCAACGAATCCTGCAATTGGCCAGACGCGAAGCCTTGGAGGCACTGACGGGTTCCGCTGGCGACGCCATCGAACCGGTGGCACAGGAGGTCATTTTCGCCGCAAGGCGAGAGGTGCTGGAACTGTTCCTGTCAGAATCGGTAGAGGAGTACATTCTCGAAATCATCGAGGCGACGCGCGACCCAAGCCGCTACAGCGAGCAGATTGCCCCCTGGTTACGCTGGGGCGCCAGTCCACGCGGCGCAATCGCGATCGAGCAGACCGCGCGCGCGACCGCATGGCTGGCAGGACGGGATTTCGTCACCCCCGAGGATGTTCGCAGCGTCAGCGCCGATGCCCTGCGCCACCGCATTCTGCTCGACTACGCTGCCGAAGCCGAAGGCATCACGCCGCAGATCTGTATCGAGGCCATTCTCGGTGTGGTACCCGCACCATGACGGCAGCAGGATGACGCAAAGCGGCGACACACAACTCGATCTCGACGCCATGATCAAGCTACGGGAAAAGGCACGCGGGCTGGTACCCGGCTTGCGCAGCCAGGCACTATCGCCGGCGCCATCCAGCCGCCGCTCGCTCCTGCGCAGTCGCGGCATGGAGTTCGACGAGGCACGGCTCTACCAGCCCGGCGACGATGCACGCAATATCGACTGGCGCGTCACCGCACGCCGTGGGGAACCCTATACCAAGCTGTTCCGGGAGGAGCGCGAGCGCCCGGTTTTCATTCTGGCAGACCTCCATCCCGGCATGTACTTCGGCACCCGCCGGGTATTCAAGGCCACGTTGGCGATGGAGCTGGCGGCGCTGATCGCCTGGGCAGCCGAAGCAGCCGGGGATCGCGTGGGCGGCCTGGTCGCAGGCGGTGAACACCACGACGAACTGCCACCGCGCAGCCGTCAGCCCGGCGTGCTGCAACTGCTGCACAGCCTGGACCGGCTACAACCGCGGCGACCCGGCGAGCTTCGCAGCGGTCAGCTCGATACCGTGCTGGGCCGGCTGCAACATATTGCCCACCCCGGCAGCCTGATCATCGTGCTCAGTGACTTTCAGCAGATGGGGCCGGCGCTGCGAGCCAGTATCAGCGCGCTACGACAGCACAACGACCTGCGTATCGGCTTCATCAGCGACCCTCTGGAAGCGCAGGCTCCGCACGTGGGTCGGCTACGCCTGGGCAGCCCTGAACGGCGCATCGAGGTCGATACCGATTCGCCGCGGCTACGCCAGCAGTGGCAGGCGCTATTCCAGCAGCGACTCGACGAGATCAGCGATATCTGCCGCCAGACCAGAACACCGCTGCAGCGGTTCGAAACCGCGGATGATCCGCTGCCATCATTGCGGGGACTGCTCTGACATGGCGGCGACAATCGATCCACTGGCTGAACTGCGGCCGATCCACTGGCCGGAAGCCATCTCGTGGTGGCCACCGGCGCCCGGCTGGTATCTGCTATTGCTACTGCTGTTGCTGGCATTGGTCACGGGGCTGCTGCTTCGCAAGCGCCACCAAAAACCTTCGACACGATCCGAAGCATTGGCACTGCTCCGCCAGCTCGCACAGCATGACGGCGACGACCGCGCCTTTCTCGCCGAGCTGAATCAGCATCTCAAGCGTATCGCGCTGGCCCGCTTCCCACGCCAGCAGGCTGCCGGACTCTCGGGCAGGTCATGGCTGGTATTTCTCGATGACAGCAGTGGCGGCGATGCCTTTACCACCGGGCCGGGGCAAGCACTGGGGCAGGCACCCTATCAACGCAGGGTGCAGCTCGACGACCGCAGCGAACTGCTGGCACTGTGCGAACAGTGGGTTGAGGCAACCTGGCAGCAGGACAGAGCGCACTGATGTTCCTTTTCCACTGGCCAATCCTGTTTCTCGCATTGCCGCTGCCCTGGCTGCTGCGCGCACTGCTACCCGCGGCACACAGCAGAAATGCGGGATGCCTGTATGCGCCGTTTGCAATACAGCTCACCGCCACCAGCGGCCACGGCCACCAGCGGCTACTGCAATGGCGCTGGTGGATACTGCTGCTGATCTGGCTGCTGCTAATCGTCACCGCGGCACGCCCGCAGTGGCTGGGGGAACCCATTAGGGTGCAGGAAAGCGGACGCAGCCTGATGCTGGCCATCGATGCTTCCGGCAGCATGGCAACCACCGATCTCGATCCAGCGAAAAAAGAATTGTCGCGACTGGAGGTGGTCAAGCAGCTGGCTGGTGATTTCATCGCCCGCCGCTACGGTGACCGCATTGGCCTGATCCTGTTCGGCAGCAATGCGTATCTGCAAGCGCCGCTGACCTTCGACCGCAGCACCGTGAAAACGCTGCTGGAACAGACAATGGTCGGCGTCGCGGGGCGTGAGACGGCCATCGGCAATGCATTGGGGCTGGCAATCAAGCGCTTGCGCAACGCCCCCAAAGGGAAAGGCGTACTCATCCTGATGACCGACGGCGCCAATACAGCCGGCATCGTATCGCCACGCCGGGCGGCCGAGTTCGCGGCTTCGCAGGGACTGCGTGTCTACACCATTGGCGTGGGCGCGGCGGCGGTGTCGATGTCATCACTGCCCAGCACACCCGTGATCAACCCCGCCGCCGATCTCGACGAGACGCTACTGCAATACATCGCGGAGAAAACCGGCGGCCGCTACTTTCGCGCCACCGACAAGGAACAGCTGCGCCAGATCTATCGCCTGCTCGACAAGCTCGAACCGGTCGTGGGCGGCGCCGATATCGTGCGCCCAGTGACCGAGCTGTATCCCTGGCCACTGGGATTGGCATTGCTGTTCAGTTTTGCGCTCTCGGCCAGGCCACTGCGAGGGTGATGAGGTGATCAACGATTTCAGCCAATTCCATTTTCTGCGCCCGCTGTGGCTGCTGGCGCTGATTCCGGCCGGCTGGCTGCTATGGCGCCTTCGCAAAGCTGCATCGGGGCAGGCACAGTGGCGGACGTTCTGTGACGATCACTTGCTGCCACAGCTATGGCTGGAACCGCCTGGGAAAGCATCACGGCTACCGCTGGCACTGCTGGGGTGCGGCTGGCTGCTGGCGATCATCGCACTGGCCGGACCCGCCTGGCAGCAGCTACCGCAGATCAGCTACCAGACCCATCCGGCACGGGTCGTAGTGCTCGATCTGTCCGCGGCGATGAACGCCACCGACCTCACGCCTTCCCGACTCGACCGCGCCCGCTTCAAGATCCAGGACATGCTCCAGGCCGCAGGCGAAGGAGAAACCGCACTGATCGCATTTTCCGGCGAAGCCCATGTGGTGACACCCCTGACTGACGATACTGAGACCATCAGCACAATGCTTCCCGCGCTGTCGAGTGAGATCATGCCAGTACAGGGCGATGCGGCCACACCAGCGCTGCGACTGGCCGCGAAGCTGCTCCGGCAAGCGGGTTACCCTCGGGGCGACATCGTGCTACTCACCGAGGGCGTTGGTGATCAGGCATCGACACTCAATACCGCCGCAGCGCTGGCCGACGAAGGCTACCGAGTGTCGGTACTGGGCATTGGTACCGCGGCGGGTGCCCCCATCCCTCTGGCCGAAGGTGGCTTCGGGCCGATGAGTCGGCTCGACGAAACATCACTACGAGAAATTTCACACCAGGGTGGCGGGCACTATCATCGCATCACCGCCAGTAACGACGATCTCAACAGCGTGCTTCCGAATCTTAGCCTGCTCGACGTCAACGCCAGCGAGGCAAGCAGCCACAGCCTGCTGCGCTGGGCTGAACATGGTGTCTGGCTACTGCTGCCGCTATTGTTGCTGGCGGCGGCCGGCTATCGCCGTGGCTGGCTCGGCGTGCTGCTGCCGCTGTTGCTGCTGCCACCCCCCGGACAGGCTGGCGATTGGCGCGCACTGTGGCTGAACCAGGATCAGCAAGCTGCCGCGCTACTCCGGCAGGGAGACGCCCAGGCTGCTGCCGAACGTTTCCAGCGACCAGACTGGCGTGCCGCCGCACTCCATGCCGGCGGTGACTATCAGGCTGCCGCAGACGCCTGGCATGCGCTGGCGGGCAGCGAGGCACGCTATAATGAAGGCAATGCGCTCGCACGCCTGGGACGCTATCACGACGCCATCGAAGCGTACGACGCCGCGCTCTCAATCGATCCCGGCCATGCCGATGCCGCCGCCAACAAGGCGCTACTGGAAAAGCTGCTGCACCAGCCCCCGCCCGCCAGCAACCAGCAAACAGCGGGCAAAGGCAGGGCCGGAGACGGTGGCGGCTCGACCCAGGCTGACAACGGCAACAATGCCACTGGGTCAGGCGGCCAGGGGCAGCCGCAGCAAAGCTCGGCTGCCACATCACCCAATGAACAACAGGCCAGAGAAGCACCTGGTGCGGCAACCGGGCGCCACCAAGGCGATACCATAACGCCGCGAGATGACACAGAAGCGCAAACAGGTGGTGAAGGCAACGCCGGCGACCCGCCACCACCACACTACGACGACAACATTGCACTGGAACAGTGGCTGCGACAGATACCCGATGACCCGTCAGGGCTGTTGCAGCGCAAGTTCCTGCTCGAACATCTACAAAGAAAACAGCCACGATGAAGCGACTGACAATCATGCTGTTACTGCTGGTGTCGAACCAGAGCGCGCTCGCGGGCATCAGCGCCTGGCTCGACAGTTACCAGATCGAGGAAGGCGAGATCCTGCGTCTGACGATTGAAGCCGAAGGCGACGTTCCCGGTGATCCCAACACGGACCCACTGCTGGCGGACTTCGAGGTTCAGGGTATCGCCAACGGCCACCGCCAAATCCGCGGCGCCAACGGCTTCATCAACTACTCGACCTGGAGCATTTCCCTCAAACCGCGTCACGCCGGTGTGCTACAACTCCCATCACTACAGGTCGCAGGCCAGTCGACACCGCCTTTGGCCGTGGAAGTGAGGGCGACCAAGGCTGCACGAACCGATCAGGGCGAGGTGCTTGTCCTTGCCGAGGTCAGCAACCGCCAACCCTGGGTGCAGAGCATGGTGACCTACACCGTCAGCATTCTCTATAACACCCCCATCGCCGAGGGCACACTGACGCTGCCCGAGATACCCAATGCGCTGGTGCATCGGCTCAAGGGCGATCGCATCGCCACGATCGAACGCAATGGTCAGCGCTACAAACATATCGAACGACGCTATGCGCTGTTTCCGCAATCCAGCGGGCGCCTCACCATTCCAGGCCCGGTACTCAACGCCAAGGTGCCGGCAGCCAGCCAGGGTGGACGGCTCGACGCCGACAGCAACCCACTGCAAAGCGGCAGCGGCGATTTCGATACCTTCGTGACCGCAACCCGTTCAGTGCGGGTCAGAGGTGAAAACCTGACGCTTGACGTTGCAGCGCCAGCCAGCGAGTTTGGTGTCAATGGTTGGCTCCCGGCCCAGCGCATCGAACTGACAGAGACAACGGATCATGGCCAGATCACCATTCGTGCCGGCGAACCGGTGACCCGCACCATCACGCTGCGCGCATACGGCCTGCTGGCCGAACAGATCCCGCCACTGCAACAACCGGGTGACAGCCATGATGGCATCTATTTCGACAAACCGGTCAGACACAACCGCATCGATACTGATGGTGTTGTCGGCAGCCTGACGCAGCGCGTGGTGTATGTGCCGCGCAAAGCTGGCAGCCTCGAATTGCCCGAAATAACGGTTCGATGGTGGGATGTCAACGCAAACCGTGAAAAGATCAGCACGTTGCCAGCGCAGCACTACAAGGTTATCGCCGCAGAAGGCGAAAAGGCTGCTGCAGCGACTAAAGCGCCGTTACCGGCAGAGGCAACCACGGCATCGACCGATAGCAGCCAGGATTTCCGCTTCCACCTGTCTCAGCCCAAACCATGGCAATGGCTCAGCGCAACCCTGGCATCGCTGTGGCTGCTGACACTGCTGCTGTGGCTGCGTGAGCGCGGAGATTGCCGCACGGCGAAAACCCGCCACAACAAGCCACCGAGCAACACACTGGCCAGAAAGCGCTTCCAGCAAGCCTGCCACGAGAACCTCGCCGGCCCTGCCAGACACTACCTGCTCGAATGGTGCCAGTCACACTGGCCAGACAACCCGCCAATCGGCCTGGAAGACCTCGCCCAGCGCATCGGCAACGACAAGCTGACGCCCCTGCTGCAGCAGCTCGACAAAGCCGTCTATGCGGGCAAAAAGCACAAATGGCGCGGCCGCAAACTAGCCGGGAAACTGAAAAAGCTGCCCCGACTCCGGCCCCGTGAAGAAACAACTGGAACACTGCCACCATTGTACCCAGGCTAACCCGCGTTTCTCGTAGCTGGCGAGGAATGCGGATCAAGACAGGAACCCCTCCCACTTGACACCTCAACAACCAATATTGTTCAATATTCACGAAACGCGAATACTGAACATGACACTAAAACCACAAGACATCCTGGTTGCTCTGAAACTGGTAGTGATCGGAAGTGCCCCCTGGACATACAACTGGCTGGCTACTGAACTCGGCATGAGTGCGGCGGAGGTTCATGCAGCTGTAAAGCGCCTGCTCACTGCCCAACTGATCGTCAAACAAGAAAAATCATTGCTACCGAACCTCAAGAACCTTGAGGAATTCCTCGTCTTCGGCCTGCGCCACGTTTTTGTGGCGGACTGGGGACAGGTTACTTCTGGCATACCCACCTTGCATGGTGCACCGCCGCTGCGCGACAAGATCGCGGCTTCATCCAGCCCCATTCCCGTGTGGCCAGACCCTGATGGAGAAACCGAGGGCATCTCATTTTCCCCGTTGTACAAATCAGTAACAAAGGCAGCGAAAACGGATCCGGCGCTGTACGAACTCCTTGTATTGGTCGACGGCCTCCGCGCAGGCGGCAGCCATGAAAGGACGCTAGCAGCTGCAGAACTGCATCATCGCTTCTACCCTGAAAGCGCAACGACACATGAAAAGCCGCACGATGAACCAGATACACTGTGGATATCAAGCAACCTTTCCGTTTCCCATTCAGCCCTTAGCAAACTGGCCCAAAGGTACCATATCAGCCGTCTGCAACTGTTCGGATCAGCGGCACGAGGCGAACTACAGCCCGGCAGCGATATCGACCTGCTGGTGGAGTTTAAGACCGACGAGGGGCCCTCACTCTGGGGAATGGTGGGACTTCAAGACGAACTATCCATGTTATTTGGTGGCCGAGCGGTTGATCTTGCGACTCCGGAAATATTGGAAAACCCCTATCGACGCCGCACGATTGAACCCGATTTGAAGCTGCTGATCGATGAAGCCACCTGAGCGCGATGCCGCCCATCTATATGACATGCTTGCTGCAGCGAAAGAACTGGAACAGATGCTCGAGGATCACGACCTGGCAGCCTTTCTCAACGACCAGGTGCTGCGGCGAGCTGTCGAACGGATAAGCGAAATCATCGGCGAAGCCGCCAGGCGCGTATCGCCGTCATGCCGGCAAATGTATGCTGACATTCGATGGCGGGAGATCATTGGTCAACGGAATATCACCGCCCATGAGTATGGCCGGATTGACCACGCGCTACTCTACCGAACAGCCATGCAAGACATCCCCGTACTGATTAAGCAACTTGAATCGCTGTTACGTCTATTAGACTAGTCGGAATAACGCTGCAAAACAGAAACAACAGACAAAAAAATGGGCGCTTAAAAAAGCGCCCTAAGCTAAAGGAGAAATAAGCCCGGAACCACCCGGAACAATCTACTTTAACAACCTTTCCTTCAATTGCCCGGCGCTGGCCCAATCCATTACAAGGCCAGCGCCAGTCAAACTTGCATGTAACTACTCAGCTTACCTCCTTATTTGCGCCAACTCTGCGTTGGAAGTGCTCATTTACACTTGTAAACTCCGCGCTTCCGCCTTGATTTGACGCAAAACGGAGGCAATCTGAGCAGTTACTGGGATTGTGCTAAGTGGTTATACACTTGCACTACTTGATTTTGGCCTCGGCGGAATCCGACGCGCCGGTGTTGTCGACCCACGAAATTTTCACGGCGTCGCCCTTGGCAGCTCCCTTGAACTTGAACGAGAGGTAAGGGTTCTTGGAAACACCACCACTCCAGTAAGAGGTCAGTACGTTCTTGCCCTTGGACTCGGCCTTCACTTCCTGAATGAACTTGGCAGGAATGAGCTTGCCGGTTTTTTTGTCCTTGCGCTGTCCGGTTTCCATCGGATGGCTGATCAGACATTTGACGGTGACAACGCCACCTGCTTCTTTTGCACGAATCTTGATTGATCCCATTGTGATAACTCCTCTTGCTTAGCCGCCGCAGCCGCCGATGGTGACTTTTACCTGCTTCTTGGCGGAATAGAGTTTTCCGCCAGCCTTAACGACCGCAACCACGTTGCCGGTCTTGCCCATCTTGATGCGGGAAGCGATATAGGGCAGTGCGCCCTCGCCAAGCATGGTGCTGGAGATCAGGGGCAGTGGATTGGCCTCGGCGACCAGCGAGATGCTCTCGACGTCGGCCATGTCGGTGGAGATGGTGACAGGAACGACCGCGCCGTTCTCGGCGATATCGGGTGCCTTGATCTTGATGTCAGCCGATTCGGTGGGTGCGCCACCGCCAATAGCCTTGATGGCGTCTTCGGCCTTCTTGCTCTCGAAAGCAGCCTTGGGCCAAGCGGCCAGGACAGCGCTGGGGGTCAACAGGCCAGCGGATGCAGCGACGCCCGCTGCGCCGGCAGCCAGGCTGCCTCTCAAAAATAGTCTGCGTTGCAT
>Ga0256839_1000776_pt1 | contig 40853 bp, 28 predicted proteins | sample 354166metaG_FD_185968 | JGI IMG/M metagenome (GOLD analysis project Ga0256839, IMG submission 185968) | Hydrothermal vent microbial communities from Mid Atlantic Ridge, Atlantic Ocean - 354-166 | ecosystem: Environmental > Aquatic > Marine > Hydrothermal vents | place: Atlantic Ocean: Mid...
CCGGGCGACAACGTAACGTTCGAGGTGGAGCTGATCACGCCGATTGCCATGGAGGAGCGCCTGCGCTTCGCCATCCGCGAGGGCGGCCGCACCGTCGGTGCCGGCGTGGTGTCCGAGATCATCGAGTGAGCTGACAGGGGGAGAAATCTGTTGCAAACGGATTTCTCCCCCACTATTAAGTTTCTCGCGCTGGCGCCGGGTTGTCTTGGCTGGCGTGCAGTGGCTGCAAGACGGTATTCGGCCCTCCCTCCTCTCGACCTTTTTCCTCGCAATCCGGGCGGTCGGGCAGTGGAGCGGTCGATGCGACGCGAAAATGCCGCAGGCATTTTCGTCTCGCGTGCAGGGGTGTAGCTCAGTTGGTAGAGCAGCGGTCTCCAAAACCGCAGGTCGGGGGTTCGAGTCCCTCCGCCCCTGCCATTCTTCATTGGCAACATTTCCCTTCCGTCAGCCAGTATTCTGCTTCTGCCGTCATGGTTTGAAGAGTGCTGTGCTTCAGGAGGTCCTGCCTGTTGCATGCACCGACAGAGACGGCACGAGGTGCTGGCAAGAGGTTTTTTCGCTGCAAGGCGGTCATGCAGTTTCTGGCATGCTTTTTGCTGATTCCATCAGCCGCCCCCCTTGCAAGGGGTTCGTTTTTCGTCTAGTTGTCGCTGCCGTGGCGAGAACCGGAATGTGTTCATCCGGGGCTGAGGGGAATCAGGTCTTCAGGCCCGGTTTTCGTGTTCCCGCAAGGCAGGCAGGTGGCAGTGCTCGCGCAAGCGGGTATGGCGGCCGGCGGCATCATGCACACCATGTTCAGGCCCGGAGGGCGCTCCTGATGGCGAAAGCGAATGTCTTCCAGTTCATCCGCGAGGTGCGGCAGGAAATGGCCCGTGTTACCTGGCCAAGTCGTCAGGAGGTGCTGATCACCACCGTCATGGTGCTCATCATGGTGGCGCTCACGGCCGTCTATTTCCTGCTCGTCGATACCATTCTGAAGTGGCTGGTGGACACGTTCATCTACAACATCTGAACACGACATCTGACAATTGCATCGGGCTAGCATGCTCATGTGGCCGGGCGCGTGAAGAGGCGCTGCCCGCCACGGCAAACGGGACGGATCGGCTGATGGCGAAGCGCTGGTATATCGTGCATGCCTACTCGAACTTCGAGGACAAGGTGGCGGAGGAGATCCGCCACCAGGCGGAGCTGCAGGGACTGGCCGACTTCTTCGAGGAAGTGCTGGTGCCCACCGAAGAGGTGGTGGAGGTCAAGCCCGGCGGCCGCAAGGTGGTGAAGAAGCGCCATCTGTTTCCCGGCTACGTGCTGGTGAAGATGGAGATGAACGACGCCACCTTCCATCTCATCAAGAACACGCCGAAGGTTACCGGCTTTCTGGGGGCGGACAGGGGCAACAGGCCGCTGCCCATTTCCGAGGAGGAGGCCGGGCGCATCCTCGGCATCGTGCAGGAGGGTGTGAAGCCTGCCGCCGGCAGTGGCATCACCTTCGATCTTGGCGAGGTCGTGCGCATCATCGATGGTCCGTTCGCCAGCTTCGAGGGTGTGGTGGAAGACGTGGACGATACGCATCAGCGCCTGAAGGTTTCGGTGTCCATCTTCGGGCGCGAGACACCGGTGGATCTGGAATTCGGTCAGGTGGAGAAGAAGGCCTGATCGTCAATCGCTGCGGGAGGTGGGCATGAGTGCCTCGCCAGCCTCCTGTTCGCCGCACCGCAGCGGCCTCTGAAAGGCAACGAGGGGCAGCATGGCGCTGTCCGCAACACGAAAGAGGTAGAGCAATGGCGAAGAAGATAGAAGGTTACCTGCGGCTGCAGGTGCCTGCCGGGCAGGCCAATCCGTCGCCCCCCGTGGGTCCGGCGCTGGGTCAGCGCGGCATCAACATCATGGAGTTCTGCAAGGCCTTCAACGCCAGGACGCAGGACATGGAGCCCGGTGCGCCGGTGCCCACCATCATCACCATCTACCAGGACAAGTCCTTCACCTTCGAGATCAAGACGCCGCCTGCATCCTACCTGCTGAAGAAGGCGGCGGGCATCCAGAAGGGGTCGCAGGAGCCGGGGCTGAAGTCGGTCGGCCAGGTAACCCGCGCCCAGATCCGCGAAATCGCCGAGGCGAAGATGAAGGATCTGAATGCCCGCGACATGGATGCGGCGATGAAGATCATTGAAGGTTCGGCCCGCTCCATGGGCCTTGAGGTGGTGGAGTGAGCGCCATGCCCAAGCACGGAAAGCGTTATCGCAAGAACATGGAGGGGATCGACCGCAACAAGGTCCATTCCCTGGAGGAGGCCATCAGGCTCGTCAAGGAGCGCGCCAACGCGAAGTTTGACGAGACCATCGAGGTGGCGATGAACCTTGGCGTCGATCCGCGTCATGCCGACCAGATGGTGCGTGGTGTGGCCGAGCTGCCCGAGGGCACCGGCAAGACGGTGCGCGTTGCCGTCTTCGCCAAGGGCGAGAAGGCGGAGGAGGCGAAGGCTGCCGGGGCCGACATCGTTGGTGCTGAGGACCTGGTGGAGCAGATCCAGAAGGGCGAGATCAACTTCGATACCGCCATCGCCACGCCGGACATGATGCCGCTGGTCGGTCGGCTGGGCAAGATCCTTGGCCCCCGCGGGCTGATGCCGAACCCGAAGGTGGGCACCGTTACACCCAATGTTGGCGAGGCGGTGAAGCGTGCCAAGGCCGGTGCCGTGCAGTTCCGCGTGGAGAAGGCGGGCATCGTGCACGCCGGCGTGGGCAAGGCGAGCTTCAGCGAGGAGCAGATTGCCCGCAACGTGAAGGCATTCGTGGATGCCGTCATCAAGGCCAGGCCGGAGGGTGCGAAGGGCACCTACGTGAAGCGTGTGGCGCTGTCCTCCACCATGGGGCCGGGCGTGAAGGTGGATCTGGCCTCCATCACCGGTGATGCCTGAGTGGTGTTGCCGGCTGGTTGGCCTTCAACGATTTTCCGGATCACCTGCGGGTGATCCGGTATCGCGGGAAAATCAGGATGCCGTGATGTATTCCTGATGCTTTCCGCACAAGTCCTGTCCGAGACTGCGGGTGCCTCGCCGGCAATGCCGGGGTGGCTCAAATGCTTCGGGGAAGTGTCTCCGGGATGCTTCCACGAAGCGGCCCGCACAGACGGGGAAGAACGGATCGTCGCGGGCCGGAAATCGTACCGGTCGTGCACGGTTGGTTCGAACCGGCATCATGGAGCGGCATGGCTCAGGATCGGGGCATGCCGCACGTGATGCAAAAAGAGCGGACAGGCCTTGCCGAGCGTCGCGTCCTTGTCCGTTGTCCTCGCGCATTCGCTTGGGGGCAGGGCAGGCGCGGCAGGTTGGGCAACCGGGGCCGGAAGGCGGAGCAGGGCTGCAAGGCCTGTGCGATGCCGGAAGGCCCGACTTGCCAGAGGAGAGAGCAAGTGGACAGAGCCCGTAAACGCGAGGTCGTGGCGTGGCTGAAGGAGGAGGTATTCGCGAAATACCCCTCCATCGTCGTGGCGCACAACCTCGGCCTCACGGTGGCGCAGATGACCGATCTGCGCAACCGCATGTACGAGGCGGGCGGCATGGTCAAGGTGGTGAAGAACCGCCTGGCCAGGATTGCTCTTGAAGGCACGCCCAGGGAAGGCCTGCAGGCCCTGTTCAGCGGGCCGACGGTGATGATCTTCTCCGAAGATCCGGTCGTTGCACCGAAAGTCGCCGCCGGCTTCGCCAAGGAGAACGAGAAGCTCGTGATCCTCGGCGGCATGCTGGACGAGCAACTGCTGGATGAAGCCGGCGTCAAGGCGCTGGCCGAGCTGCCCTCCCTGGACGAGCTGCGGGCGAAGCTCATTGGCGTCATTCAGGCGCCGGCGCAGAAGGTGGCCAGCGTGTTGCAGGCCCCTGCCGGCCAGCTGGCGCGTGTGCTTCAGGCCCGTGCGGAGCAGGAGGCGGCGTAACGGCCGCCGCGCGAGCCGCTCGCGCAACACGACAATGGCCCGCGCCGTTCGTCGGGACGTATCCCGGAGCAGGGCGGGGCGGGAAGACGAACTGGTTCGAACCGATCAACTGAAGGAAACCGAACAATGGCTGACCTGGAAAAGATTGTCGAGGAGCTGTCCTCCCTGTCCGTGCTGGAGGCCGCCGAGCTGGCCAAGATGCTGGAGGACAAGTGGGGCGTGTCTGCCGCTGCGCCGGTGGCGGTGGCCGCGGTGGCCGGTGCGGCCGGTGGCGAGGCCGGTGGCGGCGAGGAGAAGACGGAGTTCGACGTCGTTCTCGTCAACCACGGCGACAAGAAGATCAACGTCATCAAGGAAGTCCGCGGCATCACCGGCCTGGGCCTGAAGGAGGCCAAGGAGCTGGTGGAGAAGGGCGGCACCGTGAAGGAAGGTGTCTCCAAGGAAGAGGCCGAGGAGATCAAGAAGAAGCTCGAGGACGCAGGCGCTACCGTCGAGCTGAAGTAATCGATGCGCATGTGGGCTGCCGATGTGGCCGTGGGGGCCGCATCGGCAGCTTCATCCGGTGTTTACTGGGAGCAAGCTGCAGGAGCAGGATTGCAGAAGGCAGTTCACAGCGGAATGTGAATGGCGACGCTTTTCCCGAAGGCCGTGAGGCGGTGTTCGGGAAAGGCGTCTTGGCGTGCGTCCATGTGAGGAAAATATTCTTCCGATGTTGATGGAAGATGCCAATCCGTGCGCATGCCGGGTGCTCGGGGGAGGCGTGTGGAACGTGAAAATGGCGGCTGCCATTCAATTCACGCGGCCTGTCCCGTCCGGATCAGGTGCAAGCAGGGCAAAAACGGGCCGCATGGCCCCAGCAAACGAAAGAAAAGCAAGGCGATGACGAGAATACAGCGCATTCGCAAGAGCTTCGGCCGCATTGCGGAAGTGGCCGACATGCCCGACCTCATTCACGTGCAGCGGCAGTCCTACGAGCAGTTCCTGCAGATGCACAAGACGCGCGGCGAACAGCCGGACATGGGCCTGCCGGCGGTGTTCCGCTCGGTGTTTCCCATCGAGGATTTCCAGGGCCGCGCCCAGCTCGACTTCGTCGATTACGAGTTCGAGCCGCCGAAGTATGACGTGGACGAGTGCATCCAGCGCGACATGACCTACGCCGCGCCGCTGAAGGTTACGCTGCGCCTCATCGTCTTCGATATCGACCCGGACACCGAGGCGAAATCGGTAAAGGACATCAAGGAGCAGGATGTCTACATGGGCGACATCCCGCTGATGACCGAGAAGGGCACCTTCATCATCAACGGCACCGAGCGCGTCATCGTCTCGCAGATGCACCGCTCGCCGGGCGTGTTCTTCGACCACGACAAGGGCAAGACGCACGCCTCCGGCAAGCTGCTGTTTGCCGCCCGCATCATTCCCTATCGCGGCTCGTGGCTGGACTTCGAGTTCGATGCCAAGGACATCATGCACGTGCGCATCGACCGCCGCCGCAAGCTCCCCGTGACCACGCTGCTCTACGCGCTGGGCATGGACTCGGAGGAAATCCTGCACAGCGTCTATGACACCATCACTTACAAGTGGGACGAGAAGAAGCGCGGCTGGCGCACGCCGTTCGATGTGGAGCGCTTCAAGGGCATGAAGCCCTCGCATGACCTCGTCGATGCCGACTCCGGCGAAGTGGTGGTGAAGGCGGGGCAGAAGATCACCCCGCGGCGGGCGAAGAAGCTGGTCGAGGAGGGGCTGAAGGAGATCCTGCTGCTGGACGAGGATCTCATCGGCCAGTACCTGGCGGATGAGCTGGTCAACCCGGAAACCGGCGAGATCTACGCCGAGGCCGGCGACGAGATCACCCAGGAGCTGCTGGAGAACCTGCGCAACGCGGGCTATGAGGAGATCCGCGTGCTGGACATCGATCCGGTGCGCACCGGTCCGTGGATGCGCAACACCCTGAAGGCCGACAAGGCCGAGAACTACGAACAGGCGCTGGTGGAGATCTACCGCGTGCTGCGCCCCGGCGAGCCGGCCACCAGGGAAGCGGCGGAGGCGCTGTTCCACGGCCTGTTCTTCGATCCGGAGCGTTACGACCTCTCTCCCGTGGGCCGGGTGAAGATGAACATGCGCCTCGGCTTCAAGGACGTGCCGGACACGCAGCGCACCCTGCGCAAGGAAGACATCGTGGCAGTGGTGAAGACGCTGCACGACCTGCGCGACGGCAAGGGCGAGGTGGACGACATCGACAACCTCTCCAACCGCCGTGTGCGTTCGGTCGGCGAGTTGCTGGAGAACCAGTTCCGCATTGGCCTGGTGCGCATGGAGCGCGCGGTGAAGGAGCGCATGAGCTCCGTGGATCTCGACGTGGTGATGCCGCATGACCTCATCAACGTGAAGCCGGTGGCAGCTGCCGTGCGCGAGTTCTTCGGCTCCTCGCAGCTCTCCCAGTTCATGGACCAGACCAACCCGCTGTCGGAGGTAACCCACAAGCGCCGCCTCTCGGCGCTGGGGCCGGGGGGGCTGACGCGCGAGCGCGCCGGCTTCGAGGTGCGCGACGTGCACCCCACGCACTATGGCCGCATCTGCCCCATCGAGACACCGGAGGGCCCCAACATCGGCCTCATCAACTCGCTCGCCACCTATGCGCGGGTGAACCAGTATGGCTTCATCGAGACGCCCTACCGCAAGGTGAAGGATGGCCGCCTCACCGACGAAGTGGTCTATCTTACCGCCATGGAAGAGGCCGAGCACTACATCGGCCAGGCCAACATCAGGACCGATGAAGAGGGCCGTATCCTCGAGGACATGGTGCCGGCGCGGCACAAGGGCGACGTGATGATGGTGCCGGCAGAGAAGCTGACGTTCTGCGACGTCAGCCCGAAGCAGATCGTCTCCGTTGCCGCCGCGCTCATCCCGTTCCTGGAGAACGACGACGCCAACCGCGCGCTCATGGGCTCCAACATGCAGCGCCAGGCGGTGCCGCTGCTGAAGAGCTCCGCGCCGCTGGTGGGCACCGGCATGGAGGCGCGCGTGGCGCGCGATTCGGGCGCTGCCATCACCGCCCGCCGTCCCGGCGTGGTGGACCAGGTGGATGCCCGGCGCATCGTCATTCGCGCCACCGAGGAAACCGACCCCTCCAAGCCCGGCGTGGACATCTACAACCTGCAGAAGTTCCAGCGCTCCAACCAGAATACCTGCATCAACCAGAAGCCGCTGGTGAAGGTGGGCGACTACGTGCAGGCCGGCGACATCATCGCCGACGGCCCCTCCACCGACCGCGGCGAGCTGGCGCTGGGGCAGAACGTGCTGGTCGCCTTCATGCCGTGGAACGGCTACAACTTCGAGGACTCCATCCTGCTCTCCGAGCGCATCGTGAAGGAGGATGTCTATACCTCCATTCACATCGAGGAGTTCGAGGTGATGGCCCGCGACACCAAGCTGGGGCCGGAGGAGATCACCCGCGACATCCCCAACGTCGGCGAGGAGGCGCTGAAGAACCTCGATGAGGCCGGCATCGTCTACATCGGTGCCGAGGTGAAGCCCGGCGACATCCTGGTGGGCAAGGTTACGCCCAAGGGCGAAAGCCCGATGACGCCGGAAGAGAAGCTGCTGCGCGCCATCTTCGGCGAGAAGGCGTCCGACGTGCGCGATACCTCGCTGCGCGTGCCGCCGGGCGGGCATGGCACGGTGGTGGAGGTGCGCGTGTTCAACCGCTACGGCGTGGAGAAGGACGAGCGCGCACAGGCCATCGAGCGCGAGGAGATCGAGCGGCTGGACAAGGACCGCCAGGACGAGCTCAACATCCTCAACCGCAACACCTACGAGCGCCTGCGCCAGTTCCTGCTGGGCAAGGAGGCCGTGGCCGGGCCGAAGGGCCACAAGCTGAAGGGCGAGATCACCGCCGAGGCGCTGGATGACATCCCGCGCATGAAGTGGTGGGACATCGCGCTGAAGGAAGACAAGGCCATGGCCGAGCTGGAGGCCATGCGCGAGCAGTACGAGAGCAGCAAGAAGGCCCTGGAGGAGCGCTTCCTCAACAAGGTGGAGAAGCTGCAGCGCGGTGATGAGTTGCCGCCGGGCGTGATGAAGATGGTGAAGGTGTTCATCGCCATCAAGCGCAAGATCCAGCCCGGCGACAAGATGGCCGGCCGCCACGGCAACAAGGGCGTGGTTTCGCGCATCCTGCCCGTGGAAGACATGCCGTTCCTCGAGGACGGCACGCCGGTGGACATCGTGCTGAACCCGCTGGGTGTGCCCTCGCGCATGAATGTCGGCCAGATCATGGAAACACACCTGGGCTGGGCTTCCGACGGCCTTGGCCGGCAGATCGGCCAGATGCTGGAGCAATACCTGGCCGAAGGCCGCAAGCAGGCGTTGAAGGAGATCAGGGAGCACCTGCTGAAGATCTACGACAAGCCGGAAGAGCAGGAGCGCATCAAGGCGCTGTCCGATGACGAGCTCATCGAGATGGCGAAGCAGCTGCGCGAGGGCGTGCCCATGGCCACGCCGGTGTTCGACGGCGCGCACGAGGCGGACATCGACCGCATGCTGACGCTGGCGGGCCACGAGCCGCACGGGCAGGTAACGCTCTATGACGGCCGCACCGGCGAGCCGTTCGATCGTCCGGTAACGGTGGGCCGCATCTACATGCTGAAGCTGCACCACCTGGTGGATGACAAGATCCATGCCCGCTCCGTCGGCCCGTATTCGCTGGTTACCCAGCAGCCGCTGGGCGGCAAGGCGCAGTTTGGCGGTCAGCGCTTCGGCGAGATGGAGGTGTGGGCACTGCAGGCCTATGGTGCCGCCTACACCTTGCAGGAGATGCTCACCGTGAAGTCGGACGACGTGGCCGGCCGCACCAAGGTGTATGAATCCATCGTGCGAGGCGATGACACCTTCGAGGCAGGCATTCCGGAAAGCTTCAACGTGCTGGTGAAGGAAATGCGTGCACTGGCGCTGGACGTGGAGCTGGTTTCGGAGGAAGACCTCGAACGGCTCGAGCAGCAGCGGCTGGAGCACATGCAGGACGGCGAACAGGAGTGAGATGGCCTGCCCATCGCGCACTCCTTGCGCATGCCACGGCAACATCCATGCCGGCACTTGACAAACGTGCTACAATGCCGGGCAGCGTGGAAGGACAGTTGGTGCGTGGGCGGTGAAACAGGACATGCACGCGGGCATGGCGGGAAACAGGCAGCGTTTCTCCGCCATGCCGCGCAGGCAGGATAACGGCATCCGGGAGACATCCTAAAATGCATCAGGACGTAACCAGCTTCTTCGGTCCCGATTCGCAGGCGCAGGCGTTCGACGCCATTCGCATTGCGCTGGCATCGCCGGAAAAGATCCGTTCGTGGTCCTTCGGCGAGGTGAAGAAGCCCGAAACCATCAACTACCGCACCTTCAAGCCGGAGCGCGACGGGCTGTTCTGCGCCCGCATCTTCGGCCCCGTCAAGGACTACGAATGCCTCTGCGGCAAATACAAGCGGATGAAATACAAGGGCGTCATCTGCGAGAAGTGCGGCGTGGAGGTTACGCTGTCGCGCGTGCGGCGCGAGCGCATGGGCCACATCGAGCTGGCGGCGCCGGTGGCGCACATCTGGTTCCTGAAGTCGCTGCCCAGCCGCATCGGCCTGCTGCTGGACATGACGCTGAAGGACATCGAGCGCATTCTCTACTTCGAGAGCTATGTCGTCATCGACCCCGGCCTGACGGACCTGAAGCCGTTGCAGCTGCTGAGCGAGGAGGAATACCTCAACGCCCAGGACGAATACGGCTTCGATGCCTTTACCGCCGATATCGGTGCGGAGGCCATTCGCACCCTGCTGGAGCGCATCGACCTGAAGAAGCTGCGCGAGGAATTGAAGCAGGAACTGGCGGAAACCACTTCCGAGCCGAAGATCAAGAAGCTCGCCAAGCGGCTGAAGGTGGTGGAGGCCTTCATCCAGTCCGGCAACCGCCCGGAATGGATGATCCTCACCGTCATCCCGGTGATCCCGCCCGACCTGCGGCCGCTGGTGCCGCTGGATGGCGGGCGTTTCGCCACCTCCGACCTCAATGACCTGTATCGCCGCGTCATCAACCGCAACAATCGCCTGAAGCGGCTCATCGAGCTGCGCGCGCCGGACATCATCATCCGCAACGAGAAGCGCATGCTGCAGGAGGCGGTGGACGCGCTGTTCGACAACGGTCGTCGCTCGCGCGTCATCACCGGCGCCAACAAGCGGCCGCTGAAGTCGCTGTCCGACATGCTCAAGGGCAAGCAGGGGCGCTTCCGCCAGAACCTGCTGGGCAAGCGCGTGGACTATTCCGGCCGCTCGGTCATCGTGGTGGGGCCGGAGCTGAAGCTGCACCAGTGCGGCCTGCCGAAGAAGATGGCGCTGGAGCTGTTCAAGCCCTTCATCTACGGCCAGCTGGAGAAGAAGGGCTATGCCCACACCATCAAGCAGGCCAAGCGGCTGGTGGAAAAGGAAAAGCCGGAGGTGTGGGACATCCTGGACGAGGTCATCCGCGAGCATCCGGTGCTGCTGAACCGCGCCCCGACGCTGCACCGCCTCGGCATTCAGGCCTTCGAGCCGGTGCTCATCGAGGGCAAGGCCATCCAGCTGCACCCGCTGGTGTGCACCGCCTTCAACGCCGACTTCGACGGCGACCAGATGGCCGTGCATGTGCCGCTGTCGCTGGAGGCGCAGCTGGAGGCCCGCGTGCTGATGATGTCGTCGAACAACGTGCTGCACCCGGCCAACGGCTCGCCCATCATCGTGCCGACGCAGGACATCGTGCTGGGCCTCTACTATCTCTCGCTGATGCGCAAGAACGAGCCGGGCGAGGGCATGGTGTTCGGCTCCATGGCCGAGCTTGAGCATGCGCTGCATGCGGGCACGGTTACCCTGCACAGCCGCGTGAAGGTGCGCGCCACCTGGCTGGACGAGAACGGCGAGGAAGTGAGCAGCCTCATCGAGACCACGCCGGGGCGCATGAAGATTGCCGAGCTGTTGCCGAAGAAGCCCGGCATCTCGCCGCAGCTGTGCAACAAGCTCATGACCAAGGGCGAGATCTCGAAGATGATCGACGCCGTCTACCGCAATTGCGGGCAGAAGGATACGGTCATCTTCTGCGACCGCATCATGAGCCTGGGCTTTACCGAGGCCTGCACCGCCGGCATCTCCTTCTCCAAGAACGACATGGTGGTGCCCAAGGCCAAGGAGAAGCTGGTGGCCGAGACGCGGGAGAAGGTGAAGAAGCTGGAGCAGCAGTATCTCGACGGCCTCATCACCGAGCGCGAGCGCTACAACGAAAGCGTCGACCTGTGGTCGAAGTGCACCGACGCCATCGCCGAGGCGATGATGGAGGAAATCAAGGCCGTGGAGATCGACGAGGAGACGGGGCGCGAGAAGCCCATCAACTCCATCTTCATGATGGCCAATTCCGGTGCCCGTGGCTCGCGCGAGCAGATGAAGCAGCTGGCCGGCATGCGCGGCCTCATGGCCAAGCCGTCGGGCGAGATCATCGAGACGCCCATCATCTCCAACTTCAAGGAGGGCTTGAGCGTTCTCGAATACTTCATCTCCACCCACGGGGCGCGCAAGGGCCTGGCCGACACGGCGCTGAAGACCGCCAACTCCGGCTACCTGACGCGCCGCCTGGTGGACGTGGCGCAGGATTCCATCGTCATCGAGGAGGACTGCGGCACCGACAACTCCCTGCCGATGCGGGCGGTCATCGAGTCCGGCAACGTCAAGGTCAGCCTGGCCGAGCGCATCCTGGGCCGCACGGCGGGCGAGGACGTGAAGCACCCGGCCACCGGCGAGGTCATCGTGAAGAAGGGCGAGGAGATCACCGAGGCGGTGGCCAACGCCATCGAGGAGGCGCAGATCCGCGAGGTGCGCATCCGCTCGGTGCTCACCTGCGAAACGCCCTATGGTGTCTGCGCCAAGTGCTACGGGCGTGATCTTGCGCGCGGCACGCCGGTGAACCTGGGCGAGGCGGTGGGCGTCATTGCCGCGCAGTCCATCGGCGAGCCGGGCACCCAGCTGACCATGCGCACCTTCCACATTGGCGGTGCGGCGCAGGTCATCTCGGAGAGCTACCTGGAAGCCGCCTATGATGGCGTGGTGAAGCTTCCGGAGCCGGAGCTGGCCACCAACTCCGCTGGCGATACCATCGTCATGGGCCGCAACGTGCGCCTCGTCATCATGGACGAACACGGCAACGAGGTGGCCGAGCACAAGCTGCCCTTCGGCAGCAAGCTGCTGGTGAAGGAGGGAGATGTCGTCAAGCGCGGCGACAAGCTGGCGGAATGGGATGCGCACACCCGGCCCATTCTCACCGAGGCCGAGGGCATCGTCGAGTTCGAGGATGTGGTGGAAGGCGTTTCCGTCAACGAGGTAACGGACGAGGCCACCGGCATCACCAAGCGCATCGTCATCGACTGGCGCGCTTCTCCGCGCGGTGCCAGCCTCAGGCCCGCCATCGTCATCCGCGACGAGAACGGCGACATCGTGCGCACCAGGCGCGGCGTGGAGGCGCGTTACCTGCTCTCCGTCGATGCCATCCTCAACGTCGAGCCGGGGCGCAAGGTGAAGGCCGGTGATGCACTGGCCCGCATTCCGCTGGAAAGTGCGAAGGCACGCGACATCACCGGTGGTCTGCCGCGCGTGGCGGAGCTGTTCGAGGCACGGCGTCCGAAGGATCACGCCATCATTGCCGAGGTTTCTGGCCGCGTGGAGTTCACCCGCGACTACAAGAACAAGCGCCGCATCCGCATCGTGCCGCAGGAGGAAGGTGCGGAGCCGGTGGATTACCTGATTCCGAAGGGCAAGCACCTGCAGGTGCAGGAGGGCGATTTCATCGAGAAGGGCGAATACCTTGTCGATGGCCATCCGGCCCCGCAGGACATCCTGGCGGTGAAGGGCGTGGAGGCGCTGGCCACCTACCTCATCGACGAGATCCAGGAAGTCTACCGCCTGCAGGGCGTTACCATCAACGACAAGCACATCGAGGTGATCGTTCGCCAGATGCTGCAGAAGGTGGAGATCACCGACCCCGGCGACAGCGACTACATCGCCGGCGAGCAGGTGGACAGGTGGGAGCTGCTGGAGGTCAACAAGCGGCTTGAGGCCGAGGGGCGTGAGCCGGCGAAGTTCGAGCCGGTGCTGCTGGGCATCACCAAGGCCAGCCTGCAGACGCGTTCGTTCATCTCCGCCGCTTCCTTCCAGGAGACCACGCGCGTGCTCACCGAGGCCGCGGTGCAAGGCAAGGTGGACCGGCTGGAAGGCCTGAAGGAGAACGTCATCGTCGGGCGTCTCATTCCTGCCGGCACGGGGCGCGCCATGCGCGATGTGCGCCACATTGCCGAGCGTCGTGATCACCTCATCCTGGAGGAGAAGCGCAAGCAGGCAAAGGCCACTGCTGCCGCTGCGGCGGCAGAAGAGCAGCAGCCGCTGCCGGCACCGGAAGCCGCCGCTACAGACGAAGCTGCCACCGGCGAAGAGGCTGCCGGCGAAAACTGAGCGCGACGGCGTGTTGTCGCGGTCATTTCACGCATGTGAAATGGCTGGTAGCATGCTCATCGTCATATCTCATCCCCGCCAACCGAAGCATGGTTGGCGGGGATTTTTTCGCGCGTGTCGAATTGGCGAGGCTTTCGGGCTGTCGAAACGCAAGGCAATAGTTGCATGGTGCGGTTTTGCCTTTCTTGCGTTGAGGTTATCGTGTCGTTGCTGTGGCAATCGCAAGGTGTTACAATCCACGGCCCTGCAAGTTGTCGAAAAGCTTGTGGTGCTTGCCTGTGAGGGAGGCTGCCGGGATACTGCCGCTCCTGCAGGTATCGGTTTTCGCTGCAGGTATCCTGTCAACCGGCTGCCATCCTCTTTGGGTGGTGAAGGTGTGCCTGTGTGTTTCGAATGTGAGGGTTCTTGGGGGGATGGGGCGCAAGGAGTGGGCAAAGCCCTTCTGGCAATATCGCGTTCGCCGCATGCTGGCGGCGGATCTGCCGAATGTGGTGGCCATGTGGCGGCAATGGCAGCCCTTTCCGCCAGTGCTTGAGCGGATGTTGCCTGAAGTGTTGGAGAAACTCATTCTCCAGCAGTTCATTACCGGTGCGATGGTGGAGCGCCTGCGCGGGCCGGGAATGGACTGGGAACTGGCGGCATTTGGCTTCGGCAGCTTCATGGCGCCACGGTTGCGAGAGCGTTACCTGCAGGAACCTTTTGCATTTGTGGCGGTGGATGTGCTGGAGCATGCGCTGGCCGGCAGAACCGAGGAGGTGCTCCTGGCACGGCAAGAAGTGGATGTGCTGCAGAAGAACTCTCCGCCACGGCTGGACTACCTGGTGCTGACCTGGCTGCAGGACAATTTCGACTTCACCGATGAGGATGGCCGCCAGTTGCTGTTGCAAGGGGTGCGGGTGCTGGAGCGTTATGCCACGGGTTTCCGACTGCGTTCGCTGCTGCTGGAGGGCATGGTGCACAATCTGCTGGCTTTCCGCCTGGCAGGTTTCTCGCGCGTGGTTGACTGCTCCGACATGATACCGCCGCAGTATGCCGAGCTGAGGGATGATCCGCGCTACCGTCCATTCATGCACGGCATGCACGAGCTGGGGCAGGGCATGGCAGACCTGCCGCTGAACCCGATAGCCCGCCTGTTTCACTTCACCGAACCGGTGCTGAACCTGACGGACAGCCAGAAGGAGGTGCTGGACCTGGCATTGGAAGGCTACTCCGACCAGGCCATCGCCCGTTTTCTTTCCATCAAGCCCAGTGCCGTGCAGATGCGCTGGCGGCGCATCTACGAGAAGGCCTTGCTGGTGTTGCCGGAGCTGGCCGAGGTGGATGAACGCTGCGCCGATGGCCGGCGCGGGCAGGAGAAACGGCGCATGGTGGTGGAATACATACGCGAGCATCCGCAGGAGATCCGCCCGTGGATCGTCATGCCGTCCTGAAAGGCGAACGTGAAGAAAAGCTGCCCTGCTGGCTCAGGCCACGGCAGGGGGGTAGTTCTCGCTCATCTGCAGGCGCAGCAGGTCCAGCGCCGTCAGCATGGCCTGGTAACGCACGTCATCCCGGCCGATGTCGCCGAACTGCTTCATCAGCGCAATGGTTTCGCCATCACGCGCCGCGCAGGCGAAGTGCACCAGGCCTACCGGCTTTTCCTCGCTGCCGCCACCCGGCCCGGCTATGCCGGTGATGGCCACGGCCATGTCCGCAGTGGAGTGGCGCAGAGCACCTTCCGCCATTTCCCGCGCCGTCTGCTCCGACACCGCACCATGCGCTGCCAGCGTTGCTTCCGCCACGCCCAGCAACTCCTGCTTGGCGGCATTGGAATAAGTGATGAAGCCGCGCTCGAACACGGTGGAAGAGCCGGCAACCGCGGTAAGCGCCGCAGCCAGCAGCCCTCCGGTGCAGCTTTCCGCGGTGGCGATCATCAGCCCGCGCTCGCGTGCCTCGTCCAGCGTTTCCTTCACGCTCAGGATGGTGTCGCGGTCGAACTCGAACATGCTTGCTCGTCCCTGATTGATGATCGTTGCAATCGGCACTGTATTGCATGTCGGCGGCTGTTGCCATAGGGCATCATCATGGCAGGACTTGTGCATTGCGCCGCTGCCGGGCATGGGTTATCAAGCTCGCGGTTCAATGCAAGGCTTGGAGATTCCCGCAATGTCGGTGGACAAGGACACGGTGCAACGCATCGCGCGGCTGGCGCGCATCCGGGTGCAGGAAGAGGAGCTTCAGCCACTGGCCAACGAGCTTTCGTCCATCCTGGAATGGATCGAGCAGCTTGGCGAGGTGAACACCGAGGGCGTGGAGCCGATGACTTCCGTCGAGGACATGCCGATGAAGAAGCGCCCGGACGAGGTTGTCGATGGCAATCGCGTCGAGGACATCCTGGCCAATGCACCGAGGCGCGAGGGCAACTTCTTCGTTGTTCCCAAGGTGGTTGAATAATCCGTTTCTTCCTCTTGAAAGGCATGAAAAATGTCTGATCTCACCAATCTGACGCTGGCGCAGGCGCGCGACGGGCTGCGCAAGAAGGAGTTCAGCGCGAAGGAGCTGACGGAAGCGCACCTGAAGGCCATGGAGCAGGCGCGCGCGCTGAATGCCTACGTGGCCGAGACGCCGGAGAAGGCGCTGGCGATGGCGGAAGAGAGCGACGCCCGGCTGGCCAGGGGCGAGGCGCGGCCGCTGGAGGGCATTCCCGTCGGCGTGAAGGACCTGTTCGCCACGAAGGGTGTGCACACGCAGGCCTGCTCGAACATCCTGAAAGATTTCAGGCCACCCTACGAATCCACCGTAACCGCCAACCTGTGGCGCGATGGCGCGGTGATGCTGGGCAAGCTGAACATGGACGAGTTCGCCATGGGCTCGTCCAACGAGACATCCTGCTACGGCCCGGTAAAGAACCCGTGGAAGCCGCAAGGCTCGGACGAGGACTACACGCCCGGCGGCTCCTCCGGCGGTTCGGCGGCGGCGGTGGCGGCAAGGCTGTGCCTGGCGGCGACAGCGTCGGATACCGGTGGCTCCATCCGCCAGCCGGCGGCCTTCACCGGCACCGTCGGCATCAAGCCCACCTACGGGCGCTGCTCGCGGTGGGGCATGGTGGCCTTTGCCTCGTCGCTGGATCAGGCCGGGCCCATCACCCGCACGGTGCGCGATGCCGCCATCATGCTCACCTCCATGAGTGGGCATGACGAGAAAGACACCACCTCTGCCAACGTCGAGGTGCCGGACTTCGAGGCGGTGCTGGACGGCGGCATCAAGGGCCTGAAGGTGGGCATTCCGGCGGAATACCGCGTCGATGGCATGCCGGAGGAGATCTCCCGGCTGTGGGAGCAGGGCGCGGCGTGGCTGCAGGAGCAGGGGGCGGAGATCGTCGAGGTTTCGCTGCCGCACACGAAATACGCGCTGCCGGCCTATTACATCGTTGCCCCGGCGGAGGCTTCCTCCAACCTCGCGCGCTATGACGGCGTGCGCTACGGCCTGCGGGTGGAGGCCGACGACCTTACCGACATGTATGAGCTGACGCGCGCGGAAGGCTTCGGTGCGGAGGTGAAGCGCCGCGTGCTCATCGGCACCTATGTGCTCTCCGCCGGCTATTACGATGCCTATTACCTGAAGGCACAGAAGGTGCGCACGCTCATCAAGCGCGACTTCGAGGAGGCCTTCACGCAGGTGGACGCGCTGCTGACCCCGGCCACGCCGTCCGCCGCCTTCGCGCTCGGTTCCATGAGCGATGATCCGCTGCAGATGTATCTGAACGACATCTTCACCGTTACGGTGAACATGGCCGGTCTGCCCGGCATCTCGGTGCCGGCAGGCTTCTCGGAGCAGGGCATGCCGCTGGGCCTGCAGCTCATCGGCAAGCCCTTCGATGAAGGCACCATCCTGAAGCTGGCGCAGGGCATCGAGCAGGCTGCCGCGCTGGACCTGACACCGCAGCCGTGGTGGCAGGCCTGATACCTGCGCAAGCCTCTGCCGTGGCGTCCTGCAACCCCCTTTCCGCACCTCCTGCGCACCCCGGGCAGCAGTCTTTTCCGATATCATGAAGTGTCCGGGGCCTGAGGCAGCACAAGCTCCTTCAGGGGGCGGGGAGCGGCCTCATTCCGCCGCGTCGGGCAAGGTGGTGAGGCGTGCGCCGAAACGTTTCTCGGCACGAGCCAGTTCGGCGGGGGGCAGGCGCAGGGAGAGGGTGATGCCGTCTTCCGTGTCGTGCCGGGCCAGCACTTCGGCATGGCGGTAGCACCAGGCCAGCTCGGCACCCTCGGCGTGATCAAGAGTAAGGCTGCGCAGGGCCGATTGTGCCGCCAGTCTCTCGGCAATCAGGGCCTGCAATTCGTCCAGCCCCTCGCCACTGACGGCGGAAGTGATGACCACGTCATCATGCACCGCGGCGCGCTGTTGCAGGCGCTGGCGGGTTTCCTCGTCCCACAGGTCTGCCTTGTTCCACACCTCGATGATGGGGCGGTCTTCCTCCACCCCCAGCTCGCGCAGCACCTGCCGCACGTCGCGCGCCTGTGCCTCGGCCTCCACGGCGTCGCGCACATCGCGCACGTGGAGGATGAGGTCGGCCTCCACCACCTCTTCCAGCGTGGCGCGGAAGGCGGCCACCAGCGTGGTCGGCAGGTCGGAGATGAAGCCGACGGTGTCGGACAGCACCACCTCGCGCCCAGCCGACAGGCGGATGAGCCGCATGGTGGGGTCGAGCGTGGCGAACAGCTGGTCTTTCGCCAGCACCTCGGCACGGGTCAGGCGGTTGAACAGGGTGGACTTGCCGGTGTTGGTGTAGCCGGCCAGCGCCACCACCGGCCAGGGTGTCTTGCGCCGCGTCTTGCGGTGCAGCTCGCGGGTGCGTTTCACTTCCTCCAGCTGGCGGCGGATACGGGCGATCCTGTCCTTCAGGATGCGGCGGTCGATCTCTATCTGCGTCTCGCCCGGGCCGCCCATGAAGCCGGCACCGCCGCGCTGGCGCTCCAGGTGCGTCCATGAGCGCACCAGCCGCGTGCGCTGGTATTCCAGGTGCGCCAGCTCCACCTGCAGGCGGCCCTCCCGGGTGCTGGCGCGGCGGCCGAAGATTTCCAGAATCAGCCCGGTGCGGTCCAGCACCTTCACCTTCCAGGCCTTTTCCAGGTTGCGCTGCTGGCCGGGGGAGAGGTGGGTGTTGACGATGACCAGCTCGGCCTCCGAGGCATGGATGTCCGCTGCCATTTCCTCCACCTTGCCGCCGCCGAACAGGGTCGCCGGGTTGATCCTGCGCAGTGGCACGATGGCCTGGCCGCGAATGTCGAGATCGATGGCTGCTGCCAGCGATACTGCCTCTTCCAGCTGCGCTTCCGGCGTGCGCAGGCAGCTGCCATTGGTGGACATGGCAGCCTGTTCATCTGCCGGCAGCGAGGCGGGAGAAGGCCGCATGGATGCATGCGGGGCGCAGAAGTCCGGATGCACGATGAAGGCACGGGTGGGTTGCTGCTCCTCGACCTGGAAGCGTATCTCGTTGCGGGCCGACTGCTTGCGGCGGCGGGACTTCCTGCTCATGCATGCTCCTGCGCCGTGGGCGCGTTTGCCGATTTGCCGGCGGGCCGGGGGCTGTCGTTTCCGGCAGTTGCGGAAGAAGCCGGGCCCGTGTCAGGCGTTGTTGCTTTCCTCGTAGAGAGATATGGGCATCTGCGGCATCACTGTCGAGATGGCGTGCTTGTAGACGAGCTGCGGATGACCATCACGCTTCAGCAGCACGCAGAAATTGTCGAACCACGTGATGTGCCCCTGCAGTTTCACGCCGTTCACCAGGAAGATGGTAACCGGCACCTTGTTCTTGCGCACGTGGTTGAGAAAGGTGTCCTGCAGGTTCTGCTGTTTGTCCTGGGGCATTGGTGATGCCTCCCCCCTGATGTCCTGTCGTTTGTCCGGAGGTGGTTTCTGCCGACATGGCCGCGCCTGCTCCGGTGGAATGCGTGGCCAGTCTGCCAGATCAGCCGGGCAGGAGGAAGCATAGCACGGCAAATGCAATCAGGCGAGAGGTGCAGGCAGCCGGCCTGGCCGCCTTGCCGCCGCCACAATGGCCTTCACGCAAGGCCTGTGGCTGCCATCAGCCGCTGCAGGCCTGTTCATGCAGACGCCGCAGGCTCCGGCAGCGGCGAGACGAGCCTTGCGCCGGCATCATGCGCCACGCCGGTTTCCACCACGCGACCTTCCTGCAGCCGCACCTGCCCCGCAGCCACCCGCCACAGGGCGGAGGGGTAGATGACATGCTCCACCGCCAGCACCCGTGCTGCCAGTGCCTGTTCGTCATCATCGGGCAGCACCGGCACCGCCGCCTGGGCAATGATGGGGCCGCCATCCAGTTCCGGCGTTACGAAATGCACGGTGGCACCGTGCAGCCTGACCCCTGCCTCCAGCGCGCGGCGGTGGGTGTGCAGGCCGCGGAAGGCCGGCAGCAGCGAGGGGTGAATGTTGAGCATGCGCCCTTCCCAGCGGCGGGTGAAGGTTTCGGTGAGGATGCGCATGAAGCCGGCGCAGGCCACGAGGTCGGCAGCGAAGGTCAGCAGCGTTTCGTGCAGCACTTCCTCGAAGGCCTCGCGGGTCTCGAACCGGCGATGATCTATCACCGCAGTTGACACCGCTGCATCCTGCGCCAGCTTCAGGCCGCCGGCGTCAGGCACGTTGGAGATGACGGCAACCACCTCGTAAGGGCAGCCGGGGGCTTGCTGTGCGCGCAGCAGTGCCTGCATGTTGGAGCCGCGCCCGGAGATGAGCACCACCACCCGCTGGCGGCGCGTGGTGGGGGTGTGAGTCGCCGGAGCATCCGAGGGAGCTGTCGTGTTTGTGCTCATGCATCTCCTCCCGGTGCTCCATGCAGCACCACCGGTGCATCTTCCCGGTCGGTCAGCTCGCCCAGCACGAATGGCTGCTCGCCTTCCGCCTGCATCATCATCATGAAGGCATCGGCGCTGCCGCGCTCCACGATGGCCACCATGCCAACGCCACAGTTGAAGGTGCGCAGCATCTCTTCCCGTGCAATGCCGCCAGCCTGTTCAAGCCAGCGGAATACCGGCAGGAAGGGCAGGGCGGAAAGATCCACCCGCGCGGCAAGATGGGCGGGCAGCACGCGCGGCAGGTTCTCCGGCAGGCCGCCGCCGGTGATGTGCGCCAGCCCCTTGAGGTTGACATCCGGGTGTGCCAGCGCCGTCAGCAGCGGGCGCACGTAGATGCGGGTGGGCTCCAGCAGGGCGGCAGCCAGTGTGGAGTGCGGCGTTTCGAATGGCGGTGGCGCATCCCACCGCAGGCCCGCCACCTCCACCACCTTGCGGATGAGGGAATAGCCGTTGGAATGCGGGCCGGAGGAGGCCAGCCCCACCAGCACATCGCCGGCTTTCATGGCCTGTTGACGGGGCAGCAGGGCACTGCGCTCCACCGCGCCGACGGCAAAGCCTGCAAGGTCATAATGCCCCGGCGCATACATGCCGGGCATTTCCGCCGTCTCTCCGCCGATGAGTGCGCAGCCGGCCATCTGGCAGCCGCGGGCGATGCCGGCCACCACCGTGCGCCCCTGTTGCGGAGACAGCTGGCCGGTGGCCATGTAGTCCAGGAAGAACAGCGGCTCCGCCCCCTGCACCACGAGGTCGTTGACGCACATGGCGACGAGGTCGATGCCGATGTTCTCGTGCGCATCCGCCTGCATGGCGATGAGCAGCTTGGTGCCGACGCCATCGGTGGCCGCCACCAGCAGCGGGTCGCGATAGCCGGTAGCGGAAAGGTCGAAGATGCCGCCGAAGCCGCCGAGGTCGGCATCCGCTCCCGGGCGGGCGGTGGCCGCCGCCAGCGGGGCGATCATCTTCACCAGCGCATTGCCGGCATCGATGTCCACCCCGGCAGCGGAATAGGTGAGGCCACCTTGCGCGGCAGTGCTGCTGCCGGGCGTGGCATCGTCGGATATGCCTGTTTCTCTGCTGGCGCTGGCAGGAGCGCCGTCATCATCGGGCCTGTGGTTCATGATGGCTTGTCCTGTCGCTTGCCTGAGAAGTCTGGAATATGTATTGAACAGCCCGTGCACCCATGCAAGAAAAAGCGCATGGTTGCACACAGGAAGGCGCGCATCCGGGGCGGTTGATGCCCCGTCAGGGCTGCCGTGGGGCTGCGTGGTGTCTGGTCTCGAGGGCAGGCAGGGCCGAATCGCGCCGCAACGGGGGCAGGCTTGGCAAACATGACACGTTTTTCACTACAGGTGCGTTCGCATTCCGCGGCTGGCATGGCATTCGTCATGCTGCTGCTGGTGCTGCTTGCTGGTGCCGTTCCGGCGCGGGCAGCGATGGACAAACTGTTTGCCGTGGATGCCATTGCCGTGGACGAGACGGCTGCCGACGCCACGCAGGCGAAGATGCAGGCCATCATGAAGGCACAGCGGCAGGCCTTCCTCACGCTGGTGCAGCGGCTGGCCGGGGAGAAGGCGGCGAAACGGCTGGCAAATTTGCCGGACAGGGACATCGGCCGCATGCTCTCCTCGCTGTCCATTGCCGATGAGCAGACCGGACCGACGCGCTACATCGCCAGGATCACCATTCGCTTCAGCCCGCGCAAGATCACGCAGCTCTTGCGGCGCAAGGGCATTGCCTTCATCACCCGGCAGTCGCCACTGGTGCTGGTGGTGCCGGTGTGGGAAGATGCCGACGGGCCAAAGCTGTGGGAGGACAACCCGTGGCTGAAGGCCTGGCGCGCGCTGGCAAGCGAACATGCGCTGGTGCCGGTAACCGTGCCGGTGGGAGACGAGGTGGACAGGCAGGCGATCTCTGCCGTGCAGGCGGCGCAGGCCGACGAGACGGCGCTGCAGGTGCTGCAGATGCGCTATGGCGCGGAATACGTGCTGGTGGCAATTGCCCGGCCGGTGGACGAGAACGCCATTCAGGCTGCCATGGTGGGGCGTTCGCCTGGCGGCAAGGTGCTGTTCGACAAGACATATGTGGCCGAGGAGGGGGGGCTGGATGCCGCCGCGCGGCAGGGAGCGGCGCGGTTCATCGAGGTAATGACGCTGAAATGGCGGCAGAAGGTGCTGAAGCAGCTGGCGCGTGAACGGGCGCAGCGCGCTGCCGCCGCGCGTGCCGCGCAGCAGCAGCGGCTGACGGTCATCGTGCCGTTTCACAGCCTGCGCGAATGGCAGCAGCTGCGCGCGCGCATCAGCACCGTGCCGGGAATCAATGGCGTGGACGTGGAGGCGCTTTCCGGCACCCATGCGGTGGTGCGGCTTGGCACCGCGCTTTCCACTCCGGCGCTGAAGCAGGCGCTGGGCAATGCCGGGCTGCTGCTGCGCAACAGTGGCGGGCGGTGGTATCTGCAATCCTACTGAGTTTGGTGCGAGCTGAAGAATGCCGGCTGCAGGCGGGCATTGCGCATCAGCCCCGCCTGTCGTTTGCCCGTGGCCATTGCAAGCATGCCATCATTGCCCATATGATCGGGCGGCAGCAACTGCGTGGTCCGGGCTGCATTGTGCCATTGCCGGGCACATGCGGTCCGTGCGCGGCCTTCGTGTTCTGCCTGCCTGCCTGCCGGGCTTGCCTGCCGGCAGCAGCCGTCTTCCTCGCGATACGTGAGTCCAGCTCCATGAACCTGCCCGTCAGCCTGCCGAACATCATCACCATCGCCCGCATCCTCATGGTGCCGCTGGCGGTGTGGCTGGTCATTACCCACCAGATGCTGGCGGCCTTCTTCGTGTTCATTCTTGCCGGTGTTTCCGACGCGGTGGATGGCTGGCTGGCCAAGCGCTTCGACATGAAGACGGAGCTGGGCGCGCACCTGGATCCGCTGGCCGACAAGCTGCTGCTCATTGCCCTGTTCGTAACACTGGCGGTGATGCAACTGGTGCCGACATGGCTTGCCATCCTGGTGGTCAGCCGCGATGTGCTCATCATCGGCGGGGTGGTGCTGGCGTGGCTGCTCGACAATCCCATGCAGATGCGTCCGCGCATGGTTTCGAAAGTCAACACGGCGGCGCAGATCATCTTCATCGGTGCCATCCTGTTGTGGCTGGCCATGGGCTGGGATACCGGCTGGGTGGAATGGCTGGGAGCACCCGTGGTGGGCTTGTTGACACTGGCTTCCGGCGGGCAATATCTGGTTGACTGGCTGCATCACATGGCAGAGCCACCTGACGAACCCATGCGGCATGACGGAACGGGGGCATGAGCGGGCCGAACGACGACAGGCATCATCGGCATGGCGGACAGCCGCGCGGAAGGGCAGGGCATGCCGGCACCGCGCCGGCGGATGTGAACACGGCAGCCGGCAAGGCCACTGCCACCAGCCCGCGGGAAATATCGCGCCGGGCACAGATCGCCTTCTGGCTGGCACTGCTGGCCGTGCTCATCTTCGGCATGTGGCTGCTGGGCGAGATCATGACGCCATTCATTGCCGGCATGGTGCTGGCCTACTTCCTCGACCCGGTGGCCGACTGGCTGGAGCGGCTGGGGCTGCCGCGGCTGCTGGCCACCACCATCATCCTGTTGATGTGCGTGGTGGCCTTCGTTGCCATCTTCCTGCTGCTGGCACCGTTGCTGGCAGAGCAGGCAAGGTTGCTGACGGAGCATCTGCCGCGGTTGCTGCAATCGCTGGCAGAGCTGTTCGACCGCGCCGCGCCGCAGTGGCTGAAGGACGCTTTGCAGCGCGCAGCAGCACGGGAGAACGCCGATGCCGGCGCGCTGGCAGGCAAGGCAGCGGAATGGCTGGGCAGCGTGCTGAAGTCGCTGCTTTCCGGCACCGCGGCGGTGTTCAACTTCCTGTCGCTGCTCATCATCACGCCCATCGTGCTGTTCTACATGCTGAACGACTGGGATCGCATGATCGCCACGCTCGATTCCTGGTTGCCGCGGGATCATGCCGATGAGGTGCGCGCCATTGCCATCGATGTCGACCGGGCCATGGCCGGCTTCATCCGCGGGCAGGGCACGGTGGCGCTCGTTCAGGGCACTTTCTATGCCGTGGCGCTGATGGCTGTGGGGCTGGACTTCGGTTTGCTCATAGGCCTGCTTTCCGGCCTCATGAGCTTCATTCCCTATGTCGGGGCCACGCTGGGCGGGGTGCTTTCCATCGGCATGGGGCTGGTGCAGTTCTGGCCTGACTGGGCAATGGTGCTGCTGATCGTGTTCATCTTCGCCTTCGGGCAGTTCGTGGAAGGCAACTTCCTTACACCGAAGCTGGTGGGCGACAGCGTGGGGCTGCATCCGGTGTGGATGATGTTCGCGCTGATGGCCTTCGGCTACCTGTTCGGTTTCGTCGGGCTGTTGCTGGCGGTGCCCATTGCCGCTGCCATCAAGGTCATCCTGGCGCATGCCCTGCAGTCCTACATGGGCAGCGCCCTGTATCTGGGCAATGGCGCAGTGGTGGCAGCCGCTGGTGCGGCTGGCGGTGGTGAAAGCAGGCAGGCGGCAGTGGGCGATCTGGCACAGGCGGAAGAAAGGGAGCACGATGCCTCGGCAGGAAGGGAAACACGCGGAAGCGGCAGCGTGTGAGCCGGCGGCAGCGGCGGCAGGCCAAAGGCCGCGGCAACTGGTGCTGGAGCTGCCGCTGAGCCCCGGCATGGGGCTGGAGGACTTCCTCGTAACCCCGGCCAATGCCGCTGCCTTCGAGGTCATCATGCGCTGGCCGCCTGCGGATGCTCCGGGCGATGCGCCGGATGCGCGGCAGGCACAGGCAATTCCGCACGTGGCTGCCGGGCAGGGCGGGCAGATGCCGCTTGTTCCGCAGTCGCTGCCGGCGAACGTCCAGCAGGCGCACGCGCTGGCACTCATCGGCCCGCCGGGCAGTGGCAAGTCGCACCTGGCGGAGATATGGCGGCTGCGCCACGATGCCCTGAAGGCCACGCCGGAAGCACTGGAGGTGGAGGCTGTGCCGCATCTGCTGGCGCGCGGTGCGCTGGTGCTGGAGGACATGCCCGCGGGCAACGGTGGAAGCGGGGCGGCTGGCAGTCTGCCGCCGCGATGGGAAACCGCCCTGTTTCACCTGCTCAACATGGCGCGGCAGAGTGGCGCGCGGGTGCTGATGACCACCACCACTTCCCCGGTCTTGTGGCCGGTGGCGTTGCCAGACCTGAAAAGCCGGCTGGCGGCGCTGCCGGTGGTGGAGCTGCTGGCACCGGATGACGAGCTGCTGAGGGCGGTGCTGGTGAAGCTGTTCTGCGACCGGCAACTGGTGGTGCCGCAGGAGGTCGTCTCCTACCTGCTCACCCGCATGGAGCGTTCACTGGCCGCGGCCCGCCAGCTGGTGGCAGCGCTGGACGAGGCTGCATTGCGCGAGAAACGCCGCATCACCCGGCCGCTGGCGGCAAGGGTGCTGGAATCCCTGCAGGGTGATGACTGACGGCATGGAGCGGGCGCGGACAGGCATTGCCTGAGCCATGCGAAGCCGGGCTGTCTTGGCGCTGGCGTGCACTGGCGGTATGCTGCAAGGGCAGGGCAGCTCGACATTGAGATCTGCCCGCTGATGCATTCCGCCGCTGGCGCGTGGCAGGGACAACCCTGAACGAACGGAACGGGCATGATTGAAACTTCCGGCAAGGGCTTGGGGACGCCACCTTCGGGGCAGGAGAGAGGGGAGGCTGCCGGAGATGCCACCATGCGTGCCATCGAGCCGGAGCCGCCCGGCTGGAGGTTGCCGCCGGAGGATGTGCGCGAGTGCACGCCGGCATTGCCGTGCGTGAAGGAGCTTGCCGACATCCGCGCCGATTCCCCCTGCCGTTTCATCAATCGCGAGCTGTCGTGGCTGTCGTTCAACATCCGGGTGCTGGCGGAGGCCGCCAACAGGCGCAACCCGCTGCTTGAGCGGCTGCGTTTCCTTTCCATTTCCGGCAACAACCTGGACGAGTTCTTCATGGTGCGGGTGGCCGGCCTGGCAGGGCAGGTGCGCGCCGGCATCCGCCGCCGCTCGCAGGATGGCATGACGCCAGCGGAGCAATTGCGCGCGGTAAGGCGCTATGCGGCGGAGCTGATGCGCAGGCAGGATTCGCTGTGGCAGCGGCTGAAGGCGGAGCTGGCGCAGGAGGGTATCCATGTGCTCGGCAGCAACGAGCTGACGGAGGCCGATCACGCCTATCTCGACGAGCTGTTCCTAGGCAATATATTGCCGGCCATCACGCCGATTGCCATCGATCCGGCGCATCCGTTTCCCTTCATCCCCAACCGCGGCTTCGTGGTGGCGGTGCAGTTGCGCAAGCAAAGCGACGGCGGGCTGATGAACGCGCTCATTCCCATACCTGCACAGCTTGAGCGCTTCATTCGCCTGCCGGCACGGACCTCGGAAGAAGATGGTGGCGGCGAGGAGGGGCGGCCGCTGCTGCGCTACATTGCGCTGGAAGACATGCTGGCGCGCTACGTGCCGCGCCTGCTGCCGCGGCACGAGCTGCTGGGCATTGGTGCCTTCCGGGTGTTGCGCGATTCCGACCTGGAGGTGGAGGAAGAGGCGGAAGACCTGGTGCGGCTGTTCGAGACGGCCATCAAGCGCCGCCGCCGTGGCCGGGTCATCCGCCTGGAGATGGATGCCCGCAGCCCGCAAGGCCTGCGCGATTTCATCGCGCGGCAGCTGGAGGTGGAAGAGGCGGACGTGGTCAGCAGCGCGCTGGTAGGCTATGCCGACCTTTCCAGCATCATCAGCGACGAGCGGCCGGAGCTGCTGTTTCCGCCCTATTCGCCGCGCTATCCGGAGCGCGTGCGCGAGGCCGGGGGCGACATATTCGCCGCCATTGCCGCCAAGGACATGATCATCCACCATCCCTACGAGAGCTTCGACGTGGTGGTGGACTTCCTCGAGCAGGCGGCGGAAGACCCCGATGTCATCGCCATTCGCCAGACGCTGTATCGCACCTCGTCCGACTCGCCCATCGTGGCGGCGCTGGCGCGCGCGGCAGAGGCCGGAAAGCAGGTAACGGCGCTGGTGGAGCTGAAGGCGCGCTTCGACGAGGAGGCCAACATCCGCTGGGCGCGCAACCTGGAGCGCGCCGGGGCGCAGGTGGTGTTCGGCTTCCTGGAGCTGAAGACCCATGCCAAGGTGTCGCTGGTGGTGCGGCGCGAGAACGGCACCCTGCGCACCTATGTGCACTATGGCACCGGCAACTATCACCCCGTCAATGCCCGCATCTATACCGATCTTTCCTTCTTCACCTGCGACGAGGCGCTGGGGCGCGATGCAGCGCGGCTGTTCAACTTCGTTTCCGGCTACGCCGAGCCGGAGGCGCTGGAAAAGCTGGCCATGTCGCCGCTGAACCTGAAGGAGCGCCTGCTGGAGCACATCGAGGAGGAAATCGTTCATGCGCGCGCCGGGCGGCCAGCGGCCATCTGGCTGAAGTGCAACGCCGTTGTCGATGCCGACATGATCGATGCACTCTACCGCGCCTCGCAGGCAGGTGTGCGGGTGGACATGGTGGTGCGCGGCATCTGCTGCCTCAGGCCCGGGGTGCCGGGATTGTCGGAAAACATCCGGGTGAAGAGCATCATCGGCCGTTTCCTGGAGCATGCGCGCATCTATGCCTTCGGCGGCGGGCACGGATTGCCGCACGAGAAGGCGCGGGTCTATCTGTCCTCTGCCGACCTGATGCCGCGCAACCTGCAACGGCGGGTGGAGACGCTGGTGCCACTGGAAAACCCGACGGTGCACGCCCAGGTGCTGGAGCAGATCATGCTGGCCAACATGCGCGACAACCTGCAAAGCTGGCGGCTGATGGCGGATGGCTCCAGTTGCCGCGTGGCCCCGGCGGAAGCGGAAGCGCCGTTTTCGGCGCACCGCTACTTCATGGACAACCCGTCGCTGTCGGGCCGTGGCAGCGCCCTGCTGCATGCGGCACCGCCACGCCCGGACGGCTGGACGGAAAAGCCGGGGTGCGGGCAAGGGAGGCAAGGAGGGGATGCGGATGAAAGCACTGCTGGTGAACAGCCAGCCGATGCGTGAGGGGCAAACAGGCATGACGGAAGTGCTGGAGCAGACAACGGAACGGCTTGGCGATTTCATCGTTGACCGGCTGGGCAGGCTGCAGGCGGAGAAGCTGGAGCCTGTCTCGGTAGTGGACATCGGTTCCAATTCCGTGCGCATGGTAGCCTATGACGATCTGCGGCGCATGCCGGCACCCATCTTCAACGAGAAGATCTCCGCCGGCCTGGGACGCGGCGTGGCCAGTGGTGGCCGCCTGCCGGAAGACGGAGTGGAGCGCACCTTGCGCCTGCTGGCGCGGTTTCGCCTGCTGAACGAGCGCATCGGGGTGCGGCGGGTGTTTGCCATTGCCACCGCGGCAGTCAGGGATGCGGCGGACGGAGAGGCCTTCCGCCAACGGGCGGAAGAGGCGCTGGGCGCGCCCATTCGCGTGTTGTCGGGGGCGGAAGAGGCGCATTACACCGCGCTTGGCGTGCTGTGCGGCATTCCCGAGGCCAACGGCGTGGTGGGGGATCTGGGCGGCGGATCGCTGGAGCTGGTGCGGGTGAAGCATGGCAAGGTGAAGTCCGGCGACACGCTGCCGCTGGGGGCATTGCGGTTGTCGGAGGAAGGAGAGGGGGAGCTTGCGCGCATACGGGAGATCATCCGCCGGAGGCTCGATGGCCACAAGCTGGTGAAGAAGCTGGAAGGCCGCGTGCTGTATGCGGTGGGTGGCGCGTGGCGCAACCTGGCGCGGCTGCACATGCACTGGACGGGATATCCGTTGAGCGTGGTGCAGCAATACACCATCCCGCACCACGAGCTGCTGCGGCTGGTGGAGCGCATCACCTCCATGCGGCCGCGCGAGCTGGCGAACCTGGGCATCATCTCCGAGCGCCGCTCCGCCCTCATCGCCACGGCGGCGGAGGTGCTGGGGCAGCTGGTGGCGCTGGGGGGCGCGCGGCAGGTTACCTTTTCTGCCCTGGGAGTGCGCGAGGGGCTGCTGTTCGAGGCCATGCCGGAAGAGGTGCGCGCCGCCGATCCGCTGCTTTCCGCCTGCTGGGACTTCGCCCGGCGCTATTCGCGCTCGCCACTGCACGAGCTGGAGCTTTGCGCCTTTTCCGACCTCATCACCGGCGAGCACGGGCTGGAATGCACCAGCCGCTGGCGGCGGCTGCATTATGCCGCCTGCATGCTGGCCGACATAGGCTGGCGCGCGCACCCCGATTATCGTGGGCGGCGCTCGCTGAACATGGTGGCACAGGCCAACTTCAACGGGCTTGACCACTATGCCCGCGCGTTTCTGGCGCTCACCATCTTCTTCCGCTACGAGGGCGTGAATGCCCGCCCGCCAGTGGATATCGCCGCGCTGGTGGATGACAAGGGCCTGCGCCGCGCACGCACGCTGGCGGCGCTGTTTCGCCTGGCCTATGCCCTTTCCGCCGCCATGCCCGGCACCCTGCCGGGCATTCGCCTGAAGCTGAAATCGAAGAAGCTGGTGCTGGAGCTGACGGGGGAAAACGCCGCACTGGCCGGCGAGCGGGTGCACAAGCGCCTGCAGCAACTGGCACGGCTGATGGACAAGGAAGGCGTGGTGCGCTGCGAGGAGTGATGTTCTGCGTGGCGTGGGGGAAGCCTTGGGAGCCGTGAACAACTCCTTGTGCGGAATTGGTGATGATGTTGCCGGCGTGGCATACTTCATGGCCAGTGGTGCCTGATTCGGACAGGCGCACGGCGGCATGGCAGCAGGGGCCTTGAGCATGACGGATGATCTCTTCGGCAAGCTGGGTGCAGCGCCGGACACGGCTGCGGACAAGGCGGCCCGCAGGCAGGCGCAGGCACGCAAGGGGGGGGATGCGCGTGGCGGCAAGCCTGCCCTGAAGGCCGATGCATCCGGCAAGGCATCTGCTGCCGGCAATGCTGCCGGTGGCGGGAGCGGCGAATATTCCGCCGCCGACATCGAGGTGCTGGAGGGGCTGGAGCCGGTGAGGCGGCGGCCCGGCATGTATATCGGCGGCACCGACGAGCGCGCCTTGCACCACCTGTTCGCCGAGGTGCTGGACAACTCCATGGACGAGGCGGTGGCCGGGCATGCCACCTTCATCGAGGTGGAGCTGTTTGCCGACGGCTCCATTGCCGTTGCCGACAACGGGCGCGGCATTCCGGTGGATCCGCACCCGAAGTTCCCCGACAAGTCGGCGCTGGAGATCATCCTCACCACGCTGCATGCCGGCGGCAAGTTCGACTCGAAGGCCTACAACACCTCCGGCGGCCTGCATGGCGTGGGCATTTCGGTGGTGAATGCGCTTTCCGATTCGCTGGAGGTGGAGGTGGCGCGCAACCGCCGCCTGTATCGCCAGCGCTATTCCCGCGGGCGTCCGCTGGGACCGCTGGAAGAGGTGGGGGCGGCGCCCAACCGCCGCGGCACGAAGGTGCGGTTTCATCCCGACCCGGAGATCTTCGGGGCAGAGAAGCGCATCGACCCTGCTGTCATCTGGCGCATGTGCCGGGCCAAGGCCTACCTGTTCTCCGGCGTGAAGATCCGCTGGAAGTGCGCGCCGGAACTGCTTGGCGAAAAGGCGGAAATACCGGCGGAAGCGACCATTCACTTCCCCAACGGCCTGCGCGATTTCCTGGACGAGAAGCTGGCCGGCAAGGAGCGGGTGGTGGAGGAGCTGTTCGCCGGCAAGGTGGAGACGGAACAAGGCCACGGCACGGTGGAATGGGCCATTGGCTGGTTCAATGGCGATGGCTTCATTCATTCCTACTGCAACACCATCCCGACGCCGGAAGGCGGCACGCACGTTGCCGGCCTGCGCATGGCGCTGCTGCGCTCGCTGAAAGGATTCGCCGAGATGACCGGCAACAAGCGCGCCGGCAACATCACGGCGGATGACATCCTCGGCACCGCCGGGGTGGTGCTTTCCGTCTACATCCGCGAGCCGGAGTTCGTCGGCCAGACGAAGGATCGGCTGAGCACGCCGGAGGCGGCGCGCATCGTGGAGAATGCGCTGCGCGATCACCTGGATCACTGGCTGTCCGGCCATCCGAAGCAGGCGGAGAAGCTGCTGGAATGGACGATCGAGCAGGCCGATCAACGCCTGGCCCGGCGGCGGCAGAAAGAGGTGGCGCGCAAGGCCGCCACGCGCAAGCTCAGGCTGCCCGGCAAGCTGGCCGACTGCACGGCAAAGGACCGGCGCGGCACGGAGCTGTTCCTGGTGGAGGGCGATTCCGCCGGCGGTTCGGCCAAGCAGGCGCGCAACCGCGAGACGCAGGCGGTGCTGCCGCTGCGCGGCAAGATCCTCAACGTGGCCTCGGCCAGCCGCGACAAGATCATGGCCAACCAGGAGATCGCCAACATCGTGCAGGCGCTGGGCTGCGGCACGCGGTCGAAATACCGCGAGGACGATTTGCGCTATGACAAGGTCATCATCATGACCGATGCCGACGTGGATGGTGCGCACATTGCCTCGCTGCTCATCACCTTCTTCTGGCGCGAGATGCCGGATCTCATCCGCAACGGGCACCTGTATCTGGCGGTGCCGCCGCTGTATCGCATCACGCAAGGGGCGAAGTCGGCCTACGCGCGGGATGATGCGCATCGCGACGAGCTGCTGGCCACCGAGTTCTCCGGCAAGGGCAAGGTGGAGATCTCGCGCTTCAAGGGCCTGGGCGAGATGCTGCCCGCCCAGCTGAAGGAAACGACGATGGACCCGAAGAAGCGCACGCTGCTGCGGGTTCAGGTGCGGGAAGAGGAGCGGGCGGACACCGATGATGTCATCAACCGGCTGATGGGCACCAGGCCGGAGGCGCGCTTTGCCTTCATCTCCGAGCGGGCCGAGTTCGTGGACGACGAGCTGCTGGATGTGTAAGCTGCGAAGGGTGGTGCTCCCTGCTGGCTCCGAGCGCGGCCCGGCAGCAGATCATTCCCGTTTCTTTCAGTTTCCATGAGATCAGGATATGGCCGTGAAGCGTGAAGTGCTCATCATGGTGGCGCCGAACGGGGCGCGGCTGACGAAGGCCGAGGTGCCGGCAGTGCCGCTGACGCCGGAAGAGCTGGCGGCGGAGGCGGTGGCCTGCCGCCAGGCCGGGGCGGCGGCCATGCACCTGCATGTGCGGGATGCGGCGGGGCGGCATTCGCTGGACCCTGCGCATTATCACGCGGCGCTGAAGGCAGTGCGGGCGGCGGTGGGGCAGGAGATGGTGCTGCAGATCACCACCGAGGCCGCCGGGTGCCATGGCGTGGATGCACAGATGCAGGCAGTGCGGCAGGTGAAGCCGGAGGCCGTTTCCATCGCTCTGAAGGAGCTGCTGCCGGAAGGGGTGGATACGGCGCGGCAGCGGGAAGTGCTGGATTTCTTCCAGTGGATGCATGCCGAGGGCATTGCGCCGCAGTTCATCCTCTACGAACCGGCAGAGGTGGCGCGGCTGGCGCGGCTGCTGGAGCAGGGTGCGTTGCCGTGGCCCCGGCCCTTCGTGCTGTTCGTGCTGGCGCGGTATGGCGATGGCGTGGCAAGGCCGGAGATGCTGGATGGCTTTCTGCGGGCGCTGGAAGAGCATTGGCCGACGCCGCCGGCATGGATGGTGTGCGCCTTCGGCCCGTATCAGCTGAGCATATTGGTGCAGGCGGCGCTGCGTGGCGGGCATGTGCGTGTCGGTTTCGAGAACGGGCGCGAGACTGCTCCCGGCAGGTGTGCGCGCAGCAATGCCGAGCTGGTGGCGGCGCTGGCCGCGATGCTGCGGGAAGAGGGGTTGCGCCCCATGCCTGCCGATGCCGCGCGTGCCCTGATGCAGGTGGCAGGCACCTGACCTCCGCTCGGGTCATGTTGCCCTCCATGCTTTTGGCAGGGGCAGAATTCCTCTTTTTCAATGGCATATGGTGGCGATCCGGAATGGTGGCGGCAGCCGGACAAAAATGCCTTGCAATTGATAATGACTTGCACTAACAGAATGTGCGTCAGCATGGTGTGCGTCGCAGCCGCGGCAAGTGCACAAGCACGGCACAGGCAAGGGCGGTAGAGGGCGCATGCGCATATGGCACAGCAAGGGCGGCAAGGTGTGCCGCGTGTGGGTATCTGCCGCCTTGGCGGCAGGCAGGCTTTGGCGAGAGGAGTTCATCATGCGTTTGGTCAGGCGTGTTGCAGGTCGTCGTGCCCTGCTGGCAGGGTTGGCTGTCGTGTTTCCGGTGGGAATGGCCATGCTTGCCGGCGTCATGCCGGTGCAGGCTCAGCCCGCGCAACAGCCCACCGCCGGAGCAGGGCAGGTGGTTACCGTCTATTCCTACCGCCAGCCGTTTCTCATCAGGCCGGTGCTGGAGGCCTTCACGCGCAGGACCGGCATCAAGGTGCGCACGGCCTTCGCCCGCAAGGGCCTGCTGGAGCGGCTGCGGGCGGAAGGGGAGAATACCCCTGCCGATGTGGTCATCACCGCTGACTTCGCCCGCCTGTGGGCGCTGAAGAAGGCCGGATTGCTGCGGCCGGTGGAATCGGAGGTATTGCGCAAGGCCGTGCCTGCGCATCTGCGCGACGAGGAGGGGCAGTGGTTCGGTCTGACCAAGCGCGCGCGCATCATCGTCGCCCACAAGGACAGGGTGAAGGACGGCGAGATTGCGCGCTATGCCGACCTTGCCGCGCCGCACATGAAGGGGCGGGTATGTATCCGCTCCGGCAAGCATCCCTACAACGTGGCGCTGTTTGCCTCCATGATCGCCCATGACGGCAGGGACGCCACGCGCGATTTCCTGAAAGGGCTGAAGGCCAACCTGGCGCGCAAGCCGCAGGGCAACGATCGTGCGCAGGCGCGCGCCATTCACGAGGGCGTGTGCGACGTGGCGCTGCTCAACAGCTACTACCTCGGCAAGATGGCCACCAACGAGAAAAAGCCGGAGCAGAAGGAATGGTATGGCAGCCTGAAGGTCATCTTTCCCGAGGCGCAGGGGCGCGGCACGCATGTGAACATCTCCGGCGGTGCGGTGGTGAAGCATGCGAAGAACCCGCAAGCCGGGCAGAAACTGCTGGAGTTCATGGTCAGCGAAGAGGCGCAGCGGATGTATGCGGCGCTGAACCATGAATACCCGGTGCGCCCCGGCGTGCAGCCCTCGGAGCTGGTGCGCTCGTGGGGCGAGCTGCGGGAAGACAGGCTGCCATTGACCGAGATTGCCCGCCGCTCCAGGGAGGCGGCGCGGCTGGTGGACGAGGTGGGCCTTGACCACTGAGCGACATTTCCCAGGCCCTGCCGGTGCTGCTGCTCCGCCTTCATCCACGGCGGGCGATGGGGCAGCGCCGGCAACAATGACGGCCTCGCCGGCAACGGAAGCGATGGCGGCGGCATCCGCGCCCGCCGGGCGTGGCGGCGGGCTGCGGCTGTTGCGCATCGGGGCGCTGGTGGCGGCGGGGCTGGTGGTGCTGCCGTTGCTGGCCGTGGTGGTGATGGCTGCATCGTTCAGCGATGCATTGCCGCACCTGTGGCGCACGGTGATGCCGCAACTGGCGCTGAATACCCTGCTGCTGATGGCCGGGGTGGGCATCAGCGTCATCATGCTGGGCTGTGGGGCGGCGTGGCTGGTGGTGCGCTACCGCTTCCCCGGCCACGGCATCATGCAATGGGCGCTGGCGCTGCCGCTGGCGGTGCCGGGCTACCTGGTAGCCTTCATCTACACCGACCTGCTGGAATATGCCGGGCCGGTGCAGAAGGCATTGCGCGAGCTGTTCGGCTGGCAGGGACCGCGAGACTACTACTTCCCGGAGATCCGCTCCCTGCCCGGCGCGGTGATGGTGCTGAGCCTGACGCTCTACCCTTACGTCTACCTGCTGGCGCGGGTGGCCTTCATGGCGCAGTCGGCCTCGCTGCTGGAGGCGGCAAGGCTGCTGGGGCGCAAGCCCTGGCCTGCGTTCTTCGCGGTGGCACTGCCGGTGGCATGGCCGGCAGTGGCCGCCGGCACGGCGCTGGCGCTGATGGAGGTGCTGAACGACTTCGGGGTAGTGGATTTCTTTGCCGTGCCCACCTTCACCGCCGGCATCTTCGACGTGTGGCTGAACATGAATGATGCCGCCGGGGCGGCGCAGCTGGCGCTGGTGCTGCTGGTTTTCACCCTGCTGCTCATCTTGCTGGAGCGCATGGCGCGGCGGCGGCGGCGCTTCGATACTGCCGGGCCGCGTGCCGCCGGGCGCGGCTGGCGGCTGCGTGGCTGGAAGGCGGCGCTGGCGCTGGCCGCCTGCCTGTTGCCGGTGGTGCTGGGCTTCGTGCTGCCGGTGGCGGTGCTGCTGATGCACGCGGCCCGCTTCTGGCAGGAGTCGTTGCAGCAGGGGTTGATGGAGCAGCTGTTCAACACCTTGCTGCTGGCCTCCGTGGTGTCATTGACGGCAGCATTGCTGGCGCTGGTGCTGGCCTTTGCCGCGCGGCTTGATGGCTCGGCCACGGTGCGCGGGGCGGTGCGTCTGGCCGGCATCGGCTATGCCATGCCCGGTGCGATGCTGGCGGTGGGGCTGCTGATGGCGCTGGCGTGGGCCGACGGGCTGATCAACGATGCCGCCCGCGCCTGGCTCGGCATGGCACCGGGGCTGCTGCTGAGCGGCACCATGTTCGCGCTGGCCCATGGACATGTCAGCCGTTTCCTGGCGCTGGCGCTGGGCAGCATCGAATCGGGCCTGGCGCGCATCTCGCCCAGCATGGAGGCAGCGGCGCGCACGCTCGGTGCAAGGCCTGCGGAGGTGCTGCGGCGGGTGCATCTGCCCATGCTGCGCGGCAGCGTGCTGACTGCGCTGCTCATCGTGTTCGTCGATTCGGTGAAGGAGCTGCCGATGACGCTGCTGCTGCGGCCCTTCGGCTTTTCCACGCTGGCCACCCAGACCTACCAGTTCGCATCTGATGAGATGTTCGAGGAAGCTGCCTTGGGCGCATTGTTCATCGTCATGGCCGGGATCATTCCGCTGATTCTGCTGGTGCGCGCGATGAATGCGCCTTCAAGTCAATCGGAAACGGCACGCTTTTGAGGTCCTGAATGAAGGGAGGAGGCAGATGAACCGGCACGAGACCGGCAGTCGAACGGAAGTCGGGGATGTTGCGGCGGATGGCCGCTCACCGGCTTGCGCCCGGCTGCAGGGGCTGGACGTGTTGCAGGTGGAGGGGCTGGCGCACCGGGTGGACGGGCGACAGCTGTTTGCCGATGTCTCCTTCCGGCTGGGGCTCGGCATGTTCGCCTCGCTGCTGGGGCCGTCGGGCTGCGGCAAGACGACGTTGCTGCGCCTCATCGCCGGGCTGGAACCGTTGCAGCAGGGGCGCATCAGCCTGGGCGGGCAGCCGGTGGCCGATGCGGAAAGCGGCGTGTTCCTGCCGCCGGAAGCGCGGCGGGTGGGCATGGTATTTCAGGATTTCGCACTGTTTCCGCATCTTACCGTGCGGCAGAACATCCTGTTCGGTTTGCGCGGGCGCTCGGGCAGAGACTGTCGGGCACGGCTGGCATGGGTGGAGGAGATGCTGGAGCGCTTCGGGCTGGCGCACCGGGCCGATGCCTGGCCCGCCAACCTTTCCGGTGGCGAGCAGCAGCGGGTGGCGCTGCTGAGGGCGCTGGCACCGCAGCCGGCGCTGCTGCTGCTGGACGAGCCGTTTTCCAGCCTCGATGTGGCGCGGCGGCTGGAGATGCGCGAGGAGATGCTGGAGATCATCCGCATGAGCGGCACCACGGCGCTGATGGTAACCCATGATGCGCAGGAAGCACTGTTCATGTCCGACCTGGTGATGATCATGGGGCATGGCGGCATCGTGCAGGCGGGGACGCCGACGGAGGTGTACGAGCAGCCGGTGGACCCCTTCGTCATGTCGCTGTTCGGGCACATGAACGTGTTCGCCGGGCGGGTGGATGCCGAAGGAAGATTGCCGACGCCCATTGGCGCTCTGCCCGTGCCGCCTTCCCTGCAGCCGGGGCAGCGGGCCGAGGCGCACGTGCGTGCCAGCGCCTTTCTGCCGGTGGATGCCTCGCCGGAGGAAGGGCAGGGGGCATTGGTGGAAACAGCGGCGATGGCAACGGCAGCGCTGGCGCAGGGAGTGCCGCCGGGCGTGTTTCCGTGGCAGGTGCGGGGGCGGGTGCTTTCCGCCCACTTCATGGGCGGCTCCAGCCACCTGCACGTGGCCCCGGAAGAAGCGCCGGATCAGGTGCTGCACATGCAGGCACCGGGGCGTTTCCTGCCACGGTCGGGTGCTACCTGCAGCTTCTGGCTGCGGCGCAATGGCGTCTTCATCTTTCCGGCCGGGGATTGATGCAGGCCGGCATTCGCGCGGGAAAGGACAGGGAGGGGATGGAGGCCTCGCCCGGAATCGAACCGGGGTAAACGGATTTGCAGTCCGCTGCGTAACCACTCCGCCACGAGGCCTTGCGCCTGATCCGGATGAGAAGGCCACAAGCTGCGTTTCACGCAACGTTTCAGGCAGCCTGTCATCTTCCGCACGATCAGCAGCGGCCATTACATAAGCCAACTGCAGCGCGCTGGCAATCCTTTCATGCCTGGTGCAGGCAGAAAAGGGCGCATGCCTGCAATGCTTGCCAGCATGTGCTGCTGATGCGCGTGCATCTGCTGATGCGCGTGTGCGTGTGGTTGTTGCGCATTTGCATAAGGCTGGCGAAAAAACGCCTTGCCCGTTGCCAGGGCATTGCCATTGCATGCATGTCTTGCCATGTATGGACGCAAGGTGAAAGCCGTGCGGTAGCTTCCCTGGCGGAGCACTGCAGCTTGCGCATGAAGGGCTTGGGTCATGCGCAGGAGAAGGCAACGGAAATACGGGGTGGCGATCATGGCTGGTGCGTGGAAGATGCTGGGCGCACGGGAGAAATCCGCTTTCGGTCTGGCTGGACGGCAGCCGCGGCCGGCTCTGCTGCCGGTGCTTGCGGCGGCGCTGCTGTTCTCTTCCGCCGTGTCCATGCCAGTGCAGGCCGAATCATTGTCTGCAGCTCTCTCGGCGGCCTATCGCAACAACCCGCAGCTGATGGCAGAGCGCGCCAACCTGCGCGCCACTGACGAGGGAGTGGCCAAGGCAAAGTCCGGTTGGCGGCCGCGTGTCAGCGTCAACGGGCAGATGGTTCGCGGCGTGCGCAAGACAACGCCGCTGCCCGGCACCTCGCAAGACTACAACTCGCAGCAGATCGGCATCACCCTGCAGCAGCCGTTGTTCGATGGCTTCAAGACGGCCTATGGCGTCAAGGCCGCCAAGGCGCAGGTGAAGGCCGGGCGGCAGAACCTGCTGGCCACCGAGCAGCAGGTGCTGCTGGACGCGGTGCTGGCCTACATGAACGTGGTGCGTGATGCCGAAATCGTGCGGCTGCGCAAGGTGAACGTGAAGGTGCTGCGCCAGCAGCTCAGGGCCACGCGCGATCGCTTCAACGTCGGGGATGTAACGCGCACCGATGTCTCGCAGGCGCGCGCGGCGCTGGCCGGTGCGCAGGCGCAACTGGCGCAGGCACAGGCGGAGCTGGCCAATTCGCGCGCGGCCTACGAGGAAGTGGTGGGGCACAAGCCGCGCAATTTGCGCTTTCCGCGCCGTTTGCCGAAGACGTTGCCACGCAGCCTGCGCTCGGCGCTGGACATTGCGGCGCGGCGCAATCCGCAGGTGGTGGCGGCAGCCTTCGGCGAGCAGGCTGCACGTCATGCGGTGGAGGTGGCCTTTGGCGATCTGCTGCCGAAGCTGAACCTGCAGGCAGGGCTGAGCTACAGCCGCAACAAGACGGAAGGATCGCCAGCCTCGAAAACACGTGATGCCAACATTGCGCTGGCACTGGATGTGCCGCTGTATTCCGGCGGTTACAATCATGCCAACGTGCGCGAGGCCCGGCACAAGGCGGAGGCTGCCAGCCTGCAGGTGGCGGTGGCGCGGCGCGCGGTGCAGAAGTCCGTGGTGCAGGCCTGGTACAACCTGCAGGCGGCAAAACGCCTGATTTCCGCTGCCACGGCGCAGGTGCAGGCGGCACGGCTTGCCTATCAGGGCGTGCTGGAGGAATACAAGGCCGGCTCGCGCACCACGCTGGATGTGCTCAATGCGCGGCAGGCACTCAACAATGCCAGGGTGGAGCTGGTGAAGGCGCGTGCGGCAAAGGTTTCCAGCGCCTATGCGCTGCTGGCGGCCATGGGCGGCCTGACGGCCGCGCGCCTTGGCCTTGCTGTTGCCCGTCATGATGCGGCTGCGCACTACGAGCGGGTGAAGAACAAGCCGTGGGGCACCCGTGACTGAACCGGGAGCCTGCGCGCTACAGGGCAAGGTGCCGGGCTGATTCCCGCATCGCATGGCCCGTGGACAGCCGCCTGTGTTTTCCCCAATGCGCTGCGGGCAGGGATTCATGTGTGTGGGGGGATGCTTTACACTGCGTGGAAGAGAGCTGATTCGCAAATCTCCACATGCAGGATGAACCGAACCCATGAGCCACGCATCGGATCACGCGCGTGAATTGCAGGAAATGCAGGAGGTGCTGGCCTCCATTCGCCAGGCCATCCAGGAGCACGGCAGGCAGCATGGCGCACAGGATGCGGCAGCTGGTGGTGCCGGGAGCGCGGCGGGGGCTGTGCATGCAGGTGCCGGGCAGGCCGGGGGTGATGACCTGTCCATGGCGCAGGCCATTGATGACCTGCTGGAGGATGATGCGCTGGAGTGGACGGATGCTTCGGCTGTCGGCTCCGTGTCTGGTGTTTCTGTCGAGGGTGCATCGACGGAGCATGTTTCATCCGCAGGGGTGATGCATCATGAGCATCATGAGCAGGGAACAGCCGGGCATGTGCATGCCGGTGCAGAAGTGGCGCGGCAGGCGTGGGTGGGTGAGCCGGTGGCAGATGCATCAGGGCAGGCATCGGTGGCAGCTCCTCGGCAGGCTCGGGATGATGATGCCGCCGATGACGAGATGAAGGCGGATGCTCCCATGGCAAAGGGCTCCGGCTCCGTGGCTCCGGCAGAGGAAAAGGCTGCCGGGAGGGATGTGGAAGGCCATTCCTTCCCGGAGCGGCGGCGCGCCTTCTCAATGCGGCGTGCGGTGATTTCTCCCCTGTTTCCTGCTTCTCCCGCAACGGCGAATCCCGCAATGGCGAAGCCTGCTGCTGCCGCAACAACACCGGTGCACCAGGCTGGCGCTTCTGCAAGTGCCTCCGCAGAGCCTTCCGGGGCGGCGGGTCAGCCTCTGGCAGCCCGGCTCTCGCAAGAGCCGTCTGATCGCTTCCCGGTTGCGGCGGCGCGCCTGACGGGGGAACAGGTGGAGCACGAGCAGCAGGCATCTGCCGTGCCCGCTGCTCCGCAGCATGGTGCCAAGGTGGTGGCCATGCCTTCCGTGCACGGCAAGGCCTCCCGGGTGGGGGGTGGGCAGGCCGGGCAGGTTGTTGCCACGCAAGGGGCATTGGCGCTGGATGCCGATGTCCAGGTGCAGGCCGATGCAGCAGAACCTGCCGTGCGGCCATTGTTGTCGCCCAGGGTGCAGGCACGGGTGCAGGATGCGCTGGGGCGGCTGGAACGGCTGGAGCAGGCAAAGGCAGCGCTGGGTGGCGAGGAGGCATTGCGCCAGCTGGTGAGCGACCTGCTGGAACCGATGCTGGCCCG
>Ga0256839_1000777_pt1 | contig 40834 bp, 37 predicted proteins | sample 354166metaG_FD_185968 | JGI IMG/M metagenome (GOLD analysis project Ga0256839, IMG submission 185968) | Hydrothermal vent microbial communities from Mid Atlantic Ridge, Atlantic Ocean - 354-166 | ecosystem: Environmental > Aquatic > Marine > Hydrothermal vents | place: Atlantic Ocean: Mid...
CAATGGGTTATTGCTATACACATTTTACCCGATCAGGAACCCCGATCCTCTCGTTTTGAACCCCTTTTTATCCGTATATCAATGCCTTGCGCTGACCGCTTGGGAAAATTGGGGAGACACTAGGCAATCCCAAGCCAGGATCAGTCAATGACTTGCGTGACTTCCCTCAACTTCCTGAATACGCAATCAGGTTCGACCTCCCGGCAACGGGGATCTGTTTCCCGCAAACGCAACGAACGGGCATCGCCGGCGAACAAACCGGTGCGAAACCCTGTCTGCCCGGCCGGCCAGAGATCGTTCAGGCAATCGTTGCCAAGATACAATACCTGCCGCGGCCCGATTCCCCGCGCCCGCAAGCGGGCCGCCGCCAGCTCGAACAGGCGCCTGGACGGCTTGGCCTCCCCCACCCGCCAGGAAAAGATGCAGCAATCGGAAGAAAACCCCAGTTCGTCCAGGGACCGGTCGAGAAAAGCGGGAAAGAGCAAGGGGGTGAAAAACTGGGCGTTGGAAATCACCCCCAGCAACAACCCTTTCCGCCTCAGGCCGGCCAAAAGCGCCGCCAGCCCCGGCATGGGCCAGACGGGGTTGACCCGAAGCTCGTACTCGAGGGCCAGAAGGCGCAGGGTGGCGGAAGAGACGGAAAACGCCAGGCGTTCCAGGACGGTTTTCCATATCTCGACGATATCCACCTCCGGATATTCGATTCCCAGCGCCCGTTTTCGCGCATGTTCCGCTTCGATGGCCTCCGTCAGCAACGCGGCGCCGCCCTTGGGCGGCAACCCCACCGCCTCCATGGCCGCGCGGAAGGCCCGGTCCCCGTCGATGGCCAACCCCACGCCGATGTCGCCGGCGGCGGAAACGAACAAAGTTCCGTAGATATCGAACAAGACCGCCCGAATGTCTTTCAACTCCGGCAATCGCGCCTCCATTTCCGTGGGCAGGGGGTCGAGCGGCCTGGAGCGCTCACGAATCCGTCGAAGCAGTTCGGTATCGTTCATAGACGCAACAAATGAAGTCGTTCGGGTTGAAGAAAGCTGTGCAGCATCCGGCCGCTTTCCAGGGCTTCCACAGGCCCCGGGGAGAAGTCCAGCAAACGTTCATAGATCTCCTCCAACCGCCTGCCATAGAGACGGTCGTCGAAGGTTTCGGCAACGATGCCGCGATTGCGGTCCACCACGGCGGGCAGGGGAACCTGCAGAACCTGCGAAAATTCCTCGCGCGCCGCGTGAGAACCCGCCAGACGGCGGATCACCTCCGCCTGCAAAGGCTCGTCGAGACGGCCGAAATCGACCCGCCCTTCCCGCACCCATGCCGCCCACGCCCGCCGCAGACACGCCGCATCGGGAGAAGGAAGCCCGTAAAGCGCATACAGGCTTTCGAGTCCCTGACTGATTTTCGCAAGCAAGGTGCGCTCTCCAAGCCACTCGACCGGAATCTCCAAACGGGGATACAACGCGCCCAGATCGAGCCCCGCAGCGGTGAAATCGGTGGTGATTTCGGGCAGGTCACGACCGGTCACCGGACGCCCCAGCAGCCACGGCTCGAGAAAAGCCATGCCGAAACCTTCGGCGATGCTGGTCGTGAGCAGACAATGGGCCGATCGCATCAATGCCGGAAAAGCCGTACCGCTGCGGGCCGCAAGATCGAAACTCAGAGGCAGATTCAATTCTCCGGCCAACCGCACCCACCCTTGATAGGCGGCCTGTTCCCGGGGATTCTCCGGCGCCAGGGAAGTGGCGAAGTGATCCTCGGGACCGGCCAGGGCGGCCCAAAGCAACAATTCGCCAATGTTCTTGCGCCGGATCGCCCGGGTGGGATACAGCCACAACCGCCACGGCCAGACAGGCGCCTCCTCCCCATCCCCCGGCAGGAAAACCGGGTTGGGAAGCCAGTGGAGACGGTCTTCCGCCACGCCCGCCCCGGCCAGGAAACCCAGATCGCGGCCGTTGAGGACCGCGTAATGGACATGCGGCGCCTGGGGATACAGACAGCGGTCGAAATCCTCGGCCGGCAGATGGGAACGCAGCCGCCGGTAATTGTAGGAACGGCAGTCTTCGGGAAAGTCGTGGATTTGCAGCAACAGGTGCCTGCCCTGCCCGGCCCAGCCCGCCACCACCTGGGGCAAAGCCAGATTCTTCCCCAGATGATGGTTATGAATGTGCCACAGATCCGGTTCCCGGCCGAAATGCCGCGTCGCCGCCGTGATCAACGCTGCTTCAAGCCGGCCGGGATCGGCGGGCGGCTTTTCCTCGTCGTAGGCCAGTTCCTCGACCCCGACGACCGGCGCCGGGAACCCCGCCGGCGGCTCGCCGCTGGCGAGCACCACCACTCGATGGCCCGCCGCCTGCAAAAGCCGCGCCGCATGCTCGATCACCCGGGTGACGCCGCCGACACGGAGGTGATAATGTACGATGGCTGAATACAAGACGAACCCACTGCAAGCAAAAGATCATTATGCCCCCACGGGAGCGGTAAATAAAACCCCGGCCGCCTTGGGAATACTGTCTCGCCCGTCAGTCCCGGCTATAATTGAAGCACCTGCTCAAAACCATTCCATCAAGCTGACTCTGCCATGCCTGAAAACATCGGTTTCGTATCCACCCGGTTCGCCGGCACCGACGGGGTTTCTCTGGAATCGGCCAAATGGGCCGAAGTCCTGTGGGAGGACGAACACATCAGTTTCTGGTATGGCGGCGTACTGGACCGGGCTCCGGAAATCAGCCTGTGTGTGCCCGAAGCCTATTTCGGCCATCCGGACAACGAGTGGATCAACCGCCGGCTATGGGGGCATACCCGCAGGCCCAGGGAAGTCAGCGCCAAGGTTCGCGACCTCGCCGGATACTTGAAAGACACGCTCTATCAATTCGTGGAGCGTTTCGACATCACCCGGCTGGTGGTGGAAAACGCCCTCACCATTCCCATGCACGTTCCCCTGGGCGTCGCCATCATCGAATTTCTGATGGAAACCGAACTGCCCACCATCTGCCATCACCACGATTTTTATTGGGAACGCACCCGGTTTCAGATCTCTCCCATCGCCGATTATCTGGAGATGGCCTTCCCGCCCCGCCTGCCGGCCATGCAGCACGTGGTCATCAACCAGGCGGCCCGGGATGAACTGGCGTGGCGCAAGGGGCTGTCCTCGATCCTGATTCCCAACGTGCTCGACTTCGACACCCCCCCCAGGGGCATCGACGACTACAACGCCGATCTGAGGCAGGAACTGGGCCTGGCCGAGGACGACATCCTGGTGTTGCAGCCCACCCGGGTGGTTCCCAGAAAAGGCATCGAACACGCCATCACCTTGTTGCGCATGCTGGGCGATTCACGCTGCAAGTTGATTCTGTCCCATGGCGTGGGAGACGAAGGCCACGAGTATTTTCAGCGCATTCTCGAGCTGGGGGAAGACGAAGGCGTGGACATCCGCTATGTCGGCGACAGGGTGGACGAGCAGCGCCACCGCGACGACCGGGGACGGAAAATCTATACCCTGGAGGATCTCTACCCCCACGCGGATCTGGTCACCTATCCCAGCCTCTACGAAGGATTCGGCAATGCTTTTCTGGAAGCCATCTATTTCCGCCGCCCGCTGATGATCAACCGTTATTCCGTCTACGCCCGCGACATCGAGCCCAAAGGCTTCCACCTTCCCACCATGGACGGATTCGTGGACAGGAACGTGGTGGAGGAAGTGCGCCGGGTACTCGGCGACCCCGACTACCGGACCCGGATGGTGGAGCACAATTTCGCCCTGGCGCGGGAATACTACAACTATCCGGTCCTGCGTTACGGGCTGCAAACCCTGCTGAGCAACATCATTCACGCCATGTGAGCCGGGCGGGATCAAAGCCCGTAATTCCTGCCATAGAAGATTTCGGCCATCTCCTGCCGGACCTTTGTTTGCACTACCTCACGCTCGGTTTCTGTCAGCAAGACGTCGTCGGGGGCGAACAGATAGTCGTCCAGGCTGAACTCCTTGAGCATCATCTTGGTGTGAAAGATGTTCTCCTGATAGATGTTCACGTCGATCATCTGGTAACGATCCTTGGTGTCGTCGGCGATGAAATTCTGGATCGAGGTGATGTCGTGATCGATGAACAGTTTGCGGCCGCTGACATCCCGGGTGAACCCGCGCACCCGGTAATCCATGATGACGATATCGGATTCGAAACTGTGGATCAGATAGTTGAGCGCCTTGAGGGGCGAAATCTTGCCACAGGTGGCGACATCGATATCGGCCCGGAAGGTGCTGATGCCTTCGTGGGGATGGCTTTCCGGATAGGTGTGAACGGTGATATGACTTTTGTCCAGATGGGCCAGCACGGTTTCCGGCAACGGACCGGGGGATTCGTTATTGCACAGGGTGCCGCTGACCGCGTCTTCGGAAATCAGCATGGTGACGCTGGCGCCCTGGGGGTCGTAATCCTGATGGGCGATATTGAGAATATGGGCGCCGATGATGTTCGCCACGTCGGTCAGAATCTTGGTCAGGCGCTCGGCATTGTAGGCTTCGTCGATATACTCGATGTAGTGTTGCTGGTTCTGCGGACTGGTGTAGCAGATATCGTAAATGTTGAAACTCAGACTCTTGGTCAGATTGTTGAAGCCATGCAGTTTCAGTTTTTCCATCGGCCCGGGATACCCTCTGTTTCCACGCGAAAATCTAATCGCCGCAAGCGGCGATCTCGTAACTGTGCCCGATCTGCGCCGCCTTGCCGAGCATGATCGAGGCCGAACAATATTTCTCCGCCGAAAGCCGCACGGCTCTTTGTACCGCCGCCTCGTCCAACCCCCGTCCGGAGACGACGAAATGGAGATGGATGCGGGTGAACACCTTGGGCACCGTCTCCGAGCGCTCCGCGGTCACCTTGACTTCACAATCGGCCACAGGTTGCCTGGATTTTTTCAGAATGTGGACCACATCGAAAGCGGAACAGCTGCCGACGCCCAAAAGCAGGAGCTCCATCGGACGCACACCCAGATTACGCCCCCCATGCTCCGGTGGTCCGTCGATCACCACACCGTGTCCACTGCCGGACTCGCCGAGAAACAAGACATCTTCGACCCATTTGACCCGTGCCTGCATGGCGCGTCGCTCCTCACAAATTAAAAAAGCGCTTAAAAATAACACAAACAAACCTTTTCCTGTAGCGATTCACGGTCGATTTCCAGGGCGATCGCACGAACCGCTTCCCCCCTCTCCCAAAGAGAGAGGCTTCAAGGTCTTGCAAGATCGGGGTTGAACGGGAAAGCCGGGGTCATACGATTGACCTGGGTCGACTTCCTGTTTTCGCCACCTTGTCTTTTAACGGCCGCCTGAGTAACATGGCAGCCTTTGTGAACACAGGTACGACAAGGCATGATCCAAGGTAGCATCGTAGCGTTGGTCACTCCCATGGAGCCGGACGGCAGTCTCAATGAAACCGCCCTGCGGGAACTGGTGGACTGGCACCTCGAGCAAGGCACCGACGCCATCGTGGCGGTGGGCACCACCGGCGAATCGGCCACGCTCGATGCCGGGGAGCATTGCCAGGTCGTTCGCTGGGTGGTGGAACAAGCCGCGGGCCGGGTGCCGGTCATTGCCGGGACCGGTTCCAATTGCACCCGCGAGGCCATCGAATTGACCCGCGAGGCGCAATCTGCAGGCGCCGACGCCTGCCTTCTGGTCACTCCTTATTACAATAAACCCACCCAGGAAGGGCTTTACCGGCATTACCGCACCATCGCCGAAGCTGTGGCGATACCGCAAATCCTGTACAACGTGCCCGGCCGGACCGCCTGCGACCTGCTTCCCCAAACCGTCGCCAGACTCGCCGCCATCGACAACATCGTCGGCATCAAGGAGGCTTCGGGCGACACCCCGGCAAGAGCGAGGGAGATCCGGAAGTTGTGCGGACGGGATTTCCCCGTCTATTCCGGAGACGACGCCACCGCCTGCCAGGTCTGCCTGGAAGGCGGGGCCGGCGTGATCTCGGTCACCGCCAATGTCGCACCCCGTCTGATGCACCAAATGATCGCCGCCGCGCGCGCCGGTGAGCGGGAACAGGCGCTTTCCCTCGACGCCCGGCTGGCGGCGCTGCATCGGGATCTGTTCATCGAATCCAACCCCATTCCCGTCAAATGGGCGCTTCATGCCATGGGCCGGATCCCTTCGGGCATCCGTTTGCCGCTGACCTGGCTGGAGGCGGCCCACCAGCCCCGCGTCGAGGCGGCCATGGACCGCGCCGGCATCCGCTGACCGGCGCGATGCAGATATCTTCCCGGCTCCTGTTGCTCGCTGTCCTGGGAATGCACGGTTGCGCCTGGCTCATCCCGGACCGGGAGAAGGAATACCTGAGCGTTCAGCCCTTGCCCCCTCTCAAGCTGCCGCCGGATCTCCTCGAAACCCACCCCCCTTCCCTGGAAGAGATCAAGCCGCCCGCCGCCATTCCCTCCAAGGCACCCTCCGTTCCGCTCACCGGGGTGACGGACACCTCCGCTCCCTACATCGATCTGCCGCATCCTTTTCCCCGGGCATGGAGCAAAGTGCTCAAGGCGCTCAACCAACAGGCCGTCGAGATCACCGAAATGGACGCGGACAGGGGATTGATAGACATCATCCACAGCAGTACCGGGCAAGAACTCGGCCAGGACCAGGGACTGTGGGAAGATCTGCTCTACTTCTTCACCGGGAAAGGCAAACTGCACGAACGGGCATATCAGCTTCTGTTGGTACCTGTCGCAGATCACACCCGGCTCTTCATTCTCGATGAAAAGGGCGATCCCGTCGATGACCCTCAATCCCTGCAACTGCTGCAGGATCTCAAGAAAACGCTGGCATCCCGGAACGACTCATGACCCTACTGCTGCAACTTCCAGGCCCCTGTGCCCTGCCCGCCTTCCGCCGGGCCAAGCTCCTTCAGGAACTTCGACCCGCCCTCCCGGAAATTTCGGGCATCGCCGCCCGCTACGTCCACTATCTGGAGTGCCGGCGTTCCCTGACGCCCCGGGAACGGCAGCGGCTGGAAAGGCTGCTGGCTTATGGCCCCTGCGCCGAACCTGCCAGCGGAGAGCATTTCTGGGTTCTGCCGCGCCCCGGCACCATTTCCCCCTGGTCGAGCAAGGCCACCGACATCCTTCATATCTGTGGCCTGGAAGTGGTGGAGCGGATCGAACGGGGAATCGAATACTGCATCACCTCCACGGCCCCTCTGGCGGGCCGGCGCCAGCGGCTCCTCCCTCTCTACGACCGCATGACCCAGGTTCTGCTGGCGGAAGGCGAAACCGCCGATATTTTCCGTCACCGCCCCCCCACCCCCCTCACCACCGTCCCGTTACGGGAAAAAGGCGAGGAAGCGCTGAGGCAGGCGAACGTGGCGCTTGGACTGGCCTTGTCGGATGATGAAATCGATTACCTGGCGAAGCGGTTCGGCGAGTTGGGCCGCGATCCCACCGATACCGAATTGATGATGTTCGCCCAGGCCAATTCCGAGCACTGCCGCCACAAGATCTTCAACGCCCGCTGGATCATCGACGGCAAACCCCAGGACGCCTCCCTGTTCCAGATGATCCGCAACACCGCCGAACGAAGCCCTGAAGGCATCCTTTCGGCCTACAAGGACAACGCCGCGGTCATGGAAGGGCCGCGGACGCAGGTTTTTCTCCGCGGCCCCGATCACCTGTGGCGATACCGGCGGGAACCGGCCCATATTCTGATGAAGGTGGAAACCCACAATCATCCCACCGCCATTTCCCCCGACCCGGGCGCCGCCACCGGCGCCGGCGGGGAAATCCGCGACGAGGGCGCCACCGGCCGCGGCGGTTATCCCAAGGCCGGACTGACGGGCTTCTCCGTCTCTCACCTGCGAATCCCCGGCTTCACCCAACCGTGGGAACAGGAAGATCCGGGCAAACCGGGGCGTATCGTCTCCAGCCTGGACATCATGCTGGAGGGCCCCATCGGCGCCGCCGCCTTCAACAACGAATTCGGCCGCCCCAATCTGGCCGGCTACTTTCGCACCTTCGACCAACCCGTTCCGGGAAGCCGGGGCAGGCAGTGGCGCGGCTACCACAAACCCATCATGCTGGCGGGCGGCATGGGCAACATCCGCGGCGAACACATCGAGAAGCGGGAGATTCCCCCGGGAGCGCTGATCATCGTTCTCGGCGGTCCGGCCATGCTGATCGGCCTGGGCGGCGGCGCCGCCTCCTCCCAGGCTTCCGGAGAATCGGCCGAGGAACTGGATTTCGCCTCAGTGCAACGCGCCAACCCGGAGATGGAAAGACGCTGTCAGGAAGTGATCGAACACTGCCGCGCCCTGGGCGACGACAACCCGATCCTGTCGGTGCATGATGTCGGCGCCGGCGGCTTGTCCAACGCGGTGCCGGAAATCATTCACGATTGGTCGCGGGGCGGCAAGTTCGAGCTGCGTCAGATCCCCTGCGCCGACAGCGGCATGTCACCGATGCAGATTTGGTGCAACGAGTCCCAGGAACGCTACGTGGTCGCCATCCGCCCCGAGTCCCTGCCCCTGTTCGAATCCTTGTGCGAACGCGAACGCTGCCCTCACGCCGTGATCGGATGCGCCACCGGCAAGGAGATCCTGCGGCTCCACGACAAATTCTTCGACCAGGGCGAAACCGGTGCGGGAGCGCCCCGACCGGGCTACCCGGTGGACATACCCATGGATCTGCTGTTCGGCAAGGCGCCGCGGATGCTGCGCGACGTCAGCCGCCGCCCCGCCCCCGTCCCGGCATTCGATCCTGGCGCCATCGACTGGCACGATGCCGTCTCGCGGGTGTTGCGCTTTCCCGCCGTGGGGTCGAAAAGCTTTCTCATCACCATCGGCGACCGCTCGATCACCGGCCTGGTCGCCCGTGACCAGATGGTGGGGCCCTGGCAGGTTCCGGTCAGCGATGTCGCCGTCACCGCTTCCGGCTTTCAGAGCCACAGCGGCGAAGCCATGGCGATGGGGGAACGGACCCCCGTGGCGCTGATCGACGCGCCCGCCGCCGGCCGCATGGCGGTGGGGGAAGCGCTCACCAATCTGGCCGCCGCCTCCATCCGCGATCTGGGCCAGGTCAAGCTGTCCGCCAACTGGATGGCCGCCTGTGGACAGCCCGGAGAAGACGCCGCCCTGTACGACACCGTCAAGGCGATCGGCATGGAACTCTGCCCGGCGCTTGGCATCGCCATTCCCGTGGGCAAGGATTCCCTGTCGATGAAAACGGTGTGGAAAGAGGGGGAAGACCAAAAAATCATGACCGCGCCGGTTTCGTTGATCGTGTCCGCTTTCGCGCCGGTCACGGACATCCGCCGCACCCTGACCCCGCAACTGGCGCGCGACCCCGACACCCTGCTGATCCTCCTCGACCTGGGCCGGGGGCGAAACCGCCTGGGCGGCTCGGCGCTGGCCCAGGTCCACAACGCGCTGATTCCCCAAGGCGACGAATCGGCGCCGGATTTCGACGATCCGCAGCTGTTCAAATCATTCTTCACGGCCATTCAGGAACTCAACGGGCGGGATCTTCTGCTGGCCTATCACGACCGCTCCGACGGCGGACTCCTGACCACCCTGTGTGAAATGGCCTTCGCCGGGCGTTGCGGTCTCGCCATCGATCTCACAGCCGTGGGTAACGACCCCCTGTCCGCCCTGTTCAGCGAGGAACTGGGGGCGGTGATCCAGATCCGCAACCAGGACCGGGAAACCGTTCGGGGGCTGCTTGCGGCGAACGGACTGGACGCTTTCAGCCACGAACTGGGCAGCCCCCGCCCCGACTCGCAAATCCACTTCAGCCACCAGGGACGGCGACTGTTGACGGCCAGCCGGGCCCGGCTGCAGGAATGGTGGTCTGAAACCAGCCACAGGATCCAATCCCTGCGTGACAACCCCCAATGCGCCCGGCAGGAATTCGACGCCATCGCCGACGACGCCGATCCCGGGCTGCATGCGCGATTGAGTTTCGACCCTGGCGAAGACATCACCGCAGCGTTCATACATAGCCGCAAACCCAAGGTGGCCATCTTGCGCGAGCAGGGAATCAACGGCCACGTGGAAATGGCCGCCGCCTTCGACAAGGCGGGCTTCGAGGCAGTGGACGTCCACATGAGCGACATTCTGACAGGCCGCCGAACCTTGGAGACGTTCCAGGGGCTCGCCGCCTGCGGCGGTTTCTCCTATGGCGATGTCCTGGGCGCCGGTGCCGGCTGGGCGGCATCGATTCTGTTCAACGAGCGGGCGAGGGAGGCCTTCGAAACGTTCTTCCACCGCAGCGACACCTTCGGCCTCGGTGTCTGCAACGGCTGTCAAATGCTCGCCCAGCTGAAGGAATTGATTCCAGGCGCGGCGCACTGGCCCCGCTTCGGCCGCAATCTGTCGGAACAGTTCGAGGCGCGCTTGTCGCTGGTGGAGATCCTGCCCTCCCCCTCGATCCTGCTGACGGGGATGGAAGGCTCGATACTGCCGGTGGCGGTGGCCCATGGGGAAGGACGGGCGCAATTCACCGAAGCGGCGCCGGAAGACCCGGCCCTGATTTCACTTCGATACGTGGATCATTACGGGCAACCCACGGAAACCTACCCCTTCAACCCCAACGGTTCGCCAAGGGGGGTGACCGGCCTCACCAACCGCGACGGCCGCTTCACCATCATGATGCCCCATCCGGAACGCTGCTTCCGCAGGGTGCAACATTCCTGGCATCCGGCCGATTGGGGAGAGGAAGGCCCCTGGCTGCGGATGTTCCGCAACGCCAGGGCCTGGGTGGAAAGCAGCTAGACCCGGTCCGGGACCCCCGCCCCCCGGGGGAGCAGACGCCCCAATCGGCCCGCCCTTCAGACCACCTTGAAATTCCTCATCATCTCGCCGTCCTCGTGCTCAAGGTTGTGGCAATGATAGAGAAACAGCCCCTTGTATTTGTCGAACGGCTTGATGAGGGTAATACGTTCTCCCGGCATGGCCAGTACGGTGTCCTGATAGCCCTCGTCCACGAAACCGTCCTTGACGGTTTCATACCCTTCGGCGCTACCATGCATGCCCCCCGTTTCCGGCGCTTGGCGCCTGACGATCTGGAAGTAATGGCCGTGAAGATGGATGGGGTGAACCATGGCCATCATCATCGCCATGTTCATGCCTCCCATGCCTCCCATGCCTCCCATGGGGGAGGATGCGGTGCCGGATTCCTGGTGTCCATCCTCCATCTCCATACCCCCATGGGCATGGAAGATTTCCATCAAATGGGTGGTATTGACCTTGAAGGTTTCGATCGGCAAGGCGCCATGCATCTCGAACACCTCGCCATTGAGGGTGAACATGCGGCCTCGATTGCCGATGGCGATGGGACGGGGTTTGCCCGGATTCACCGTATCCTCCGGCCCTAACCGCTTAAGTTTCCGTAACCTGGCGGGCAGTTCCGAAGTTTCACGGGCTTTCCGGCTCACGCGGAAACGGGCGATGGTGAAACGGCTGCCCTGGGGAATGTGACGGGCCATTATACCCATAGGCCCCATCCCCCCCATCATGCCCCGGGGGCCACCCATCATGCCTCTGCCGCCAGCCCCCATGCCACCGGGTCCCATTCCACCGCGGCTTCCTCCGGCGCCGTGCATCCGTTCATACATGGGGGGCATGATGCCCCGGTACTCGAGGCTCTCGAGCACGACCTCCCTGCCTTGGGCAGGCCGGAAGTCTTTCCAGATCTCATACCGCTCACCCGGGCCGATCATCAGGTAAGGGCGCGTCACCGGGCGCTCCAGCAGCCCTCCATCGGTGGCGATCACGGTGATCGGCTCACCATCGCTCCAGGCCAGTTTGTAGATGCGGGAGTTGGAGCCATTGAGTACCCGGAAGCGATACGACCGCCCCGCCACGTCCATGGCGAAATCGGGCCGTCCATTGACCACGATTCGCTCCCCCAGAAAACCCAGCATGGCGACAGGCCCCCGGCGGGCATAAAGAAGCTGATTGTTCTCGGTGAAAGTCCGGTCCTGAAGCACCAAAGGCACGTCATACTCGCCGCGCGGCAAAGGCAGCGCCCGCTCCTCTTCGTCTTCGACGACGATTAGGCCGGCAAGGCCGGCGTAAGCCTGGGCACCCGTCACCATATTGGTGTGGGGGTGGTACCAGTTGGTGCTGGCCCGGTTTTCCACGGTGAATTCGTAAACATAGCTCTGTCCCGGGTCGATGGCCTGACTGGGGTGGCCATCGGCTTCGAAAGGCACATGCATCCCGTGCCAATGGGTGATGAACTTCTGGGGCAGTCCATTATGCAGCCGAATCCGCACCCGCTGTCCGCTCCGGAACTTCAGGATCGGTCCCAGATAGGTGTTTTTCAGTGGCAGCACCGCATCGGGACTTCCCTTCACCACCCGACCGTCATAGCGCCACACCCGGGTGGCAGGCCCCGGCAGGATCCGGGCCTGGCCCGGGCTTGCCACCAGATCAATCTCCACATCGGGGAAAAATGCCGACGTGGCTTCCCTGCCCTTTCCCCCAAACACTTTCTTTTTGAGCACGACGGGGAAAACCGGGGAAGCGGCGAGGGAGGCACCGGCCGCCATGATCAGCCTGCGCCTTTTCAGATCGATATCGTCTTTCATTCGGTCAACCTCGGTGAAAGTCCATACGATGGGATTCAAACCACCTTGAAATTGCGCATCATCCCCGCATTTTCGTGCTCGAGATTATGGCAGTGATACAAAAACAGCCCTTTATAGTCGGGAAAAGGCTTGATCAACCGGATTCGCTCGCCGGGCATCACTAGAACCGTTTCCTGATATCCCTCATCCACGAATCCATCCTTGACGGTTTCGTAACCCTCGGCCCCGTGTTCGCTGTCTCCATGGGGGGCGATCCGTTCGGCGATCTGGAAATAAGCGCCGTGGAGGTGAATCGGGTGGGCCATGGCCAACATCATTGCCAGATTCATGTTCCCCATCCCGGTCATACCGGAACCCTCTTCATCGGAATGGCCGTCATTCATTTTCATTTCGCCATGGGCGTGGAAAATCTCCAGCAGATGGAGGGTGTTGACGGGAAATGTTTCGATCTTCGAAGCACCGGTCATCTCGAACAGGTGGCCATTGAGGGTAAAGTTGCGCCCCTGATTGCCCAGCGCGATGGGTCTGGGCTGGTTCGGATTGACGGTTTCCTCGAGGCGGTAGCGCGGTATGGAACGCAAACGATCAGGCAGCGGCTGGTTCTCTTTCGACTTTTTATTCACCCGGAAACGCACCAGTTCCATCCGGCTGCCCTGGGGAAGATGACGTGAAAGGATCGCCATGGGGCCCATGCCACCCATCCCGCCCATGCCTTCAGATCCCATCATCCCCATGCCGCGCCGGGAACCTCCCATCCTGCCCATGCCGCCACCCATCAGCTGACGCATCCTGTCACGCATGCCGCCACTCCCAAGCGCGTTCTCATAAGGAGGCGGCATCGTTCCCTTGAATTCCCGGCTCTCGAGCACCACCTCACGCCCCCTGGCACCCCTGAAGTCACGCCAGATTTCATAACGCTCGCCAGGCGAGATCATCAAATAGGGGCGGATCACCGGACGTTCCAGCAACCCCCCATCGGTGCCGATCACGGTCACCGGCTCACCATCGCTCCAGGCGAGTTTGAAAATCCGGGCGTTGGAGCCATTCAGGATCCGGAACCGGTAGGAGCGGTCCGCCACCTCCAGGGCGAGATCCGGTTTGCCGTTGACCACGATCCGTTCACCGAGAAAACCCAGGATGGAAAGCGGCCCACGGTGATCGTAAAGCAACTGGTTGTCGGGGGTGAAGGTCCGGTCTTGCAGAATCAAGGGAAGATCGAATTCTCCCCGGGGAAGGGGCAGCGCCCGTTCCTCATCGTCCTCCACGATGACGAGCCCCGCCAACCCGGCGTAGGCCTGCGCCGCGGTGGCATGATGGGTATGGGGATGGAACCAGTTGGTGCTGGCCCGGTTCCTGACCTCGAATTCATAAACATAAGTCCCGCCGGGGCCCACTTCGTAACTGGGATGGCCATCGGCCTCGAACGGCACGTGCATCCCGTGCCAGTGGATGATGTGATTCTGCGGGAGCCGGTTTTTCATCCACACCCGAACCCGCTGGCCGGTCCTGAATCTCAGGATGGGACCGAGGTAATTGTCCGGCAGGGTGACCACAGAAGCCGGATCGCCTTTCAGCACTTTACCCTCGTAGCGCCAGACCTGGGTCTGGCGGCCTTGCAGAATCGGAACCCGGGCCACCGAGGCCGTCAATTCGATTTCCACATCCGGCGCGAATGCCGCCGTGGCCTGCCGGCCTTTACGCTTGAAAGCCTCTTTCTTGAGGATAATGGGAAACGAAGGTGTGGAAACCAGGGCCGCCCCAAGCCCCATGGTCTGCAACACCCGGCGACGCTTCAGATTGATTTTATCGTTCATAACCTCTCTCCCCCTGACACCTTTCGACAACTGCCAGGAATAAATAAGTATATTCTTATGAAGCATAAACTAACAGCAGCCACGACCGATGGCAAGTCTTTTATGACCTGTTTTTGTTACAAATTAAACTTCAAGCGATTCGCAGCCCCCTGTTTCTTCTTTCCACGCCGGTTTCGGCCTTTACGATTGCCTCCCCCAGTCCCGGCAGGTTTCGATCAATGCCCGGGTCGAGGCATCGTGGTCCCCCATTTCTCCGCCTTCGAGCTCGGGGAGAATCACCTTGGCCAGCTGTTTCCCCAGCTCCACGCCCATTTGATCGAAAGAATTGATGTGCCAGACGGCCCCCTGGACGAACACCTTGTGCTCGTACAAGGCCACCAGGCTGCCCAGAACCTTGGGCGTCAATTTCTCGAACAAGAACATGTTCGATGGCCGGTTCCCCGGAAACGTCTTGGCCGCCACCAGAATCGCCAGCTTTTCTTCCGGCAGATCGAGACCGGCCAGCTCCGCCCGCACCTCTTCCTCCGTTTTCCCCCTCATCAGGGCTTCCGCCTGGGCCAGGCAATTGGCCAACAGGATCTGATGATGTTCGCCGAAACGATGATGACTCTGTACCGCGGCCAGGAAATCGCAAGGAACCAGATGGGTGCCCTGATGCAATAACTGGAAGAAAGAATGTTGGCCATTGGTTCCGGGCTGGCCCCAGATGACCGGGCCGGTCTGATAGTTCACCTGAAGGCCGTCGAGGTCCACGCCCTTGCCGTTGCTTTCCATGTCGAGCTGCTGCAGATGTTCCGGGAAATGCCGCAGATACTGGTTATAAGGGAGCACGGCATGGGACCTCGCCCCCAGGAAATTGTTGTACCAGATCCCCAACAACCCCATGATCACGGGCACGTTGCGTGAAAAGGGGGCGGTGCGAAAATGCTCGTCCACTTCATAGGCCCCTTGCAGCAACTCCTCGAACCTATCCATTCCCACCGCCAGGGCGATGGACAGCCCGACCGCCGACCAGAGCGAATAACGCCCGCCCACCCAATCCCAGAATTCGAACATATTGTCCGGATCGATGCCGAAAGCCTGCACCGCGTGACGATTGGTGGAAATGGCCACGAAATGCCTGGCAATGGCGCGTTCGTCACCGCCGACCCCGGCCAACAGCCAATCCCGCGCCGAACGGGCGTTGGTCATGGTCTCCTGGGTGGTGAAGGTTTTGGACGCCACCAAAAACAGCGTGGTCTCCTGATTCAACCCCTTGAGGGTTTCAATGAGATCCGCCTCGTCGACATTGGCCACATAATGCACTTTGAGATTGTCCTTGTGATAAGGCGTCAAAGCCGCTGTGACCATTCGGGGCCCAAGATCCGAGCCTCCAATCCCGATATTGACCACATCGGTCACCGCCCTGCCGCTGTGACCCAGCCACTCCCCACTACGAACCTGGCCGACGAAATGGCGCATCTTGTCGAGAACCCGGCGCACCTGAGGCATCACATCCCGCCCCTCCACGAACACCGGCCGGTCGCCCCGATTACGCAAGGCAACGTGCAAGACGGCTCTGTCTTCGGTGTTGTTGATCTTGTCGCCATTGAACATGGCCTCGATGCGGGCCCGCAGACCACTTTGCTCGGCCAGTTGCAGCAGCTGGCCCATGGTCTTGTCCGTCACCAGGTTCTTGGAATAATCAAACAGGATATCAGCCACTTCCAGGGAAAAGCTCTGAAAACGACTGCCGTCTTGAGCGAACCAGTCCCGCATGTGACTGGCCGCAATCTCATGCCGGTGATTTTGTAGCGCCTGCCAAGCGGGAAGAGCGGTCGGCTGCGTCATGGCACGGAACCCCCTGCGTCAGTGAAAACCGGGGAACAATGGTATACCATGGATGGTCTCAGGGAAACGCGGAAAACGAATTGTCACCGCGTTCCGGGTCACGGGATTTCATCCGGTTGAAACAATCCAGTGCTAAATTGACGTCCACTTGGCATTCGGTGACAATTTTTCATCGATCGTGTCGGGAATTTTTACATCGTTTTCTTCAGCTATACTTATCCCATTGAACTGGAAAGCAAAATCTTTCTGGCCCGCCCCTTGCTAAACTATTGATGTGGTTTTCATCCATGCAGGTATTTCCTATGAAGCGTTTTTCCGGCTATCTGACCGTTTTCAAACTGTTGCTCGGTATCTACTGGCTCGTCATCCGTCAATGGCTCTACCTGGGTTACCGCAGGCTTTTCCACCGCGGCGGACGGCGCGCCATGCCTGCATCCTGAATGTCTTCGGCAACGGGTATTCTCTATGTCGTCGCCACACCGATCGGCCACTTGGAGGACATCACGCTCAGAGCGCTCGACGTGCTCCGCCAGGTGGACCTGATCGCGGCCGAGGACACCAGACATTGCCGCACACTGCTGACCCGTTACGACATCTCCACCGCCACCACGTCGCTGCACCAACACAATGAACGCGCCAAGACGCCGGCGCTCCTGAACCACCTCAGGCAGGGCCGGACACTGGCCCTGGTTTCCGACGCCGGCACCCCGCTGATCAGCGATCCGGGATATCCATTGATCTCGGCCGCCCTCGCAGAATCCATCCGCGTCATTCCCATCCCGGGCCCCTGTGCCGCCATCACCGCGCTCTCTGCGGCCGGATTGCCCACGGACCGGTTCGCTTTCGAAGGCTTCCCCCCCCGCCAGGCCGCGGCCCGTCGCCGCTTTTTCGAGACGCTCAGAGACGAACCGCGGACCCTGGTCTTTTATGAATCCAGTCACAGAATCGAAGCCTGCCTGCAGGATCTGGCCGCGACCTTTCCCCCGAAACGGCGGCTGGTTCTGGCGAAGGAACTCACCAAAGTCCACGAGTCGCTGATTTCCTCCAGGATCCAGGACGCACCCGCGATGCTGGAGCGGTCGGCGGATCTGAAAAAAGGCGAATTCGTGTTGATCGTGGAAGGCGCCCCACCCCCCAAGGGGGATGAGGTGAGTCCGGAGCACCGCCGCATCCTCCACCTCCTGTTGGCTGAATGCTCCCTGAAGACGGCGGTGTCGCTGGCCGAGAAAATCACGGGGGCACGGAAAAAGCCGCTGTACGCCGAGGCCCTGAGCTGGCAGGAACGAAATTCCTGAAACTTTTCCTTGTTTTCTGGTTCAATATTCAGCGAGAGACGGCCGGGCAACCGCGCCCGCATGGCGGGTGAGGAAAGTCCGGGCTCCACAGGGCAGGGTGCCAGGTAACGCCTGGGCATCGCGAGATGACGGAAAGTGCCACAGAAAACAAACCGCCGATGGTCTGGTCACCTCCTGCAGATGGCAGACGCCATAAGCGGGTGTTCGCAGGTGACCCGGCACAGGCAAGGGTGAAACGGTGCGGTAAGAGCGCACCGCGCGGCTGGCAACAGTCCGCGGCACGGTAAACCCCACCCGGAGCAAGATCAAATAGGGGAACCTGGAGCAATCCAGCGCGTGGCCCGCGCGCCGTTCCCGGGTAGATCGCTAAAGGCATGCGGCGACGCATGTCTCAGACGAATGGTTGTCCTCGACAGAACCCGGCTTACAGGCCGTCTCTCCCCCTCATCGCCTCCTTTGTGATCTACACTTAAGGGGACTTTCGTTTCAGGTTTTCAACGCGTCCCAAGGAGTTTTCCCTTGCCCCTCACCCAGACAGAGGAATTGCGCCAGTGGCTGGCAGGCCGCCCCTGGTTGAATCTGGAAAAAACCGGCGCCGAGGTACAAAAGCAGCTGAGCATTCTAAGGCGGCTTCCCCTGAAACCCGCTCACAGAGCCGGGCTTCTCGAGCTGTACCATCCTTATCTGGTGGAGCTGACCGAGGCGCTCGAAAAAAACCTTCTCGATGCCGCCTTACCCTTGTCGCCCCAGGCAAGGGCATCCTCCAGGCTGTTGTTGGGGTTGTCCCTGTTGATGGTTTCCAACCTCAGCCAGGCTGTTTTCCCGCCGGATTTCAAGCCAGAGGGAAAGGCGCGAACGAGCAGCCGCCATGACCTCCTCCTCCGCACGACCGACTGGCTGGCGCGGCTGGGACTCCACCAGGCCCAGATTTATCGCCCGCCGGGCGCCCGTTTCTGGAAAATCCTGTATCGGCTCTATGCGCTGACGGCCCCGGGTGGAGAGATGGAAAACGACGCACAGATTCAGGCCCAACTGGCGCGCATCCTCATCTTCAACCTTGCCACACCCCACAGATACCGGCCACGGGAGCTGAAACAAATCGATCTTCTCCTGCGCGACTTCTCTCACCTGGTCCAATTCCATCCCCGATCGACCACCGGAAAATACAAGGCCGTCTTTTTCTTCGACCTGAATACGCCCGCTCCCCCCGCGCCCATCAAACTGTTGGGGCAGATTTCATCGCCGGAGACTTCGCCGGTCTTCGTGTTTCCTCAACGCTTGAGCAGGAAACTGTTGCAGTACGCCACCACACCGGGCATACGGGGAAATACCATACTGCCCGCACCGCAGGCCAAAAAGCTCGCCGTTCAGCTTGCCAGGCTGTTGAGCGCTCCCAAAAGACGCAGGTGGCGCCGCCTTGCGGAGGACAGAAACTGCCAATTGGTGGTGGGTCTCGGAAGGATCGTGGACACATTGGCGGTCCAGGGCAAGATGGCGGAGGGGCTGTTCGAAATGCTCCGGACAGAAAGGAAACTCCGGGAAATCGACGGCCTGTTCGATGGCCATTTCGAGCTCGTTCCCCTGGAAGAAGAAACGATGGCGCACTTCGCGGGCAAACATTTGTCGGAGACATCGGTCCATTGGATGCTGGCCGGCGACCGGCCGCAGGTTCCAACCACCGATATCTGGTCTGAAGACGGCCCCATACGGGAAAAGACTCAAACCCGGGAAAAATACCCCGGCCAGTTGGCGAATTCTTCCGCCCAAGGATACTGCCTGCTGTGGATCGATCACACGCCGAACATCCTGCGGATCGGAGAGCCCGTGGGCATCCTTCACACCCAGGGCGAAATCGAGATCGGAACCGTGCGCTGGATGAAACAAGACCCGGAACCGGCACTCAGCGTGGGACTGGAACTGCTCAGTTTCGCCGTCACGGGCGTGGTCGTCTATCCCCATATGGGAGAAATCCCCCGGGCAAACCAGACCTGTGAGCTGGGCCTGTTGTTGCCGCCCCAGCCCGCCCTGAAAAAACCGGCATCCCTGCTGGTCTCGCCCGGTGGCTGGAAGACGGGCCAATGGGTAAGAGTCTATCGCGACAAAGCCTATTATGAGGTTTACAGTCTGAAACAACGGATCGACGCCACCCCGGCCTATGATCTGTTCTCGCTGGAAAAGATCAGCTGATGCGCTGTTGAACCGCCCAGGCGAGCGCGCCGCAACCCAGCACGAACAATCCCAGATACAGCATGGCATGGCGGCGGCATGCCGAGACCAAGGCGGGTTGCCCGCGGCTGGAAAGAATGAAAGGAAGCCCTCTCCCGGCGGGTTTTCGCAATACGTGAACCGCATCCCCCACCTTGTCCCTGACTTGATCGCGCAGCGCCTCCTTCTCCGCCTGCCGTCTGACGATTTCCCATTCACGCGGGTCGATCCGGCCATCCCGGTTGAGATCGAAACGGTGCAACAACTTCTCCGGCGCCCGCTTCCACTGCCGTAACAGTTCACGGGTTCTGTCGGCCAGCCCCTTCGCCCCCTCTCGCCGGGTCTCCAGCCAACCCAGCGCATACAAACGATCACCTGGTTCGATCAGACGTTCCCGGTAGCGATAGGGGCCGGTGAAATCACTGTGCCCTGGCGGGGTGTGATAAGGATAGCGCTCATGACCTCGCCAGGTCATCACATGAAGCGGGTGGATTTCCGCCCCCTCAGGATCGATCATACATCGCCCGGTACCATCCCCGAGAGCGAAAATCCCTTCGCTGCTTCCTTTCTCCACACTGACCCAGGAGGCGCGGCGGCCGTCACGATGCCAACGGGTTTCCAGGTGATCGATGGTGTAGTCGTACCAGACACACTCACGCCCGCTCAAGGGCGCGTAGACAGGCTCGCCGGGCAACGCCGCCGCCACTCCCTCGAGTTCCACGAACCCCTGGTGCGCCGACCGAATCCGGGAAGTCGGGGTGTCTTCGATCAGGCGACCGAGACGAAGACGACCAAAGCCCCGGTAAAACCACCACGAGATCAGCAGCCCGGAGGCGGCCACCACACCCCAGAAGTACCAAGGGGAAGACTGGTCTATCCACTGCGACAGGGAATCGAACATCAACCGAACAGGGGCGCCAGATTGACGTCGCTTTTTTCCCCGGCCTCGAATTCGAGCAGTTTGCCGGGCTGAAAACCGAGCCAACGGGCAATCAGAATATCGGGAAACTGTTCGATCCGGACATTGTTCCGGTTGACCGCCGCATTGTAGAATTCGCGCCGGTCTGCGATCGCCTCCTCGAGCTGGCTGATCCGGCTCTCCAGATGCCGGAAGGACTGGTCCGCCTTGAGTTCGGGATAATTCTCCACCAGCGCGAACAGATTCATCAATCCTTGCCTCAGCTGACCCTCCGCCAACCCCAGTTTCCCCATATCCCCCTGTTGCTGGGCCTGGAAAACGCTGCTGCGGGCCTTCATCACCTTCTCCAGGGTCTCTTGCTCGAACTTCATATAGCGTTTGCACACCTCCACCAGTTTGGGCAATTCGTCGTGGCGCTGTTTGAGCAACACCTCGATATTGGACCAGGCCTGAGACAGCGCATGTTTCAGGGAAACCAGCCGGTTGTAAATGACAACGCTGTAAACAAACAGGATAATGATCAAGGACAACAGGATCACCAGGAATATGAGCATGGCTTACCCCCTATCACTTCTGTCAGAGGGGTCCGCGCCGGGCCTGAATTCACGGACGCATTCCGGTCCGGCGGACCCTTCCGGGCCCCTGAAAAAGCAAACCGATAGGTATTGATTGAGCATGGAATGTTCCTCGTTCTGACTGGTCTTTCAAGTATAGACTTTGGGGAGGCGAACCTTGAGCCGGATCACTTTCGAAGGCAACATGCCGCATCTGGGACAGCGGGTCTATATCGCCGAAACCGCCTTGTTGATCGGCGACGTGCATCTCGACGATGACGTCTCGATCTGGCCGGGGGTGGTGGCCCGCGGCGACATCCATCACATCCGCATCGGCAGCGGCAGCAACATTCAGGACGGTTGTATACTCCACGTGACCCACGACGGTCCTTTTTCACCGGGCGGGTTCCCCCTGAACGTGGGACAGCGAGTCACGGTGGGCCACCGCGCGGTCCTTCACGGCTGCCGGATCGGCGACCTGTGCCTGATCGGCATCGGCGCCATCGTCATGGATGGCGCGATACTGGAAGACGAGATCATCCTCGCGGCAGGCGCTCTGGTGCCTCCCGGCAAACGTCTCGAAAGCGGTCATCTCTATATCGGCAGTCCCGCCCGCCAAAGCCGCCCCCTGAACGATGACGAGCGCCGCTTCCTGGCATATTCCGCCGATCATTACGTTCAATTGAAGAACCGCTACCTGAATCCATAGCGCCATGCTCAGCTTTCAAGACGTCTCGCTGCGCCGCGGCACCCGGCTGCTGTTCGAACACGCCCAGTTCACCCTTCATCGCGGCGACAAAACAGGACTCGTCGGCGCCAACGGCACGGGCAAGACCAGTCTGTTCGGCCTGATCTGCGGGGAATTGACACCCGACAGCGGTCGGATCCAGCTGCCCCCGGAGCTAACGATCGCCACCGTGGCCCAGCACATCACCGGCCTGGAAAAGCCGGCCCTGGAGTTCGTCCTGGACGGGGACCGGGAATTGCGCCGCATCGAAACCGAACTGCACCAGGCCGACCGCAGAGGCGATGGAATCCGGCAGGCGGAACTCCATGCGAGGCTTGAAAACATCGGCGGTTATCGGGCCAAAGCCAAGGCTGCGCAATTGCTCGACGGACTGGGCTTTTCCCCCTCGGACATCGGCAAACCGGTGGGGGATTTTTCCGGCGGTTGGCGGATGCGTCTCAACCTGGCCCAGGCGCTGATGTGCCGCTCCGACCTCTTGCTGCTGGACGAACCCACCAACCACCTGGATCTCGATGCGGTGATCTGGCTCCAGGAATGGTTGAGTACCTACCCGGGAACCTTGATGTTGATCTCCCATGACCGGGATTTCCTCGACCAGGTCTGTGACCATATCCTTCATCTGGAACGGCAACGCATCAAGGCCTATCGCGGCAATTATTCCGCTTTCGAGCGGTTGCGCGCCCAGGCACTGGCCCAACAACAAGCCGCTTACAAAAAACAGCAACAGGAAAAGGACCGGCTGCTGCAATTCATCAACCGTTTCCGCGCCAAGGCGACCAAGGCCCGCCAGGCCCAAAGCCGGATCAAAACCCTGCAGCGGCTGGTGGAAAGCGCGCCGGCCCATGTGGACTCCCCCTTTCATTTCCAGCTGCCCCGCCCCCGCCACCTCCCTTTTCCCCTGCTGCGGATCGAACGGGCCAGCCTGGGATATCCGGGCAAGACCATTTTGCGCGAGGTCGGCATCACCCTCAATCCCGGTGACCGTCTGGGCCTGCTGGGGCCCAATGGCGCCGGAAAATCCACCCTGATCAAAACCCTGGCGGGCGAGTTGCCGCTGCTTGAGGGCAAGGCCGAATATGCCGAACGGCTCAACATCGGTTATTTCGCACAGCATCAGTTGGAACAACTGAAACCGGAGCTGACCGCGCTGGAGCATTTCCAGCAATGGGATCCCCAGGCCAGGGAGCAACCGCTGAGATCCTTCCTGGGCGGTTTCGGATTCAGCGCGGAACGCGCCACCACACCGGTCGCCACCTTCTCGGGAGGGGAAAAAGCCCGCCTGGTATTGGCCCTGCTGGTCTATCGAAAGCCCAATCTGCTGTTGCTGGACGAGCCCACCAACCACCTCGATATCGAAATGCGCCACGCCATCACGCTCGCCCTGCAGGATTATCCGGGCGCCCTGGTCCTGGTTTCCCACGACCGCCATCTGCTGCGAAGCGTGACCGATCAATGCTGGCTGGTGGCCGACGGACGTGCCGGCCCCTATCCAGGCGAGCTGGAAGATTACCGGCGCTGGTTACTGGAACTTCGCGCCCGCCCCATGGGCGGAAACAATGAAGCAGCCCCCCCTTCCAGAAAAGACAAGCGCCGGGAACAGGCCCGGCGCCGGGAATCCCTGCGCCCACTCAAAAAGGCGCTGGCCGAGGCCGAAAACGAAGTGACCAGATTGAGCCAGGCGAAAGCCGATCTGGAACGACAACTGGCCGACCCTTCGCTCTATCAGCCCGATGCAAAACACACCCTGCAACAGTTGCTGCTGGAGAAAGCGGAAATCGACCGCCGGCTTGCGCTGGCGGAAGAAGCGTGGATGGAAGCGGAAGAAAGATTGAACGACGCCGAACAGGCATGAGGAAAAACAAAAGCCTTCGCGCTCTGCTATGATCTGCGAATGCGATGCCATCTGTCCCGAACAGCGGCATCCAGCGCCGGAAACGAAAAGAACCCAAAAACCGATTCATGATCAAAGGTTAAACATCACCCACGAGGAGGCGACCTCTCATGCAACCCTATCGACACATTCTTCTGGCAGCCGACTTTTCAGAGCATGGTAAAGAAGTGGCCGATCACGCCAAAGATCTGGCCGAACGCTATCAGGCCAAATTGAGCGTGTTACACGTGGTGGACAACCTGCCGGTCACCGATTCGATCTATGGCCCCATCATCCCCTTTGACGTCGATATCACCGAGCAGCTGCTCAAGGCATCGAAGGAAAAACTGGACGAGATCGGGGAAAGACTGGGAATACCCGGCAAGCGCCGTTGGGTGGAAGTGGGCAGCCCGAAAGTCGAAATCGTCCGGGTGGCTGAGGAAGAGGGGGTGGACCTGATCATCCTGGGATCCCACAGCCGCAAGGGCCTTGGAATTCTGCTTGGATCGACCGCCTCCAGCGTCATTCACCACGCCGGGTGTGACGTCCTGGCGGTACGCCTGAAGGAAGACTGAGACGCTATTTCAACAGTTGATACAGGCCGTCGAGTACCAGCGAGTTGGGACTGACCATGCCTATCACCAGGCGGCCTTCCAGCACCGGCGCGCGAACCAGGCTGTAACGGGCGAAAAGCCGGGAACAATAGCGGATGTCCATGTCGGGATGGACCGAAATCACCGGCTTCTCCATCACTTCATAGACATTGACCCGGTCGGGCGAGCGGTCCCTGGCCAACACATGCCGGGCGATATCGCCGGAGGTGATGAGACCGTATTCGTCGTCCTCGTGACGCTTCTCCACCACCAGCACCGAGGTCTTGAGGCGCTTCATCTTGTGCAAGGCCTCGTCGACGGTGGCGATGCCTTCGATGGTGCCGAAGTCGGTTCGCATGATGTCCCGCACCCGGATCACTCTTTTCTTCCGCTGCGCCATCAAATCTCCTCCTCGATCAAGGGAACCAGTTTCTCCACTTGGTGCCTGACGCCCACGGCATCCTCCACATCGATCTGAAAGGCGATGCCGGTTCCCGGCGAATCGTCGAAATGGGCCGCCTTGGCGATCGCCTCCAGGATGATGCGGCTCAGGTGCTCCTCCACCAGCATCAATACGACATCGCGCTGGGTCTCCAGAGTCAGGCCCAAAAAAGTGCGGGGGCGCTGCATTCCCTCACCCCGGGCATTGGTGATGACCGTCGCCCCGGTGGCCCCGAACTCCCTGGCCGTTTTGAGCACCAGGTCCGTCTTCTCGTCTTCCACGAAAACCACAATCAATTTGAAACGCATAATTCAATCATCCTCGCATGCGGCTGAACAAAGTGGCGACCTGGGCATATCCCAACACGGTCATGATGGGAAACAGGCTGGCGAAGGCGATCAGGCCGAAACCATCGAGCAACACATCGCGTCCCGGCACCGATCTGGCGAGCCCCAACCCCAGGGCGGTCACCAGGGGAACGGTCACCGTGGAGGTCGTCACCCCACCGGAATCATAGGCCAGTCCTATGATCATAGACGGCGCGAAGAAGGTTTGAAACAACACCACAAGGTATCCCGAAAGAATGAAAAGGAACAACTCCCCCCCACTGACGATTCGATAAGCCCCCAAAGCGATACCAAACGCCACACCCACAGACACCGCCAGCCGCAGCCCCCAGGCGTGAATGGCCCCGCCGGAGATTTCCTGGGCTTTCAAGGCAACCGCGATCAGGGAAGGCTCCGCCAGGGTGGTGGCGAAACCCAGACTGGCGGCAAACAGATAGACCCACAGATAGTCCATCATCACGGCCCCTTGGGGGGGAATGAAATCCGGCCCCGTCAGTTGCGCCGCCATCAGGTCGCCCAGGGGAAACAGGGCCATTTCCAGTCCCTCCAGGAACAAGGCCATGCCGATGATCACAAAAACCAGGCCACGCAACAGTCGATAGACGTTGGGCAGCGGCCGCCTGATCACCCAGAGCTGAAACACCAGAATGGTCCCGGCGATGGGGAGGATGTCGCGCAAGGAACCGAGCAACCCCCACAGCAGCTTCACATCGACACCATCCCGTAGATCATGACGAACATCATGGGTGTCAACGAGGCGAAGGCGATCAGGCCGAATCCATCCACCACCGGATTTCGTCCTTTGATGGAATGCGCCAGGCCGACCCCCAGGGCGGTCACCAGGGGAACGGTGATGGTGGAGGTGGTCACCCCACCGGAATCGTAGGCGATTCCAATGATTTCCGGCGGCGCGAACCCGGTGATCATCATCACGATGGCATATCCCACGATCATCAACCAATGCAGGGGCCAGCCCCTGACGATCCGCATCACCCCCACAACCAATGCCACGCCCACCGCCAAAGCCACCGTCAACCGCAATCCCAGGGCATATTGCTGTCTCGCCTGATCCGTGGAAGCGATCACCCCTCCGCCGGAGGCCACCTGCGCCGCCTTGTCCGCCACCGCTATCAATGCGGGCTCTGCGATGGTGGTGGCAAATCCCAGGCAGAAAGCGAACGCCAGCAACCATGGAAGGCTGCCCTTGCGGGCAAAGGCATAGGCCATCGACTCCCCAAGGGGAAACAACGCCTGCTCCAGGCCGATGACGAAGAACGTCAACCCAAGCACGATCAGCAGCATTCCACCGATCATATCCACCACGTTGGGAAGGGGCTCGCAGATGACCCCCAGCTGAAAGATCAACACCACAATCAGCACAGGGGCCAGATCGATACAGCTGGCGACCAATTGACGCAGGAAGGAACGACCGATCGCAAAACCTCCATCATTGAAATCTGCCGCCGCAGACGAAAGCGCCCCGTCGAAACGGGGCGCCGGGTAACCGCCGGAACCGGAGTCAGTGGGTTTCCTGCTCCTGCTCTTTCAGGACGTGATCCAGTTTTTGCTCGATCGAGGCCAAACGCTTGTGGGATTCCTTTTCCCTTTCCTCCAGAATGTGGTCGATTTCCTTGCCCATGTGTTTGAGGGACTGTTCGATGGCCTGAAGCTGCTGGTGGGACTCCTCCTCCCGCTCCTTGAGGATATGACCGAGTTTCTCCTCGATCGCCGTCAGGCGCTCGTGCGCCTCTTTTTCTCCTTCCTTGAAGATATGATCGATTTCCTTCTGGGTATGATCCAGCTTTTTCTCCAAAGCGTCCAAACGGGCCAAGGTTTTCTGATGCATCTGCATGCACTGTTGCATCATCGGCATTCCCATGCCGCCTCCGCCCTGCCCTTGCTGCATCCCCATCATGCCTTTACCCTGCATTCCCATGCCACCTCCCTGCATCCCGCCTTCGGAAGATTGCATGGGACGGATCTTGAGCCGAACGTTTCCCACATCGCGCATCTGCTCGCCGTCTTCACCTGCCCACGCGGCACCTGACAGGAAAAATGCGCAAACAGACGCAGTCAACCATGTTTTCTTGTACATAACCTCTCCCTCCTCGGTTCGTTTTCTTATCACGCCTCGCACGTCGAGGCGCTTGTGACGAGGCATCATCACCTCACCTTGGGCGACTCGCTCCATGAATCGAATCTTCTTCCGGCGAATCGGCCAACGCCTGGGCAGGCGCCGGCGATCGCCATTTCGTCCATCTTCCGGACTCAATCATACCAGCTTGAAAAGTTCGGTGCGTCCATCCGTCTCGATGAGCAATTTTCCTTCCCGGGCGAGCCACCCCACCGCCCGCTGCACCTCCTTGGCGCTCAAGCCGGTGGCCGAAGCCAGCCTGGAAGGCGACGCCTCACCGGCCTCGTCGAGATATTGCCATATTTTTCCCGCCGCCAGGCCGATCTCTTCGCCGTGGGAGACCATCACCCCTTTGGAGAGTTTCGCCGCCGCTTTTTTACGCTTATCGTTCACTTCGCCTGCTCCCCTTGTCAAATGATGAATGACTCAATTTCCCGTCACCCCGGTTGCACCCGCCCCGTATCGAACTTTTTACCCGTCCCGTCATCGGGCAACACGATGTTGACTTCGAGAATCTCCCTCTCGTCATCCTGCTCCATCTGAATGCTGATCGCGTCATCGTCGACGTCGGCATATTTACGGATAACAGCCAGCAACTCCTTCTGCATCTGGGGAAGATAGCTGGGCGCGCCCTGCATCTTGCGTTCATGGGCCACCAGTATCTGCAATCGCTCCTTGGCGACATGGGCGCTTTTGGGGCGGGTGGTGCGAAAGTAATCCAACAGTCCCATCTTGCTACCCCCCGAACAAGCGGCCAAACAGGCCTTTCTTTTCATGATGGATAAAGCGGTGGGGCAATTCCTCACCCAGGTAGCGGCTCACCGCATCCCGATAAGCCTGACCGGCATCGCTCTTTTCATCCAGCACCACGGGCAAACCCTCGTTGGAAGCCGTCAGCACCGCCTGAGATTCCGGAATGACCCCAAGCAGCGGCAGGGCCAGAATCTCCAACACATCGTCCACACTCAACATTTCACCCTTTTCCACCCGCCTGGGCGAATAGCGGGTGAGCAACAAATGCTCCTTGATCGGCTCCTCGCCCAGTTCCGCCCGCCGCGACTTGCTGGCCAGAATCCCGATCATCCGGTCGGCGTCACGAACCGACGACACTTCCGGATTGCTGACCACGACTGCGTCATCGGCATAGTACATGGCAAGATAGGCGCCTTTTTCGATGCCCGCCGGCGAATCGCAAATCACGTAATCGAAATCCCGGCTGAGCTCTTCCAGCACCCTGCCGACCCCTTCTTTCGACAGGGCCTCCTTGTCCCGGGTCTGGGAAGCCGGAAGGATATAAAGATTGTCGCAGCGTTTGTCGCGGATCAAGGCCTGACGGAGATTGGCTTCCTGGTTGATCACATTGATGAAATCATAAACCACCCGGCGCTCGCACCCCATGATCAGGTCGAGGTTGCGCAGCCCCACGTCGAAATCGACCACGGAAGTCCTGTAACCCCGCAAGGCCAGCCCCATCGCCATGGCGGCGGCGGTAGTGGTTTTGCCCACGCCCCCCTTGCCAGAGGTGACCACGATAATTCTTGCCACTAATGTACCTCCCTCACTCTCACTGTATATGGATGCCGGCCATGTTCAAAAAGCCTCGATGATCAGCGAAGTATCGCGCATGTAGATCTGAACCGACTTTCCCCGCACCGCTTCGTCCAAATCGTCGCTGATGCGGTAATGACCCGCGATGGAAACCAGCTCCGCCTGCATGTCGCGGCAGAATATCCGGCACTCCCTGTCACCGCGCACACCCGCCAAGGCCCGCCCCCGCAAGGTGTTGTACACATGGATATGCCCGTCCGCCATGATTTCCGCCCCGTAGCCGACGGACGCCAGAACGATCAGATCCGTCCCTTTGGCATAAACCCTTTGACCGGAACGCACCGGCTGGGTGATCAGCATCGCATGGGCCGCCGCCGGCGGGGGCGCGGCAGATGCGGGCGGTTGAACGGAAGAAGGCTTGGGCTCGGATCTGGCCGGCCTGGCTTCGGCGATCGCGGTATCGGCCAGAGAGGCAAGGTGCAACGACAGCGCCGTTTTCCGCAGCGCCTCGCTCCCCCCCCTCAATCCCACGGGAATCATCTCCAACCGCCGCAGCGTTTTCACCAGCGGCTCGAGATCCACCTCCGCTCCCTCCGGCAGAAGCGACAAATCCACCACCACCGGCGCTCCACGGAAAAAATCCGGGGCCTGTTCGACCTTTTGCTGCAACTGGGTCGTCACGGCGGCCATGTCGGTATCGAGTAACCGAACGATGGGCAAGGTGACGGCACTGCCCTTGATCTCCACCGCCGTTTTTCGGTCAGGCCCGTTGGATTGCGTGGTCATGAAGAATGGTTTGGACCGGCAGGAAATGTGTATGCCATGAATGATTTCTGGATTCTAGCACTACCCAAGCAACGGGGTAAACGCTTAATTTTCATTCCCCGGCGCTTGCAAAACCGGGATCGATGCTTTAGCTTTAGCAGCCAGAGCTGGGGGTGCGTCGTTCGACCCGAAACGACGCTGAGAGATACCCTTGGAACCTGATTCCGGTTAAGACCGGCGTAGGGAAGCTCGGGTCTGTCCCTGCGCCGTTGCAGGCACAGGAGAGACCTATGAACGCCGTCCCAGAAACATTCCAGCGCAACGTCCAGGCCAAAAAGGCCGCCATCCGGCCCTTCCCGGCCTCGACCAAAGTCCACCTCCAGGGCAGCCGCGAGGATTTGCGCATCCCCATGCGCCGAATCGAACAAAGCCCCACCCATACCAGCGAAGGGCCGATCGACAATCCACCGGTCTATGTCTACGACACCTCGGGACCCTACACCGATCCCGGGATCGAGATCGACCTGACGCGGGGGCTGCCACCGTTGCGAGCCCCCTGGATCACCGAGCGCGGCGACTGCGAGCCCCTGCCGGGCCCCTCGTCCGAATACGGACGGCAACGGCTGACGGACCCGCAAACCGCCCACCTGCGTTTTCCCGCGCCCCCCACACCCCGAAAGGCCAGACCGGGCGCCAACGTCACCCAGATGCACTACGCCCGCCGCGGCATTGTCACTCCGGAAATGGAATTCATCGCCATCCGCGAGAACCAGAATCTGCAGGCGATGAAGGAAGCCTACGGCCAGCGGATTCACAAAGGTCAGCCCTTCGGCGCCAACCTGCCGGAGGAGATCACCCCGGAATTCGTGCGTCAGGAAGTGGCCGCCGGCCGCGCCATCATCCCCGCCAACGTCAACCACCCCGAATCGGAACCGATGATCATCGGCCGTAATTTCCTGGTGAAGGTCAACGCCAACTTGGGCAACTCGCCGGTGGTCTCCGACATCGAGGAAGAAGTGGAGAAGATGCTGTGGGCGATCCGCTGGGGCGCCGACACGGTGATGGATCTGTCCACCGGCAAGCACATCCACGAAACCCGCGAATGGATCATCCGCAACTCGCCCGTCCCGGTGGGCACCGTGCCCATCTACCAGGCCCTGGAGAAGGTGGACGGCAAGGCGGAAGAACTCACCTGGGAGATCTTCCGCGACACCCTCATCGAACAGGCAGAGCAGGGAGTGGACTACTTCACCATCCACGCCGGGGTGCGCCTGGCCTACGTCCCCCTGACCGCCAGCCGCGTCACCGGCATCGTCTCCCGCGGCGGCTCGATCATGGCCAAATGGTGCCTGGCCCACCACAAGGAGAGCTTCCTCTACACCCACTTCGAGGAAATCTGCGAGATCATGAAGGCCTACGACGTGGCCTTCTCCCTCGGTGACGGCCTGCGCCCAGGTTCCATCGCCGACGCCAACGACGAAGCCCAGTTCGCCGAGCTCAAGACCCTGGGCGAGCTGACCCGGATCGCCTGGGAGCACGACGTCCAGGTGATGATCGAAGGCCCCGGCCACGTGCCCCTGCACCTGGTGAAGGAGAACGTGGACAAGGAACTGGAGGACTGTTTCGAAGCCCCCTTCTACACCCTGGGGCCGCTGGTGACCGACATCGCCCCCGGCTACGACCACATCACCTCCGCCATCGGCGCCGCCAACATCGGCTGGTACGGCACCGCCATGCTCTGCTACGTCACCCCCAAGGAACATCTGGGGCTGCCGGACAAGGAGGACGTGCGCGAGGGGATCGTCACCTACAAGATCGCCGCCCACGCCGCCGACCTGGCCAAGGGGCACCCGGCGGCCCAGTACCGCGACAACGCCCTGTCCAAGGCCCGTTTCGAGTTCCGCTGGATGGACCAGTTCAACCTCAGCCTCGACCCGGAAAAGGCCCTGGAATTCCACGACGAAACCCTGCCCCAACAGTCGGCCAAGGTGGCCCACTTCTGCTCCATGTGCGGGCCGCACTTCTGTTCCATGAAAATCAGCCAGGAAGTGCGCGACTACGCCGAACAGGAAATCGAACGGGGGATGCAGGAAAAATCCAGGGAGTTTCTCGACAGCGGCGCCGAAATCTACCGGAAGTTGTAACTTTCACCGATGTTACACACTCACGGCCAATTATGAATGACCCACCAAAAAATTTTTACCTGTAACTCCCTTGTCAACGGAAAGTCAAAAGCTACCCGAGGGTGCTGGATTGGTCCCTTAACCGCCTACACGGCGGTACACTCTCCGCCCCGACCAGGCCGTAGGGTCCGGCACTTCTTAACCGCCTACACGGCGGTACACACACCCCGCCCAGCGCGGGGTTTTTTTGTACCTCTTCTTAACCGCCTACACGGCGGTACACACACCCCGCCCAGCGCGGGGTTTTTTTGTACCTCTTCTTAACCGCCTACACGGCGGTACACCACTCCGGCAGCCTGAGCTTGTTGCGGATGTACTTCTTAACCGCCTACACGGCGGTACACATCCACCCTCAAGGCCGATGAACGCGTTTTCCGCTTCTTAACCGCCTACACGGCGGTACACTCAGGAAATCAGCGTCAGCGTCAAAAATAATTCTTCTTAACCGCCTACACGGCGGTACACCTTGCGATGAAGCTGGTCCTCTATACCCTGTTCTTCTTAACCGCCTACACGGCGGTACACTACCAGGCGGAATTGGGGATGTTTCGGGCGCTCTTCTTAACCGCCTACACGGCGGTACACGGGGAGGCAGTCGGGGAGACTGAGGGGGGTTGCTTCTTAACCGCCTACACGGCGGTACACGCACTCCCCCAGGGCACTTTCATCTACAATATCTTCTTAACCGCCTACACGGCGGTACACGTCTGGGAAATCCGATCCGCTCTCTTTTTTGACTTCTTAACCGCCTACACGGCGGTACACTGTAGCGCCATTCCCTAACGCACCAACAGACGCTTCTTAACCGCCTACACGGCGGTACACATTGCAGCCCGCATCATCAATACCTCAAAAAACTTCTTAACCGCCTACACGGCGGTACACAACTTTCACAGCCCGTCAAAGCTGCCGCATAACTTCTTAACCGCCTACACGGCGGTACACCTCCCGCATACGCTCCGGCAAAGCGTATGCTACTTCTTAACCGCCTACACGGCGGTACACACTCGAAGGACGGATAGCTGAACTCGAAGGACCTTCTTAACCGCCTACACGGCGGTACACCGCGTCAAACTAACACTTATCACACAAATATCAATAGCTTACAGTTCGCCCTGTAAATTTAGGATCATTTACTCAAAAAATTATAATACATTGATTTATAAAAAATTATTTGGCCGCCTTCTCAAGTATCCCAAACAGATAATCTAACACATCAAGTCGTTGAGCCCTGTCGATCAATGCCGCACGGAACTCATTGTCCTTGGCCTTCTTCCTGCCATACTCGAAGGCGAGAGGCATGACGAGTCCATCCTTGACCAAATCCGCCACATCGAAAACGAGCGCCCCACGTCTCGTCTTGCCGTGCAACACCGGCAGTGAGTACGGAATACCAAGACCATGCAGGGCAACAGCCGCATAACCGTAGGCGATGTAGTTGCCATGATCCAGAAAGGAATTGACCGCCTCGGCAGGCGTTCCCTTCATACGTTTGCCTTCGATCCGTGAAAAACGGTCGACATGGTAATGTTGGGCAAGAACCGCATAAAGGCGCTTGGCCAAGTGAGCTTCCCTCGAGAGAAGCTCCTGCACATTCCGGGCCTGACCAAGCGAGTCAATGAGCGTATCGGACACCTGATCAGGCCAAGGCAACTGCTCTTTCTGCCAAACCTGACGATTCCAGGTAATCCGCTCGCGGAGAAAAAAAGCCGCCATATCGAGCCGCCTTCCTTCATCCAGCCACATCCGCATCCATGCCTGGGCATACTCTGTCGGACGGTATTCATCCTGCGGCGTGATGAAAGCCAGGTCGAGCGCCCCAAACATGGGTGAACCACCGGAACCGCAAAATCCAATAACCACATTGGACTCGGCCAGCTTTCTCACCGCCGCATCGGTGATGGAGCTGCCTTTGCCCAACAATACCATCGCGGTGTTTTTGTCCGGAATGTTGACGACTTGAAGCAACTCACCACCGCCTTTCTCTGTCAGGTAAACCACCCGCTCGTCCTTTTGCACCACGCGCACATGCTCCAGATAAAACACGTTGGCACGCTTGGAAAGCATGACCGCGGCGGGACGGCGTTCGCGCTTCGTCGACATCACTCCTCCAAAATGATCGGCAAAGCCACGATGCTCGAACGCCGCGACAAACCGTAGGCATCAGGTCCCCCCTGCTCCACACAATCTACCACACAGCGTTCGATATGCAGCCAGAAGGTTCTCCCGGTGCTTCGACTCCTTACCCGCACGAACGGCAAAGCCTGGGATTGCGCCAAACGTTTGCGCCGCAAGGTCGCTTGTTTCTCCTCATACTCAGGATTGCCCCGCCGTTTGGCGGACAGCCGTTTTCCAGGAATCCGGAAGCGCCGGTAACATTCATACCCTGCCGGTGCTTCGGGAATGGGCTTCATACGCCTGAAAGCCACCAAATCGTCGATTCCCTCCCGATCCATCAAAGCATCCATTGCTTCCCCCAACCTTTCCCCCTCTTCACCAAACACCCGGACAAGATCGCCCAGGCCAGGCAATACGAGCATCCGCGGGAAAGCGACCGCCAGCCGATGACCGCCGGCGATCACTTCATGAAGATATCCCATGATACGCTCTGTCTTTTCTGGAAGCGGCATATTTCCATCCCGGCGCAGGCGCATATCGAAATAGCAGGTGGGAATCATCCTGCCGCCTCCTTTTTCTTGGCTTTGTTTTTCCCTGAATCCTTGTCTTTCTCAGAGAAAACACCTCCACGCAAGAAGATCGCCAGGAGAAACATCGCCTCCGGGTTGAGCGTACCATTTCCGGGTTGCAGCGCATCCATCCGCCGCATGATCTCGAAAGCGGAATTGGCCCCCTTACGGTAAAAGTCGTTATCCTTGAGAGAAGCACCGTTTGGCTCAACCGGGATGGGATCGGGATCGGGCTCGTCCCGATACCAGGTATCGATAGTGCGGATGGCGTTACCGATTTTCTGATCCCGCAGCGCGGCGGTTCCCATCTCGATCATATCCGCACGGTAATGGGCAACATCCGCTGAATTCAGAATATTCCCCAACTCCCGGCGTCCGATCATATTGAGCTTGTAAAGCGGACGAGCAAATCCATCGGGTTTTTTGCCACCAGGATAGTTCTGAGAGGGAAAGACCTCCACGGCTCCCTGGAAACCGAATTCGATCCTTCCCTCGATTTCAAAACGCTGCGAGCTCAACCCCCGGATCGCCTCGGCGAAAGCCAGGGCAAGTTTGCGCTCGCTTTCCGTATAGTCGCCAAAGCGTTTAAGCTCGGGCACCGCCTTGGTTTCGACAAGGGTTTGCCCCTTGCTGGCTACTGTAATGCGGATCACTTGAGCCAGTATCCGGTTACGCCACAGCCAACGTCCGTTCAAGACGTTTCTGGCATAGCGGTGGCAAACTTCTTCCAGTTCTCCGGAATCGCGGAAACGCTCCACAAAGTCCAGGAAATGCTGTCTGAACGCCATGTCCGAAGTCGCAAACAAAGTTTCATCCAAGGGCACGAACCCCATGGAGAAACGCACCACGATACCCGTCGCATTCGGCGGTGTCTTGGCGGATTCGGTGATCTGCACGTTGGCAATCTCTGTGCCTTTATCAACACGCTTTCGTTCCTGGACGTTGATCGTGCCTCGAATCCCATGACGTACCACAGGAATAAAGCGTTCACCCTCCGGCGTAATCGCCCAAAACGGCGCGTCGGTACACAACACTCCACGCTGAAAGGAAAGAACCTCAGGCAGTTTGGTCATACTTTTCTCCTATGCAGATTGATGAACGACGAACAAACGATCATGCCTCCAGCGGTAACGCCACAGGGGAAGCGCCCCCCCTTCCTCGAGGCGTTGTCTGATTTTTCCCAAAGAGACATAGCGGACCAGGCCGATGGCGTTGTCGGCATAAGCGTGCAACAATGTTTCGCCTGTCTTTGGATGCCTGCGAGTGCCTGACCTGGGCTCAAAAGACGAAATCACCGAAAACCCAAGATTGACAGGAACCAGCCACTCACCTTCCCCACGAGTCAACACTGCCGTGATTGGGTCCATGCCCTGCTTTCGGCGCTGTTCGACCACATCCATGGCCTCTTCGACCCAATAACCTCCGTGAATTCGGTGCAGAGCTTCCGCAAGCGTTTCATGCACACTTGGTTTCCCGAAGTGGGTAATCACCCCGCCTGCAAGGCGCAGATGGCGTAGTTGTCTTTCAACTTTGGCCATGTTGGGTGAAGTCACACGCAGCACGAGGGAAAGCTCGAGGTGCGAGGTCATGGTGGGCTGGATGGCCAAACCTTGAGGACGTTTATTGGTACTCGCGTAATCGGTGGTCGCTGAGCGTTCCCCGATCCAGGAAGCCCCCCGGAATTGGACTGGCGAAACATTGAGCCATGTCCGCTCTCGCCCCTCGCGTACCCACCAATCCATAATGGGTTCTGCCCGCTGATGGACGATACCTACCCCATCGACTAGGGTATCCGAACGTTTCCCAAGCGCATGGGCTGCCATGACCGCGGCGAATACCGGAGCAGGTGCGTAAAGATAGGGCGCCTGCAGCATGTTGGCACGCTGCACGTGCAGATTGGGAATGACAAGGAAAACACTCATAGTAGTTCCTCCAGCAAGCCAGAGATCACCTTCGTAAGCCGTTGATGGTCAATATCCGCAAGTGCCAGCGTTTCGTCATTTCCAAAGCGGAAATCGTTAAGACGGTTTAGGATCTCCGTTGCCAATTGCCCCCCTGCCTCAATCTCCCAAACCCCGGTAATGACCGCCCGCGTCAATGGGTCTTTGGCGTTGAGAAACTCCAAACGCCAACCGTCCCCGGTTCGGAACGAATCATCGAGCAAGTCGCCATGTTCAGTGGCCAATTCGCAAATCGCTTCGTGCTTCGCCCGCAAGGATGCGACTACCTGAACGATCAATGGTCGAAGCGCTCTCTTTTCCAGCTGACGCCCACGCAGGGTGTCCTCTTCAGTCCAACCGGGATGTTTTTGACGCCAGTCTCGATACAAGCGGACCAGATCGCGTTCAAGCCGAATCCGGACCTTGCCGTGGAGCACACCCAGCGACTCCCGTATCTCCCTGTCCACGGTTGGGACTTCAAAAAGCAATGGGGAACGGATGGCCTGAGTGTGAATCATGGTGTTCTGAGGATTGGCACCCCCCACAGGGAAGTTGTCTACGTTTACCCAGCTCGGTCTTTCGATACCTTCCACCTGTTCGGCAATCAGCTTGCACAATCCAGGAGAAGCAAGCGGCGTCAGCACGACATAACCTTCGTCGCGGGGAACGGCGATCTGACGAAGACGGGGATCGACCCGATCAAGATGGCATAACTCGTAACCTGTCGTCTCCTGGATGCGCTGAAACGCCATTCGAATCGTTGCCGCTTCTTCCTCCGGGAGGTTCGCTTTGGCCTGTCCATCGGATTGGACGACGGAAAGCAACGCTTGATAACGCCCTGTATTGTCGTTCTTGGTCTGGTCGAGAGGTATCTCAAAGCCATTGGCGATTAAGGTAGCGGCACACAGGTAGGGACTATCCATGCCTGCCAGCTTCCCTAAACGAACCCCGCCTTCCGCGGCGTTACTATGCACTGGCTTGGTGGTGAAATGGGCGGCGTATTCCGTGATGATTTGATTGACGCGAGTCTCGATAATCTCCTTGGATACCAAGGGTTGAATGGCCGCACGCGCCGCCTCGAGCAGTTCGTCGGCGTCAAGACGGGTATCCAGCCCCGCCAAAGCCTCTGCAAGGTCAGCCTCCCGTCCCCCGGCACATTTGAGCCGCCCCCCTATATCAGGATGCTTCCAAAGAAGCTTCATAACGACGGTCTTTTCGTCCTTTCTCAAGAGATTGAAATAATCCCTGGACGACAGGCCAGCGAGTTTTCTCCAGGCCTCATATTTTTCCTTTAGTTGTTCCTGTGTCATGCCACGCTCCCATTCCAATTTTTGACTTATACTAAGCGCACTCCCAAATATAAGTAAATCCCATATAACGATTATTATGATCGTTATTATTTATTTAACTTTAAAATCAAACAAAATGATTGAAAAAAACAAAAAAACACTATTCGTACTTCGCCGGGCCTTCTGGATTGGTAGAACAACCAGCCACGACGTGGCCACGGCTTTCGATGTCTCCGAAGCCACGGCCAGGAGAATCCTGGCGCAGGCGGTCGATGCCTGCCCTCAGTGGCTGGAGCGCATAGGACGCAGCGGGGTGTTCCCGCGCCCTGGTATTCCGATCCCCAGGGAGGCTTCCGCCGACACCATGCTGGAGTTGTTCGAACAGAATGTACCTTTTGAGACGTGCGGGCTACGCCCCGAAGAAGTGGGTATTATTCGTTCGTCTTATCCCCCACCCAGCCGTCCCGTACGCGGACTGGAAGTGATCCTGGAGGCACTCATCGTTATCCATGGAGGAGAGAAAAGGCGTCCGAGACCTTTGGAAATCTTCTACGTGGGAATGAAACGGGGCGACCAGGCACGCTGGCGTACGGTCTTCTGCAATGCCCTTGAATATGATGGGTGCAAGTGGTATCTCCTCGCCCAGGATCTCGATGAGCGCGAGAAAGCTTATCCCCAAAAGGTTTATGCCCTTTCCCGCATACTCGATGCACGTCGTTCGTCGAGACGTTTACCAAGAAATTTCAAGCCATCCTCAGTGATTGGAAGAAAAGTGGGATTACGCCTTTTCCTCGACGAGCATCTCACCGCAGATCAGCGGAAAGCCTTGGAAAACGAACTAGGCATGCAGGGCGGCAAGATTTTTCTTCCGGAATACGAGGTATTCGCTTTTCGGCGTAACTATTGCGGCGATACGGAAGGCATGCACCGCATCATTTGGCCTCCCGTGGCGGACTGGCGCGAGGAAAAGTAATGTTCATCACGATCGTATCTCACTCCGAGGGCAAGGCACGTCGCCGTGCTCATACGCTTATCGACCGCTATGCCACCCGCATCGGCGATAATGTATGGACGACACCGATCACCAAGGAGGCGCTTACGGAACTCCTGCGCGCCTTACGACGCGGTGCAAGCCGGCGCACCGCCATCGCGGTGTACCGCAACCGTGGTTACAGCCGCCAGGAACTCATTGCACTCATCGGTAACCGCAATCGCTACGATAAGTACGGACGCTTCGCCCTGGGAAGCTCACAAAAGCCCCGCCCCTGGCCCCTGGCCCTACGCCACATTGCCCTGCTGGCCGGGGCAGGCGGTCTTTCCCATGATCTTGGCAAGGCCAACCAGCGCTTCCAGGAAAAACTCCTGGACGCCACAAAACCTCAAAAGGATGCCATTCGCCACGAGTGGATTTCCGCCTGGTTGCTCGCTCACGGACAATTGGACGATGACGATGTCCTCCAAGCAGCCTGGCACGCTTTCGCGCGTGAGGGCCTGTACGAACTCAAGGATCACTGGTTGCCCTGGCAAGGGATGCGGAGCGGTTTGGATGCGCTACGCTTCTTGGTGGCCACCCATCACCGGCTGTTCGGCCCTGCCAGTAAAGCCAAAGGCGGCCTGCCTTCATTGGAGGCTTCCCGGCATGTGCAGCCAGAACTCGACAGCCGGAATGCCCGATGTGCGATCCCCGACAAGGAATGGGCCCAGTGGCGCAACCTGATCGGCAAGCTGCACCGCAAACTGAAACGTCTCGAAAACATCGGCCATCGTGACCCCGAAGCCTATTGGACGGCCTGCGCCCTCATTGCGCGCGCCGCCCTCGTGCTGGCAGATCATGAGGTGTCGATGCGCGAATACCAAGGGAAGACTGCTAGCCAGGTATTTGCCAATAGCAAAAGGAAGGAAGAAAAAGTCACCCGGACAATCACCAAAGCTGGTCGCAAAAAAACCCGCCCGGAAACGATCGAAAAATCCGTGGGCAATCAACCACTGACTTGGCACCTGCAAGAAGTCTCCAACGTGGCTGAAACTTATGTGCCACGTTTCTTTGCTCAAGATCTGCCCGCGCTCGATCTACTGCGCCTCGAAAGCCTGCTCACCCCTGCTGATCCCGATTCTCCTTTCGCCTGGCAGGATAAAGCCTGTGAATTTCTGCGGGGGGCGGATCGACCTACCCTCGTCTTTAATGTCGCAGCCACAGGTTCGGGCAAAACCCGGGCAAACGCCAAGATGATCGCCGCTCTACGCGAGGGACAACCCGTACGTTTCACCGCCGCTTTCAATCTTCGCATCCTGACGTTGCAAACCCACCGGGCTTATCTCGATGAACTTGGTCTGGACGAAACCGAATGTGTCTGCGTCATCGGCGACGCACTCGCCAGGACTGTCTTCAACACCCTTGCCTGTGACGATGAGGAACAAATCGAGGAGGATGTGGAAACCACGGGCTTCGAAATGAGCGACCTACCCCACTGGCTTATCGAGATGGATAAGAAACACAAGAAAAACGCCCGGAAACTGATCGGCCCGCCAGTGCTGGTCTCGACCGCGGATTATCTGGTGGCCTGCGGGGAGCCGGGGCGCCAGGCATACCACGCCATTGCCATGTTACGCGCAGCCAGCTCGGATCTGATTCTGGATGAAGCCGACTCCTTCGATGTCGATTCCCTGGTGGCTTTGCTGCGGACCATCACCATTTTTGCCATGTTCGGGCGTCATGTCGTGGTCTCGAGCGCCACCCTGGCCCCTCCTTTGGCCGAGGCGATTCACGCTACCTATCGCAACGGCATCCGCCTACGGGCAGCCCTATTCGATGAACCGGCTTATCAAGTCGTGGCTGTCAGCGATGGCCTCGATCCCGAAGCCTTGGATAGAGAAAATGCCGGGGAAGCCTTCCGCCGCTATTGTCACAAGATGAATCACCGGCAACAACCGGTGACCAAGCGCTTCGAAATTATCAAGACGCCGGAGATTCTGTTAGCGGAACAGTAAAAATGACCCACCCTGGAAACTGAAAGATGACCCGTCTTTCCGTAAGGTTACCGGCCGGAGATAACAGAGGAGGCCGGTATGATCACAGAGGAGAGATGTATGGAGATAC
>Ga0256839_1000778_pt1 | contig 40826 bp, 40 predicted proteins | sample 354166metaG_FD_185968 | JGI IMG/M metagenome (GOLD analysis project Ga0256839, IMG submission 185968) | Hydrothermal vent microbial communities from Mid Atlantic Ridge, Atlantic Ocean - 354-166 | ecosystem: Environmental > Aquatic > Marine > Hydrothermal vents | place: Atlantic Ocean: Mid...
CCTCTGCTGAAGTGCTTAAAGAATATAGAAACTTTTTAGATGTATTTAATGAAACAGTAGCCAAAGACAAACATGTAAGTATGGAAGATAGTAGTCTTATCTCTCATGCATTGGCAAAACTGACTATTTATATCCGTGCAGACTTGGTAGGTGAGTTGGATGCTGAAAGTGAACTCAGTAGTACACAAATAAGCACGCAAATTATGGCAAACATAAAGTAATGGATTTTGATGGAAAATAACGAACACAAAAACAACCCTATGCATGGCATAAAATTACAACAAATACTTGAAGAGCTTGAAGCACAGTATGGTTGGGATGAATTGGATAAACGTATAAGAATTAATTGTTTTAACAATAATCCTAGTATCAAGTCATGTTTAAAATTTTTAAGAAAGACACCTTGGGCGAGAACCAAGGTGGAAAATTTGTATTTACTTATGAAAAAGAAGAAAGATATTAACTAAGCATAGATTCCTTGTTAAACTTTTTTGCAAGTCTGTAGTAAAATGTAGCGCGATATTTAGTACGAGTAGATTTCAACTCTTCACATACATCTTTAATAGCTGCATCGAGAACACCCTTGCTTGTGTCAATACCTAGTTTTTTAATCAAAAAATTTCGACGCACTGTATCGAGTTCTTTTTGATTGGAACATGAGACAAGCTCAGCATCTTTTTTATAAATCGAAGGACCAAGGTTTTTCACAATAATAGCTAAAAATTCTTCATCAACTTCCCCATAATGTTTTTTGATATCTTTTGTATATAAGGCAATTTTTGCTTCTTTTTGTGCACCTCTGCGTGATTCAGAAGATTTTTTTACTTGCGTGTTCCTTGGAACTTTTTTTGTAGTGTTGGTACTTTGTTTATTTGTTGATGTATGTGTCTTGATACCCTTTTTTTTCACCACTTCTTCATAGCGTAATTCTTTTTCATTTTCAGGTGTACCTAATGAAAGAAAACTGGCTTTAAGTGAGTTGTATATATCTTTAGCATGGTCAATGTCATCTTTCCGTGTAGTGTGAGGATGATGATCAATTTTTTTATCTCTTTTTTTTACCTCAGAGTAGAGTAATTCTTTTTCATTTTCAGGCGTCCCTAAAGCAAGAAACTCTTCTTTAAGTGCGCTGTAAATATGTTTTATTTGATCAATATTTTCTTTGGTTGTAGAGGTGTCATAGTTTTCAGATTTTAATTCACTGAGTGGAAGGTCACCGATGATAACTTTCACGGCCTTTGTATAGTATTCATCGATGCGGTCTAAAAGGTTGGGCTCTTTCATAGTTAACTCCTTTTTTAAATATCTGTTTAGTCCTTAGTATTCCTTAAGGGCATTATTGATTTGTACATATGCCATAAGAGGCGTAGTTTCAAAATAGGGTATATCATATTTTTTTGCAAACTCTTTTGTCATTTTTTGGACTTTTAAAAGATTAAATCTAGGTGCTTTTGGAAATAAATGATGTTCTATCTGTGTATTAAGCCCACCATAGAACCAATGTATCAAAAAACCACCTTTTAAAGAACGGCTTCCTCTCATTTGGAGTTCCATCCATGAAAAGTTTTTTGCTTGTTCTTCTGTGAATGTTTCACATCCTAAATGGTTCGTAATAAAGCCAAATGCAAGCCATGGGGAAAGGATAAAGTTCATAATGACTGCTATAAGTAAGGTATTTGTTATGCCTACTTGATACAGGAGTGTCCCCCATATCAGTGGCCAATGGAGCAACATGACTGCAAGTTCACCCCAGAGTTTTCGTTGGATTACAAATTTATATGATTGAGCTATAAATGCAGGAAACATAAAAAACATGGCACCCCAAAAAATAATGTGTTTGTATTTTTTAATAAAGGGACTGTTTCCTTTTTGTGGTGTGAATGCCCCATCTAATGCACGTATATCTTCGTCTTTTTCTACGATATTACAGTAGGTATGATGATTGACATTGTGCTTATAATCCCACCATGAAGATGAATTCGAAAGGATGATTGATGAAAAAGGATAAGAAAGTTTTTTGGAAAGGTTTTTATTTTTAAAATATTGCGTATGCAAAATATCATGTGATACAAATACTGAACGTGTAAAAAGAAGTGTTAAAAAAAGAGCTAAAGGTACAGGGTGCCAAAATGGAGCAGTACCTAATGCACCAATCAGACATACAAGAATAGCAATCATCTCTATACTCCCACGGATAGGAACCCTTTGGAGAAGTCCAGCCTCTCTTACTTGTTCTTTTAATTCGCTAAATAAATCTTTATAGGCAATACTGTGATACATGTTTACTCTTTTATTCTGTTTCATTTATTATAACGACTATAGTTTAAGATAATATATATGCTGTGAAAGGTACAGACTATAGATTTGTTTGAAGCGTAAAAAATGTACTTCCTGAACCAGAAAAAAACCATCCTTTTTTGTGTTCTTTTTCTAATGCGGGATAGGCTATGAGTGCCGCAGTATAAAGGTCATTCAGTGTAGTGGGATCATGTATCGTTTCTAGTAATGTTTTTGAGTCTAAATTTTCCCATCCTTGGAAGGTATTGGGTTTGATATCATGGAATAAATGTTGTTTAAATGTTTTATAGACGACCGTTGTGTCACAGCCTAGATTTGGGGTATAAATCTCGAATGATAGTGGCTCTTCTTCAAAAGGTTCTACTACTTCTCCAAAGCCACTTACATTGGCAGATGGATAATTGTAGATAAAAAAAGGTAAGTCGGCACCTATGGTACTGCCTATTTTTGCTAACTCTTTTGTACTTAGTATAAGGTTACATGCCTCTTTGACTAAACGCATAAAAGCAGCCGCATCTGAGCTTCCTCCACCAAGTCCCGCTTGACTAGGAATTTGTTTAGTGACCATAACCTTATGTTCGTAAAAAAAGTTTAGTATGTCTTGTTCATCAGTATAAGCTAAAAGCGCTTTGTAGGCTTTGTAGATAGTATTGGACTCGAGTGGGATACCTTCACATCCTTCTATGGTAAAAGTTTCACATTTACAGGGTACAAAGGTGATGGTGTCATACAAATCTTCTACACGCATAAAACGAGAAATTAGGGTATGGTAACCATCTTTATGACCAGTAATTTTTAAAAATATGTTTACTTTTGCATGGGCTTTGATACTGTATCCTGCATCAGTTTTTTCTATATCAGAATTTGTCCTATGTGTACTTTTTTGCTTGGTGTTATGTTTATCCAGCCATTTGGAAATTTGATCATCACCCCAAAACCCACCTTCATCACCACCTTCAAAACCACCCATTACTAAACCCTTCTCATGGAAATTATATGATTATTATACTATAAAAAAAGATTGCAATTAAGATTTTGTAAACAGGAAAATAGATTAGTTTTCTTCAAATTTGGGGATCCGGTTAAATTTATATTTGACTTCATTATTGATTATCTCAATGATGGAAAAAAACTGACTTGTTTCAGTAAGATAAACCCCATCATCCTGAATTTCAAAATATTGGGTATCAAGTTTTTTTCCTAATTCCATATAACTTTCATCCCCTATGTAGGTATTGATAGGCAGGGCTAAGTGTGTAAAAGGGTTTAGGGATTTTTCATTGTCATAATGAAATTGTCCTTCATGGATACGGTGCAGACTAGAAAGGGTACCATCTATCCCTAGTTTGTCAGCGATGAGTGCGCCTAGACTTCGTATATAAGTTCCTTCAGATACTTTGGTTTCAAAGTGTACAAAGGGATGATTGTAGTTTAAAAGTTTTATGTCATAGATGGTTGAGGTGATAGTTTTCAGGGCTACTTCTTCCCCTTTACGCGCAAGTTCGTAGGCACGTTTACCGTTTATCTTTTTAGCACAGAATTTTGGAGGGTAGTAGGTAAGTTCACCTTTTAGTGATGTTAATACTTTTTTGATGAGGGATTCATCAAAAGTATCTATATCTTGAATGCTGTCTATCTTTTCGATGTCAAGACTTGGAGAGTTGACTCCTAGCCATAAGGTAGCTTTATAGCTTTTGGGTGTTTTGTTGAGGTATTGGAAGAGTTTTGTATATTGTCCTGTGGCGACGATGAGACATCCTGTGGCAAAAGGGTCAAGTGTACCGGAGAATCCTACTTTTTTGGTATTATATTTATGTTTTACGTAGCCCATATAGCCATTAGAGGTTCTAAAAATGGGTTTATTTACAACAAAAAGACGGTTCATTTATCATCCTAGGTTAAATAGATTGTACAAAAGAACTTAAAATCTCTTTTTTGTTTCCACCAAAGTTAATGAGTAGTTTATACTCTTTACCAGATTTGTTGGCTGCTTGTACACGTCCGATACCAAAGATTTTATGCTTGACCAAATCACCTTTTTTGAAGGCTGCTTGTTTTGTTATCTTCAGGCTGGTGTCTTGTATCAGTCCTGCTTCACCTAAGAAACGGCTTTTGTCTATCATCTTACGTCTACCTTTGTAAAAACGGCTGTCTACATAACAAAGTGTGAGGTCAGATTTTGCACGGGTAATAGCTACATATCCTAAGCGACGTTCTTCTTCCATATTAGAACCTTCTCCCAGTAGAGGAAAAAATTCTTCTTCTAGTCCTATGACAAAAAGATGTTCAAACTCCAGACCTTTTGCTGCATGTATGCTCATAATAGTGATGGCATCTTCTTCTATTTGATCTTGGTCACTTTGCAATGAGATATCATTTAAAAATCCATCAAGTGTGAGGTCTGGATTTTTGTTTACGGCATCTCTAAAATATCCATAAAACTCATCAATATTCAAAATCCGATCTATGCCATCAACCATACCAACATAGTGGTCTTTGAGTTTCATAGATTCTTCAAAAAGTGTAATGAAATTTCCCAAATCTTTACTTAAGGCTTCTTGTAAAAGTTTTATATTTTGAAGAAGCTGCTGTAGCGCAGTTGAAATTTTTTTACTAACAACTTCAGTTACTTCACCAGCAATAGATTTTTCTATATAAGTATAGAGAGGAAGTTGTGCATCAAAAGCAGCTTTTTGAAGTTTTTCTATAGAAGTTTTACCTATACCACGCTTTGGTTTATTGATAATACGCAGTAGTGAAAAATCATCATATGGGTTGGATAGAACACGTAGATAAGAGATAATATCTTTTATCTCGGCACGTTCATAAAATCGCATACCACCAATGAGTTTAAATCCAAGTCCTTCTTTTGTAAAACCTTCTTCAAGAGAGCGCGAAAGTGCATTGATCCGGTACAGTACTGCTATTTCATCTGGGTCTACACCAGTTTCAAGCAGTTTTTGTATCTCTTTTGCTATGGCTTTTGCTTCCATGGATTCATCTAAAGAGTGTAAAAGTTGTACTTCAGGGCCAGTACCTTTGTGTGAAATAAGTTTTTTACCCAAGCGAGTGGAATTATGTTCTATGAGTGTGTTTGCTGCCTTAAGTATAGGCTCGGTTGATCGATAGTTCGTTTCCAGTTTCACTGTTTTACATGTTTCAAAATTATTTGCAAATTCCAGGATATTACGTATGTTCGCACCTCTCCATCCATAAATACTTTGGTCATCATCTCCAACAACACAAAGATTATTGTGTTCTGATGAAAGGAGAGAAAGGAGTTGAAATTGTAATTCGTTGGTATCTTGATATTCATCTACCATAATATACTGGTAACGATGACTTGTCTCTTTTCTTAACTCAGGGTTTTCATTTAATATTTGATATGTAAGCATAAGAAGGTCATCAAAATCTACAAGATTGTTTTCTTCAATATTTGCTTGATATTTGACATAGATATTGGCTATCTTTTTATAGTCTGGAAGTTCAGCTTTTTCTAAAACAAGTTCTGGAGAGAGAAGAGAATTTTTGTATTTTGAAATCTCAGAAGCAATAAATGCTATATTTAAATCTATTTTTAATTCTTTGGCTAAGCTACGGATGAGACGTTTTTTATCATCACTGTCAATGATGACAAATGCATTGCTCCTTCCAAGTTTTTCAATATGGAATTTTAAAAAGAGTAGGCCAAATTTATGAAAGGTACAAAGTAGTGGAGGGTAACTGACTTCATTGGAGATAAGTTTTAATGCACGTTCTCGCATTTGAGAAGCTGCTTTATTTGTAAAAGTGAGTGTTAAAGTATTGGCAGGGTCAATACCCACAACACCAATAAGGTAGGCAAGTCTTGTGGTAAGTGTTTTTGTTTTCCCACTACCTGCTCCAGCAAGGATAAGCATAGGACCATCTATGTGTTCAACTGCCTCACGTTGAGATGGATTTAACGCTTCTAATAAGGTCTCCATATTACTTTGATACTCCTTTGTAAATGTATTAATTATACCTTGAAATTGTTTACTCCATGCTGTTATTAGCATAGTATATAACCCCTCTGACATGTAATTAGATAAATAAGTATTAGTTATGATGATTTAAGTATAATTTGATATAATTAGTTAAATTTGAAAAAAGAATATATAAATATTTGTTTAAGGAAAATGTTAATGTTAAAAGATTTTGTGAAGTTAGAAACGTTTTTAACAGTTGCGCGTGAAAGAAGTTTTTCAAAGGCATCTGCCAAATTAGGTATTTCACAACCAGCGGTTACACAACAGATTAAATTTATAGAAAAATACCTTGCGGTTAAAATTATAGAACGTAAAAAAAATGGTATTAAACTGACCAATGAAGGGGAAGAACTCTATAAAATAGCAGCAAGACTTGAAAAAGAGATTCATGCATCTGAAAAAGATATACTCAAAATCATTAATAAAGAGATAACTTTTAAATTAGGCGCATCTTATGTCATAGGGACATATGTTATCCCTGGGCACTGTCTAAATACAATTGGAAAAGCAATCAATAATGATATTAAGCTTAGTATTGATGACAGTGAAAATATTGTACAGAAGTTAAAAGATAGAAAATTGGATGTGGGATTGATTGAATCACCAATCATGGATAACAGTCTCATTTATCGAGAGTGGCTAGAAGATGAGTTGGTTATTGTGAGTAATGCACCGATTCCCAAAATGTTAAAAACAGAAGAGTTATATGATTTTTCCTGGGTTTGTCGTGATGAAGATTCTCCCACAAGGCAAGTGGTTTCAGAAGTTTTTGAAGAACTAGGTGTTTCGTGTAAAAGTTTTGATGTCCTTTCTGAAGTGAGTAACACTACCGCTGTCCTGCAAACGATTAAAAAGAGTGAAAAGAACTTGGATAAGCCTGTGGTTTCCATTATTTCTAGACATGCCATAGCAGATGAAGTGGCAAAAGGTGAACTTTTTGAAGCACGGTTACGAGGCTATACTATGACACGTAAGTTTTATATTGTCTACTCAAAAGAGAATAAACATAATGCTTATGTAGACAACGTTGTAGATTATATCTTAACAGGTCAGTGTGATTCGTAGGGTTATTTTTTTCTTTTTAAAAGTTTTTGGTTTTCTGGATTATTAAGTAGACTTTCCATAGAATTTTTTTTCGCATTTTGATGAGAAGCTGTTTCCTCAATATGCTCAGCAAGATTTATGACTATGGGATGTTCAGCTACAAATATTTGTTTTATAGAAAGCAGAGGTATAGATACGGTAGATCCAAAATTTTCGCTCCCAAAGCCTGCTTCAAATGAAAAATACCCATCTTCTAGTTTTGCTGTTTCATAGGTATACCCGCTTATAATAAATAAAACAACTTCATCAAAACTCTCTTGAATCTCTTGAGGGAGTGCGGGAGAGAATTGGATATGTTTGACTTCACATGCCATTGAAAACTCTTGTTGCTTTTCAAAGAGGTAGGCAATGGTTTTCAATAGATGATCGGTGATAAGTGTTTTATACTCTGCTGTCTGAAATAAATTAATTGTCATTTTTTGTACCTTACAAATCTTCTAGTTTAATATTTTTTAAGATTTTAAATCCTAGCATAGCATTGATAAGAGCTACTTGTGTATACTCAGATAGGTCATCTTTTTTTATGTTTTTTGTTTGTAAAAAACCATCGTCAAGTAGTTTTTGACGCATGGTTCCTTTGAGTAGAGGAGATTCAGGTGTAAACCATTGGGTACCATTGAAAAATGCCAAATTTGAAATGGTTGTGTCTGTGAGTAAGCCCCCTTTTTCTATAATGACTTCATCTACATTTTTATGTATAGCAAGCAAGGTATCAAGTCTATCTCTGTTTGCATATTTAAAAGTATAGTTAAGGTTTGAAGATACAATTTTTAGTGTTTGTATATCTTTTTCTATATAGGGTATATATTCAACAGAATGAACTTCTTGAGCATAGATAATTCGACATCGAAATAAACCTTTTTGTGGCGCTTGAATAATTTTCTCCAGCTTAAGACTCTTGGAGATATTAAAAAGTTTTTTACGGCTGTAATCACATCTTCGCTGATGGTAGTTGAGATTATAGATTTCCCCTCCCTCAATTTTAATGGTTTCGAGTAAAAGAGGGTGGATATGATGTTTAGACATTAAGTGTTAAAAAGTTCTGTGGAGAGGTAACGTTCTGCAGTATCACATAAAATTGTGACGATTGTTTTGCCTTTGTTTTCTGGTCTACTTGCAACTAAATAGGCAGCATGTAAGTTTGCTCCAGAGGATATACCTATGAGCAAACCTTCTTCTCTTGCCACTTTTTGTGCCATGGCAAAAGCATCTTCATTACTGACAGAGATGATTTCATCATAAACTTCAGTATTGAGTATTTGAGGTATAAATCCTGCACCTATGCCTTGTATTTTGTGTGGTCCAGGACTCCCCCCTGCGAGTACAGCAGAATCACTTGGCTCTACTGCAATGCTTTTTAATGCAGGAAGTGTCTCTTTTAATACTTCAGTTGTGCCTGTCATTGTTCCTCCTGTACCTACGGCAGCTACAAAGATATCAAGAGTGTTGTTGCAATCTTTTAGTATTTCTAGTGCGGTGGTTTTTCTGTGTATCTCTGGATTGTCAGGATTGTTAAATTGTTGAAGAACAATGGCATTCTCTAAGGTGCTCTCTAGTTGGGAGGCTTTAGCTATAGCACCACCCATACCTTCAGATGCAGGAGTAAGTACAAGTTCTGCACCTAAGTGTATCAATAGTTTACGTCTTTCAATGCTCATGGATTCTGGCATAGTAAGAATAAGTTTTAATCCTTTTGCTGCACAAATAGCAGCAAGACCTATACCCGTATTTCCAGATGTAGGTTCAATAATCGTTGTATCACTGTTGATTTTTTTTGATTCTAATGCACCATTAATCATGTTTAGTGCAATTCGGTCTTTTACTGATGACGTAGGATTCATAAATTCACATTTACCTAAAATAAGTGCACCAGATTCTTTTGAGAGGGTATTGATTTTGACTAGTGGGGTGTTCCCGATAAGCCCTTCAATATTTTCAGCTATCATACTCTGTTCTCCTTGTTTCATTCGTGCTTTAAGTGCGTAATTTTCAGATTTATAGTTAATGTTAATATTATCATAAATATTTATATTAATAAAAAAGTTTACCTTCTTATACCTTTCATTTTACCGTATGCTACGTGAAAAGATTGTTGAGTGGGTAAAATAGGCGTCTTCTCAGCTTTCATAGTATATGTATCTGATGTGAATGGGTGACTACCTTTTTTGAAAATAAGAGGTAGTTTTAAACAATCTATGTATGCAATACCTCTTTGATGGAGTATGCCAGTTTTTCACCTGCATACATAGGAACCACACCATGATAATTTAGCGGAACAATAAAAGGTTTTTTTTCTAAGACAACAGTCTTTTGTAGAGGGGTAACACCATAAATTTTTTGTGCATTGTTAGAGACAAAGTTTTGGAGGTTCTCAATAGATGCATGGTGTTTTTCGAAAAGCTCAGCTAAGAGTTGTAATGCGATTGGCGCAGTGAATACCCCAGCTGCACATCCGCAGGCTTCTTTTGCATGTTTAGGATGTGGTGCAGAGTCTGAACCAAACATCACTTTAGGATGGGCTTTGAGTGCTACATTGAGCAATGCATCTCTGTCTTCAGGACGTTTGGCAATGGGTTTACAAAAGAGGTGAGGTTTTAACATACCTCCTGCAACATCATCAAGTGTGATAAGTAAATGATGTATGGTAATCGTTGCATAAAGATTTTCAAACTGATCCAAAGCAGCTACACTTTCTTTGGTAGTGATATGCTCCATAATAATTTTTAGTTTTGGAAAGGCTGTCGCTAATTTCTCATAAATAGTCACAAACTCTGCTTCTCTGTCCATGACAAAACCATTGGTTTCACCATGTACACATAGAGGTATGTTGAGGTCGCTTAGAGCTTCAAGTGCAGGACGTAACTCTTCGACATCAAAACCACTTACTCCACCTTCACTGTTTGTTGTGATACCTGCTGGATAGAGTTTTACAGCAGTAATTTCATCTTTTACAGATGCTAAAAATTCTTTAGTATAGTTGGGGTTAAAAAAAAGCGTCATATAGGGCGTAAAAGTTTCATCATCAATGGCTGCTAAAATACGATTTTTATATGCAATTACTTCTTCTTTTGTACTGACTGGAGGTACTAAATTTGGCATAATAATAGCCCCCGAAAACGTATGTGCCGAAGCTGTAGCAATATTCTCAAGCATCTCTGCATCTCGTAGGTGGAGGTGCATGTCAAGTGGCGCGTTTAATTGCATCAAAATCCTTTATAATATAATATTTTGAGTTATTGTCTGTACTGTTTGGTACCATCCAGTAAAGTATATCTATTTTGCCACAAAAACTATTAAAGGTGTATATAGATGAGATTTTTTTAGGGCTATAACTAACTAAAGGATAATCGATACCTCCCTTAAAGAACTGATTACACCTTAAAATACGTTTGCTTGTGGCGATGAATGCTTTATGAGGTGCATTAAATTCAAATTGCCAAGCGGCATATTCTGAACAGCTAGGATAATATCTACATGATGCAGGGAGCATTTTAGAGACATATTGATAGCCTTTTATCGGTGCCAAAAATATATTTTTCACAGGAGATCTTTGAAATAATGTTTGATTTGAGAATAACTGACTATTTTCATAGTTGAGAGCCTTTACACAATAATATAAATTCTAACTAAAAAGCGATGACCTGTCAAATAAACCTATGAAAATTCACAGTACAGAAAAATTGAGATAATCTCTGCTATAATCAAAATTATGAATAATATACTACAGAAATTTTTAGTGTCCTCGGATATCCAACGTTGGCTGGAAAAGCATACCTATACGGTGGAAAAAACAGAACAATTTTATAAAAAAATAGACAAAGACTCTCAGTGTTATTATCTCAGATGTTTTCCTGATCAATATTTTAAAGTGATGACAAATAGCAAAGGGGATGAAGATAGATCTCCTGTTAGCGAAGAGGTTTATGCAACAGAACGTAAAAAACATATAGGTAGAAAAGTTGTCAAAAAAATTTATACAGTGAACATTGATGAAGAAGACTTTGTGCTGTTTGAATATTTAAAAAGTCTTAAAGGCATATATATATTTGAAGCGTATTGTAAAGATGCGCAATCATTACAAAAATCTCAAATTATAGAAACTTTACAACCTTTTGTTCTTAAAGAAATTAACAATGATAAAAAGTACAGTGATATGTCGCTTGCAATGTATGTCAAACCAATGGAATACAACCTAGATAAACTTTTTGAACAAATAGATGCATTTGAAGCTGCCAATCTTTTTTTCTGGCAGGTACCAAGGCGTATTTATGTGCGCGATGGTGTGGTGTTGGTGCTTTACAAAAATCTTCGTCTTTTACACCACTATAAAGTAAATTTTCAGCGCAAACACATGAGTGCAACATTACACCGTTTACGTGTACTTATGCGTCGTACTGCTACGATACTTGAGACATTTGAAGATCTTTTTAATCCTAATGTATCACGTTTTTGCAGAACGTTACTCCTTCGCTATCATGAAGAGACAAAATTTTTACGGTATCTTTATTTTTTAGAAGAATTGTGTGCCACACGTGATACTGCAAAATTAAGCCTCTATAGTGAACTTAAAACCCTTATTTCCGAAGAAGAAAAACTTGTTACGCAAATGCTCCTATCTAAACCTTTTACGCAATTAATACAGATTCTTACGAGAGAACTTTATGAACAGGAAAATGAACAGTATTTTGGTTTAAAAAAATGGGTTAAAAAAGTTGTACGAGTACGTTTGAAAAAATTTGAAGTGCAACTTAGTAAAACAAGTGAGGGTTACAATGATGAGATGCTTGAAGAACTTTATATCTCTATGGATACTTTACAGACACTTTTAGAAGATTTTTTTCATATTATTGGAGAAAAAGAGACACAAATGGTTGTAGATGAACTTAATATTCTTTTAAAACCTTTACGGGAGTATCGAAACTGTAAAGAGCGTGAAATGATTATGAAAGGTATTAAGGAGCAGTCAGACTATACAATTTTAGATATTGAACCACTTTTATGTGAACATGTAAAGGAACTTGAAGAGAAGATACTTAATGCCTTAAAGTTACTCAGAACATCAAAATTTTATATCTAAATATTTAAAAAGTAACATGACCATCTTGGATAATATATGAAGGAGACATGTTAATAGAATGGTATATAGTTGTACCATACTTTTTACTGTAGTATTGTAACAACAGTTTTTGTAGAGTAGGCTCAGTTGATGGCATAAACCAGCCATTGTTACTGAGGACTATCATATTTTTAGGTCTTTCCCCTTCTTTTGTATGAGAAAAAAGTTTTTCTGAAGTTGCTTCAAAGCAGATAGCATTTCTGTATGTTTTTCCATTTATTTTATAATCTATGATCTCTGAACTTGCTTTGTAATCTACAGCACCATCATAAAATACTTCATTGACCCAGTCACTTAAAAAATCAGGAAGAGGATTGCTCTCACCAAAAGGGACAAGTAGAACTTTATTGGCAACTAAAATGGAACCATTGGTGAAAATATAGGTTGAATTTCGTGGTGTCTTACCATCCCAGTAGAGAGCACCAGTGACTATAGAAATATGTTTTGCTTTTTCTTGCATAGTATTAATAATCTCTTCAGAACGATTAAGAAACACAGGAAAAACAGATTCAGGTAGAATGACGAGGTCTTTTTTCTCCATGATAGCTTTATCTATAGTTTTATATATTGCTTTGAAGTGTGCAGAGTGAAGCTCTTTGTTCCATTTGTCCTTCACTGAGGTATGTGTTGTTATCAAAGCAATATTTTTATCTGCATCTACTTTTTTTGGAAGGCTAGGATTATAAGCCAATATTACTAAAAAAAGATAGATGAATCGCTGTTGCCATATACTTAAAATAATTCCTCCCAAAATGATGATGAATTGCCATTTTTCAATCCCTAAATAACTTTCAACAAACATCAATTCAGGTTTAAACCAGTCAAACGAAAAAGGGTGTATATAACTGAGAATAAAAAGTCCTAAAGCTTTTAAAAATAAGGAGATTATGAGATGTTTTTTAGGCACATAAGATCCCACTTTTTGACTTATCCACGCGATTCCCCAGAAAATAAGGCCATAGCTTAGTGAGATAATAAATATTTCAATGGGAATAGCCCACAGCATGCCGTAATGTTTTAGGCTCAAGGCAATCCACCAAAACCATAATAATCCAATAAATGCCCCTGAGACAAACCAGATTTTTTCATCTTCTTGTAAGAGCAAATATAGAGCGGTAAGTCCCAAAACAGTATTTAATAAAGGGTAGGAGAAACCCCAATGGTTGAGGTAGATAAAGGAAGAACCTAAAAGGGCTATGAAAAAGCCTCTTGTTAGTACAAAGGTGTTAAAATATTCTCTAATTTTATTCATGAAGGATTCCTATGGAACAACTTGGTTCATTTTTACCATTGATTATATTATTTGCGATTTTTTATTTTCTGATTATCAGACCTCAGCAGCAGCATCAAAAAAAGCATCAAGCTATGCTCGAAAGCTTAAGTAAAGGCGATAAAATTATTACCACAGGTGGACTTATCGCTGAGATCATTAAACCTGAAGAAGAGTTTATCAAAATCAAACTAAATGATGACACAATTGTGAAATTAGATAGAGCATATGTTTCAAAAAAGGTTGAATTGAGTGAAAACGCTTAATTATAGAGTCGTTTTATTTGCTTTTGCATTGATTTTTGGTGTCATATTTTCTATTCCGTCACTTACCCAAAGTGAACAAGGTAAGAAAATCACTTTGGGACTAGATCTTCAAGGTGGATTACATATGTTACTTGGTATTAAAAGTGAAGTGGCGATTGAATCACGTATTAAATCTATGGCAGCCACTGTAAAATACATTTTTGATGATGAAGAGATTATTTTTGATGAGCTTCGGATTAATGAAGATCAGACAATTACGTTTGAACTTCTTGATACAGATGATGTGCCAAAAGCAAAAATGTTATTACAAAAAGAGATTGAAGGTACCATATTTAGTGAAAATGGTATGAAGTTTATACTGGAAATGACAGCAGAAGAACAGGTACGAACTGAAAAAAATGCCATTCAGCAGGCAGTAGATACGATACGAAACAGACTCAATGAATTTGGATTGGCTGAACCAACGGTAGCAAAACAAGGAGAAGATAAAATTCTTGTAGAGGTACCAGGTATTAAAACCCAAGAAGACAAGCAAAGACTGAAAAAACTTATAGAGCGTGCTGCACATTTACAACTTATGGCTGTAGATGAAGACCGTATTGCTAGAGTAAACACTATGAGCCCAGCAGAAGCAAAAAGTTTTGGTGATGTGATACTAACAGATGTAAATACCCCAGAGAAGTATTTACTTCGAGCCATTCCTGTATTAGATGGTTCTATGCTTACAGATGCAAAAGTAGGTTTTGATGAACAAAATCAGCCAGTGATTAATTTTACGCTTAATGGACAGGGTGCTAAAATATTTGGTGATTTTACAGGAAAATATGTAGGTAAACGTATGGCAGTAGTGCTGGATAACAAAGTGTATTCAGCACCCGTTATCAATGAACGTATTGGTGGTGGGCGTGTACAAATCTCTGGAAGATTTGAGTTTTCAGAAGCACAAGATTTAGCCATTGCATTACGCTCTGGTGCTTTACTGGCTCCGGTGGTGATAGAGTCTGAACGATTCATAGGGCCTAGTTTGGGTGCTGATAGTATCCAAGCAAGCTCGCTTGCCTTGTTACTTGGGTTTATTTTAGTCGTTATCTTTATGGTGATATATTATGGAATGGCAGGTGTCATTGCAAATGTAGCATTGATTGGAAATCTTTTTTTGATTCTTGCAATTATGTCTTTAGCAGGTGCCACGCTTACTTTACCAGGTATGGCGGGGATTGTATTGACAGTGGGTATGGCAGTGGATGCGAATGTAATTATCAATGAGCGTATACGCGAATTACTTCATCAGGGAAAATCTATAGGCAAATCCATTGAAGATGGGTATAACAATGCGTTTACAGCTATTTTTGATGCCAATGTAACAACCTTGATTGCAGCCATTGTACTTGTTGTGTATGGTACGGGTGCTATTAAAGGATTTGCGATCACTATGGGCATTGGTATTGCCGCATCAATGCTTACAGCTATTGTGGGTACACATGGGATTTACCAATGGCTGTTACCTAAGATTGACAAAAATAAATTAGGTTTCTGGTTTGGTATACAAAGAGCAGGAGTTAAATAATGGAAATTTTTAAATATAAAAAACCGCTCTCTTTAATGGATAAAAGTAAGCGTTTTGGTTTACTTTCTATTGTATTACTTGTACTTTCTTTGGGATTAATTTTAACAAAAGGTTTTAATCTCGGTGTAGACTTTGCAGGTGGTACACTGATACAGGTAAAATATGAAGGTGAGGCACCTATAAAGAAAGTTCGGGAGGCCATTTCTGTTGACAAAGCATATGAAGGTGCATCTGTAACATTTTTCGGTAGTCACGAAGAGATAGTTATTCGAACCAAAATGTCTTCACAGGTTTTAGGTGAAGATGTTGGTAAAAAAATGAACGAGCTTTTGAAAAAAACAGGTACACTCGAAGTAAGACGTGTAGACATGATAGGGGCAAAAGTAGGTTCAGAGTTACGTGAAAAAGGACTCATGGCAATGATAATTGCTATTATCGGTATCCTTTTGTATGTGTCCTTTAGATTTGAGTGGCGTTTTGCTATTGCTTCTGTTATGGCACTTTTGCATGATGTAACGATCGCAATGGGCATGATAGTTTTGTTTAATGTGGAAGTAAATTTAGATATTTTAGCAGCACTACTTACGATACTTGGGTATTCATTAAATGATACAATTATTGTTTTTGACCGTATTCGTGAGGGTATTCGAACCATTAAAAATCCAGACCTTGAAAATATTATTGATGAATCTGTAACCCGTACACTTTCACGTACGACATTGACATCATTGACAACATTTTTTGTTGTGCTGACCCTCTTTGTTTTTGGGGGTGAGATTATTCATGGTTTTGCGTTCACACTCCTTGTTGGTGTTGTGGTAGGTACTTACTCTTCTATTTTTGTGGCTTCACCAATACTCATGTGGCTTGGTTTTTCTGTTTCTGGGTTTAGAGAAAAAGAAGCAGTAAAACTTAAAAGAGAAAAAGAGAAAGAGAAGATGCGTGCTATGTATGAAAATGGAACAATATAAGTTACGTTATAATACAAACACAGAGATGAAGAAACATACAAAGGGGTATTATGAACTGGGGTAAGGTTTTTTATATATTTTTTACACTGATGTCACTTACGACATCTGCGGCATTTCTATATGAACATTCTGTTGTTGCTTTGTTTATCGCAGGATCAGTGAATGTTATTTCAACATTACTGAAGATAGGTGTACGTAATATATTATCTGCTGAACTTTTGGCGGGTTCACTGGTGGCAGATTTGCATCTTATACCTGCTTTTTTTGCATTACAATTTTATGGTAATGACTCTTTAGCAACTGGATTGGTGATAGGAGCGGTTGTCGCAAATTCTTATACCATTTGTGTTACGATGATTGAAAGTGCAAAAGAAAAAGCAGATTTTTAACTTTCATGCAAGTAATACACGTTTGATACACAGCAAATATGATACTTTAGCAAAATAGTTTTTAAGGATTATATTTTGATAAAGATACCTACACTAGATGGCATTAATCCAGAAGAAAAACGCAAAGAGATTCAAACATATTTTCAGTATTGTTATAAACGATATGAGTCTCTTTTTAATATCGTTAAACATGAACAAGCATACTTTAACAAGGCCGATCCCTTACGGCATCCAATTATCTTTTATTATGGGCATACAGCAACCTTTTTTATTAATAAATTCAAGTTAGCAAAGATGATTGATACACGTATTGATCCTCATTTAGAATCTATTTTTGCTGTAGGTGTAGATGAAATGTCTTGGGATGATTTGAATCAAAAGCATTATAGCTGGCCTACTGTAAACGAGACACGAGACTATCGAAATAAAGTATATACGCTTGTGAATGAGGTAATAGCTACTCTCCCTATTGAATTACCTATTACAGAAGACTCCCCCTGGTGGGTAGTGATGATGGGTATAGAACATGAAAATATACACCTTGAAACGTCTTCTGTACTTATTCGACAATTGCCTTTTGAGGAGATACAAGAAGATAAAAATTGGTTAGAGTGTAATATCTTTGATAAGGTGGTGGAAAATACGTTAATACCTGTTCCTGCAGGAACAGTCAGTCTAGGGAAACATAAAGATGCAAAACTTTTTGGATGGGACAATGAATATGGAGAGCATCAAGTACATATTCCAGCATTTAAAGCGGCAAAATATCTTACTTCCAATGCTGAATATTTGGAGTTTGTGAATGATCAAGGGTATGAGAATGATATCTTTTGGTGTACTGAAGGCAAAGCTTGGAAAGAATATACAGATGCAAAAATTCCGCTGTTTTGGCGTAAAAAAGAAGCAGGCTTCTACTTACGTACATTAAGCCGTGAAATCCTACTTCCTTTAACGTGGCCTGTAGAAGTGAATCATTTAGAGGCTGCAGCATTTTGTAAGTGGAAGAGTATGCAAGAAAACAGAAAAATCACCTTACCAACAGAAGATGAATATGTTCGGCTCAGAGATGAGAGCAGGGTAATGACGTATTTGGAATGGAGTGCAAAAGAGGAGAATATTGCCAATATTAATTTAGAAAGGTATGCATCATCTGTTCCAGTAAATACCTATAAACATGGTGAATTTTATGATATTATAGGCAATGTATGGCAGTGGTCTCGTACTCCAATATACCCGTTTGAGGGGTTTAAAGTACATCCGATATATGATGATTTCACAGTGCCGACATTTGATGGAAAACATAATCTTATCAATGGTGGTTCTTGGGTAAGTTGTGGTAACCTTGCTACACAAAATAGTCGATATGGGTTTAGAAGACATTTTTATCAACATGCAGGATTTAGATATGTACAGAGTAATTATGAAGAGAACATTGTGACAAATATATATAACACAGATACGGTGATCTCTCAATATTGTCATTTTGGTTGGGGTGAAAATACCTTAGGGGTAGAAAATTACCCTGCAACATGTGCGCGTTTGGCATTAGAGTATATGAAAGATAAACCTAAGAGAAAAGCATTAGATATAGGATGTGCTATAGGACGGAGTACCTTTGAGCTTGCACGTGGGTTTGATGTGGTGATAGGGGTAGACTTTTCTGCACGTTTTGTACAAGAAGCACAGGTATTAAAAGAGAATGCAGTTCTACGCTACACGATGCCAACAGAAGGAGAATTAGAAAACTTTCATGAGGTCAATTTAAGTAAATTTGATTTGGATAATGAACGTGATAAAGTCTCTTTTTGGCAGGCAGATGCTTGCAACTTGAAACCGATATATAAAGAGTTTGACCTTATTTTTGGCGGTAACCTTATAGACAGACTGTATGATCCTAAAAAGTTTCTAGAGTCAGTAGGTGAACGTCTTAATGATAAGGGTATATTGATACTGACATCACCCTACACATGGCAAGAAGAATCTACACCGAAAGAAAAATGGATAGGTGGATACAAAAAAGATGGTGAAAATGTATCTACATTGCAGGGACTTGAGGAGATACTAGGAAAAGAATTTACTCTTGTTGATACCAAAGATATACCTTTTGTGATACAAGAAACAGCACGAAAACATCAATATACTATAGCACATATGACAGTTTGGCAAAAGAAATAGTATGATTCAATCTATAGATAGAAAGGGTACTTTTACCACAAAATATGATGACACCATCAAAAAATTTGGTACGGATGATTTGTTACCATTGTGGGTTGCAGATATGGATTTGGCATCACCTCAGTGTGTGCAGGAGACATTGAAAAAAAGAGCAGCGCATCCTATTTATGGATATACGGTCTACCCAGATGCCTATTATCTGGCGATACAAACATGGATGAAAACCCGTTTTAATTGGGAAATAGATATAGCGTGGATTGTCCCATGTTATGGGGTAGTACCTTCACTTAATTTTGCGATTACAGCGTACAGTGAAGAAGGAGATGCGGTGATTATCCAAACACCTTTATATCCTCCATTTAAAAGCTCAATTAAGCATAAAAACAGAAGAGTTTTAGACAATACATTGGTCTATAAAGAGGGATACTATAGCATTGATTTTGATGATTTTGAAGCCAAAGCTAAAAAAGCTAAGTTATTTTTACTCTGTTCACCACATAACCCTACTTCACGTGTTTGGGATAAAGAAGAGTTAGAACAGATGATAGAGATATGTTTAAAACATGATGTAGTCATCATTTCAGATGAGATACATGCAGATCTTGTGTATCAAAAAATATATTTTTCTCTTGGAAGTTTTGACAAGATAATGGATAAGTGTGTCATTTTAAATGCACCATCCAAAACATTTAATATTGCAGGTCTCAATACTTCTTTTGCTATCATCCCTGATATAAGTCTGAGAAAATCTTTTATAATTGAACAAAACAAGTCAGGTATTACCAATGGAAATCCTTTTGGCATAGAAGCACTTATCTCTGCGTACACGGATGGTGCATTATGGCTAGATACATTAAAAGAATATTTGGTATCCAATATAAGAGATGTTGAAACTTTTTTAAAAAAGCATCATATCCCTATTTATGTTGTGCCCACAGAAGCTACATTCTTGATGTGGCTTGACTGCAAAGAACTACACTTATCACATGAGGAATTACTAGAATTCTTTTTTTATGGAGCGAAGCTTGGATTGAATGATGGCAAAAGTTTTTCAGATGCGGGAGAAGGATTTATGCGGTTAAATATAGGTACAAGTAAAGAAGTACTTGAAAAGGCCTTAGCCCAATTATTGATAGCTTATAAGGAAATAGCTTGAAAAGTCTTATAGTTTATATACTGCTTTCAGTGTATATATACGCTTTGCCCCAAGGTATAAACACTTTGATACAAAAATCAGGCATTCCCCAAAAGGATATTAGTATTTATATTAAAGAAGTAGGAAAGGGAGGTCGGGTTATTGCTTCTTTGAATGCGGAACAGACACGTACACCAGCTTCAGTTATTAAGGTATTAACGACATATGCAGCATTATTGAAATTGGGATTTCATTACCGTTGGCCAACGAAGTTTTATTATACTGGTAATATACGTTCAGGTGTACTTTATGGGGACTTACTGGTTAAAGGGTTTGGTGATCCTACATTAAATGATAAAGACCTTGATAAAATAGTTTCGTATATTCGTGCAGAAGGTATACGTAAAATCACAGGTAATATTATCATAGATAGAAGCTACTTTAGGGTAGGCACAAAAAATAATTCAGGGTTTGATGAACATACCTACAGTGCTTATAATGCCATGCCAGATGCGATGATGTTTAACGAACGGATTAGCACAGTTTGTGTAACCCCTAACAAAAACAATGTCTATAAAAAAGGTGCAGATGAGAGTTATAAAGTTATCAATAAACTCCAACGTGTGAATAAACCCTGCAAAGGTAGATATTCTTGGCCAGGAGTAAGGATTGATAAAAGTCAAGCTGTGCCTACTTTGTTGTTACAGGGTAAAATTTCAAAACGATGTGGTAAACGCAATATCTGTAAAGTGATAACCAAACCTTACAAATCATTTTATTATGCCTTAAAGGATAAGTTGAAAAAAAAAGGTATACATGTAAGAGGCTCTTTACGTCTTAGAAAAATACCACAGCACAGGGCAAAAGAACTCTTTACTTATTATTCTAAATCTTTAGAAAGAATAGTCTCTAAGACAGCTAAAAAAAGTAATAACCTTTATGCAAGGCATCTTTTACTGCTTTTAGGTGCAAAAGTATATGGTGCTCCTACAACAGTTAATAAGGGTAGAAAAGCGATTGTCAAGATTTTAAAAAACTATGGTGCTTTAAGCAAGGGAACTCTTAAAATAGATAATGGCAGTGGATTGTCACGTTCTGCAAAATTATCTGCAAAGATTTTGGCAGATGTATATGATAATGCTTATATGCGGTATGGACAAAGATGGATGAATACACTTTCTATTGCTGGGATTGATGGAACCATAAAAAAGCGTTTTAGAGGAACCATTGTTAAAAATAGAGCCTGGATGAAAACTGGGACATTGAAACGTGTTAAAAATATAGGTGGATATGTCAAAAGCAAACAAGGCAGACTTTATACAACTGTGATATTGGTACAGACAAACAAAGGCAGATGGAAAGCTGCTAAACTTCAAAATGATATTATGAAGTGGCTTGTAAAATATAAAAGTACAACAAGAATCCAGCCAACACAGACACAAAACACACAGTCCACCTTATGGGAGATGGAAACCACTTTACCTAAAAATATTTCAAATGAAAGATATTATGTCCAAACCGGCATGTTTAAATCAAAACCAAGCAAAATATATTTACAGAAAATAGAACACCTTGGATTACCCTATAAAGTACAATATTCACAAAATTATAAAGTCTATATAGGTGCTTACAGTCAAGAGAAAGATGCAAGAAGGGTTTTAAAACAAGTACGTAAACATGTAAATAAAGGTGCTTTTATCGTCAAAATGTAGTATGCTTTTCCGCATAACTGGTCATTTCAACATATTTTTTTTCTTAAATATGCTCTTATTTAAGCCATAATATTTTTATATACTTCAATTGAAACTTAGTATTTCAGGAGTGTATAATGGTTTTATTTAAAACAAGAAAACAAAAACATATCATTGAAGATGAAATTTATGTTTTACTCGAACATTTTACAGATGCATCATTGAAGATGCCTATGTATAGGATTCATGATTTGTTTAAGTGCACAAATTGTTATCCTTTGATTTTTGGTTATTTTTTGGGTGCTATGGATTATATCATTGAGTATAAGAATATAGATAGTATAGATGCAAAAAAACTTTTTAAAGTCTATTTATCAATAACTTTTACAAATGAAGATATGGGAAATGCAAATGATTTATATGAAATGTGTAAAGATTTAAATACATCAGAGAAAGGAAGAAAATATATGTTTATAGGAAGAATGGCATTTAAAAAGTGGTTAGAAAATCAACCAGAAATCGTTTCTGATTTAAATCGTATGTTATATGATGCTTATATAAGGTAAAGGATGGTTTAAAACTTAACTTCAAGTACGCTATAATCCTTAAAAAATTAGGGCAACAATGCACTTTGAAACCTATCCCTTTGAAAAACTCAACACTCTACTGCATAGTATCACACCAAATAGTGATTACACATCTCTCTCCTTAACTATAGGGGAACCGCAGTTTGCAACACCTAAGTTCATACTTGAAGCATTAAACAAGCATACAACATTGTTAAACAAGTACCCTAAAACCATAGGTGAAAATGTTTTACGTGATGCGATGCTAAAGTACAATATTGAACGTTTTAATCTTATGTTAGATAACACACAAATTATCCCTACTTTTGGTACACGTGAAGTGCTTTTTAATTTTCCACAGTTTTTACTGCATGATGTTGAAAATCCAGTGATGGTCTTTCCAAATCCTTTTTACCAGATTTATGAAGGGGCAGCAAAAGCATGCAGGGCGGAGGTTATTTACTTAAACCTAAATGCATCGAATGATTTTCAGCCTGAAATTGATGAGCTATCGTTAGCCAAAGCAGATTTTGTGATACTCAATTCTCCTAATAATCCTACAAGCTCAGTCATGCAAATGGATGACTTGAAAAAATGGGTAGAGCTTGCGTTGAAACATGATTTTGTTTTGCTCAATGATGAGTGTTATGCAGATTTGTATCTAGACAAACCTCTCCCTTCGTTACTAAATGCAAGTATAGAAGTAGGGAATAAAGCGTTTAAAAATATTTTAGTCATCAATTCTGTCTCAAAACGTTCAAGTGCCCCTGGGCTGCGTTCGGGCTTCATTGCAGGGGATGCTGACATCCTTAGGGAGTATATGGTATACAGAACATATGTTGGTTGTGCTTCCCCACTGCCTCTTCAACATGCAGCTGCAGCAGCATGGGCAGATCAGCAGCATGTAACGCTATTTAGAGAAAAATATAAAAAGAATTTTGCTGTTGCCAAAGATATATTGGGTGTAGCGTCACCAGAAGCCACTTTTTATATCTGGTTACGAGTAGATGATGAGATAGCATTTACCATGAAGCTGTACCAAGAGTATAACCTTAAGGTAATCCCTGGTTCATTTTTGGGACGTGATGGCGAAGGTAAAGGGTATGTAAGGCTTGCTCTTGTGTATGAAGAAATGTTAACAAAAGAAGCGTTGACAAGAATTAAATTATGTTTGGAGAATCAGTAGTGCAAACACCAGAAATACATGTAGAAGAATTAAAAAAAGATGAGGAATTTCTAGCCAATATTAAGCGCTTGGAAGAGGAGTGTAAAAAGGAGCAGAGTATTTCAAAAGGATATCAGTTACTTGATGCACAGCTTATCATAGAAGCACCAGAAGAGGAAATCAATGAAATTTTTACATTCATAGTCAATAATGCATTTGACAGACTAGCAGAAAAACTTACCAATAGGCAGACATTTAAGATGGAAGAGGAAGAAGATAAGGCAGCTGCAAGAGCGATATATGAGCATGGTATGCAGCGATATAGTGAAAATGATCAAAAAGGTGCTAAAGAGATTTTTCTTATATTGAGTCACAGTATGGACAAACATGCCTTGAAGGATGCGATGTTGTTACATGCAGCAGTTGTCATAGCAGGTAAAAGTTTTGATGAATTTATAGATACTATTGTGGATGTCAGTAAAGTAGATGAGAATGATCCTTTGGCATTTTTTGTACAAACTTTTACTTATTCTGTTACTGAAATGTTTGACATATTTGCAAAAGAGGTAGAAGAAGCCAGAGAAGAGATACGTGTTTTTGCACAATCACAGGAGTCTTCATGAAAAAAATACATTTTATAGGTATTGGGGGCATAGGGCTTTCAGCTTTGGCAAAGTTTTTACATAATGATGGACATAAAATATCAGGTTCGGATATCAAGCAAACAGAAATTACCAATGACCTAGCAACCAATTTTGATGCTAAAATTACCATTCCTCATCATGCAGATGCGGTTGAGGGTGTAGACAAGGTTATCTATTCAGCAGCAGTACGTCCTAATAATCCTGAATATCAAAGGGCAAAAGAATTGGGTATAGAACTGTTATCCCGTAAAGAAGCATTAAAGTCTATATTGGGAGATAAAGAGGTCTATGCAGTAGGAGGTGCACATGGAAAGAGTACGACTTCGGCGATGCTCTCTTCCATTATCCCTGAGTCCAATGCATTGATAGGGGCAATTAGTAAAGAGTTTGGATCAAATGTCCGAAGTTTCCCTAACAATAAAGTAGTGTTTGAAGCAGATGAAAGTGATGAGAGCTTTTTGAATTCTAATCCTCATCTTGCCATTGTAACCAATGTTGAACCTGAACATATGGAATATTATGAATATGATGAAGAGCGTTTTTACAATGCCTATAGAAATTTCATAAAACTTGCCAAAATACGTGTGATCAATGCAGAAGATACATTCCTTGCTTCTCTTGAACTCGAAAGTATAAAACTGTACCCAAGTAAAGATATAAAAAATATTGAATTTGTTTTAGTAGATGGAGAACCACATACAAAGTTTGCACTGTTGGATTTAGGTGTGTTTGAGGTTTTTGGTTTTGGAAACCATATCGCACTTGATGCGGCATTGGCCATATTGGCAGCATTAGAACTGGGAGAGCAGATAGAGGATATAAGAAACAATCTTTTACATTATAAAGGTATTAAGAAGCGTTTTGATATTGTGCAAAATCAAGAGCAATGTGTGGTTATTGATGATTATGGACATCACCCTACAGAGATAAAAGTGACGATGCAGTCACTACAGGCTTACAAAAGCCTCCGAACATTTACAAAACTCAATGTAATTTGGCAACCGCATAAATACTCAAGAACGATGGATAATTTACAAGGGTTTGTAGAGTGTTTTGAAGGGGTAGATGAATTGGTTATTTTACCTATTTGGGCAGCTGGAGAGATAGAGGTAGATATCGATTTAAAAGGTGCATTTTCACGCTATAAACTTATTATGGCAGATAGTATCACCAAAGAAGATGGTATTGTCAAAGTGTTAAAAGATGGACATGTTATACAAGAATACGGTGATGGGCTCATTACAGCTTTTGGAGCAGGAGACATCACGTATCAGATACGAGGGGAATCATAATATATCAAAGGAGGGGGAAGAAATGAAAAAGCTAGTGATTATTGTAGCAACGATAACTTCGTGTATGTTGGCTGATGATATCAAATTAAGTGATGTTGAGGCAAAATATGCTTCAAAGTCAACCATAGAAGTCACGAAGGATTTAAAACAGAGTATTAACTTGGGATTTGCAAATACTACAGGGAATACAGAAACCCTAAATCTTAATGGTAAATACACATTAGGCTTTTCTACTTTGGGCTACAATGGTCAAGAACTCAAAACAGCATTTGAAACAAGTGCGTATCTCACAAAAAACAATGGCATAACGGACAATGAAGAGTATACTGCAAAGCTTAGTCTAGAACAGCATATCATCGATGGCTGGTTAGGCTATACATCTTTTTATTGGTTACGTAATACATTTAGAAATTTTGATAATAAGTTTGTATTTGGTGCTGGTGTGGGTAAAGAAGTTTTTAAACAAGAAAAACATTCACTCAAAATGAAATTGGGTGTGGCATATAATATTGAACAATATACAAATGACCAGCCAGAACATACATTTGTGGCACTGACTCAGTATATAGAATATCATTATCACCTGAATGAAATAAGCTCATTTTATATGAAGATAGGTGCATTGGAAAATTTTGATGATTTTGATGATTATGAGATACTTACTGTGACAGGGTTTAATTTTTCTGTGGCTGAGAACTTAAGTGTAACCATTGAAGGAGAGGTTCGGTATGATAATCTACCACCTGTTGGGTTTACAAAAACAGATACAAAATCTATTGTACGTATCGGGTATGACTTTTAGAAGATTTGGTTAGAATTTCATTTCTTTGATTTTTTCATATATTGACTCCCCCATGATTTTATATCCTGATGCATTTGGGTGTATTTGGTCAATTTTATAGTGAGGATTGGATAAGATCTCTGTAAGTGTATCATTGAGCAGTGGTATATTCTCTTCTTTTGCAATATCTTCATATAGTTCTAATGGTGAGAGTCCAAATACACTGAAATTTGGTACAGCAATGAGTAAAATATGGATATTTTGTTTTTTTGCCATCTGTATCATCGTTTTGAGATTCTCTTTTAATGAAGATAAAGAGTGTTGTTGAAGTATGTCATTCCCTCCAAAACAAAGCAAGATTAATTTTATAGATGTATCTTGAAGTAGGTTAGGTAGCCGTGAAAGACCATCTTCAGAGGTGTCACCATTGACACCAGCATTGATGACTTTATGATTGAGTAGTGATGCAAGTACAGAGGGGTAGCTTTGAGACGCGTGTACACCATACCCATATGTAATGCTATCTCCAAAGGCTAAGATAGTGTCTTGAGGTTTGAACATTATTTTTCCTGTACTCTTATGTTGAAATGTAAAAATGACAAAGAGAATAAATAGAACAGTCATAAGATATTTCATATGCTTCCTTATGTTGGGAGTATTATAGTATAATCTCATCAAATATAGCTAGAGGAAAAGCATTGTCTACAGAATATAAAAATGAAAAATCTATTATGCAAAAATTGGATTTGGATGGTTATATTTCACAGTTTACACAATTTATGGCAAGAGAAAAACCAATAGCTATGATGGGCGATATCAATCAGCACTACCGTTACATTCAAGCACTTTCTAAAATTCAGTTTCCGACCCCACCATCTGTACCAAACTTGGATCGTGAATTGGCCCGTATTAAAAAACAGGCTGTACTTTCATTGGATGAAATATATGTGTTCATCCAGATGATGTCGTACTTTAATACACTGAATACAGTAGGGTTCACAGAACCTCTTATCTCATGGATAAAAGGGATTGAGATACCTGAAGAAATAGTTGAAATTATAGGGTATTTTACAGATGAAGGAAATATCAACCCAGCGCATGACGCTGAACTTTATAAACTAGAACGTACGATTAAACAGAATAAAATAGACATTAAAGAAACGCTATATAAGTTAGCACACTCTTCCACACTTAGAGACTATTTGGTAGATACTCAAGTACATTTTAATGGCGGGGAAGAGACATTATTGGTTAGAGGTGGATTTAACAATGTCATTAAAGCCACAGTGGTTGGTAGAAGTGCTTCTGGGTTTTTTTATATTATTCCTCAAAGTATTTCTCACCTTAAAGAGAAAGAAGCAGCTTTACTCTCTAGTAAAGAAGAGATAATTTACCGTTACTGTAAAGAAATCTCAGCTATTTTTTTTAAATGGGAGCGATTTTTATCTTTTATTAATAAAGAATATGACAGGTTTGATCACTATCAGGCACGTGTGGTTTTTGCAAGAGCAAAAGAGTATGAGTTTATTTTACCAAGTAAACAAAAACGTATCAAGTTACAGGACTTTTCCCATCCAGCTATAGATAAACCAGTACCGGTTACTATGGATTTTAACAAACAGATAATGTTGATCACTGGGGTAAACGCTGGCGGTAAGACGATGCTCTTGAAGTCTATGCTCAGTGCTGTGTACATGTCTAAGCATTTACTCCCTTTTAAATGTGATGCATCTCAGACAGAGGTGGGACACTATAAAAGTATTGAAGCGGTGATTGATGATCCTCAGTCTGTAAAAAATGATATTTCTACATTTGCAGGACGCATGCAGGAGTTTGCAAAACTTTTTTCCAAAGTAGATGCGATTGTGGGAGTCGATGAAATAGAATTGGGAACAGATTCGGATGAGGCAGCTTCTTTGTTTAGGGTGATGTTGGATGAATTACGTAAAAAAGGTATATCTTTTATTGTTACCACACATCATAAACGTCTGGCTTCACTCATGGCATCAGATGACGAAGTGGAACTCATTGCAGCACTGTATGATGAAAAACGACGTTTACCAACCTATACTTTTTTGCAAGGTAGTATTGGAAAAAGTTATGCCTTTGAGACGGCTGAGCGTTATGGTGTGCCTGGCAACATTGTCATGAAAGCCAAAGAGGTATATGGTGAAGACAAAGATAATTTGAATGAACTCATCGAAAAGTCAACATCATTAGAACGTAAAATGCGTATGAAAATAACAAAAATTGATGAAGAGTTGAAAGCAGTAGAACAGAAAAGATTTAAACTTGAAGAGGATGAATTAAAGCTTCAAGAGAGTCATAGAAAAGCCATTGCTACACTTGAGAATCGCTATAACGCGGCGACGAAAAAAGCACGTGAAGCACTTAAAGCAAAAGAGTCTACAGAAGGGAGGCGTCTTCTAAATGTAGCTCATCAGCGTAAAGATTTTAAACAAAAAGAGATTCAAAAAGTCGACGAAGTACCACTCAAAGAAGGGGATAAAGTCAAATATCGCTCACATAAAGGCGAACTGATTTCATTGCGTGGAAAAGATGCTACTATCATCGTGGATGGACTTAAAATGCGTGTGCCTCTTTCACAGCTTAAACGCCGTGGTGATACACCACAGATAAAAGTAAAACCTAAACCATGTAATCCTAAAGCGGATGTGAATGTAGAGAAATCAAGTGCATCTGTCTCCGTCAAACTCTTAGGGTTGTATGCAGATGAAGCCATAGATACTGTAGATAAATTTCTTTCAGATGCATTGGTCAATGGATTACATGAAGTACAGATTATACATGGTACAGGTGGAGGCGTGTTGTCAAAACTTGTTGGGGAATATTTGAAAAATCATCCCAAAATAGGAAAGTACTATAGAATGCCTGGAAATATGGGGATAACAGTCGTTGAACTGTAGCTAAGTTTTAACTCCAAAAGGTATAATATATCTTAATGAATTTGATCAGGAGAATACTGTGAATCTAACAGATGCAGGAAGAGAAATAAAAAAAGAATTGAGTGGTGATGAAAAAGTTTTAGAAAGTGTCTTTAAGTTAGAAACACTGTATAAAAAATATAAATTTATACTTTGGGCGTTAGTCATTGCGGTGGTTCTTTTTTTTATCGGAAGATCTGTGATGCAAAGTATGCATGAGGCAAAACTTCTTGAAGCAAATGAAGCATATTTGACTTTGCAGACAAAACCAGAAGACACACAGGCACTTATGATTCTACAAGAAAAAAACCCCGCATTGTATGAATTATTTACCTATACGCAAGCAACACAGAAAGAGGATATTAGTGTACTAGAAGCTTTAAGTAGTAGCAATAACCCTGTTGTTGCAGATGCAAGTAACTATGCACAAAGTGTTTTGAAGCAAAAACCAGTAGATTCCATACTTTATGAAGAAATGGCTTTATTTCAACAGGCATATCTTGAGATTAAGGCTGGTGATGTAAAGTCAGCCAAACAAAAGTTGAATCTCATTGATGAGCGCTCTCCATTGTTTATGATTGCTTCGTTACTCAAGCATTCAACAATAAAGGCAAAATAATGAAATATTTGGTTTATATTACGCTTACTGCGACCATGGTAGTGCTTTCAGCATGTAGTAGTAAACAATATTTTGAACCAGAGATGACCTATGATGCACCTACAAGTGCATACGGAGGGGTAATTGTTGATTTAAGTCGTGATGGTGCAACACTTGAAAATGGAAAATATATCGGTAAATCAGGGACAAGTAATATTACTCTTGGTGAGGGATATAGGTTTTTAAGTGAAAGTAAATATTATGTTTTAGCATCCAATGTTGAAGGTATGTTAAAGATAATTGACAAAAAAACAAATGAATCAATCCGTGAAGTTTCTTTAGGAGTTCCTATCGTGTCAGCAACAATACGAAAGGGGATAGTAGCATATATTCTTAACAATAATACTTTTGGAATTTATAATATACCTGACAATAAAAAAGTTGTTGAAAATCGTTCTGAAAGAACGTATGCTATTGACACAAGAGCAGCAAGTCCGATGTTTATCGATAATCTAGCTGTAATGCCGATGCTTGATGGTAAATTAATTATTGTAGATATAGAGAATAGTCAGAATGCTAAAGTAGTCTATCTAAGTAGTTATAAAGCATTTAACAACATTATATACTTGTCTCGTATGGGTAATACCATGGTGGCTGCGACACCGAAAAAAATCATTTCTTTAGGGGATAATGGTAAACAAGAATATCATGCAAATATTTCTGAAGTGGCAATAACAAAGGGATATGTCTATGTGTTTACAAAAGAAGGAAATATCGTAAGACTGAATAGTCATTTTGAAGTGATAGCAGAAAAGAAGTTTAAATTTGCACATTTCTCAGTAGCAACAACGTTTGACAAAAAAGTATTTGCACTCGATCAGCAAGGTTCGCTTATTGTATTGTCTGCTGATTTAAGTAAGTTTAAAATTTATGATATAGGGGAAGTGGATGCTCCAGCATTTATCACTGGAACAAAGCTCTATAAAGATGGTAAGATTATTGAATTATCAAATTTAGGTTATGAATAGTAATCTGAGTAATTTACTTGTTGCATTTGAAGAATACTTGAGCGTAACAAAAGCTTTGGACAGTTTGACTATAAGTTCTTATATCTCAGATTTAAAACAACTAGAAACACATTCTAAAAAAGTACTTACAAAATTAAGTACGACAGATGTGTTAGCTTTCCTCTCTACATTTGAAAATAAAAGAACACTTAATCGTAAGTTGTCTTCTATCAATGTGTTCTTTTATTTTTGTCACATACAAAGTTTCACCCATGAAAAGATTAAAATACCTATGGCAAAAGTACCTAAAAACCTTCCAAAATATGTGAGTAATGAGGAAATATTAGATGGTATTAATGTAATTGATAGAAGGACTGTAACAGGCTTACGTGATTATGCCTTGATACTTTTTCTGTATGCCAGTGGATGTCGGATTACTGAAGCACTTAGCGTACAACGTACGGATATAGTGGAAGGTTGGCTTAAAATCCGTTTTGCAAAAGGTGAAAAAGAGAGGGTTGTTCCTCTCGCACCAGTGGCCACAGAAGCAATGGAGCGTTACTTATCAGAACAAACACTTGCCAGCCCGTATATATGGTTAAATTATAGGGGGGAGCAACTGAGTCGGATTTCGGCGTATAAGATAGTTAAAAAATATTTGGGAGTATCTCCACATGTATTGCGACACTCTTTTGCCTCATCACTCATTATTGGTGGCGCTGATTTGCGTGTGGTGCAAGAGTTACTGGGACATGCTTCATTAGAGACGACACAAATTTATACGCATATACAGAAACAAAATCTAGCAGAAACGATGCATGCATATCATCCTTTACGATGATTTAGATAGGATAAAATGATGACAAGTATTACAATAAAATCAGTGAGAGAATAAATGGAAAATCTTAAAACTATCGTTGAGTTTTTACAAACAAAACAAATCATTTTTAAATCTTTTAAAGAAGTAAGCCCTAAAGAACTGGGAACCCGAAAAAAAGTAAGTATCTATATCGGCACAGACTTACAAGGGTATTATGCTGATATTATGTGGCTGGAAAAGAAGAGTAGGGTATTACGTAAAGAAGTAGAAGAATTGATAAAACTACATGAAAAGTTGGAAAAGTATATAGACAGCAGTATTAAAAAAAAGTACATTATTATCGTGGCACCTTTATGTTCAAAAGCAAAAGTATTGTTAGAAGAAAAAAATTGGAAAGTTTGGCACCATGTCTAACGTACTCTTGGCTGATATTGGGAATACATATTTCCATATTTATGATGGTACAAAAATTGTACACTTGAAATATACTGATGCACTAGAGAGATATAAAGATGAACGTATTTTTTATATTTCGGTTAAACATGAACTGTCAGATGAAATTAAAAACATAAAAAAATGGAAAAATATATCTTCTTTGATGCATATAGAGGGAGCGTACGATACGATGGGCATTGATAGGAAAGCACTCTGTTTAAGTCATTATAATGGGGTGTTTGTGGATGCGGGTTCTGCTATTACTGTAGATGTTGTGAAAGAAGGAAAATATATAGGAGGCTTTATATTACCAGGGCTGAAAGCATATATACAAGCCTATAAAATGATTTCTCCCGCATTAGATACAAGTTTATATCAAAATCTTAGTTTAGAGAACTTGGCAACTACAACAAAAGAGCAGATAAGCTATGGTATAATCGCGTCAATTAAAGCACTCATAGACAAACATAGTGATGGCAAAAAACTCTACTTTACTGGTGGTGATGGTGAGTTTCTTTCAAGCTTTTTTAAAGATGCTAACTATGATGAAATGTTAGTCTTTTATGGGATGCAAAAAGCTATAAATTATAAGGGTTGACATGTTAACAGTAGCACTTCCAAAAGGAAGAATAGCAGAACAGACATTAGAGATATTTGCAGAGATATTTGGTGGAGAGTTTAAATTTGAGGGTAGAGAACTCATTCTAGATATGGGTGAGTTTCGTTTTTTAAATGTACGTAATCAGGATGTACCTACTTATGTAGAACATGGTGCTGCTGATATTGGTGTGGTAGGACTGGATGTGATTACTGAAAAAGAATTAGATATCATTCAACTTCTTGATATGCAGCTAGGTAAATGTAAGGTTGCTATCGGCATTAAAAATGAAGATGAGCTAGACTGGTCACGCCCTAATATTAAAGTAGCTACAAAAATGGTTAACATTACAAAAAACTATTTTGCACAAAAAGCAGTGGGGGTAGAAGTAGTCAAACTTTATGGTTCTATCGAGCTTGCTCCACTTGTTGGACTTGCTGATGCGATTGTAGATATCGTTGAAACAGGGAATACGATGAGAGAAAATGGACTCAAGGTTGCTGAAGATATCATGGACTCTTCTGCACATCTCATAGCAAACAAAAACAGTTTTTATGCTAAGAAGACCGAAATACTTTCATTGTATGAAAAAATAAAAACTGTTGTAGAAAGAAATGCCTAAGACGTACACTATGTCTACTTCACTGGACCTTTATGCTAAAGTAGAGGATCTTCTCGGAGTAAAAGAGGCTGCGCCCCGTCTGTATGCACATTATCTTTTATTTTTAAATACAATTGATTTTGAAACACTTCTTGATGTTGGGTGTGGATCTGGAGACTTTTTATTGCAGATGCAAAAAGCATTGGAGATTTCGCAGGTCAAAGGTATTGATTTAAGCCCTTTAATGGTGGCAAAGACATGTGAATACGCAATAGATGCGGAGTGTATAGACCTTTGTGACTTAGAGGGAAAATATGATGTGATTACAGCTGTATTTGACATGCTTAATTACTTAACACCTATACAATTACAATCATTTTTATTTTGTGTAAAAAATCATTTAAATGAAGGTGGTTTTTTTCTTTGTGATATCAATACTCTTTATGGATTTGAAAATGTAGCTGTGGGCTCGTTTATTGTAGATGATGAAGAGAGATTTTTAACCGTTGATAGTGACTTTGAAGAGGATGAGTATATTTCAGAATTTACGCTCTTTGAGAAAGAAAAGAATCTCTACAAAAAGTCCCAAGAAACCATAAAACAATATTATCATAGTGTGGAAGAATTGGTTAAATTGTCAGGGTTGGAATTGCTTTTAAGTGATGATGTGAATTTATATGGTTTAGAGGAAGCTGATAAAGTATTCGTGGTATTCAAGAAAGCGTAGGGTGCGCTACTAAGCGCGCCCTGCTAAAATAGTTTATGACTATCTTACGTTTTCGAAAGGATTTTCAACAACATTCTTTCTATCTACAATGTATGGTATAAGGGCTGTTTGTCTAGCTCTTTTGATAGCTACAGTGACAAGCTCTTGGTGACGTTTACAGTTACCTGTGAGTCTTCTTGGCATAATTTTAAATCTTTCACTAAGTGAAAATTTAAGACCTGCTAAGTCTTTATAGTCGATAAACTCAACTTTTTGCTCACAATATTTACAAAATCTCTTTTTAAACTTTCTTCTTTCTGCCATGGTGTTCTCCTAAAACGGTATTTCATCTTCATTGATGTCGATTTCTGGGATGTTAGATGCTTGACTTTGTTGTGGCGCAGCTTGCTGTGATGGCTTATCATAACTTGGTGTAGGTTGAGAGTATGTGTCTTGTGCAGGTGCTGCATTATATCCACTTTGTGTCTCATCCTTACTCCCTAGCATCTGTAGGTTTTCTACAGTGACTGAGTGTTTAGATCTCTTACTTCCATCTTGTGCTGTCCACTGGTCAAGTTTCAATCTTCCATCGACTAAAACTTTGCTTCCTTTACGTAAGTACTGATTTGCAATTTCAGCAGTTCTACCAAAGAAAGTGATATCTACAAAAAGAACTTCTTCTTTTTGTTCACCTGTTTGAGATTTAAATTTACGAGATGTAGCAATGGCTGTATTTCCAATAGCACTTCCACTTTGCGTATATCTAACCTCAATATCTCTTGTTAGGTTTCCTGCTAAAATTATTTTATTGTACATGTTAAGGCGCTCCTATGCTTTGATTACGCTTCTTCTTTTGTTTCTGCTTTGTTGGCAGCTTCGACAAGTTTGTTGAATTGTGCCATTTCTTTTGTGTTGGTATATTTTACTGTCAAAAACTTAATCACATCTTCATTGATTTTAAGATTTCTTTCAAGCTCATGTATAACTACACCTTTAGCCTTGTAGAAAAGAACAGTATAGTAGCCTCTATCATTTTTTTGTACAGGATACGCAAGTTTTCTCATACCCATATCGTTAGTACCGACAAGTTCAGCACCCTCTTTAGCAAGTACATCTTTCACTTTTGTGATTTGTGCAGCTATTTCTTCTTCTGTAAGTGTAGGTTTGACTACAAACAGTGTTTCATAACAATTCATATTGTTTCCTTTTGGTTTGATAGCCCATTAAAAATGCGGGTATTAGTTTTATCATACTGTAGCCCGTCCAAAAATGAGCAAGAATTTTGGAAACGATATATTATAATAATGTCTCTTAAGCACACATTAGTTAATTATACACCTATTCTTTTAGCTATTTTTTTTGATATTAATACATTCTTTTGTATCATCTATGTTAGATAAGATAAAAAAGGATTAAATGATGCATCGAAGAAATTTTTTGCGAGTATCTGCAACTTCAGTAGCTGTTTTGGCTGTGGCACCATCGCTTATCACGCAAAAACTTTATGCAGAGAATGGGAGTTTATTTCAGACATTTGAAAAGGTTCAACTTAAAGATACAGAAGGAAATGCATTAAAATCGACTACTTTGCTAACAGAAGAAAATTATGTATTTAATTATCCACATGTAGGAACTCCTGCCATTATGGTAGATTTACCATCAGCTACCCAAAAGAATATAAAGTTAAAAGCAGAAGATGGCACCGAATATATCTATACAGGTGGTGTAGGTGTAAATGGTACTATTGTGGCTTATTCAGCGATATGTCCACATCAACTTACACACCCTCAACCAGAGATGAGTATGTTTCAGTATGTTGCAGAAAAAGGCAAAACATTGGCTTATGATAAAGGAGGTGTATTTGTCTGTAGCTCACATCTTTCAGCATTTGAACCAAAGCAGGGAGGGAAGGTAGTGGGTGGCCCCGCAAATGAAGGTCTAGCTTCTATTATTTTAGAAATTGATGAAGACGATAACATTTGGGCAGTTGCGGTATTGGGTCCTGAAAAATTCCAAGCTTATTTTGATGCGTTTAAAGATGAATTTAAAAAATTCTATGGAAATAGAAGAAAAGCAAAAAAACGTGTAAAAGAAGAAGCTGTGGTAAAAACTCTAAAAAATTATTCTGTAGATATTATACAATCGTAATGTTCTTAAAGAAACATGATGCATAGTAAAATAACTATACATCATGTTTAAAATAACTTCATAATATCATCTTGATTTAACCCTGTATCCATTGGTTACTGCTTTAAGATCATTGTCTAATAATTTCAAAAAAAATAGTTAAGTCTGAACAATTTTGATACAATAATTATAACTTTATTTAATGTAAAGAAATCCGCAAAATCTAATTTTAGGAGATTGAAGTATGGCAATGGACAGAAGAGATACATTTAAATTGGCAGGTTTCGCTGCAGCTGCAGTAGCAATACCAACGATGGCAGTTGCTAGTGAAAAAAAAGCAGAAACGAAGACAAACGGTAAATCAGTAGTTATCGTGGGTGGAGGTTTTGGTGGTTTGACTATTGCAAAAGCGCTAAGAAAAAAAGACAATAGTTTAGATGTAACGGTCATTGAGAAAAAAGATATGTTTATGGCTTGTCCATTTTCAAATGCTCTACTTGGTGGACTTGATAATGTAAGTCTGGATACGTTCGTAGGGGATTTCTATCAGCCAGCTACAAAGTACGGATACAGTTTTGTGAATGCTGAAGTCACAGCGATTGACAGAAAAGCAAAAACTGTGACGACTACATCTGGAGATATTGGGTATGATATTCTTGTACTTTCTCCGGGGATTGCTTATGATTATGAAAAACAATTTCCAACATGGTCAAAAGAGAAAATTGCTCATGTATCACAAGCGTGTCCTGCAGCACTTATGCCAGGTAATGAGCATATCGCATTGAAAAGACAACTAGATAATATGGATGATGGTAATGTTATCATCGTACCACCTGCAAAAGGTAAATACAGATGTCCTCCAGCACCATATGAAAGAACAGCGATGGTTGCGAATTATATGAAAAATGAAGGTATCAAAGGTAAAGTCATTGTACTTGATACGCGTAATGGTAAATTTGCCAAAGGTAAAGCATTTAAAGAATCTTGGGAAGATTTATTCTCAGATATTATTGAGTATAAAGGTCTTACAGAAGTCACGGATGTTGATCCAGTAGCTAAGACAATCACTTATACCGAATATAAAGATGTTGATGATGAAAAAGGTGTCAGTAAAACTGAAAAATATGCAGTATGTAACCTTATCCCTATCAATAAATGTTCACCTGTGATTACCATGGCTGGTATTGAGGCAAATGGTGCAGGCTATGCAATGATGGATGGTTATAGCTTCAGATCTAAAACTGATTCAAGTGTCTATGTTATTGGTGATGCAGTCACTCATAAAATACCACCATCTGGACAAACAGCAATATGGGGTGCACATAGAGCTGCGGGACAGATTGTGGATCAATTGAACAGTAAAGTTTCTGATACGAAAGCAGGACTTCCTGCAAAAGCAGCCAATGTATGTTTCTCAATGGTAGGTGGAAAACCTGAAGAAGCAATCATGGTAACACATACATTCTCAGCCGATCCAAGCGGTGTACTAAAAGGTAAGGGAAATGTTCCTAAACCAAAAGATGGAAATGGTAAATTTAGATCCAAAGGTACTGCTAAAGCGACTAGAGAGTGGTTTGGTGGAGTTATGAGAGAAATGTTCTCTTAATCTAAATAGATAATCTTTATGATTATTTTACTCATCTTTGAAAGATGGGTGCAGTTCTGGCACGAAATGCCGATACCCTCCGTCGCTAAAGCGTAAGTGGGGCACACATACTTGATGTATGCTCCCTTACCCAAACTTTCAAATCTAAGCACAACTAATCACAAATCTTTATCTATTTTATTCTTTAGATGAAATTTCTTATTTCTAAAGATAACTCTGTAATTTTATTAACATACTATAAAGCAACACTTCTTTTTGTGTATTGGGAGCTTTTTTTATGAGTAGTTCACTTGTCAGTAAATGTTCAAATATTTTTAGTAATGATGCAGACTTCACTTTAAGTGCAAGTTGTGCTTTTTGCTCTTCTATTTGTTTGGGTAGTTTGTATCCTAAAATAGCAGCCGAGTCTACATGGCCATTGAGTTTGATATAGGCATGAAAAAGAAAGATTTGATTGACGAAGTACTGGGTAGAACGTAACAAGGAAGCTTCATCTTCTCCTATTTCAAGCAGTTTGCTAATGGTATCTGTGATAGGCTTTTTATTAAAGAGGTCTATGAGCAGTTGTTCTGTGGCTAGCGGTGCAGTAGAGTAGACAAGTCTATCTATGTCTTTGCCTGTAACTTTGGTACCGAGGATGGCGAGTTTGTCTAGTTCGTTAGCACAGAGTGCTAGGTTGTTGTTGAGTACCAGCATGAGGTGCTGTAGGGCATAGTGGTCTATGTCTAGTTGTATGGCTTGGGCTTTTTGTTGGAGTACAGCGATACCATCACGTATATTAGGCTCAAAAAATCGCACCCATACTCCACCTTTTTTGTCTGTAAAAGAAGCCTGCATAGAACGTGCATCTTTGGCCGCCCCTGCATACCCATAGATGAAGTAATTGTCAGGATTTTTGTTTGCTAGTTCTACTAAGACATCTAGCTCTTTTTTAGGTATCTTCTTCTCATGTTTCACCACCACAAGATTGGTCCCACCAAAGAGCGAGGTCTGAGACAAAAAGTTCTTGGCTTGCTCAAAATTCCACTCATCATGATAGAGTGAAAGCATCGACTCTTTGGCATTGGTTTTTTGGATGTACATATCTATGTAAAAGTCTATTAGGTAGTCATTTTCACCATAGAGTAGTACTGCTTTAGGCAAAGCTTGTTTAAGGCGTTGGTCAAATTCTCTTTGGTACATTACAACTCCATCTCTTCTTTGCTCAGCTTCTCCACCATCTCCGTCATAATGACAGCCTGAGCGATATTCACTTCACTTATCTTCACACGTATTTTATCAAATAGCATAACATTGTCACCATGTAGATTGACCGTAATTCCTTTGATGTCTCCAAGCAGTACAGCTTTTGCAGCTTCACCAGCTTCTATGACTTCTGCATCGAAGACTTCACCTAAGTGTTGCTCTGCCCAACGTGCGAATTTACGGTCTCTGAAGTCCCATTCACATTTGGTGGCTTCGCGTTCTAGCTCTGAGACTCTGGCACAAAGAGGCTCTATGTTTCTAAGTAGGTATGAGGCTTCTTCTTCATCGTCACGTAGTTGTGTTTTGATGAGCCTATGCAAGATGAGGTCAGAGTATCTACGTATAGGTGAGGTAAAGTGGCTGTAGTGACTAAAGCCTAGGCCAAAGTGTCCTACGTTGTGTGCATTGTATTGGGCTTGGCGAAGAGACTTGATGACCATGGCATCTACCTCTGAGGCTAAGCCCATTTTGTCTGCCTCTTTTTGGATGGCACGTATGAGAGAGGGGCTATCTTCATACTCTTCTACATACAGACCTATGGCTGCAAGCTCGGTAAGCAGTTGCTCTATACGGCTAAGCTGTGGTGGCTCGTGGATACGGAATATGCCATCTCCTTCACCTTCAAATCGTTTCGCTGAAGCTTGGTTGGCTAGGAGCATACACTCTTCTATGAGAGAGTGCGATGGTGTGCCTGTCTCTATCTTTGTAGACTTAAGTAGATAATCAGCATCTAGGGCTACTTTAGTCTCTTCACTTCTAAAGTCAAAACCATTTTGTAGACGCGCTTTACGTAGACGTTTAGTAATCTCATAGAGTGGTAGCAGATAGTTTAGTATCTCTTTTACTTTGCCTGTAGCTTGGTTGCCCTTGTTGTCTATTATCTTGTCTATGTCATCGTAGTTAAAACGGTGTTTAGAGTGGATGATAGCTTCAAAGAACTCCTCCTTGATAGGTTTGAGTGTGGCTCTGTCTAGCTCTATTTTAGCGACAAAAGCAAGCCTGTCTACTTTGGGTTTGAGTGAACAGATGTTTTCGCTCAGTTCACGTGGGAGCATAGGAAACGACTTGTGCGGTAGGTAGGTGGTAAAGCCTCTTTTTTTTGCCTCTTTGTCTATGGCTGTGAAGTAGGGTACATAGTGGCTTACATCAGCTATGGCAACGTAGAGTGTATGTGCTTCCATGTCAAAATAGATAGCATCATCAAAGTCTTTTGCTGTCACAGGGTCAATGGTACAAAAGTCAAGATGGGTGAGGTCTACTCTATCTGGGTGTTCTGCTTTTGTCACAATATCTTCTACCTCAAGTGCTTGGGTAACACACTCTTGTGGGAAGGCATCTTCACGGTTATAGAGGGCTAAAGAGATTTTTTCATCTACTTTAGGGTCTGCAAGGTGTCCAAAGACTTCCAAGACCTTGTCATCGTCTATATCTACTTTCAGTACGGTACCTAGCTTAAAGGCTTTTAAGTCCATACCCTCCATAACAGCGTGCGTAGGTTCTCCTGTACGGATGTTGAGTATGCTAAAATTACCTTGCTCATCACGGTGGGTGTAAGCGATGGTAAAGAGATGGGATTTAGATATGACAAGTTTTACTATGCCACTGGCTCTTCCACGTCTTGCAATCACACGTTTAGCCACGACCACGTCACCATGTTTTGCACCCCATAAATGATCGGGTTCTACCAAGAGGTCTTTTTGT
>Ga0256839_1000779_pt1 | contig 40804 bp, 35 predicted proteins | sample 354166metaG_FD_185968 | JGI IMG/M metagenome (GOLD analysis project Ga0256839, IMG submission 185968) | Hydrothermal vent microbial communities from Mid Atlantic Ridge, Atlantic Ocean - 354-166 | ecosystem: Environmental > Aquatic > Marine > Hydrothermal vents | place: Atlantic Ocean: Mid...
GCTGCGTGCCGCTGTTGCTGCGAAAACGCCGCTGGGACAGCAGGCCAGGGCTGCGATGGATGCCGGTCAGCTGGTTTCCGATGATATTGTGTTGGGGCTGATCCGTGAGCGTCTGAATGAGCCGGACACGGCGAACGGTTTTATTCTCGACGGCTTTCCCCGCAATCTCGCCCAGGCAGAAGCGCTGGACGCCATGCTGGATGAGATCGGCAGGCCACTGCAGGTTGCACTGCTTATCGATGTGGATTTTGACATATTGATGAAGCGGCTTACCGGCCGGCGTACCTGCGAATCCTGTGGACAGATGTATAACATCTATACCTCGCCGCCCAAGGTGGATGGCCGCTGTGATAAATGCGGAGGCAAACTGGTCCAGCGGGCGGATGACAACGAGGAGACCATCCGCAAGCGGCTCAAGGTCTATGAAGAGCAGACCATGCCGTTGATTGCCTACTATCGGGAACAGGGAAAACTGCACACTATTAAAGGTGAGGGGGATATCGACGATATCTTTACCAGGATTGTTACCCACCTGGAAACAGCACAATGAGCAACCATTATGATTTGATCGCCATCGGTGGTGGCAGCGGGGGGCTCTCTGTTGCCCAGCGGGCAGCCGCCCATGGCGCCAGAGCGGCGGTGGTGGAGAAGGCCGCGCTGGGTGGAACCTGCGTCAACGTGGGTTGTGTCCCCAAAAAGATCATGTGGTATGGAGCGACGGTGGCGGGTGCGCTGCGTGATGCAGCCGACTACGGATTCAGCGTGGAGCAGCATGGTTTCGACTGGGCCAAACTGGTCAGGCAGCGGGATGGTTATATCCACGGAATCCATGCCTGGTATCACACCTATCTGGCCGACAACAAGGTGGATGAGATTCAGGGCACCGCCCGCTTTATCGACGAGCACACCCTGGAGGTGGATGGTGAGCGCTACACGGCGGATCACATCGCCATCTCTCCCGGCGGTCAGCCCCTGGTTCCCGATACTCCCGGTGCGGAGCTGGGGATCACCTCGGATGGTTTTTTTGCCCTTACCGAGCAGCCGCAGGAGGTGGCGGTGATTGGTTCCGGCTATATTGCCGTGGAGCTGGCCGGCCTGCTGAATGCACTGGGCAGCCGTGTCACCCTGGTGCTGCGCAAGCATCAACTGCTGAAAGAGTTTGAGCCCATGCTGCGCGAGACGCTGATGGAGGAGATGCAGGAGAGCGGCGTCAATATCATCACCAATACTTCAGTTACCGCGATTGAAAAACAGGATGACGGCAAGCTGCGCCTGAACTGTCAGGGTGGCCTGAGCTGCAGCGGGCTGGACAGCGTCATATGGGCCATTGGCCGCGTACCGAGTACGCAGGAACTGAACCTGTCCGCCGCCGGCGTGCAGATGGACAGCCGCGGTTTCGTTCCCACCGACGAGTGGCAGAACACCAACGTGGCGGGAATCTACGCCATCGGTGATGTTACCGGCCGTGCGGCATTGACCCCCGTTGCCATTGCCGCCGGACGCCGTCTGGCGGATCGTCTTTTTGGCGGGATGCCGGAGGCCAGACTGGAGTATGAAAATATTCCTACCGTGGTGTTCAGTCATCCCCCCATCGGCAGTATTGGTGTCAGCGAAGATGAAGCGCGCGAACAGCATGGCGATGCGGTAAAAATCTACCAGACCCGTTTTACTCCCATGTATCACGCATTTACCCACCACAAACACATTACTGCGATGAAGCTGGTCTGCGTTGGAGCGGAAGAGAAGGTTATCGGTTGCCATATTATCGGTCTGGGTGCCGACGAGATGTTGCAGGGTTTTGCTGTTGCTATCAGCATGGGTGCTACCAAGGCCGATTTTGACAGAACCATTGCGATTCACCCAACCAGTGCGGAAGAGCTGGTGACCATGCGTTGAATGACAGCCTGAATGTCCGGCACGAGAAAGGGTGTGAAGAGTCGGGCTGTGCTTTTATTGCATTCCTGGCGGCCGGCTGCTGAAAAACTCTTTCCGTGGTCTTTTTCAAGCATGGAGCTGTAATAAAGTGTGATTTCCCGGTACCGCCAACAGCCCTGTCTTGTTAGCGGGTAACCGGTGAGTTGTTTGATTTCCATGCCGCTGTTCGTGCGGTGGAGCTGGTACTGTTCAACCGCTCGTCTCCAGGCGCACTTGTTTGTTTATGCCTGGAATACGGATGTAATCAACCAGATCCTGCACATGTGCCGGCGGCGCTGCCGTCACTCTGGCCACCAGCGTGGCAACGGTGAAATTGACCACTGCTCCCACTGCACCAAATGCATTGGGTGAAATACCGAAAAACCAGTTTTCCTCCATGCCTCCCAGGAACGCGGTGCCAGGAATGAACATAACCCCCTTGTGCTGAAACACGTATAGCAGCGTAATGCCAAGACCCGCCAGCATTCCGGATATGGCTCCAGCCTTGTTCATGCGCCTGGAGAAGATCCCCATCATCAATGCCGGAAACAGTGAAGATGCCGCCAGCCCGAAGGCAATGGCCACCGTGCCGGCAGCAAAATCCGGCGGATGCAGGCCAAGGTAACCTGCTACAATCACTGCACCACCCATGGTGATCCGGCTTGCCAGCAGTTCATTTTTTTCCGAGATGGTGGGGGTGAAAACTCCTTTGAGCAGATCATGAGAGATAGATGAGGCAATGGCCAGCAGCAGTCCCGCTGCCGTCGATAGCGCTGCAGCGAGCCCCCCGGCTGCAACCAGGGCGATTACCCAGTCGGGCAGTTTGGCTATCTCCGGATTGGCCAGCACCATGATGTCGCGATCCACCTTGACCATTTCATTTTTCTGCTCATCGGCAACATACTGAATCCGGCCATCGCCGTTCTTGTCCTCAAACTCCAGCAGCCCGGTTTTTTCCCAGTTCCTGAACCACTGTGGGCGTTCGTCGTAGGCCAGATGGAGGCCCGGTTCCGGTTGAATGGTTGTGGTAAGGTTGAGGCGCGCCATGGCGCCTACTGCCGGGGCGGCGGTGTAAAGAATAGCGATAAATACCAGCGCCCACCCAGCTGAGCTTCGAGCCCCTTTTACGCTGGGCACGGTAAAAAACCGGGCAATTACATGCGGCAGTCCTGCGGTTCCAATCATTAGTGAAAGTGTGTAGACAAACATATTCAACTGGCTGCCCATTACAGCCGTAGTGTACTCCTTGAAGCCGAGATCGGTGACAATCAGATCCAGTTTGTCCAGCAGATAGCTGCCATCGGCCATTTTTCCTCCCAGCCCAAGCTGGGGAACCGGATTGCCGGTCAGGCTCAGGGAGATAAAAATGGCAGGTACGGTATAGGCGAAAATCAATACACAGTACTGTGCAATCTGGGTATAGGTGATTCCTTTCATACCTCCCAGCACGGCGTAGAAAAACACGATCCCCATCCCCACGTAGAGACCGTGATCAAAATCCATCTCCAGAAAGCGGGAGAAGGCCACGCCGATCCCCTTCATCTGCCCGATCACGTAGGTCAGGGAGGCCAGGATCAAACAGACAACTGCGACGATCCGTGCTGTCCTGGAGTAGAAGCGATCACCGATAAACTCCGGCACGGTGAACTTGCCATACTTGCGCAGATAGGGTGCCAGTAACATCGCCAGCAGCACATAACCGCCGGTCCAGCCCATCAGAAAAACCGATGCGCCGTAACCGTTGAAGGCGATCAGCCCGGCCATGGAGATAAAGGATGCGGCGGACATCCAGTCTGCGGCAGTGGCCATCCCGTTAAGTACCGGATGTACCCCCTTGCCGGCAACGTAAAACTCGCCGGTGCTTGCGGCGCGCGCCCATATGGCGATAGCAACGTAAAGCGCAAAGGTCAGGCCAACGATGATATAGGTTATTGTTTGAAGATCCATGATTTGGAGTTTCCGCCGGTATGTTCCCAAAAATTATTTTTCATGTACGCCAAATTTTCGATCCAGCACATTCATGCGCCAGGCGTAGAAGAAAATCAGTATTACGAAGGTGTAAATGGAACCTTGCTGAGCGAACCAGAATCCCAACTTGTATCCACCCAGCCGGATGGCGTTCAGCGGCTCCACCAGAATGATCCCGAACAGATAAGAGACAGTGAACCAGATAGCCAGGCAGAACAGCACCAGTCGCAGATTGGCTTTCCAGTAGTTTGAATTGTCAGACATCAGCCCACCTCTTGATGTTTTTTTTAAAAAATATTTAGTGAATATCTGAAGCCCTGAATACGGCATGTCGGCACATCCAAAGAAGTCCTTTTCCCCCAATGGTTGTGTTGGCACAGTGCCTGTACCTTACCCATTATACATTGAGACACATCGTATGGGGTTTCCCTGCCTTCTTTGGCAAACCAGCGGGTGCGTCTGTGTTTAACCTGATTTATCACAGAGTTCAAGCCAGGACTCTTCGGCTTTCTCGGATTTGTCGTATTTCCACAGAGGAGGAGAGTGTTCCATCTCCGGGTGTCCAAAATTTTGCGTCAGTTCCCATATTTCTCCGTAATGGTCTACTATTCATTATCGGAGGAGGTGATAGCCCCGTACTATCGACAATTGCAGAGGATATGCACGATGACTTACGTAGTAGCCGAGAATTGTATTCGCTGTAAATACACCGATTGTGTGACCGTTTGTCCTGTGGATGCATTTCATGAAGGCCCCAATTTTCTGGTGATAAATCCGGAAGAGTGTATTGATTGTGATCTGTGTGTCCCGGAGTGTCCCGCAGAGGCCATTTTTGCGGAGGATGACTTGCCGGCGGATCAGCAGCAGTTTATTGAAATCAATGCGGAGCTTGCCAAAAACTGGCCGGTAATAAATGAACAGAAAGAGCCGCTTCCCGATGCCGAAAAATGGAATGGCGTGGAGGGGAAGCTGCAGTATCTGGAGAAATAAATATTAACCCGTGAAACCGGCCCGTTTTCCGTCAAGCATGGTTATGCTACCCAAACCAGAGATGCTTCTGGTGGTTCTGTAGAAAGGGTTTTTCTCCACGGGCCGAAAACATGGAAGCAATCCTGTTTCAGGGCATGATGGCTTGCGGGGCAATCCTAACAGTCCAGATATTGCTTGATGGTTTCCGACAGGTTTTTCAGCAGCTCCGGGTCATTTATTGACTGGTTTTTGTCGTCGGTAATAAAAAAGATATCCTCCGCGCGTTCTCCGATGGTGGCTATTTTCGCGTTCTGGATTGTTGCGCCGTGCTCCCGCAGGGCGAAACCGAGCCGTGCCAGCAGGCCGGGCCGATCAGCGGTTATTACCTCCATTATGGTGCGCTGGCTGGATTTGTCGGTGATGAAGCTAACTGTGGTGGGAATGGGGAAGCATTTCAGTTGGCGCGGAACGCGCCGGGTTACCTGTCCGCTGCTGTCCAGCTGTTTTAGTCCGCGGTGCAGGCTTTCCATGATCTCCTGAACGCGCTGGGGGCTGCTGACAGGTTCTCCGTTCTGCTCCAGGACGGTCAGAGTATTGAGGGTGTAGCCATTGCGGGAGGTGATGATTCGGGCGTCGACAATGGTCAGGCCGTTTTGTTCCAGAAGGGAGGCGGTGAGGGCAAATACGTTCTCTTCCACACGGGTATAGATGAAAATCCCCGTGCCGCCACGCCGGGTGGTCTGGCGCATCAGGATTAATGGCAGTTCTGTCTCGTTGCAGTCCAGAATGGCCCGTGTGTGCCAGACAATTTCGTCAGCGGAATAGCGCAGGAAATAGTCCTCATCAAAGTTTTCCCACAATGTTTCGAAGTTGGCCCTGGGAAGGGCGTGCTGCCGAAGTTGATGGCGGGCCTGCTCCTTGATCACTTCGATGTGTTCCTGCTGTAACGGGCGGTTGGCTATGCCGCGGCGCAGGATGCGTTTGGTGCCGTTGTACAGCTCCACCAGCAGAGCGTTTTTCCAGCTGTTCCAGGCGTTTGCATTGGTCGCGCGGATGTCGGCAACGGTCAGTAGATAGAGGTGGTTCAGGCGGTCGATGTCTCCCACCTTGACGGCGAAGTCATGAATTACGTCGGGATCACTGATGTCCTTGCGCTGGGCGGTCATGGACATGACCAGATGGTTTTTAACCAGCCAGGTTACCAGGGCAGTATTGTAGGGTCCGAGGGCATGGTCGGTACAGAATTTTTCTGCGTCTATGGCGCCGAGCTCGGAATGGTTGCCACCGCGGCCTTTGGCAATGTCGTGAAACAGTGCGGCGATGTAGAGAATTTCTGGATGGGGTAGATGTGAGATAATCCGGTTGCAGAGCGGAAATTCGTGAGCATACTCGGGTACGGTGAAACGGCGCAGATTGCGTACGGTGACCAGTGTATGTTCATCTACCGTATAGACATGAAACAGATCGTGCTGCATTTGTCCGACGATATGGGCAAATTCCGGCAGGTAGGCGGCGAGGATGCCGTAGCGGTTCATACGCCTTAGCTCCCGGGTTACGCCGCGGGGTTGGCGCAGGATCTCCAGGAACAGTTTCTGGTTCTGTCGGTTGGTGCGGAATTTATTATTGATCAAGTGTCGGTGTTCCCGTACCAGGCGGATTGTCTCGGCGCGTACACCGTTCAGTTCGGGGTGTTGCTCCATGATCAGAAACAGTTCCAGCAGGGCAGAAGGGTAGCTCGCAAATATGTGCGGATCGGTTACTTCCAGAAACCCCTTGCGTATCTGAAAATGCGGGTTGACAGGGACAGGCTCTCCCGGTTCGTCAGCATGAAGGATTTGCTCCTGAAACAGTTGCAGCAGCATTTCGTTGAGACGGCTCAGCTCCATAACGGTGCGGTAGTAGCGTTTCATCAGCCCCTCAACCGCCAGTTCATGTTGACTGTTCTGGTAGCCGAGCCGGGTAGCCAAGGCGCGTTGATGATCAAACAGCAACCGCTCTTCACCGCGGCCGGTCAGGCTGTGGAGGCCGAAACGGATCTGCCATAGAAACGATTGCCCCTCCATCAGGGCGCGATACTCCCGCTCGCTGAGAAAGTTGTGAGTGACCAGATCATGCAGTGTGGTGGATGAGCCAAAATGGCGCTTGGTGATCCAGCCTATCATCTGGATATCCCGCAATCCGCCCGGCCCCCCTTTTATATTGGGTTCCAGGTTGTAGGCTGTATCGTGATATTTGTGGTGGCGCTGGATCTGTTCTTCCCACTTTGCGGCAAAGAATGCCCGGCTGGGCCAGATGGCTTGCGGTCCGGTTCGTTGATGCAGGACGTGCAGCAGCTGCTCCGAACCGGCCAGCAGTCGCGACTCCATCAGGTTGGTGGTGATGGTGATGTCTTCAATGGCGGCTGTGACACACTCATCCAGCGAGCGGATGCTGTGTCCGATCTCCAGTCCGACATCCCACAAGGCGGTAAGAAATTTCTCGACTTTGCTTTTTAATTCATCAGCATTATCCTTTTTTAAGAGGATTAATATATCTATGTCCGAGCAGGGATGAAGTTCGCCGCGGCCGTATCCGCCCACGGCCACTAACGCCATATCTTCGGTATGTTCCGCAAAATGGATCTGCCAGATGCGTTGTACTACCTGATCCACAATCCAGGCCCGGGCATGTACCAGTTGTTCTACCGGGGTGCCTGCAGTAAAACGATCGTCCAGAATCTGTCTGGTCTGTTTCAGAGCCGAGCGGAGCAGTGGAATCGGCGCTTCTCCGTTCGACAGCCGGCTGTCCAGCTCGCCAGTATCGATTAGAGTGGGGGCTGCGAAGTCCATCAAGATTTATCGTCAGCAGAGAGAGTCAGTACTTCGAAGCCGTCCCCGGTAACCAGGATGGTATGTTCCCACTGGGCCGAGAGGCTGTGATCCTTGGTGACCACGGTCCAGCCATCGGCGAGCAACCTGACATCACGGCCACCCGCATTAACCATGGGTTCGATGGTAAAAGTCATTCCCGGTTCCAGTACTGCCCCGGTGCCGGGATTTCCGTAGTGCAAAACCTGGGGCTCTTCATGAAATCCGTGCCCGATGCCGTGACCACAATATTCACGCACGATAGAGCAGCCATTTTTTTCCGCATGCTGTTGAATTATGTGGCCGATATCACCCAGCCGCGCACCCGGCCGAACCACCTCAATCCCCTTCATCAGGCACTCATGGGCGATACGTACTATCCGCTTGGCCAGCACCGAGGGTTCGCCAATAAAGAACATCTTGCTGGTGTCTCCGTGATAGCCATCCTTGATGACGGTAATGTCTACATTGATGATATCGCCGTTTTTCAGCTTCTTTGCACCCGGAATTCCGTGACATACCTGGTGATTGACCGAGGTGCAGATTGATTTGGGAAAGCCGTGGTAGTTGAGTGGAGCGGGGATGGCGTGCTGTACCTCGGTGATATATTCATGGGCGATGCGGTCCAGCTCTTCCGTGGTGATACCAGGCTTTATGTGAGGGTGCAGGAAGCCTAGTACCTCTGCGGCCAGTCGGCCGGCAACGCGCATTTTCTCTATCTCTTCCTGGGTCTTGATAACTATGCTCATTGTGTTTGCTGTCTGATAAATTTAGGGGGGCGGGAACATCCGTGTCTTTTCCAGATTCACAGATTAATCTCGCAGGATATTGTTTTTACATAAAGTTATTGCGGTTGAAAGAGATGCGGCAGTTGCAGATAACTTTTCGTGAAAACAGTTGGCAAAGTGTCCATGTGAATTGTCGTCATAACCGGTTTATGGTATAAAGCGCACGCCCTGTTGGCAAATCCGGTTTTTCACCCGTTGGGTGGCTGACCGAAAATACGCACATGCACCGGCACATATACCAGGGTGCCTGGCTGGAAAGACAGGTTGGTATATGGGGTGTGTGGAGGAATAACCCTGTTTAGGAGAATTTTTAATAATGTCCAATGTATCCATGCGTGAAATGCTGGAGGCTGGTGTTCACTTCGGCCACCAGACCCGTTACTGGAATCCCAAAATGGCGCCCTATATATTCGGCGCCCGCAATAAAATTCATATTATCAATCTGGAAAAGAGTGTGCCTCTTTTTCAGGAAGCGCTCAACTACCTGGGCAGCCTGGCAGCCAAAAAAGGGACCGTTCTGTTTGTCGGCACCAAACGTGCGGCGCAGAATGCCATCAAGGAGCAGGCCCAGCGTTGTGGCATGCCGTATGTCAATCACCGCTGGCTGGGCGGAATGCTGACCAACTATAAAACAGTCCGGCAGTCCATCAAGCGGCTCAAGGATTTGGAAGCCATGAAGCAGGATGGTACTTTCGAGCGCCTGAGCAAAAAAGAGGCGTTGATGCTGACCCGTGAGCTGGAGAAGCTGGATCGCAGCCTGGGCGGAATCAAGGAGATGAAAGGGTTGCCCGATGCCCTGTTTGTTATCGATGTCGGTCATGAGAAAATTGCCGTGCGCGAGGCGGCCACCCTGGGCATTCCCGTAGTAGGGATCGTGGACACCAATTATGCTCCGGATGGTGTGGATTACGTTATACCCGGCAATGATGATGCCATTCGCGCCATTCAACTCTATACCCGTTGTGTGGCTGATGCCATCCTGACTGCCCGGGCCTCGGTTGCTTCCGTGGCTGAAACTGCAGACAGTGCGGATGAGTTTGTTGAGGTCGAGGGGGGAGGTGACGCTGAAGCTGTTCCTGCTCCAAAACCTGCCGCGAAGAAAAAAATCGTGGTGAACAAGGAGGAGAAGCCAGCGGTCGCTGACAAAGTGGACGATCTCACCAAAATTGAAGGGATTGGCCCAAAAATTTCCGAAATTCTGATTAACAATGGTGTTACCTCTTTCGCCAGCCTTGCAGCTATGGACGCAGAGGCGATCAAGAAGATGCTGGTAGCCGTGGGTACCCAGTATAACCGCGCCGATCCTGCAACTTGGCCGAAGCAGGCTGACTATGCCGCAAAGGGGGAGTGGGACGCACTCAAAAAATGGCAGGATGAACTCGATGGCGGACGGGCTGGATAACTCTTTATCATAGAACCGCCGTTTCCCGCCGGGAGCTGCCTTCAACCGGTATCAGCTATCGTTGAGGGTGGTTGCCCGATAATTGCCAAAGCTGCTTTCCGGCATAGTTACAGCGTTTGATCTGGTCCGGTAGGTGGCGTTAAACATAGAAATATCTGAGGTAAAGCATGTCAATTACAGCGTCAATGGTTAAGGAGCTGCGCGAGCGTACCGGCGCAGGGATGATGGAGTGCAAAAAAGCCCTGGTTGAGACAGGCGGAGATATTGATGCCGCCATTGAGTTTCTGCGCAAGAGCGGGCAGGCGAAGGCAGATAAAAAGGCCGGTCGCACCGCAGCGGAGGGGCGTGTAGTAATCCGGACCAGCGCCGATGGCAAAAAAGCGGCAATGGTTGAGGTCAACTGCGAGACGGATTTTGTCGCCAGTGATGACAATTTCACCCGCTTCGCAGAAGCCGTTGCGCAGCTTGCTCTGGAAAACCGGCCTGCAGATCTGGATGCTCTGTTGGCTGCGTCACTGGATGGCGGCACTGTGGAAGATGTTCGCAAGGGGCTGGTTGCCAAAATCGGAGAGAATATTACCGTACGGCGCTTTGAACTTCTTGATATTTCCGGTGTGCCGGGGCAGTACCTGCACGGGAACCGTATCGGCGTGTTGGTTGATCTCGAAGGTGGCAGCGCCGGACTGGCAAAGGATATCGCCATGCATATCGCTGCGAGCAAGCCGGTTTGTGTCAGCGCCGATCAGGTGGATCCCGAGCTGATTGAGAAAGAGAAAGCAATTTTCAAGGCTCAGGCTGAAGAGAGCGGCAAGCCTGCCGAGATTATCGAGAAAATGATTAGTGGCAGAGTCAACAAGTACCTGAAAGAGATCACCTTGCTAGGCCAGCCATTTGTCAAGAATCCTGATGAAACCATTGAAAAACTGCTCGACAGGGAAAAGGCAAAGGTAGTTCGGTTTGTAAGGCTTGAAGTCGGTGAAGGAATCGAAAAGAAGAGCGAAAACTTCGCCGAAGAGGTTATGGCCCAGGTGAAAGGAAACTGAAAATAACACCATGAGCAGCTCTGCCGCAAACAGCAATCTTGTCTATCGCCGTATTCTGCTGAAACTCAGTGGAGAGGCGTTGATGGGCGATACCAGTTTTGGTATCGAACCCGATGTTATACGGCGCACGGCCCTGGAGATAGGGGAGGTCGTTGCAGCAGGTGTCCAGGTGGGACTGGTGATTGGTGGTGGCAATATCTTTCGCGGTATTGCCTTGGCCCCTGTGGGTTTGCACAAAACCACGGCTGATCAGATGGGAATGCTGGCAACAGTGATGAACGCCCTGGCCATGCAGGATGTGTTGGAGCGGGAGGGTATTCCTGCGCGCGTCATGTCGGCACTGGCCATGCCTGAGCTGTGTGAGATGCTGGAGCGGCGCCGTGCCGTGCAGCACCTGCAACAGGGCAGGGTGGTGCTGTTTGCCGCTGGTACCGGTAATCCCTTTTTCACCACTGATTCTGCTGCCAGTCTGCGGGGTATCGAGATCGATGCCGAACTGGTATTGAAAGCGACCAAGGTGGACGGGGTGTATTCCTCTGATCCCGTGAAGAATCCGGATGCTGTTCACTACTCCCGTCTGACCTATGATGAGGTACTGGAGCGGCAGTTGAACGTCATGGATACTACGGCATTTGTCTTGTGTCGTGAACAGAATCTGCCTTTGCGGGTATTTAATATGAACAGGCCGGGTGCCCTGATGCGTATACTCAAAGGGGAAGACGAAGGGACGCTAATCGAAGGTGGAGAGAGCTGATGATCAATGAAATCCGGCAAGATGCTGAAGTCCGCATGGTGAAGAGCATCGAGGCGTTGAAAAGCGAGTTGAGTAAATTGCGTACCGGTCGGGCCCATACCAGTCTGCTGGATCACATCACGGTGGACTATTATGGCAGTGAAATGCCGCTTGGTCAGGTTGCAACCGTGAAGGTGGAAGATGCCCGTACCCTGAGTGTTACGCCTTGGGAAAAGACCATGGTGGCTCCAATCGAGAAAGCGATTATGACTTCCGATCTGGGTTTGAATCCGGCGACTGCCGGGACGGTTATCCGTGTACCGCTACCGGCTCTTACTGAGGAGCGGCGCAAGGATATGATCAAGCTGGTGCGTCAGGAAGGAGAAAAGGCCCGGGTTGCCATTCGAAATATCCGGCGGGATGCCATTCACAACCTGAAAACACTGCTCAAGGAGAAGGAGATCAGTGAAGACGAAGAGCGCCGTGCCCAGGAGGCGATCCAGAAGTTGACCGATCTTCATGTTGAGCAGGTAGAGAAGCTGCTGGATATCAAGGAAAAGGATCTGATGACGATCTAGATTCCGGTTTGTAAAAGCGGCAATTTGTGTGAAATATTATCGAACAAACTCCTATGCTGAAATTGGCAATCATTAATGCCCGAGTCTGAACAAATCACCGCTCGACACAGCTCGACCATCCCCCGGCATGTGGCTATTATCATGGATGGAAACGGGCGCTGGGCAAAACAGCGCCGGTTGCCGCGCATTGCCGGGCACCGGGCCGGAGTAAAGTCGGTGCGCCGTGTGGTCGAATGCTGCATTGATACCGGGATTGAGGCCCTGACTGTTTTTGCCTTCAGCACGGAAAATTGGCGACGACCCCAGAAAGAGGTGGGATTGCTGATGGAACTCTTCCTTAATGCTTTGGAGAAGGAGGTGAAGAAACTTCATCAGCACAATGTCCGGATGCGTATCGTTGGTGATCGGAGCAGATTTCCGATGAAGCTGCAAAACAGAATCGCTGAAGCGGAACGGTACACTTCAGACAATACTTCCCTGACCTTCACTATTGCTGCCAATTATGGTGGCCGCTGGGATATTACCCAGGCGGCCCGAGAGCTGGGCCATGCTGTTGAGCGCGGGGAACTTGAAGCGGACAAAATCACCGAAGAGATGTTGCAATCAGGTCTGTCTCTTTCTGATCTTCCGGAGCCGGATCTGTTTATTCGTACTGGAGGAGAGCAGCGCATCAGTAATTTCCTTCTCTGGCAGCTGGCCTATACGGAGTTCTATTTCACCGACACTCTCTGGCCTGACTTCGGGAAAGAGAGTTTTTTCGCTGCGCTTGAGTCGTTTGCCTCACGTCAACGCCGTTTCGGGCGCACCAGCGAGCAGGTAGAAAGAGAGGTCTCATTGTGAAAAACAACCGGAGCCTGAAACCGGGTTTTTCGCGCTGTTCTGTCTTGCATTGCCGTGTATGAGAATCCATCATGGGGCACCCTGAATCCGGTTACTTTCCCGAAATGAAACCGCCTACGGGCAGAGTACCTTGGTGTTGCTGCAAAAAAGTGTTGGGAAATGCCGGCTAACATTAAATCCCCATTAAAACTACGCGTTGTTACGGCGCTGGTACTGGCGCCGCTGGTAGTTGCGGCTGTGCTGTTTTTGCCTACAGCACTGTTTGCGCTGGTGCTGGCTGTTGTGGTTGGACTGGGTGCCTGGGAGTGGGCCAGATTGGCCGGGCTGCCATCCGGCCAAAAACGGCAGGCATACGTTGTTCTGGTTATTTTTTCTCTCGGACTTGTTTGGTGGTTCGTGTTGGAATTTCGGGCAGGGCTCTCTTCGTTGCTTTTACTGGCTCTGTTTTGGTGGCTGGTGGCGGCGACCTGGGTGGTTCGCTATCCAGCCAGTTCCACTGCCTGGTCAACTGCTGTCTGGCGACGTGGTGTAATCGGGTTTCTGGTATTGATCCCTGCATGGGCGGCGCTTGTGGGGCTGCATGGTCTCGGAGAACAGGGACCATGGTTGATCCTGTTGCTGATGCTGCTGATTTGGGGAGCCGACAGCGGAGCCTATTTTGCCGGACGAAGATGGGGTAAGGAGAAGCTGGCACCTCGGGTGAGTCCAGGAAAAAGCTGGCAGGGTTTGTGGGGCGGGTTGTTAACATCCATATTGGTAGTGCTGATTTTTTCTGCACTTTTTCCCCTTTATGTTGAATATTATTTTTATTTTGTAATCATCTGTATTATAACGGCTATATTCTCTGTTCTCGGGGACCTGGTTGAGAGTATGTTCAAACGTGAAGCCGGGGTGAAGGACAGCGGCACACTCCTGCCCGGACACGGGGGGGTGCTGGATCGGATCGACAGTCTTACCGCAGCGGCTCCTGTTTTCGCGCTAGGCATTTTGGATGTGTGTTTATGATAGGAATAGCTGTGTTGGGGGCAACCGGTTCCATAGGCGCCAGTACACTGGAAGTGATTAAGCGCCACGGAGCTCGTTTCCGCCCCGTTGCGCTTACGGCCAATCGTCACGTTGAACGCCTGTTCGAGCAGTGCATTGAATTTCGCCCTGAATATGCCGTAATGAAGGATGAAGACAGCGCCCAACAGTTGCGAGACCGCTTGATACAGGTCGGTGTAGAGGTTGAAGTGTTGTCCGGTGTGGACGGACTCAAGAGAGTTGCTGTCTTGCCGCAGGTTGATTATGTAATGGCCGCGATTGTTGGGGCAGCTGGTCTTGAACCTGCACTGGCGGCTGCCGGTGCCGGGAAACGGGTGTTGCTTGCGAACAAGGAGGCATTGGTCATGTCCGGGCGTATCTTTATGGATACCATCCGCGAAAGTGGTGCTGAACTGCTGCCTGTGGACAGCGAACACAACGCAATCTATCAGTGTATGCCGTTGGATGCGGGCGAAGGACTGGCCGGTACGGGTGTGAGCAGGATTCTATTGACCGCCTCCGGGGGGCCATTCCGAACTACTCCGCTGGAAGAGTTTGGAGATATTACTCCTGAGCAGGCCTGTTCCCACCCGAACTGGGTGATGGGCCGCAAGATCTCCGTGGACTCTGCCACGATGATGAACAAGGGGCTGGAGGTGATAGAAGCCTGCTGGCTGTTTGACGCTGAACCCGAACAGATTCAGGTGGTACTGCATCCGCAAAGTGTTATTCACTCCATGGTTCAGTACACCGACGGATCCGTGCTGGCACAGCTGGGTAATCCGGATATGCGTACTCCCATTGCCCATGCGCTGGCTTGGCCGGAACGTATCGATTCCGGTGTGCAACCACTGGACCTGTTTGCCGTCGCCCGGCTTGATTTCGAGGCGCCGGATTTTTCCCGTTTCCCCTGTCTTCGCTTGGCGTATGAGGCAATTCAGGCAGGTGGCACCTGTCCGGCCATACTCAATGCGGCTAACGAGATAGCGGTGCAGGCGTTTCTTGAACGGCGGCTCGGTTTTTCCGCCATCCCCGAAATAATTGAAGCAACGCTGGGGCAGGTGTCATCCAGCCCGGCAGAGAGCCTGGCCATGGTGCTCCGCGACGACGCCGCCGCCCGGGAACAGGCAATGCAACTTATCAAGCGCAAAGAAGGTCAGAGCAGGGCATGAACGGTTTTCTGATTTCCCTGTTCTCTTTTCTGGTCGCGATTGGAATTCTGGTTGCTGTGCATGAATTCGGCCATTTTTGGGTGGCTCGCAAGCTGGGCGTGAAGGTGCTGCGTTTTTCCATCGGCTTTGGCAAACCCATATGGAAATGGCAGAAAAACCCTGATGCTACCGAATATGTGGTGGCGGCAGTGCCACTGGGCGGTTATGTGAAAATGCTTGATGAACGTGAGGGGGATGTTCCCAAGCATGAGTTGCCCCTGGCGTTCAATCGGCAGCCGGTAGGCAGTCGTATCGCTATCGTTGCCGCTGGACCGCTGTTTAATTTTGCATTCGCCATTCTGGCTTACTGGCTGGTTTTTGTGCTGGGTGTTGAGGGAATCAAACCGGTTATCGATGAGGTGGAGCCGGATTCTCCCGCAGCCATTGCCGGTTTGCGCCACGGCGATCAAATTGTTTCGGTGGATGGTGACGCCACCCCAACCTGGGGAAGCTTTATGCAAGCGCTGCTGTACAAGGCGGTTAAAGGGGAGAGTGTCACGTTGCTGGTGCGTGACAGTCAGGGGCTGGAGCGTCACTTGGCCCTGTCCCTGCCGGTGATTGGCGAGGAGTCCGGGTCACCGGATTTGGCGAAAGAGATAGGAGTGAAACTGCTCAGGCCCGTCATAGAACCTGTTATCGACCAGGTGATAGCGGAGAGCGCAGCCGAGCACGCAGGACTGAAACCGGGCGATCGGGTGCGGTTTGTGGATGGCAAGCTCGTAAAGAGCTGGAGTGAACTGGTGGAATCTGTTCAGGCAAACCCGGGTGTTGCTCTGGTATTGACAGTTGAGCGCGATGGCCGGCAGATTGATCTGTCCGTGACCCCGGAATCCGTCAGCACAGATCAGGGCGAGGTAGGCAGAATCGGTGCCGGTGTGGCTCCTCCCCCAGCGCTCCCGGAGGAGTATCGTGCCGAGCTGCAGTATTCTCCTTTGCGGGCGGTTGCCGAGGCTGCCGGTAAAACCTGGGAGATGAGCGCTATGACAGTGCGCATGTTGGGTAAAATGATCGTTGGTCAGGCCTCTCTCGAGAATATCAGCGGTCCGATAACCATCGCACAATATGCCGGGTATACCGCTACTATCGGTCTGGTGCAATTTATCAGCTTTCTGGCCATTATCAGTATCAGCCTGGGGGTAATCAATCTGTTCCCGGTGCCGCTGCTGGATGGTGGCCATTTGCTGTATTATTTCATTGAAATAATCAAGGGAAGTCCTGTTTCGGAACAGGCGCAGATGTTCGGCCAGCGGCTGGGAATTGCCGCGTTGATTTCGTTGATGGCGCTGGCGTTTTATAACGACATAATGCGCCTGCTTGAATAGCTGTTGCCCGCTGAACCAACTGTCTGCCGTGACCTCAACGTTACAATAATGGATAAAGTATGAGACGAATTCTTTGCCTTGCTCTGATCTGGTTGTATGCGGGTGGCGCGTGGGCGTTTGAGCCGTTTGTGGTAAGGGATATTCAGGTGGAAGGGCTGCAGCGCATTACCACCGGCACAGTGTATAATTATCTGCCGGTAAAGATTGGTGAGCGCCTGGATGAACGTCTTGCTGAACAGGTGCTTCGGGAACTGTTCAAAACCGGATTCTTTAATGATATAAAGCTGGCCCGGCGGGGTGATATCCTGTTGGTGCGCGTTCAGGAGCGCCCTTCCATTGCCGAGATAAAACTGTCCGGCAACAAGGATATCGGCACAGAGGATATCAAGAAAAGTCTGAAGCAAATCGGTCTGGCGGAGGGGCGTGTGTTTGATCGATCCATGCTGGACAAGGTTGAGCAGGAACTGGTGCGCCAATATTACAACAACGGCAAATATGCTGTTCATGTCAAATCAACAGTAAAATCCCTGGAACGCAACCGGGTCGCTGTCAGCATTGACATTTCCGAGGGCGAGGTGGCTAAAATACGCGCCATCAATGTCGTGGGTAACCGGGCATTCAGCGAGAAAGAGCTGCTGGATGATTTTCAGCTGGGGCCGACCGGTCCGTTTTCCTTCTTCTCCAGCAGTGATAAATACTCGAAGCAACGGTTGGCGGGTGATTTGGAAACGCTGCGCTCCTACTACATGGATCGAGGCTATATAGACTTCAATATAACCTCAACCCAGGTCTCTATTACTCCCGACAAACGCCACGTCTACATTACGATTAACATCAGGGAGGGAGACAAATTTACCGTTGGAGAGATTGATCTGGGAGGAAAACTGGTTGTCGATGAGTCGCAGCTGCGCGAACTTGTTCAGCTGCTGCCTGGTGAAACCTTCTCTCGCAGCAAAGTGACCCAGGCGGTCAACAGTATCACCGAGCGGATTTCCGAGGAGGGATATGCCTTTGCCAACGTGAATGCCATTCCGGACTATGATCATGACAAGCGGCAGGTTTCATTGCGCTTTTTTGTTGATCCCGGCAAACGGGTTTATGTCCGCCGAATCAATATATCGGGGAATACCAAGACCCGCGATAATGTAGTGCGGCGCGAGATACGACAGATGGAAGGGGGGCTGCTGGCGATTGAAAAACTCAATTTGTCACGGCGGCGGTTGAATCGCTTGGGCTATTTCGGACAGGTAAATATCGAGACGCCCGCCGTACCGGGTACCCCCGACCAGGTGGATGTCAATGTCAGTGTGACCGAGCAGCCATCCGGATCTTTCAGTGCGGGGATCGGCTACTCCCAGGCGCAGGGCGCCCTGGTCAATGCCAGTATCACCCAGAACAACTTTCTGGGAACGGGAACTTCCAACAGTCTTACCGTCAACAACAGCAAGGTCAACACCGTATACAGTTTTTCCTATACCAATCCCTACTACACAAAGGATGGTATCAGCCGCGGATTTCGGGCTTTCTACCGGGAAACCAATGCCGGTAATGCCAATGTTGCCCGCTATCTTACCGATGTATATGGTGGTGGAGTAAATTACGGACTTCCGTTAAATGAAAACAACACCTTCCGCTTTGGCCTCGACTACGAACACACCTATTTGAAAACCACGGACAACACCCCGCAGGAGTTCAAGGATTTCATCACTGAAAACGGGGACAAATATGACGTGTTCAATGCCAGTGCAGGCTGGATATATGACTCCCGCAATCGCGCCCTGTTTCCCACTCAGGGTGTGCGTAACAGACTCAATCTGCAGGTGGCGATACCTGGCAGTACGCTGGAATATTACAAAATCGAGCTGAATCACAAGCGTTATATTCCAGTGGGCAAGAAATCCACCATTCTGCTGCGTGGTGAAGTAAACTATGGTGACGGCCTGGGGGATCTCAGCGGACCGCCCCCCTTCGAGTATTTCTATACCGGTGGAAGTCAGTCGGTGCGCGGATTTCAGGCGAACTCGCTTGGCCCCCGGTCGGTAACGGGAACAAGCGACAGGTCATTGGGCGGTACCGTGGAGACGGTGGGAGGAGTCGAATTTCTGTTTCCGCCGAGCGCAGACAATGACAGTCTGCGATTGGCATTGTTTGCGGATATTGGTAATGTTTATACCGATTTTGACGACTTTGATGCCGGCAAGCTCCGGTCTTCATATGGTGTTGGTCTGGTTTGGCTTACGCCGGTGGGCGTACTAAAATTGAGTTACGCGAAACCGCTGTATTACGAATCAGGTGATGATCTGGACCCGCTGCAGTTTACTATCGGGGTGGGTTACTAAATTGAGGCAGGTGTTTTTTGAACAAGATTAGCAAATTGGGATTACCGTTTCTTGCCTGGTTTTTGTTCGGGTTACCGGTAACCGCAGCAGCAGAACTTAAAATTGGTGTTGTCAATACAGCAAAGGTACTGCAGGAGGCACCACAGGCGCGTAGCTCCAGCAAGAGTCTGGAGAATGAGTTTGCACCTCGTGAGCGCAAGCTTCTGGAAAGTCAGAAAAGAATCAAGGAAAAAGAGGAGCGCCTGATGCGCGACAGCGCCGTAATGAGTGAATCGGAGCGGCGCAAATCAGAGCGTGATCTGCTGGCCATGAAGCGCGAACTGAAACGTTCACAGGATGAGTTTCGGGAAGATCTGAATATTCGTCGCAATGAAGAGTTTGGCAAGCTGCAGCGCATTATTTCCAGAATTATCGATGATCTTGCCAAAGAGAAAGGTTTTGACCTGATCCTGGGGGAAAATGTTATTTACGCTACGGATAATATCGATATTACCAAGCAGATACTGGAACGTCTTGATAAGGACAGTTCAGCAAAGTAACGTCAATATTCGATGTTCTCCGTTCTCCTCCCCCATAACGCCAAGTATGCTTAAATGGCGGCCTGTACATTAGGTGAATTGGCCAGACTCGTCGGGGGACGAGTGGTTGGTGACGACAGCATCTGTATTGAAGGTGTCGCAACGCTTGCCAATGCAACCCCCCGGCAAATCAGCTTTCTTGCCAACCCGCGCTATCAGAAGCAGCTGCAGGAGACCCGGGCCGCGGCAGTTATTCTGAGCGAGTCGGAGTTGTCCCATTGCCGGGTAAATGCACTGGTAACCGACAAGCCCTACATCTCCTATGCGCGCATTGCAGCCCTGTTTGTTCCTGCTTTGACAGAGAAATCCGGTATTCATCCTGCCGCTTGTGTCAGCGCAGACGCAACTATTCATGAAACAGCCTGGATCGGGCCGAACTGTTCTGTTGAGGCGGGGGTTACTATCGGTGCCAACTGCCGGCTTGGCCCAGGCTGTTTTATAGGCGAGAACTCCACTATCGGTGAAAATTGCCTGCTGGTTGGCAATGTTTCCATCTGTCATGGCGTCCGTATCGGGTGTCGCAACATCATTCACCCGGGTGTTGTTATTGGCAGTGATGGATTCGGTTTTGCGAATGAGCAGGGCCAGTGGTTGAAAGTTCCACAACTCGGCGGGGTGGTGACGGGTAATGATGTAGAGATTGGGGCCAATACGACCATTGACCGGGGAGCATTGGATGATACGGTTATTGAGGATGGAGTCAAGCTGGATAACCAGATTCAGATTGCCCACAATGTGCGTATTGGCGCACATACGGCGATAGCCGGTTGTGTTGGGATCTCAGGCAGCACTCGTGTGGGCTGCCGTTGTGCTATTGCAGGGGGGGTGGGGATTGCAGGTCACCTGGATATCGCTGATGATGTAACGATTACGGCAATGTCTCTGGTCGTCAAGTCAATCAGCAAGTCTGGTGCCTATTCATCGGGGATTCCGGTCGAGCAAAATCGTTTATGGAACCGGCGTCTGGTGCATTTTCGCCGACTGGATGAGATGGCAAGCCGGCTTAAATCAGTTGAACAGAAACTCGGCACAATTATCCGCAAGCAGGAGGACTGAATTTTGGAAAGTATGGATATCTATCAGATACTGGAGCATCTCCCTCATCGTTATCCCTTTTTGTTGGTAGATAAAGTGCTGGAAATAGAGTCGGGAAAATATCTCAAGGCGATCAAGAATGTCTCTTATAACGAGCCTTATTTTAATGGCCACTTTCCCCATCGAGCTGTAATGCCGGGTGTCCTTATTCTGGAGGCGCTGGCGCAGGCTACCGGTATTCTGGCTTTCGTGACAACCAAAACCAAACCAACCGAGGAGTCACTGTATTATTTTGTTGGCACCGATAATATCCGTTTCAAGCAGCCGGTTATTCCCGGTGATCAACTGGTGCTGGAAGTTGAACTGATAAAAAAAATGCGGGGGGTGTGGAAATTCAAGGGGCAGGCGTCAGTTGACGGGAAAATGGTCGCCAGTGGTGAAATTCTTTGTGCAGAACGGAATGTGGTATGAGCATTGATCCCCGTGCCGTGGTCGACCCTTCGGCCAGTCTGGCGCCGGGAGTCAGTATCGGAGCCTATTCAATTATCGGTGCGGGGGTGAAAATTGGCGCCGACACAATTATTGGCCCGCATGTTGTAATCAAGGGTCCCACCATCATTGGAAAGGAAAACCGGTTGTATTCGTTTTCCTCCATTGGTGATGATCCACAGGACAAAAAATATGCGGGGGAACAAACACGGCTGGAGATAGGTGATCGCAACGTAATTCGTGAGTACTGCACCATCAACCGCGGTACGGAGCAGGGAGGCGGGGTTACGCGCATCGGGGATGATAACTGGATTATGGCCTATGTGCATATTGCCCATGACTGCCTCATTGCCAACAATACAGTTTTTGCCAACAACGCTTCGCTGGCCGGGCATGTGAAGGTGGATGGTTTTGCCGTACTGGGTGGTTTTACCCTGGTACACCAGTTCTGCTCCATTGGTGCGCACAGTTTTAGTGGCATGGGTAGTACTTTGAGCAAGGATCTCCCCCCCTACGTGATGGCAAGCGGCAATCCGGCGACTCCCAGGGGTTTGAACAGTGAGGGTTTGAAACGCCGTGGATTCAGCCCGGAAACCATCCAGGTCTTGAGACGGGCCTACAGGATTCTTTTTCGTTCTGGATTGACTCTGGATCAGGCGCTTGCGAAGCTCAGGCAGCTTGAGCAGGAACACAAGGAGGTCGCTGTGTTGGTCAATTTTCTGGAACAGTCCAAGCGGAGTATTTTACGCTGATTTCGCGTTGGTCTCTGCATACCAGACCGGGATACCGCTTTGCCGCAGGAAAGCAGTGCCGGTTCCGTGGGAGATCATCCCGTTGGCCGATTTACAGCGGGGGTAGCGCAACGAGGTATCAATCTTCATCTGCCATCCGCTTGAACACTGCGTAGTGACATTTTGGGCAGGGCGGGATGCGGCTGGTCTTGTGGAAGTGCAGATGCTCTCCGCAGGAGACGCACTCCAGGGTACCGGGGCCGGTTATCTCGCCGGTATGATAGCGCTCCGTGCTCTGTAGCTGCTCCTTGAATTTCAGCATCTCTACCGTGGCCCTGTCGGCGACGCTGAGGAACAGGTCGGCCAGCCGGTCTTCGATTAGCTGGATGTCGAAGCGCAACCACTGTTTCAACTCCTGGACTTCGTCGCTGCTCAGATAGTTTGCCGCGTCCTCGATATCGCGGCGCAGATAGTCGGCGACCTTTTCCGCCTCTTCGCGGGTCAGCTCTTCCAGCTCGACCGCTTTATCGCGGGCATGCTCGATTGCCTGGCGCAGTTTGGGAGCCTCTTCTTCAACGGTTTTTTCCAGAAACTCTTTTACCCGCTCCAGCATGCGGTTGTAGCCGTGAATCAGTTTCTCGTCATCTTTCTGTTTGTGTTCGTTCATGACCGTTTTCCTGTTAATTGCTGTTTCTGAATGTAGTGTACACCTTTGGGACATCGCAGTCTGAGCAGTTGCTCAACATATTCACTACTCGCTGAGAAGCTGTCCTGCGGCTAATCCTCTTTCATGGTTGCTGAGTTGTCCGTGCCGACGATCGCGTCCACCTCTTCACCGCTCAGTATCTCTTTTTTCTCCAGCTCGGTTGCCAGTTTGTCCAGCACGGCCCTGTTTTCGGTGAGAATTTTTTCGGCGCGTTGCTGACCTTCCTCCACCAGCTCCCTGACTTCGCCATCGATGATGCGAGCGGTCTCTTCGCTGTAGTTACGCTCCTCCTGTCCCTCGACGCCGAGGAAGCTGAGCTGCTGCCGCCTGCCCCAGGTCAGGGGGCCGAGTTTCCTGCTCATGCCGAGCTGGGTGACCATGCTGCGGGCGATCTCGGTGGCGCGCTCCAGATCGTTGGAAGCACCGCTGGAGACAGTGCCGAAAACCACCTGTTCGGCTACCCGTCCGCCCAGCAGGATGGCCAGCTGGTCCTTGAGCTGCTGTTCGGTGGAGAGGAATTTCTCCTCCTCCGGCAGCTGCAGGGTGTAGCCCAGGGCTGCCACGCCGCGTGGGATGATGGAGACCTTGTGTACCGGCTCGCCTGTGGGAACGCTCTTGGCGACCAGGGTGTGGCCCGATTCGTGGAAGGCGACGCGGTGTTTCTCGTCGGCGTTCATTACCCGGCTCTTCTTTTCCGGGCCGGTGAGGACGCGGTCGATGGCGCCTTCGAAATCGGCCATGGTGACCGCCTCATGTTTGTGACGCACGGCGCGTATGGCTGCCTCGTTGGCGATGTTGGCCAGATCGGCGCCGACAAATCCGGGGGTGCGCTGGGCGACCACTTTCAGATCCACGTCGTCGGCGAGCTTCATGTTGCGGGTGTGCAGTTTCAGGATCGCTTCGCGTGCTGCCAGATCCGGTTTGTCCACTACGATCTGGCGGTCGAAACGGCCGGCGCGCAGCAGCGCCTTGTCGAGGATCTCCGGCCGGTTGGTGGCAGCCAGCACCACGACTCCGACGGAGGGATCGAAGCCGTCCATCTCGGTGAGCAGCTGGTTGAGGGTCTGTTCGCGCTCGTCGTGGCCACCCATCACCGGGCCGGCGCCACGTGCCCGGCCGATGGCGTCCAGTTCGTCGATGAAGATGATGCAGGGGGCTTTCTGTCTGGCCTGGTCGAACAGTTCGCGAACCCGCGCCGCGCCGACGCCGACGAACAGCTCGATGAACTCGGAGCCACTGATGTTGAAAAAGGGCACCCCGGCCTCACCCGCCACGGCGCGCGCCAACAGGGTCTTGCCGGTGCCCGGTGGGCCCACCAGCAGAACCCCCTTGGGCATCCGGCCGCCCAGCCGCTGGATGGAGCGTGGGTCCTTGAGAAATTCGATGGTCTCACCCAGCTCCTGCTTTGCCTCTTCGGCTCCGGCCACGTCATCGAAAGTGACCTTGATGTCCCCCTCCGGGTGGATGCGGACGCGGTTGCCGATGCTGAGAAACCCTTTTCCCGCTGTCCCCATCCGTTTGGCCATCCACCCCCAGAGCAGGAACAGCAGGCCGAAGGGGAGCACCCAGTTGAAGAAGAAGTTGCTCAGCCAGTTGCTGCCGGTGCGTACTCTATACGTCACGCCGTTCTGCTCCAGCTCTTTGGCCAGATCGGTATCCCACAACGGGACTGTAATGAAACGCCGCGGCTGTTGGGTTTTGGGATCTTTGAGTGTCAGCGTTCCGCTGATCAGCTGTTCGGTAACAACCGCGTCAGCAACCTCTTTTTTCTCTACATGCTGGAGAAACTGGCTGTACGGGATCTCTTCCTGCCGAGTCTGTTGCACGTCCTGCCAGAGATAGAGAGACGCCAGCAGAAACAGGACATAGGCGAGCAGGGTTATCTCCGGCCGCTGCCAGAACTTGAGTTCGGGAGGTCTGTTGATATCGATTTTGTCCTTGTTGTTTCCCGTGGAAAAGCTGTTTTTCTGCATTTCTGTCTCTCCTTGCCGGTGCGGTTCTACAAGCTCAGATATGGCTCTGTATCCAGCGCACAATATCCGCGGCAGACATGGCTCCGGGTTGGCGCGCAATCTCTTCTCCGCCCTTGAAAATCACCAGAGTGGGAATGCTGCGGATGCCAAATTGCCCGGCCAGCACCTGCTCCTGCTCCGTATCGACTTTGGCCAGACGCACGCGGGGTTCCAGTTCGGCTGCCGCTTGGGCGAAGGCCGGCGCCATCATCTTGCAGGGGCCGCACCACGGCGCCCAGAAATCCACCACCACCGGCAGTTCGTTACGGTTGATATGAACAGGAAAGTTGAGACTGGTCAGATCCATTGGACGGGCGGTAAAAAGCGGTTTCTTGCACTTGCCGCAGTTGGGCTGATCTTCAAGCCGCTCTGCAGGGATTCGATTAACGGCGTTGCAGTGTGGACAGACAATATGGATGGGATTGCTCATTATTGCTCCTCGGCTTTAGCCACAGTTCGGAATATCCATATCCCTAATGTGTGGCCGTTTCCCCTGATTTCAAACGGTACAGCGGCGGGTGCAATCAGAGGTGGTTGTTAACCCGGTAACCATATATGTCACATTCAGGGCTTCAGGCCCGTGCCTGTCTGAAGCCCCTGGCTCTATGGTATTCAACGACAGGCCTTGGCGTGCCGGTTTGCAGACTGCGTTAGCCCATTTTGCTGTAGAGTGGCTACATTAAGACGGGCTGCTGCTGCGAACCGGCTGAATACGATATATGTTGTTGCCGGGCTAATAATAAAACTGGTTTGAAAGCTCTTTTTTGACAGTGACCTGCCATACTTCATCCAGGCCGTGTACTTCGATGGTGGTGTAGTTTCCCTTGGGCAGTTTTACCAGCATGCAGGGATGGGTGATGACGGCGGCGACCATGGCATCGGGAGCGGGTCTGTTGAGAACCACATTGAGCAACGCCCTGTTCTGTTGCACGGTGAAGGCCGGTTCTGCCAGTGTAAGCGAGTAGCCTGCGGTTGGTTGTTGACCCGATGAAATATAGAGGACATGCCAGCGGTTGAAATCGATATTTGGCAGGTGAACGGTTGGTGGCGGCAGCACCGAGCCTTGCAGATGCCCGATGATTTTTTTCAGCTGCTTCTTGTTGCTGATGAAGACAACCGGCTGCTGATTCGGATCGCTGCATTGAACTGCTGAATCAATTACCTGTGCCGTTGTGTTTGGTGTGTCGGCAAGATTTGCACCGGGAATGCTGCAGCCTGTCAGCAGCAGGAGAGCCAGTGTCAGGGAGAGCGGTTTGTCAGTCATCTGGATAGCGTGAAAATCCGTGTATTTCAGTCTGTTCCACGTTGTTTGTCTGAGCGCGAATAATGATGTCGAAGTTAGAGCCAAAGTCAATGTTGTTCATATCACTATAGACATTGATTGACTGTAGCCGTTCAATGGTGGGATAGCCGCCACAGGCTTCACCGGGATCACAGATCAGACCGTCATTGTCCAGATCGGTGCCGGCGACAATAAAATACTCACCTTCAGGAACAGAGTCGAACTGGAAGCTGTAGCTTCCACTGCTGTTGTCAGCATAAACCATGCGAATGGTTTCCATCGTACCGGGGCTGACCAGAACCACATAGAGACGGCCAGTGTTTCCCTTTTCCTGACGTTCGCCAACCTGGAGTGTAACAGGAATAGCGAGTGAAGAGGCGGTATCGGTCTCCAGGGTGATGGTTGCACGATAAAGGCCATCGACCAGACCAGCACGGTTAACTGTGACAGTAAACTCCCCTTCGCTGCCGTCCAGCATTCGGGGGTCGGTTTCCAGCCAGTCGGCATCATCCGAAACGCTGGTAATGACAAATGCGCCGCCACCAGCATTGCGCGTAGTGAATGTCAGCTGTTTTACAAAGAGGCCAAAATTGAGTGATCCGGAGTGATCGACAGCGATAATTGGCGGGAGAGCAATATTGATGTTCTCTACCGCTTTGAGGGCGTTGATCAATCCAAAACCGAAGATATCGTCTCTTCCCGGAGCGCCGAGATCGGAGGTTAACTTGCCAGCCTGCAGCAGGGTAAAAAATTTGTCCGGATTCAGCTCTGGATCGAGTGATTTCAGTATGGCGGCGACTCCCGCCACATGAGGTGTTGCCATGGAGGTGCCTTGAGTAAAAGAGTATATGGGCTTCCTTGCACCGGTTGCGTCGTCTGCAAGGGTACTCAGGATCCCGTCATAATAGCTGTCACCGTCACTGTCTACAGCTGTATTGCCCCCTGGCGCAGCGATATCCACGGAGGGGCCAAAATTGGAGTAGGGTGCTTTTTGCTGTGCCATTGTGACTGCACTTACGGAAATCACGCTGTCATAGGCTGCCGGGTAGCTGGGAAGATTGGTATTGTCGTTTCCCGCCGCAGCCACGATGATGACACCCGCGTTGCGAACGGCATTATATTCAGCCTGTTCCGTCATGGAGAAGCCGGGGCCGCCAAGACTGAGATTGATAATGTCCGCACGTTGTGACGGGACGGTTCCCGAATCGTTGCTCAAGCCTGCTGCATAGCGTATTCCCTGGATGATGTCGTAAGTAGTACCGCCCCCCCGACCGAGTACGCGTACCGGCAGGATTCTGGTATTGGTGCCCCATGTGACGCCGGTAACGCCAGTAGAGTTATTTGATTGGGCAGCGATAATTCCGGTGACGTGGGTTCCGTGGAAGGAGCTTCCGCCGGGCGTGGCATTGTCACCGGGGTCATCCGGGTTGTCATCGATACCATCTCCGTCAGCGGCGACAGAAGGATTGGAAATAAAATCGTAACCGGTAGAGAGAAGATTGGCTTGCAGGTCAGGGTGGGACATAAACACGCCGGTATCAATTACGGCGACAACCACCGGTTGGCTGCTGGTGTTCGGCAATGCGGTAACATCCCATGCCTGGGGCAGATTAATCAATGGATAGTTCCACTGCTTGGGATAGTGTTGATCGTTGGGAATGGCTGCGGGGTAGCGGATATAATTGAGATCTGCTGATTCGATATCGGGACGCTTGCGCAGTGCCCTGATTGTCTCGATGGTCTCCTGTTTCAGTTTTTCCTGTGCAATAGCGTCATTGTCAGCCGCCGCCAGGTTTATCCCCAAAACCTGCCGGGTAAACTGGCGTTCTGTTTCATTTCCCAGACTGAACAGCATGGTGTGACCGGCAGAGCCGCTCTTTTTTACCAGTCCGGTTGAGGTGGAAAAAATCCGGGAGGTTGAGGCAGCAGCCATTGAATCCCTGAACCGGACAACAATTTCGCCGGGTACAAAGGGGGCATCCGTTTGCAATGCGGTAGTGGCAATATTGGCGGGTTGCCCGATAGTGAGAAGGTAGTTCGAAGCCCCCCGTACCGCCCGGATGAACAGATAGTATTCTCCGCTTTCCGGTATCTGCACTGTTTCTGTTCCCGCTGTGGCGCTGATGGCCTGGGCCACGGGGCGGGTTTCAGGGGTGATTTCAGCGGTATTGTAGATTTCAATATCAAGATCTGTCTCATAGGGTTTTGCTGCATCATGGTCACTGATAAACAGGGTAACTGTCTGCCCCTTGGCCAGGGTAGCCTGATAGACATCAGTGTTGTCACCGCGGGTGGCAAACCTTCCGTTCCCGACTCCTGCGCGGGAGACAAATCCACCCAGCAGAACCGGGTTCAGTAGTGGTTGGGCGGTTGCGGGAGTGTCGTTGGATTCATAGGGTGCTTCGGTATCGTTGACGTCGTTGTCAACGGCGGCGCCAACAGCTGATGCGATCGTTCCGTTCAGAGTGAAGGTGGGTATGGGATCTCCGGGCTTGTTGTCACAACCGGAAATTACCAGAACCAGGCTCAGCAAGAGCAGAGTTCCCTTGATTAATCTTGTCAGATTCATTTTACGTTGATTGAAAGTTATCTCGCCATTCTGGCCGATCTTTCAGATGCAGCAGGCCAGATATCCCAAACACACATGAGATAACTATGATATCGGTAGCAACGGTTACAACTAAAGATCAAGATAGGCAGAAAAATTTCTTTGTATCTCCAGAAAAATACACTTTGTTGACCTCAATGGTAAATGTGACACTGAATGAGCCGGCCGCATAGGTCGAGAGGCAGAAAAATACTTGCGGCCTGTACATCTGAAATAGATGTATCCGGGCGTTGATAGAAACAGGGCGCAAGCTTGATGAGGCAGTTTTTTTCGTGTTTTAAGTGGGAACGGTAGATGCCGGAATCAGAATTTTGACACGATGTCGATATTGAATCGTTCCGGCATGCCGTGTTTTTATCCCTGGTACTGTCAGCCGGCCAATCCCGGTTTACAATATGGCAAAACCTGTAATTCATTGAGGTATCTGGTTATCATGCAGATCAATTTGCCAACTAACCGCTTGCTACATGTTTTTCTGTTTCAGTTTGTTTGTATCAAGGTGCTTTTTGATAAAAATCTCGGTTGACAACTTCTTGACATTTTGTGCGGTTGTGTTTAGTTTTAGCGACAGTTACTCAGGTTAATGAATCGATAGTTACCGCAGGGAGAGGGGGCGATGGAGTCTGCGCGTATAGAGTGCGTGACTGGGCGGGAGGGCTGGCGCGAATGGCTGAAAAACGAGCCATGTCTGCCATCCCGTCAGGATCGCGCTCCGCTATTTCTGCTCATTGAGCAAATCCCACGTAAAAACAGAATATCGTATTATCGCACGAGCATCACGCCCGGCGGCGGAAGATGTGAGTCGTTCAGGAATGCGCCAATAATAATGGAGTTTTATCATGCGTAATAAATCTGTATCAGGAGTCAAGCCTCGAAAAGCTGTCAAGGCAGTGGTGGTGGAGCGTTTCCGCAGTGGCCTGGCTCGCTGTGTTCTGCTGCCTCTTGCACTAGCGGCTATTCCGTTTGGTATCAGCCAGGCCGCTTTTGAGCCGGTGGCTACCGGTCAGTTGGCTGCTGCCGGCAGCAAGCAGGGAGGCGTTTCCTGGGCAGATTTTAATGGTGACGCCTGTCTGGATGCGGCTGTAAATACAGATGAAGGTACTCTGTTGTATCAGCAGGGCAAGACGGAGGGTGGTTGCAGCGGGAATTTTGAGCACGTACGGACGTTCGGTGATGCGATACCGGCCCGCTCGGTAGTTTGGGGGGATTTCGATAACGATGGATTAGTTGACCTGGCTGTTAACCACGCTTACCAGATAGTTATATACAGGAACGTTAACGGACAGGGTTCCGGATTTGCTCCAGTGGCAGATTTTAATCCTGGAAACTCCGAGGGGATGGCCTGGATTGACCATGATGCAGATGGTGACCTCGACCTGCTGATAGAGAATAACGATTTTGGTATGCGTATCTATCTCAATGATGGCGGCATGCTGAGCAGTACAAACTTTACCGATATTCATACCGGTGAAGTGAACGGAGAGTATCTGGCGGCAACAGATTTTGATGTTGACGGGGACGTGGATTTTTATGTGCGCCGTCCGGGCACAGGGGATAATGATGCCGAGGCCGACCTTTTTGTTAATAACGGCGGGGTATTCGCCCGCAACACATCCATAAACGAGGAGTCGGTGAACGCTCAGAAAGGGGGAGTTGTATTCTGTGATTTTGACGGAGATGGCGACTTCGATCTGGCACGCACCGACGCTGGAACGCTGGGTGTTTTTGAGCAGACAGGGGATTCCAGTGGCGTGTTTGCCGTCAAGCAGACATTTACCGGCAGTTACGCCGGTGTTGCCTGTGCCGATGTTGACAATGACGGCGATGTAGACCTGTTTTTTACCAGTCGCGGCGCAGGGAACAGCTTGCTGTACCTGAATGACGGCAATTTCTCTTTTTCCCAGGATAATCTGAATATTACCGCGTCCGGCGCGGCGGCGGGGGTAGCCTTTGCAGATTACGATCGTGACGGTGACATGGATCTGCTGGTCAATCAGGATGGTGCCGCGACCGAGTTATGGCGCAATGGGCTAGCTCCTCTAAACTACCTCCAGGTCAGCCTGACCACCGGTGCTCGTGATGCAGTTGGTGCCACGGCGCGGCTGTATGACTGTGAGGGAACTCCGGTATCTGGTGTACGAGAGATTAATGGTGGCATGGGCCGGGGTAGTCAGGGTGCTCCGTTTGCCCATTTCGGTGGTATCGACCCATTTGGCATCTATGTAGTCAAAGCCAGATTCCCAGGTGGGCAGGAAGTTCAGCGAGCAGTTGTGCCGGATAGCATTCCCGGCTATCAACTGCTGGTAATTGCGGAAGGTGAAGAGAGTGATCTGTCTCGGTGTATGGTCGCTGTCGATAGCGATAATGATGGTCTGACCGATGCGCAGGAGGCTGAATTGGGTACCGATCCTGGCAACCCGGACAGCGATGGCGATGGCGCCGGCGATGGTGCGGAGGTGGGAGACGATCCGGCTGCTCCGCTGGATGGTGACGGCGACGGCATCATCGATGCTCTGGACTCAGCCGTTGTTGATACCGACGGTGACGGAGTGATGGACCAGCAGGATCCAGCCAACAGCGATCCCTGCGTACCGACTGCTGACAACGCCGCCTGTCAGTCGCTCGACAGTGACGGCGATGGTCTGGCCAATGCACGGGAGGCAGAAGTGGGTACCGATCCCGACAACCCGGACAGCGATGGAGATGGCGCCAATGACGGTGCGGAGGTGGGAGACGATCCGGCTGCTCCGCTGGATGGTGACGGCGATGGCATCATCGACGCCCTGGACTCCGCCACTGCGGATGCCGACGGTGACGGGGTGATGGATCAGCAGGATCCGGCCAACAACGATCCCTGTGTCCCCAACAGCGATAACGCCGCCTGTCAGGGACAGGTCGACAGTGACGGCGATGGTCTGAACGATGCAAGGGATATAGATGATGACAACGATGGTATCCCGGACGTTGCAGAAGGGGATGGCAGGGTAGACACCGATGCTGACGGTGTTCCCGATAGCCTGGATCTTGACAGCGATAATGACGGACTTTTTGATTTGACTGAGTCCGGTGCAGACGACTCCGGACTGGATAGTGATAAAAATGGCCGTATAGATACCGGTTTTGGCGAGAACGGTCTGGCCAACAGTGTTGAGACTTCGGTTGATTCGGGTATTACGGATTACAACGGTGATGGCGTACAGGATACCCAGAGAGACAGCGATGGAGACCGGATACCGGATTTTCGTGACATCGATTCAGATAACGACGGCATTTTGGATGTGACAGAGGCCGGCTTGACTGATCCGGATCTCAACGGCTTCATTGGTGAGAACATTCCGTCGGTGAACGATAATGGTCTGGCTGAAGGCGCGGGTGTGATGCCGCCTCCCGATACAGATAAAGACACTGTGCCGGATTACCGGGATCTGGATACCGATAATGATGGGATTCCCGATGTTACAGAGGTAAACCTGCCAGATCCCGATAACAATGCTTATGTTGGTACAGGTGTGCCGCCGGTTGTTGATAATCTGGGACGTGCCGAAGAGGCAGCGGTTGCACCTGTTGATACCGATGGCGATGGTACTCCTGATTACAAAGACCTCGACTCGGACGGTGATGGGAAATCGGATATTACCGAAGGGGGCGGTAGTGATGTCGATGGTGACGGTCGGGTAGATGATTTCCGGGATCAGGATGGTGATGGTCTTGATGATTCCGTTTCTCCTCTCACCTCCGGCGGAACGCCATTGGGAGTACCCGACAGTGATAATGACGGGTTGCCGGATTATCGCGATATTTCGGCTGCTTCCGGAGATGAGCCCATACTGCAAACCGGCTTGAAAGGCGTTGGTGGTTGTACATTGAATCCAAATGCCGGCTTTGACCCTGTAATGCCGTTGCTGCTGGCTGTTGCCTTGATGTATCTGTTCAGCTCGAGGCGGCGGAGCAGAACAGAGCGTTCAGAGTAATGGAAAAAACAACATGGATATCAGGAATCGGGTTATGAAAAGTGTAAAATGTACGGCTGCCATGATGATGCTGTGTGGGGCGATGGTTTCAGCCAACGCTGCTTCGGATTTTACCAAGCGTTGGTATGGGGGAGCCGGGATCGGAATCTCTGAACTGGAGCCGGATCCCAACGGTACTGCGGTTAGCGTTGACAAGTCCCGCAGTTCGGGCGGCAAGATTTTTGTTGGTTATGACTTGTCGGAGCGCTTCAGCATTGAAGGCCACTATGCCGATCTGGGTGAGGCCAAAATGGCTCCCCGGGGAGAGGTCGGCTACAGGGAGTTCGGGCTTGGTGGACTGTATTACCTGTACAAACAGCATCCCGCGCATACCGGCTTTGGCTTTTTTGGCAAGGCGGGACTTGGCAAAATGGAGAATGACACCGATCTCACATACGAGCGTGTCAATGACTACAGCCTGTTCTATGGAGCTGGTCTGGAGTACGGCTTCAGGAATGGCTTGGCGCTAAGGGGAGAGATTGAGCTGTATGACAAAGATGCACAGTTTCTCACCATCAGCCTGATGAAGCGTTTTGGCGGGACCAGGGAGGAGCAACCTCAAACTGCGCCCGAGCCGGAACCAGTCGTGCTTGCTCCCGCTCCGGTTGCAGCCGAGCTGGTACTGGAACTTGAACCCGATCCCCTGAAAATGGCGCCGCTGGGTAAACTGGAGGTTATCTATTTTCTTACCAACTCGGCTGCGTTGACCGGTGAGGCGCGTGCTAAACTTGACCGAGTGGTCAGTGAGTTGCAGCGCGTTCCTGATGCCCGCGTCGAGGTGGCCGGTCATACTGACGACCGCGCAACCCGCAGCTATAATTTCAATCTTTCGCAACAGCGCACCCGCGTAGTGATTGATTACCTGACGAAGAAAGGCATTGCCCTTAAACGTTTGAGGCCTGCCGCTTATGGCGAGGACAAGCCTGCCGCGAGCAACGCAACAGAAGAGGGAAGGAGCCTGAATCGCCGGGTTGAGTTCAGGGAGCTGAAGCAGTAGCAGAGAAATTATCGACGCTGTCCCGGCTGCTGCGAGACCGGCAGTTTTATGCCGCAGTAGCCGCGGGTCCGATAGTGTGGCTGATACTTTATTTTTTGTATCAGCCACAACCTTCCTGGCAACGGCTCATAGATAATAGTGGCTTGTTGCTGTTGCTGTGTTTAGTCTATCCGATAGTCGAAGAGCTGGCATTCAGGGGAGCCTTGCAGGGCTGGCTGCTTCGTTATCGAGCAGGAAAAAAACAGATCATTGCCGGATTGACCGGCGCCAACATAATAACGAGCTGCCTGTTCGTGGCGGCTCATTTGTTCTACCAACTTCCTGTGTGGGCGTTGCTGGTTATTGGGCCTTCGCTGGTTTTTGGCTGGTTCAGGGACAGGTATCAGAGTGTTGCCCCTGCTATTCTCCTCCATATCCTATATAATTCAGGCTATTTCCCGCTGTTTTTGACGTAGTACGACCATAATCATGACAGAACAATCCGTTAATTCTACTGATACTTCGCGCCGTTTTGGTTGTCTGCAGGTAGTCGGGATCGTAATGGTCGCCGTTATTGCAACTCTCCTGATAACGGTATGGGTTGTAAAGAGCTATCTGTTTGTGTCCGAGTTCAACCCGGTTACTCTCGATCCCGAAGAGGAGCAGGTGCTCGAAACCAAACTGAAACGCCTGGATGTGCTGGAAACCGGCACCGGAGATATGTCGCTGGAACCGGAGGTATATAGCGAGGAGGGTGCAAAACGGGAGATCAATTTTACCGAAAGGGAGTTGAATGCCTTGTTGGCCAAAAATACCGATTTGGCGCGCAAGCTGGCCATCGATCTGGCTGATGACCTGGTCAGTATCAAGCTTCTGGTGCCAATGGATGAGGATTTTCCAATGCTTGGTGGAAAAATTCTTCGGTTGAAGGCCGGAGCGGAGTTTGCCTATAGAGATGAACGCCCGGTGGTTGTTCTGAAAGGGGTGACAATAATGGGCGTTCCGGTACCCAATGCCTGGTTGGGTGGCATAAAGAATATCGATTTGGTGAAGGAGTTTGGAACCGACGAGGGTTTCTGGAAGAGCTTTTCTGAAGGCGTGGCCGATATTCGTATCGAGGAGGGGCGTTTGAGGATAAAATTGAAAGAGTAGTTGTGCTGCGGCTGAGTGGTTACGATATATATTATTTCCGGGTTAATGATTGACAAGAGTCACGCTATGACAAAAGACAGGAGATGTCGGTTTTTCTGCATTCCTGAACGAGCTTGCTGGTCGGCCGTTGTTTTTGTTCTGGCGCTGGCGAGCACAATCTCTCTCGCTGCCGAACGCACTGTTCCCGGCGATTACAAGACTATTCAGGCAGCCATTGATGCCAGCCAGCCGGGTGATACGGTGCTGGTTGAGCCGGGGACCTATCGTGAAACCATTGCTCTGCGCAGCAATATTGTCATTCGCGGCCGGGAGACTGCACGGACACTGCTTGAGGGGGAAGGGGAGAATCCTGTTATCACCGCGGATGGGATTACCGATGCGCGGATCAGTAATTTTACCTTTGTGGATGCTTCCATTGGAGTGAGAGTCTCGGGTAATGCAGATGTCATCATCGCCGGTAACGTTTTTGATGTTGGAGGTAGCGGAACAGCCATAATGGTACTGGACCTTGCTGCCGCAGCGATCAGCAACAATACTTTTTATGGCAGTGCTATTGCCATCAATCGAGGGCACGATGGTGTCACCATCCGCAACAATATGTTTTACGACAATGGTACTGCCATTGCGCCTGCAAGTCTGACTGCAAACATCAGTTACAACGGCTTTCTCAACAACGATGAGGATGGACCGGTCGGTACCAATGCCATGCTCAACAAATATTTTCGCTTCATCAACATCTCCAGAAGGGATTTTCATCTGCGTTCCTCCTCTGAAGGGATTAATAAAGGAGATGTGAATGATACCGACATAATTGATGGTACCCGGGCGGATATGGGCGCCTACGGTGGTCCTTATGCTGACGCAACTCCCTTTCCAGTGTCTGGGCTCAGTGTCGAGAGTGATGGTGCGGATTCTGTCACTGTAAAATGGTCAGGCAATTTTTCCTACCTGACTGCGGGTTATAAACTGCATTACGGTATCGATGAGAATTTTCAGGGGAGCGGAGCATCTGAAGGGCCCTCGCCAATTGACGTTGGCAAGATTACCAGTTACAAGCTAAACGGCCTTGCATTATTCCCTCCGGCCGGGTTGAGTGCTCCGGTGCTCGGGAACCCGGCGCCATCCAATCAGGCACTGCAACTCAACTGGACTCCAGTCAGCGGAGCTGCCGGTTACAAGGTGTATTACGGAGTTGATTCCGTTGACGAACATGATATTGATGTCGGCAACAGCACATCGTACCGTATTACCGGTTTGCAGAACGAGGTTGCCTATCGAGCGGCTGTTTCGGCCTACAGCCGGACAGAGTATTACTTCGCGGTTTCCGTCTATGACAGCACCGGTAACCGGAATGAGAGTGTGCTTGCTGATGAAAGCAAGATCAGGGCTGGCGTGGGTCCCGTGGTGGAGAGCCCGCTTTCCAGCGAAGTAACCGCTTTTCCTGAAGCTATCGAACCCTATCCCAACCTTGCTGATGAGGGGTGTTTTATTGCAACTGCTGCATTTGGTTATTATTCCTCCCCCCAGGTACAACTGCTGCGCGACTTTCGGGATCGCTATCTCTTGACCCATTCGCCCGGCAAGGCGTTTGTTGACTGGTACTACACTTATGGGCCAGCGGCAGCCCAATGGCTTGATTCCCACCCCGGGGGCAAGCCGGTGGTAAGGGTAGCCCTGTTTCCACTGATAGCTCTTGCTGCTTTACTGCTCAATGGCTTTTTTGTTTACCTGGCGTTGCTAATGATGCTTTGCGGAATATTGGTTACAATGGGCGCGCTGTTTTTACGCAGAAACCCGTACTCCATCCTGAGGGAAGAATGAAAACGACTATTGCACCGGATTCAGAGCAGACAGACAACCGGGGTGGACGGGAAGTATCGGTGCACAGCGGGAGAGTTCTGTTGCTGCTACTGATGCTGTTCCCGCTGATCAGTCTGGCCTCCGGGATTCCACAGGATCCGCCCCGTTGGTCGCTGGAGATCAAGGGCGGCAGCTTTTTCCCAAAAGAGGATAACTGGAAAGCCTACTATGGTGATGACAAGACCGGTCAGTTCAGTGGAGTGATTGCATACAAGTTTGTTCGCCAGTTTGAGGTTGGTATTGACGGTTCCTACATAAAAGATGAGGGAAAAGGGCTGGCACCACAGCAGGAACAGATTACAGGTAACGTAACCCTTGAGCTGTATCCTCTGCAACTGTTTGCCCTGGTGCGGGGTGTTTTCAGTGAGAATCAATGGCTGGTTCCCTACCTCGGTGCCGGATGGACCCGCATCTATTACGAGCAGGATATTCATGGGCAGGAAAAGCGGCGTGGTGCTGCGACAGGAGCCCACATTCGTGGTGGACTACAGCTGTTGCTCGACAATATCGACAGGAGTACCGCTTGGGGTTTTTATGAGAACTTTGGTGTGAATAACAGCTATTTTTTTCTGGAAGTGCAGCGCAGCAGTGTTGAAGTCGGTTCGGATCCTGTCCAGCTGGGTGGTACCAGCTATCAGGCCGGGCTGTTGTTTGAGTTTTAATACAGATCCTGAAAAACAACCAATCATTATCCTCGCCTGTAATAACAGCTCTCTCCTTGTTCTGAAAAAAATGGAAATATAAACAGCAATATCGTTTCGTTGCCGGCCGAATAAAAAATATTGGTTTTGATACCTCGCGCCCACTAACAAGCAGACAGATGTGGAATAATTCCTTCTCGTTTAACCCTCTCCGGTGGTGCTGATGCGCTTCTGGCACATTTTCGTTATTGCCCTGCTTGCCAGTCTGCTGGTTCCGTTGAGTTATGGTGGCTGGGATGGATTGAACCGTTTGCGCGAATTGCCGTTGGGGCTGATGATTGGCTCACTTGCGATGGTGGTGTTGGGCTGGAATCTGAATGCTGCCCGTTTGCGCCTTGTATTGGGCGGTACCGGTGTGCGTATGGGGCAGGGCAAGGCGCTGGCCACTATCATGTCCTCTGAATTTGCCATGAGTGCAACTCCGGCTGGTACCGGTGGTGCATTGGCCTACGTTTTTCTGCTGCATCGACATGGTCTGGCGAGCAGCCACGCTGCTGCCTGTTATGCACTTGAACAGTTGTTGGATCTGCTTTTTTTCCTGCCCGCCCTGGTTCTTCTCTCCTTTATTTTGCTGGCTGGTGGTGATGAATTTCATGTTGGTACCCAGCTGGCTCTGCTGGGAGGGATGATTGGTGGTGGTCTTGGAATGCTTTGGCTTTTGGTTCGGCATTACCGGGGCGTCATGCTGGCCGGTGGGCGGTTGTTGAACAGGTTCGGGATTGCTCCCCGGCGCCGCCGCCGGATTGCGCGCTGGGTTATCCGGTTTAGACAGGGGCTTGGTTTGATGCTCCGGTTGTCCCGCTGGCGGCTGTTGCTTATCTATCTGCTCTGTATTGGCCACTGGCTACTTCGCTATACCATCCTTTATTTTATTATTCGAGCGCTGGGAGAAGACCTCTCCTGGGCCTATCTGTTTCTGGTACAGATGTTTGTTCTCAGCGTTGGCCAGCTTACTTTATTGCCCGGTGGCAGTGGTGGAGTAGAGATTGGTTTCAGCGCCCTGCTTGCGGCGTGGCTTGAACCGGCTACCCTGGCGGCCGCACTGATTGCCTGGCGCTTTGCTACCTACTACTGGTATCTGCTGGCTGGCGCGCCGGTATTCTTTTTCTTTGCCGGGGGTGGGTTGTGGAGACATCTCCGGTGGCGGTGGAGATGATACCCTTTTATTTTTATCTCCGTTCCTTGTTGGCCAGTTCATCAAGAGGTTCGTCCCACTCTTCCTGGTTCATTTCCGAATCGGCAAACAGAGTCTCGCTGTCGTCGATTTCATCATAGGGCCCCGACCAGTTTTCCGGTTCTGCGGTGGGCTCGATCTCCAGCTGGCTCCAGTCGTCCAGATCGATCTCTTCCAGGCTTCCATCAAAATACTGAAGCATGACTGTGCCGGCATCTTCGTCCGTCGCCACCACAACGAACTCCTGACCCTTGTCGAGATGGCGATACCATTGATCAATGACCGGTTCTGTTTTTGTCTCCATTTTATTCCTCCCGGTATTCTGCAAATTTTGTGGCATTTGCTATCTTTAAGTATATGCGTTATCGGCGATCTGTCATCTACAAAATTGATATGGATAGAGGGTTGAAAAAATGAACAGCAGCGCACAGATATTACAGGTGGGTGCCCCTGATCCCGAATTGAAAAATTCGCCCATTGCGGATGAGGAGAGTGACGAATTTGAAGTGCTCAAACAGGAGCTTCCCGGAGAGCCGTTCTGTTACTTCAACAATAGCAGTTATCCCCATAATAGCTATGTATGCAGTGGAGAGACCTTGTTGCGTTGTGATTATGGCATCTGGATACGACAGGGAGGGTGTGATCCGGACAATCCCTGATGGAGTACCAGGATGACTGGCAGTAAAGCGCATTTCAGTGGAGCCCGGGTGGTAAGGGATTCTGAGCAGATTCCCCTCTGGTATGAGCACAAGGGGGAAGGGGTTCTTTTCGCTACGGCCCTGCATTCCGGTCATCTGTTGCGGCCGGAGTTGCTTGAACAGACGGCGCTGGATGAGGAGACCCGTCTGAGAGAAGAGGATCCCTGTACCGATCAGTGGGCAACAGTTGCGCCAAACTGGATGATTCCTGCGCGCTCTCGTTTTGAAGTTGATCTGAATCGCGACAGGGATGAGGCTGTATATCTTCAGCCGGAGGATGCCTGGAATCTGAAGGTCTGGAAAAACACCCCCACCAACGCGATGATTGAGCATTCGCTGGCTGAGTACGATGCGTTCTACCAGGAGCTTGAGAAGTTTTTGACCGGGATGGTGCAGCGTTACGGCCGCTTTGTGGTATACGACCTGCACGCCTATAACCACCGGAGAGCAGGTCCGGGCCAACCTCCAGCCGATCCCGCTACCCATCCTGATATCAATCTTGGAACCGGCACCATGGATCGTAAACGGTGGGCGCCTGTGGTGGAGCGTTTTCTGCATGACATAAGGGAATATGATTTTCCGGGCCGCCATCTTACTGTCGGTGAAAATGTAGTCTTCAAGGGGCGGCATTTTCCGCACTGGGTTCACACCCGTTTTCCCGAGACCGGCTGTGTGCTGGCCATTGAGGTGAAGAAGTTTTATATGGATGAGTGGACCGGCAAGGTGGATCCGGCTCTGGTCAGGGCTGTGCAGGATGCAATTGCCTCAACAGTTCCCGGTGTGGTTGAGGAGCTGAAAAAGCTGTGAACAGGGAGCAGCCGGATCAGGGCCGGGCGGGTGATGATAAGTTTATCGCTTCCATCACCAAATCACTGCGGGAAAACAGTTGGGTGCGCCGCAAGCTGCCGGGGTGGGGCCGGTTGCATATCGATCGCCGTCTCCCTTTTGTTTGTGTCTATCGCCGGCCGGTGCAGCGAGCTGATCCCGGCACCAAATCCCTGTTGCTGGGGGAGGCATCCTATCTGCTTGCTTCCGGAGAACCGGATCAATATGCACACCTGAGCAGACTTGTGCAGGAGATTGCGCGAGTTCAGGGAGCCGCCTTTGGCGCCTTTCTGGTTCTGGAGATCTGGGCGGAGGAGGCGCCGTCAGCAGAGCCGCCAACCTTCCATATTGTTGCGCCGGTTCATGATACCCCTGTCCTGCTGCTTGAGGTACTGGAGAACAATCTGCTCGGAGTGCGTATCAATGAAACTGCACCGCGGGTTGCGGTTGACTACCAGCAACAGTGCGCGCCGCCGGGATTGCCGCCTTTACTCTGTCCCGAAGATGAGGGAGGGGTAGAGTGTCTGCTGCTTGGTCTTGGCGTGCCGCCACTCTATCGGGATCCCTCCACCGGCACGCTGTTTCCCTTTGAGCTGGAGCAGTTGCGGCACGATCTGGGGCGGGCGCTGAAAAAAACCTTCTATACCTTTTCCCACCAATATACCCGTCACCGGCCTGCCCATTATCATGAGCTGGGACGTCACGCCATGACCCCGGTGGTGCAGGAAACCGATACTGCCCTGGCTGAAATCAGCAGTGACTTCGATATTTTGTTGCACGTTACTCCGGTGAATGTCGCGGCAGCCTGGAGTGCGTTCAGCAAGGGGCGGTTTGCTCGTCCACCGGAGTTTCACTACCGGCCCAGGCCGTTACAGCCGGCGCACCTGAAACGGCGCCTGTATGAGATTCCACTGGAGCGGATCGAAGATCCGACACTGGCAACCATTTTTGCCGCCAAGCGTGAAGAGCTTGATCGGCAGATTACCCTGAT
>Ga0256839_1000780_pt1 | contig 40800 bp, 28 predicted proteins | sample 354166metaG_FD_185968 | JGI IMG/M metagenome (GOLD analysis project Ga0256839, IMG submission 185968) | Hydrothermal vent microbial communities from Mid Atlantic Ridge, Atlantic Ocean - 354-166 | ecosystem: Environmental > Aquatic > Marine > Hydrothermal vents | place: Atlantic Ocean: Mid...
AGCGCACCAATAGCCACAACACCAGCAGCAAAGGAATCAACATCCAGGGCTTGAGCACATCGCTCCAATAAGAAGGCTCTCGTTCAATAGAGCGTATGGGCTTCAGCTCCTCTCCTTCTTCAAGCGGAGGGAAGCCAATCTTTAAAGCCAATGGCCTGCTTTGCAAAACCTGCACCGTAGTATCTTGCGGCAAACGATACGCCAACACCACGGGCGGAATCTGCAGTTGCACACTGTCCCAAGCTATCAAGACAAAATCTCGTTGCAACATTAAAAAACCGCCTTGTCGCTCCAAAGTGTCCCAGGAAGTCGAACGCAACAGTTCAAAAGCGGAAAAACCTGGCGGCAAGCTCAAATGGGGCTCGACAAGCATGGCGCCCTCAGGTAGCTTGGCCGTAAGACGCAAAACCAAGCTGTCACCCGTCATTGCTTCCGACTTGGAAAGTCTTGCATCTAAATAGGTCTGCGCTTCTATCGCAAAAGCAAAGAGCAAAAACGGTAAAATAGCAAAAACTGAAAAAAAACGACTCAAACGCAGCTCTTTACACCAAACGCCAATAAAGCCCAAGGTAGCCTCCCTACTGGCATCAAGCAAAACGCTTCGACATGAATACGCAAAGCAAAATCGCATAACCTCTCAACTCCTTTTTTTAAAAAACCGCAACAAGGCTTTCTCGTAAGACTCCTCTGTACTCAATGAAAGCCGATCAGCCCCGGCTTTACTAAAAATGCGATCAAACTGCTTTTCTTGCTGCTCAAAATGTTTGGCGAAAGCCTGACGAACCGAATCCAAATCGGTATCTAACCAGGCATATTGGCCTGTTTCCGCATGTTTTACGCGCAGTAAACCAGCCTCGGGTAAGCTCTGTTCAAAAACATCGTACATTCGCAAGCCAATAAGGTCGTGTTTGCGGGCAACAATGCGTAAAGGGTGTTCATAGTCTTTTTCACAGATAAAATCCGACATCAGAAAAGCGATACTCCGCTTTTTAAGCACGCGATGGAGAAACTCCAAAGCGGCCCCGATATCCGTGCCACGCCCCTGCGGCTGCAAGCCCAACATCTCTCGAATGATGAGCAAAATATGTGCACGCCCTTTTTTCGGTGGAATGAATTTTTCAATCCGGTCGGAGAAGAAAATCACGCCGACCTTGTCGTTGTTCTGAATGGCCGAAAAAGCCAAGGTAGCTCCGATTTCCGTAAACAACTCTCGGCGCAAACCCTGCCCCGTGCCGAAAAATGCCGAGCCGCTCACATCCATCAACAGCATCAGGGTCAGTTCTCGTTCTTCCTCAAAAAGCTTGACATGGGGCGTTCCGGTACGAGCTGTAACGTTCCAGTCAATGTCGCGCACATCATCGCCGTATTGATAGGCCCGCACCTCGCTAAAGGACATCCCTTTGCCTTTGAAAGCACTGTGGTACTCTCCGGAGAACAGATGCTGGCTCAGACCCCGCGTCTTGATTTCGATTTTGCGTACCTTTTTGAGGAGTTCCCGGGTGTTCATATAAAAAAACTGAGCTGAAAACCTCAAGCCTCGAGCTTGTTTTCCTTAACTTACCGCACAAAAGTAGAGATTTTGTCGAAGACAATCAGGTGGTTGCTGGTTTTCATTTTACTCTGGGCCATTTACCGGCGACTGGAGGGGGAAGCTTTTCGCCTTTTTTTCGAGCAGCTGCCCATGGCCTGGACAGCGCGGAAGACCTGGCTCGCCGTAGCAGTGCTGCTGATGCCGGCAAACTGGCTGCTGGAAACGGCCAAATGGCAAACACTCATGGTGGTGCAAAATCGACAGCCGGGCTTCCGACAGGCCTTCAGAGCTGTCATGACAGGCCTGGCTCTTTCCTTGTTCACTCCGGCTCGATTGGGCGATTACCTGGGGCGCAGTTTGCAGGCAGGGCCTTTCGGCAAATGGAGAGCAGCAGGGGCAACGTTGCTGGGGCACATCGCTCAATGGCTGCTGCTGTTAGCTACCGGCCTGCCGGCTCTACTCCTGCTCAAAACACCAAACCACCTCCCCACCAATGCGCCTTTAATGCTCTTTGCCTTAACGGCTTTAGCCGGCACTTTTTTCTACCTCTCACTACCCCGATGGATACCCAAAGCCCGTTTCCTGAAAAAATACAAAGGATTGCACCGCCTAACTAAGCACCTACCCCAAACTGCAGCTTTTCCCTCCCAAACGCATTTGGCGAAAGCCCTCATCCTGGGCAGCCTGCGCTATGGTGTATTTAGCCTGCAACTCTACGCCCTGCTCCTCTTTTTCGGACTGCCGCTAAGCCCAAAAGAAGGCTTGGCAGGCATTTGGTGCATCTTCCTGCTGCAAAGCGGCCTGCCCCTGCCCTTCATCGGCAATGTGCTGCTGCGCACCGAACTGGCAGCTTGGATCTGGCCCCACAGCCCGACAACCGCTATTTTGGCCGGCATGAGCGCCCTTTTTGCACTAAATCTGGCTCTGCCGGCGTTACTTGGTGCGAGCTTCCTTGTCCAAATCAATGAACAGCATCATGAATCCTATGAAAGCCATCAAACCGAAAATCACCCTGCTACTCCTTAGCACCAGCCTGCTGATCTCGCTCTCCTTTTCCCCTTTCCTACCCACTCCTCCCCAAACCGATGCCGAAACAATCCGCTACAACAGCTGCTCCATAGAAAACAACAGCTTCCGGGGAGGAGAAAAACTGGTCTATAAGATTTACTACAACATGAATTTCGTGTGGATACCCGCCGGAGAAGTGGTCTTTACCGTAGAAGACAAAGGGGATGTCTTTCGCCTTTCGGCAAATGGAAAAACGTATCCCTCCTATGAATGGTTTTTCAAAGTGGACGACAAATACGAGTGCTATGTCGATAAAAGCACTTTGCTTCCCCGCCTCTCCATACGCGATGTACACGAAGGCAACTACACGGTTTTTGATCAGATGACTTTCGATCAGGAAAACTACATCATCCAATCCGATAGGGGGCCATCCCGTACCGACATCCGCCAACGCAACACCTATGAACTGGATCGCTGCATCCACGACATCCTTTCCATCCTCTACTACATGCGCAACTTGGATTTTGCCAGCTACAGAAACGGCCAAAAGCTGGCCATAGAAATCTTCATGGACGGCGAAGCATGGCCCCTGAACGTGCAGTTCCTCGGCAAACGCCCCAACAAAAAAATCCACGGCCTGGGGCGCTTCGATGCCATTCACTTCCGCCCGGAAACCATCGCCGGTGAGGTCTTCGACGAAGGCGCCCACATGAACATCTGGGTATCCGACGACGCCAACAAGGTGCCACTCATGATCGAATCTCCGGTCTCCGTAGGCTCCATCAAAGCCGTGCTAAAAACCTATAAGGGCCTGCGCTACCCCCTTACCTCTAAAAAGTAAAGGAGCAAAAACTCAGCCATCAAACTCACAAGCCTTAAACTTTGGCGAAAACACGTAACATCCTCTTCATAGGCTTACTGCTCACTGCCTTCCTGACCGGCCTGTGGGTCATGAAACGCTGGCTTACACCCCCACCAAAACCAACAGAACGAGCCACCGTGCTGGTCGAAAAAATCCAAAAAGTAGCCAAGCTCATCACGGTCGAAGGTTATTTCGTGGAGCACTACGACTACGGAGACCCCGATCCGGGGCCGTATTTCATCGGCCCCATTCCCAACTTACAAGCTTTTCTTCCCCGCAAAGAGGCCCATGTGCGCATCAAAGCCCGCGTAGCCATCGGCTACGATCTGGAAAGCATGAAAATAGAAGCCTATCCGGAACAAAAGCTCATCCGACTCAGCCAACTGCCCGAACCCGAAATCCTCTCCATAGATTCTGAAATAGATCTCTTCGACGATCAATCCAGCATCTTCCGCCCCCTGACCGAAGAAGACCACATCCAGATTTATCGCGGTGCGCGAAAGAAAATCGAAGAAGCAGCCCGAAACAGTCGCCTACTCCCGGCTGCGCGCGAGCAGGGCAATGAAATGATCGACATCATGCGCTTCATGGCCGAACAAGCCGGTTGGCAGCTCCTGCTCGACAGCTTGTCAGCTCCAGCCGGCAACCCCTTGCCGGAGCAAACTCCCTCGCCGCCGGATACCCCTAAACAGCTCTGGGAAGGAGAAAACTACTAAGCGTAGCACCGGCTGCCCTTGCCCCATCGCCATTCTTTTCGTTTCTTTGCAAGCAGCTCAGCAACAAAACAGCTCGCCATGCATCTATCCCAACTCGACTGGGGCATCATCCTCGCCTTCTTCACTCTTTCCCTACTCATTGGCCTGCTGACCAGCCGCCAAGCCGGCAAAGGATATGCCGAATACTTCCTCTCCGGACGCAAGATGCCCTGGTGGTTGTTGGGGGTGTCTATGGTAGCCACCACCTTCTCCGCCGATACACCCAACCTGGTTACCGACATTGTCAGGCAAAACGGACTGGCCGGCAACTGGGTGTGGTGGGCCTTCCTGCTCACCGGCATGCTGACGGTCTTTGTCTATGCCCGCCTGTGGCGCCGCTCGGGCATCCTGACCGACCTGGAATTTTACGAACTGCGCTATAGCGGCCCCGAGGCGACCTTCCTGCGCGCTTTTCGGGCTTTCTATCTGGGTGTCTTCTTCAATGCGATGATCATGGCCACAGTGATTTTGGCAGCCATCAAAATCTCCGCTGTCATGTTACCGGACTTGGATCCCTGGCGGGTTACGCTTTTTGTGCTGGCCATTACAGCCATTTATACCAGTTTGGGAGGGCTGCGGGGCGTGCTACTTACCGACCTGCTGCAATTCGTCATCGCCATGGGCGGCACCATCTGGGCTGCTTATGTCTTGGTTAATAAGGCGGAAATTGGTGGCTTGCAGGTCCTGCTTCAACAGCCCGCCGTAGAGGGAAAACTCCATTTTCTGCCCGACTTCAATGATTTTTCAGCCCTGTGGCCCCTGTTCATCATTCCCCTGGCCGTACAGTGGTGGAGCGTCTGGTATCCCGGAGCCGAACCCGGCGGCGGAGGCTACATCGTGCAGCGCATGCTGGCCGCTAAAGACGAGAAAAACGCCATGGGTGCGACGCTCTTTTTCAACATCGCCCACTACGCCCTGCGCCCCTGGCCCTGGGTCATCATCGCCCTCTGCTCTTTGGTCCTTTACCCCGATTTGGCGGCTTTAAAAGAGGCTTTCCCCAATATGCCTTCCGGCAAAATCGGGCACGATATGGCTTATCCGGCCATGCTCACCCATTTGCCGAAAGGCCTCATAGGGCTGGTAGTAGCCTCCCTGCTGGCAGCCTTTATGTCCACCATTTCCACCCACCTGAATTGGGGCTCTTCCTACATCGCCCATGACCTGTGGCACCGCTTCATCGACCCCCGGGCCACCAACCGTCGCCTGGTACTCGTCGGCCGCCTCAGCACCTTATTGCTGCTGCTGCTCTCTGCACTGATAGCCCATTATGCCTTGCGCAATGCTCTGGATGCCTTCAACCTCATTCTGCAAATCGGTGCCGGCACCGGACTGCTGTTCATTCTACGCTGGTTTTGGTGGCGCATCAACGCCTATAGCGAACTGACCGCCATGATCGTCTCTTTTCTGGTAGCTGTCTATTTTAAAAAGTGGGGCCCGGAAAACCTGGCCGACCACTGGCAACTCCTCATCGGCGTGGGCATCACCACCCTGGCCTGGGTAATGGTCAGCCTGCTGACCCCGCCCAGTTCGGAAAAACGCCTGCTGCACTTCTTTAAATTGGTCAGACCCCACGCCTACGGCTGGAAACCCCTCGTACAACGGGGCTTGCAAAACGGATATCTCCAAGAACAAGACTTGCAAACCGGCAGCTTCGCCCTCGAACTCAGCGGCATGTTCGTCGCTTGCTTCACCGTCTATGCTGCCCTCTTCGGCACCGGATACTGGATCTATGGTCAAACCGGCCAAGCCCTGGCCGCCACTGCCATTACTGCCCTGGGCTGCTTCCTGCTGTTCCGCATCTGGAAAAAGCTCCACAGCGCAGAAACAAAACTTGCTGAAAAAGGAGGATAGGGACTGGGCCAATCTTGCCCCCATTCACTATTCCTCCACCGATTCAATGATGTAATCATCTGAGCTGATAACCGTGTCAAATAAGCCCACATCTTCACCTTCATGCCGGTTAATGCCAATGTACCTCAAACTGGCATCTTCATACCTCTTAAATTTGTACACGGCATCGTTCATCAAAGCGGCATTGAAAACACCAAGGCTTACCAAAAGCTCAAAGTCCTTGACCTCCAGCCCTGTGACTTTTTTAAACAGGCCTTGCTCGAGCTGCGTGATGACATCTTTGAGGCTGCGCTCCCGATAATCGGTCAAATACATGAACACCGGAATTCTGGTTGCAAACTTGATGAGCTTTTCCTGAATTTTTTTCCTCAGACTTTTGATTTCTCTTTCTTCTTTGCTCAACTCCCTTTTCTGCTCTTTGGTTAGTTTTTCATCCGTGGCTTCTCGCTTCACCTTCTTTATAGCTTCCGACTTGTTGATGATGGTCTCAAGGTCTTGATTCAGGCTTCTGAATCCTTCAATGTTCATCAAGGCTTTCATGGCCGCCTCGTTGTTCATTAGGCGAGCCAGGGTAGCATTATCTACGTTCACGAGCAATGCACTTTCCCAACGCCTCGCCAACAGAGTTGCGGTGGTGCCGCTCATAGCCATATCCAGAACGCCTGCCGCATCAATGGGGCGCATGGAGCTACCATCGTAAGCAAGAACAGGTAAAAAGTGAATGAACTCTGCTACACTCTTCTCGGGATTCGACTCATTGACGTTCAGGCGGCAAGCGTAATCGGCAATTTGACTCAGCGCTCTGTTGGGCGCAAAATCAAACACATAGCATTCCTCTTTGATGATTTCCGTTTTGTTCGGCGACTTGCTATCCGGATTCTTTATTGTCCAGGGTGATTGCACCCGGAATGCTGCCTGAAAATAGGTTTCGGGGCTTGAGGAATTGCGCAACATGAGTATGCCCGTCCAGGGTCTTACCGTTACGCCCGTGGTCAATTTGCCGCAAGAGAGGGTAATGGTCTTGGTCTCCAGGGGGTTGTCCATGGCCTCCAACACGGGCGGCAAAGCCTGAACACCAATTCCTGCCTGGGTGCCTGCTGCCACCACAATCTTGTAATCGTGCCAAAAGGTGTTGTGTCGCTGCTGCATCAGGTTCCTCATGGCATAACAGGATGCCACACTGGGCAAAAACCAAAAGGTGTGGGTTAAAATCCTTTTTAAACGCACATCGGAAAAGGGCATGGGCGGTTTTTTTGCCCCCATTTTCAAGTTATCAAGTGTGGTTTCCCTGTGGCTGCCGCGAATCAGATCCAGCCATTTTTGCACTTCGCTTTCCAGCTTGAAACGGGCATTTTCACCTCGGCCTTCCGCAGCAAAGAAAACGTTCAAATCAAACTCGTTGAATTCGCCGCCAAGGGCAATTTCCCGAATGTCATCCGGCATGCGATAAGTGAGCATAACCATACGGGGAAGAGCTGCATAGGGGTTTTCTCCTTTCGACTCATCCCACTCCTCTTTGGCTTTTTGCTCGTCGGAATACGTCCAGTTAAAAATTTGCTCTTCGATAAATTCTCCGGAGGTGATGGCCCTAAAAGGCGTTCCGGACAGATAGAGAAAGTGATCGGTGGTGATGGGCAGAATGTCTTCTTCAAATTCTTTGACATCGCCGGTTTCCAAAATGCTCTCCTTCTCTTCGCTTTCAAAGAGGTCTTTGGCATTTTCCCGCCAGGCGCCGTAGTGGTATTCGTCGAAGATGACGCAATCCCAATGGGTATTATGCACCCATTGATTTTTGACTTTGATGCCTCCGGTATGGGGGTTTCTGCCCAGAAAGTCCTGAAAAGAACCAAAACAAACAAAGGGCCTGCTCTTGTCTGCCTCCTCATAAGACAGCCCCTGTCGGGAAATAAATTGCCAACCCTCAAAATCGACATGCGTCATCAAATCTTCTTCCCAGGCACTTTGCACCGCGGGCTTGAAAGTGAGCACCAAAACCTTTTTCCAGCCCTGTTTTTTAGCCAGTTGGTAAGCGGCAAAGGTCTTGCCGAAACGCATTTTGGCATTCCACAAAAAACGGGGTGTTTTTCCCTCGTTTTCCGGCTCTGCTTTAAAGCTCTCAAAATACTGAACAGTTTTGTGAATGGCTCGCTCCTGCTCCGGCCGCATCTTGAAAGTGCGCGTGCGGTTTTCGATGTTTTCTCTACGCTCCTTAATAGCCAGAATAGCCGCTTCCACATCCTCTACCTCACAGACAAACCACTCTCCATCAGTGTTTTTAAAACCCCTTTTCCTCAGGTAATGGTGTATGTCGTGATCGGAAAAGACAGAACCGTCGTTTCGGACAGCAGGTTCTTCCAGTAAAATCTCGAATTTTGCCCGGGTTGCTCCGACTTGTTCCTCTATGCGCTTGCGTGCATCTCTCGTCGTATAGCCGATCTTCAACTGCCCCTTCCGCGAAATGTCGTTGGGAAGGGTGTAAGCATATACTGTCGGTTTCAGCTCCGGTCGCTGTGGAAAAAAATCTTTTTTACGCATCGTCATCACTTTTCGTTAATCACTTCCCAATATCCGCCTCTATCGGGGCCTATTCGTTTTAGTTTGTTTTGTTCTTTCAATTTAGCTATCTGCCATTCTACGCCCCTTCTTGTCAAACCTGTTATTTTGGAGAGTTGATTTATGGTTATTTCGGGATTCTCTTTTATTGCCTTGATAATTTTCTCCACAGTTTTCTCCACAGTTTTCTCCACAGTTTTCTCCGAACCTTCTAAAGGAAAAACCATTCTGGTAAAACTGTCACCGAACACAAAGCACTCTTTGGAATAAACCCTCAAAATCCGGGGCACACCGGAACCGAGCTGTTCCACCATGTCCAAATCCTTAGGCATGCTTTGTTTGTATTCTATGCAGTTGGTCTCGGTCATAGTCTATTCCATCGGGCGGATCATGGATTCGATCATGCCGTGGTGGTGGTAGAGACGCAATGCATTGCGTCTCTACATGGCGTCGTTTCATTCCACAGATTTAATTTTTGAATCTATAAATGCCCATTCTTCATCGGTTATCCCCCAACGTTCCCGCAAAATCTCATCGGTGAATTCTATTTCGTATTTTTCTAAATATGGAACAAAAATAAATTTCTCACGAGTTACATCTTGAGACACTACTGTCTGCAAAAGCAAAAAACGGGTGATTTTAGTAAACAGGTAAGACTTAAAGGATAACACCTCTTTTTTTGTGTCAAAAGCACAGGCCACCAACCAGGATTCTGTACAAACTTCCCCGGGCTTTGCGATTTTCACATTTCCACTGTAATAAAACCCTATGGGTTTTGAAAAGTCGGTTTGGCCGGCGATAGGAGCACGAGGAATCAACAACTTCCATTTATCTTTGAGTTCATTGGGGTCCTTCACGTCATTGGGGTCGGCATACCGCAAACCCAATTTTTGAGTAAAATGACAAGGTACACCTGTTTTGACAGGTTTGTAGTGACCTCTTATACCAAAAGGCTTCGATGGAGAAATCACATTATTTAAAAACACCTTCTCCCGCCGAACCACTTTTCTAATAATTGGGACCGCTTGGCTATGTCTAATAAATATAGAGAACTCATTTAATGCTCTTTCAGATGTAACTTTTTTATCATCATATTTATTTGTTACCTCACACAATCCTTTGTGGTCTCTATCCCATAAAAAATAGCATACCCCACCTGCAATATCTACTCCCGGAAAAACATTTGAAGAATTTTCAAAATCAACCAATTTCCTAATTCTATTGTCGTTAAGCATCTCATTTCTATAATCGTCTAATCCTTTCCCCCCCGCATACCACCTTGCCGGAGTAATCATAACCAAATATCTTGGGCTCAGTTTTTTAGCTTGATTTACAAATTTATGATAAACAGGGCTTGCACTTCTTCCATGCCCCCCATCGCTCAGCTGATAAGGCGGGTTGCCAATAATGACGTCGAATTTCATGTTAAAGATTTTTTCCGGTTCGTCGGTATGGATAAATTGATAGGCGTAGGTTTCCAGGCCATCGGCTCTATCGTACACCTCCTGATTGGCTCGGCAAAAGGTACATTTCCCGTTTTGCCAGGTATGTTGAACGTTGTCGAAGATGATGTTGCCCTGTTCGTTTTCGAACTCCGTGCAGAAGGAGTACTTGCCATTGGCCTTTTTGCTGCCATAGACCGTTCGGCGCGAGAGCAGGGAGGTCAGTTCGGTAATGGCGATGCCGAACAGCTGGTTTTTGAAGATGTGGTTGGCCCGTTCTTGGAGATCGGGGATTTGCTTTTCCAGCCCTTTCATCAGGCGTTTGGCAATTTCCCGCAGGAAGACGCCCGATTTGCATACGGGGTCGAGGAAAGTGGTTGTTTTGCTTTCAAACAGCTCCTGAGGCAGGATGTCCAGCATTTCATTGACCAATTTGGGCGGGGTAAACACCTCGTCGTTGCTCAAATTGGCAATGGCGTCTAAGACATCGGGGTTGTAATTTACCTCAATCATTTTCTGCCAGCTTTAAAAAATGAGACAACGGATATTCTTTTACGGGTGTAGGTAAAAATGCAAGGTCGGTATCATACACAGACTCAAAAAGCCCTCCCGGCACTTTGGAGGCTTCGGCTTTGAGCAAATTGTCCAAAGTAAAATCCCTTCTTTTGATCATGCTTCCCTGTACCAACGACCATTCGGAAAACACAATCGGCTCCTCTTTATCCGTTAAAAGGGTCAAGGCATCTCCCCGTAAGATGTTGCGCTTGAGGATAAATTTCACGCTGTTTCTGCATTCTTCCTTGCAGGAATCTTTGTACTTGCCGGAGTACTGCTCGTCAAAAAGTTCGAAAAGGCGCTGCCTGGCTTCTTCCACATTGTCCTGCAGGAGGTCAATGCCGTAAACACTCGAAACGGCCAAGACGGCATACCGCTCATACTCCGGCTGGCTCTTGCCATATCGCTGCATGACGACCTGCAATTTTCTGCGCAAGATTTCTACGAGAAAGTTGCCTGTACCGCAAGCCGGTTCCAAAAAGCGTGAATCAATCCTCTCGGTTTCCTGTTTGACCAAATCGAGCATGTCCTTAACCAGCCACTCGGGCGTAAACACCTCGCCGTGGTCAATCACTCTCTTCCTGGATTTTATCTGTTTTTCCGCCATTAGATCGAACACCTTATATCACCCGATCACAGTAAAGCGCTACAAGGCGCTTTCACACCTCGGGCTTAAAAGATTGCTGCCTCCCAAAGATACAATCTCTTTTTCTTTTACAGACTTTTCCCGTTTGGCTTCTTTTAAAAGTTGAGCCTGTCGAGCAAGGAGCGCAGGTTCTGCGGCTTCATCAGATCCGTTTTAAAAGAAAAGGTAATGCGGGAAAAAAAGCTTGACTTGCCATCTTGCTTGTAGAGGCTGACGAGGTTTTCCGAAGAGAGCACGGGCAGGTAAACGCCAAAATCTTCCCCTATTTTAAAGACAAAACCACCGCTCCACCACAGTTGATCCGCAAAGGTCTTTCCCGCAGCAATGGGACGCGCATCGGACACATAGGCTAAGTCAAAATAAGGTTTAAGCGGAAAAGCTCGAGGAGCAGGCTGCGGCAGGGAAGCTTCAAAGTTGAACGACAGCATAAAGTCATTGCTATTACCTGCTTCACCCAGATAAGGTCGGCTGAAGGCGTTTTTAAAACCGCCGTCTCGAATGTCGATCTGCCTGGCCCAAAACTCTCCGTTGTTGTTGCGGCCCAGATACAAACCGTCGTATTTGTAGTCGTCGTGATCGGAGTACCCCTGGCCGGTAAGGTTAAAAGCTCCCGGATAGATGCCTCCTCGATTGCGGGCATCGTTTTGCAAAAACCACCCCAGAAAAACGCGCAATTTAATGCGGCGCTTGACATCGTACTCGTATCGCTGAACCCAATTTGCCGAAAGGCGAACATAAGACCAGCGCTCAGGCTCATCTCCTCCCAGAGGCACATCGTAAGCGTGATACTCCAAAGCTACATCCCCCTCAAAGGGCATCAACAAAGCGTCGTTGCGCAGACCGTAGCGCAGCTCGTGATACAGCTTGGGGCGATAACGCGTCTCCACAAGCTCGTAGTCCGGCCCCTCGCCGAAATAACCGTATTCCTCTAAAATGGTCGGCATGCGATACTGCACATAACTGCTTTTGCGAGAGCCCAGTTCCTTTTTAAATTCCCAACGCAGATAAGGCTCCAAGCGATAATAGTCGGTGTAATAGTTCCAAGTCCAGTTGTAGTTGTAAGTGAAATGCCTGAAATTCAGGCCATATCGAAAAGCGCGCAAGTTTTTTTCTCTTTTCGGATGGTAGTTCACTTGCAGAGAAGCCATGCCGTTGAGCTGTTTTGTAACAAAGGAGTACAGGGCTAACACGCCAAATTCTACGGGTTTTTCAGCCAGGGCATAATTGTGCAAACCGGCACCCAACATGAATTTGTCGTAATCGTTCCAGGCCAGCAAAGGCAGGTAGTATAAATCCCGATGCTCCTCTTTGTCTATGCCTGACAAAAGGCGAAAATGGAAAGGCCTTCCCCTGCCGGCTTTGTCAAATTGCAACTGATTGTCCTTTCGATACAAATCGGGCGTGAGGTGTAGAGGGTCTATGACCAGATGAGAGGGCTGAGCTGTTCCTCTGGGAATCAGGCAAAGCACGGTATCCGTTTCCAGCGTTCCATCCCGCCAAAGAGCCAGCAGGGTAGAATCTCCCTGCATCATGAACAGGGGATAGGGCGCTGCCACATCACCTCTGTTTTCAATGACTGCCCGATAGACATCGACAGCAGGAGGAGCATGGGCAGCCGCATCTGTCGAATCCAGTTTTTCCATCTTCACCAGTTTGTAGTCCATGCGAGGTGTACCTTCGAGGAAACCATCGAAAAACCAGGAAAGATCCTTGCCTGTACTGCGCTCCAAGCTGGCCTGCATGTCTTCGGGATAGGGGTGTTTAAACTTCCATTCGGCAAAGTAGTCGTGCATAGCGCGGTCAAAAACACCTCTTCCCAGATAGTGTTCCAGATAGCGGAAGAGATGGGCCGGAAATTCGTAAGCTGACAACAAGTAATTGATCATGCTGAGGCTGTCGGAATGCGTATCCGGCGCCTGATGGTAATTGCGCCTGCGCTGGAGGTCGTAGAGCACTTCCGAAACAGAAACCAAACTATCCTCCAACAAAAACCTGAGCTGAGAGTCTTCGCTTTCGTAATACTCCCTCATATAGCTGTGGTCGTAATAGGAATTGCAGCCTTCGTCCATCCAGGCACGACGGCGCTCGTTGGTGCCGAATATACCGTAAAACCAATTGTGCCCCACTTCATGGGTGATCACAGCATCTAAGCCTTTAGCACCGTTCCACGAACTGATGATGGTAACCATGGGATATTCCATGCCGCCCCCTGCACCCATGGGGCCGGAGACTGCTGTTGCTTGCGGCCAGGGATATTCTCCCACCCGATCGGAGTAATACTCCAGTGCACGAGCCACGAAAAAAGCCGCCTGATCCCAAGGATCTAAATGCGTTTTTCGAAAAAAGGCCCAGGTCGGTATTTTTTTGCCGGAAGGCAAAACCGCATGGCTGCTGTCCACCAAGTAGCGCTTATCGGCAAACCAAGCAAAATCGTGCACATTTTCAGCCTTGTAGTGCAAGGTCTTTTTTTCCGGGGAAGAAGGCGGGAAGGGGTCTTCCGTTGCGTTCACCACTGCCGAGTCCGTTTTAAGCAAAAGACGTGTTTCCCCGACCAATCCGGCCAGCCAGGCCTTTTCCTCTTCATTTTGAAGCTCTCCTGTGGCGGCTACGCGATAATTGGCCGGCAAAGTGATGAAGACTTCAAAAGAGCCGAATTCCGAGTAAAACTCTCCCATGTCGAGATAAGGCATGGGATGCCAGCCTTCCTTATCGTAAACCGCCGGCTTGGGATACCACTGGCTCATTTGGTAGGACTGCCCGCTGTGCCCAAAGCGCGAAACCGTTTTCGGAATTTTCTCTTCAAACTCAATTTCCAGATGAACTTCTTCGCCCGGCAACAGAGTATGTGCCAGCTCCACTTTGACAATATCCGGCTCTCCCTGCCAGGAAGAGAAGCTCAGCTCCTGCCGACTGTCGGAAACGGGATAAGCCGAGGCAAAAAAACGGATTTGCTCATATCCTCCGAGCTCTTCCTCCGGAGCATAGTAAAAATTCGAATGCCCCAAGCGCAATTGCTGACGGGAAAAGGCCGAATTGCGATCGCCAAAGGCATTGCCCCAGAGGTGAAAAATCAAATAGTCCAGTGTATCCGGTGAGTTGTTTGTATAGACAATTTTTTCAATGCCACTGATGCGATGCGCCTCGTCGTCCAATTCGACCTCTATGCGGTAATCCACGCGCTGCTGAAAGTAATTTCCCTGCGCACTCAACAGAACGTTTACAGAAAAGAAAAGGAATAGCGTTGAAATCGTTCTCATGGCAAGTAATTTTGAACGCTAAGATAGGAGCAAATGGCAGAACGACCTTTTTTTTTAGCTTACAGCCCAAATTTACCCGACCAAAGCATGCTCAGCCTATTCAAAAACGGTCGATTTTCTTTTTACCCCGATCAGGAGCCAGCCGGCCTGCTCAGCAACTGTTCGCTCTGGCAAACGCCTTCGGGAGACAGGCTCTGGCTATGGGGTGAAGCTTACGGCGATTTTCCGGGCCTTTCGGCAAAAACATACGCCTGCGAGCATGCTCCTTTGCCTGCGGGAAACGAACGGGCAGCTGTCTTTGCCTCCGCTTTTTTCTCTGCCTTTCGGCAAAATCGGGCCGAAGCCCTGCTACGCCAAACCAACGGAGCTTTTGCCCTGGCTCTGTGGGATGCCCAAGGCAGGGAACTGCACTTTTTTACCGACCCCGCAGGTTTCCAACGAATCTACCTGTACGCCTCGGAGCACGAACTGGCCTGGTCGGATCGCTTGCGGGACTTTAAGGTACTACCCACAAGCTGGTCGCTGGACCAAGCCGCCTTAAACGGCTTTCTGCAAAAGGGATATCTCAGCGGGGAGACCACCTGGCTGCAGGGCGTGCGCTTACTCAAAGCAGCCATACACGAAACCTTTGCATGGAAAGACGGACGCATAGAACGAACCGCACAAAAGCGCTATTGGCAGTGGCCGGCTCCACTTCCGCCCGACGAAGCTCCCGATTTTGACGAAGCCGTAGAGGAGGCTGAATACCTGCTGCGGGGATCCGTGCGCAGAACCCTGCAAGCAGGAAAACACTGTGGCATCTTGCTCAGCGGAGGCTTGGATTCTCGTTTGATACTGGCTATGGCCCTGAAAGAGGGCTTTAAGCCCGATGGCCTTACCCTTGGCGCGGCAGAGAGCAAGGATCTGCAAACCGCAGCACAAGTGGCCCGCCTGGCCGGAATAGCCTTCAAACCGGCCGTCCTCACACCGGAAAACTGGCTGCAAAAACACCGGCAAGCCTGCCTGCTCACCGACGGCATGGTCAATGTATTACACCTGCACGAAGCACCCTTCCTACCCGAATGGGTATCCGAGTACGAGCTGCTCATTGACGGCATAGCCATAGAGGTTGTGCTCGGAGGACTCTGGCATGGTCACCTGGATAAACAACCTCTGCTCACCAAACTCCGAGGCCAAGCCCTCCCGAAGTCCTTTGCATCTGACGAAGCATACTATTACAACAACACCCGGATCGGCTTCCTCATGGACCGACGCATTCGACACTTCACCCTCATCGCCAATCAGCTGCTCGTGCATTACACCCGAAGGTTGATGCCCTTTGCCGACATAAACTTTTTTCGGTTTATGCTGCAGCTACCCGATAGCTATCGCAAGCATTACCGCTTGTTTTTCCATCTAGCCCTGCGTTACTATCCCGCATTCTTTCGGGACATCCCTTGGGCCAAAACCGGCTTGCCCATAAGCCATCCCCTCACCCGCCCACTGCTGCACCTGCACTGGCCGGGCATACGCACCCTCCTCTTCGGTACCCGCGACGCCATAGCTCCATACGACCAATGGCTGAGGCAGGAGCCGGCACACAGCTTTATCCGCAACGAACTCCAGCTCTCGAAAAGTCGCTTGGCCGCACATATCGGCAGCAATCCATTTGGCGAAAGCCCCAAAAGAGCGGAAAACCTCTTTCGAACTTTGACAGCCGAATGGATTTTGCGCTTTTTCCACCTGTAAAATGCTCCAAGCAAGCGCCAAAAACACCCTTTTGTGTATCTTTGTTGAAAACGCATTGCCATGAAATGGTTACTCAAACCCCATCAGCGCCCCCGCCACCTGCGCTTTCAGTATAAACCGCGCTTTTGGGACCCTCAAAAAGAACGCATCGAAGAGCTAAAAGCCCAAATAAAACAACGCCAGGAACAAGAAGCCCAAAGAGAAATCGACAAAGCCATCCTCAAAGAACGCGTGCGTAAAGGCCTGCGCCACGGCCGCCCCACCAACAAATTTGAACGCCGCAACCTGGTTCAAAGGGAAAACCGCAAGGCCAACCTCAGGCTTTTCCTGATTTTAATTGCACTTTTGTGGCTGACTTATAAACTCTTGCTCGTATATTTGTGATTTAGGCCCGAGAGGCCGTGAGTCGGTAAGGCTTTCGCCAAATGTTTTAGGCCGCGGCTCTCTCATGCTGTTATTGCGAGCAACGACATGTCAGACCTCATACAACTCTTGCCCGAAGCCATTGCCAACCAAATAGCTGCCGGCGAAGTCGTGCAGCGACCGGCTTCTGTTGTCAAAGAACTGCTGGAAAATGCTGTAGATGCCGGAGCCGATGACATCCAGCTCATCGTCAAAGAAGCCGGCCGAAGCCTCATCCAGGTTATCGACAACGGCTGCGGCATGTCCGAAACCGACGCCCGCCTGTCTTTTGAGCGACACGCAACATCCAAAATTCGCTCCTCCGAGGATTTGTTCTCCATACGCACCAAGGGCTTTCGGGGCGAGGCGCTGGCTTCCATTGCCGCTGTAGCCCAGGTGGAGATGAAAACCCGCTTGCACAGCGAAGAAATCGGAACGCGCATCCTCATCAACGGCAGCAAATTCGAACTGCAGGAAAGCTGCTCCTGCCCTCCCGGCACCAGCATAGCCGTCAAAAATCTCTTTCACAACGTACCGGCCAGGCGGAATTTCCTCAAGTCTAATGCCGTAGAAATGCGACACATCATTGAGGAGTTCCAACGCATAGCCCTGGCTCATCCGGATATCGCCTTCAGCCTGGCTCATAATGACCAATACCTCCATCAACTGCCGGCCGGCAAACTGCGCAAGCGCATCGTCAACCTGCTGGGCGGGCAAACCAACAAGAAACTGATTCCGGTACACGACCTGGAAACCGAAGTCATTCAAATAAGCGGTTTCGTGGGCAAGCCCGAAATGGCCAGAAAAACGCGGGGCGAGCAGTTTTTCTTCGTCAACAAACGCTTCATCAAATCGGGCTACCTGCATCACGCGGTCATGAGTGCCTATGAAGAGCTTTTGCCGCAAGGCAGCTACCCCCTCTACATCATCTTCCTGGAGATAGACCCTGCCCGCATAGATGTCAACATCCACCCCACTAAGCAGGAAATCAAGTTTGAAGACGAGCGCCTGGTGTACAAATACCTCAGTGTGGCCGTGCGCCACGCGTTGGGCAGCATAGCCCAAACCATGGATTTTGAACAAGAAATGGGTATCCTGCGAGCTACGCAGGCCAGTTCTCCCCCCTCGTCAACCAAACCTATTTCAAGCGGAAAAACAGCAGGCGGAACCTTCTCCTCTCCCGGGAAAACGGCAAGTGCCGACGCATGGCGCAAGCTATACGAAGGGCTGCAACAGACTGCGGAAAAGCTGCCTCCCCTTGAAAAGGCCGAAACCGAAGAAGAACCACTCACCCTGGAAAGCAAATTGTCGAACAACGACAGCTCCACCGCCTCACAAGGACAGGTAGCCTCTAAAACCGGCAAACAGCCGCACCAAATTCACGATCGCTACATCATCAGCTCCATCAAATCCGGCTTTTTGCTCATCGATCAACAAGCCGCCCACCAGCGCATCCTCTATGAGGAGTTTCTCGCCAAACTCCAGGCACAAAAACAAAGCACCCAAAAGGCCCTCTTTCCTCAAACCCTGGAATGCCAAGCCGCTGATGCAGAACTGCTGGCCGAAATGCTTCCGCAAATCAACAAACTGGGCTTTGAGATTGAGCCTTTCGGCAAAAATACTTTCATCATCAACGGCTTGCCGGCAGCCTTAAAACCCGATAAGAACCCGCTGGAACTCATCGAGAGCCTACTGGAAAATTACAAACACCAGGCCGAGCCGGAACTCCCCATTCAAGACAAACTGGCCCGTTCTCTGGCCCAAAGTGCCGCCATACGCCCGGGGCAAAACCTGAGCACGGAAGAAATGCAGTTGCTGATAGACAAACTCTTTGCCTGCAGCAATCCCTACCACAGCCCTTCCGGAAAACGCTGTTTTATCACCTTCTCCCTGGAGGAACTGAGCAAACGCTTTAGCTCCTAAATCCATCAAAACAATTGTCCGGAGGACCAAACTTTTTTGTGCATGAACCGCTTAACCGATGTCGTCAAAAACCTGCTCATCATCAATGTATTGATGTTCCTGGCCAGCATGGCCCTGTTGGGCGACCCCTCGCCCAACACCACCTACGCTCTCATCAACCAAGACATCATCGATTTCAACCTCTGGGGACGCTACCGCCTGGCACTCTTCCTACCCGACTCCCCCTACTTTGCTCCCTACCAGTTGGTAACGCACATGTTCATGCACGCCAACCTCACCCATCTGTTTTTCAACATGTTTGCCCTTTACATGTTTGGCCCTCCCATTGAAATGGCTTTTGGCTCCAAGCGCTTTTTATTTTATTATCTCTTCGCCGGCTTTGGTGCCATGTTTCTGCAGCTGACCGTTACCTATGTGGAAATCCGCTATTTCGGTGCTCCCGGCTATTTGGCTAACATCCCCATGCTGGGTGCCTCGGGAGCTGTTTTCGGGCTGCTGGCAGCTTTCGGCTACCTCTTTCCCAATGCGCAAATCATGCTCATCATCCCCCCAATCCCCATGCGCGCCAAGTATTTCGTCCTACTCTATGCCGGGGCTGAGCTGATGTTCGGACTCAACAGCATGAGCGGCTCCTCCGGCGTAGCTCACTTCGCCCACGTGGGTGGAGCACTCTTCGGCTTCTTGCTGCTGCTCTACTGGAAAAAGAGGTAAAAACAGAACCGGTGTAAAAACATTTTTCCGGTTCACAACCGTTTCTTTCCGTTTTTTCATCATTATATAGGTGCAACACCCAAATCGAAAGGGTCTGGGACATTAAAACTTTTGGCCCAATACAAGACAAATTCACAAAAACCATTTAACATGAAACAGTTCTGCATTAGCCTGATTTTCCTGTTTTCCTTTTGGGCTCTACATGCGCAAGAAGATTTTATGGTTCCCGATTACGAGCAAATAGCACAGCTCATCGACGATCCTCAATCTGACTATTTTTATCCCAAACTCTTAGCAGCTTTTCAAAACCGAGACACCTCTCTGACCCTCTTAGATTATTACTACCTCTACTACGGCAGAACCTTGCAAGATGATTGGATCTCTATGACTAGGTTTGATGACGAAGAGACCAGAGCCATCTTAAACAAAGAAGCACCCACTAAAGAGGAGTTGCTAACAGCAAAAAAAGTGCTGTCAAGCTACCTGAATGAAAATCCCGTTGACCTGGAAAGGCTCTACGACCTCATGATCGTAACAAAAATGCTGGAGGACCCCGACTACGAGAAACTCAGAATTCAATTGCAAGGCCTGATCGTAGCTATCCTGCAAACGGGCGACGGCCTGAGCCTGGAAACGGCCTTCCACGTCAATAAAATATCCGATGAGTACTTCCTGCTGGCTATTCTGGGCTTTAACATTGACGGTTCGCAGAGCTTATTTTACCCTTGCGACTACCTGGAAGTGGCGGAAAACGAAGAGGGCATAGAAGGGCTCTACTTCAATGCCCAACAACACTTCAACAGCCTGAGTAAAGCCTTGGGAGGAACACTCTCCTCTTCGGCTCACAAAAAGAAGAAAGACAAAAAGCGGAAAAAGAAGGAGAAGAAAAGGAAGAAAAAGAAGGAGTGAAAAGCTGCAAGCTAACTACCTTCGCCCTCCTTTGAACACATTAAACCAACAAATAGAAGAGGACAAGCAGGGCAGGCCGTTTTCCCCTTCACAACAGCTTAATCATCTTTTCGATGACTTGTTCCTCATCCACGCTCAGCACACACAGGTAGATGCCGGACGGAAAGCGGCTGCCCTTAAATTCGACAAAATACCTTCCGGCGCCCTGTTCTTCATCGACCAGTGTAGCGACTTTTTGGCCTTGCCCATCGTAAACCTCCAATTTGACTTGGTAGGAACTCCTGCCGTGAAACATCTCGGGAATGGAATAAGTCAGGGTTGTCGTCGTTTCGAACGGATTGGGTGCAAGGGTGAAATCAAATTTCGAAGGGAGCAACCGGCTGCCGTTAAACCGGTACAACTTCCCTCCCCCTTCCCGCAAATCAACCGTAAAAATCGTTCCTCTTGAATCCGTTTCGAACGAAACGGCTTTCCAGCTGTTGTCGTTGACATCGAACAGCTGCAAATCGGTTAAAAAGTAACTCATCTTTACTGCTGTGGATAAAGGGTGGCTGTAATCTTTATTCATCAACATAAAATAATTTTCTTCTCCATCCTCATCCGCAAAAGTACCCACAATCAGACTGTCTTGCTGCGGGAGCTGCACGACGACATCAGGCGTTTCGCCGATTCGCTCAATGTGATTACCCCTTACGTGATAGACCTGTTGGGTTTTCAGTTTCAACATAATCTGCTTTAAAGAATCTATTTCGCCATTGATACTCTGCAAAGAAGGATAGACCAGGTCTTTGTCGGGGTTTTCAATGACTCCCCAATCGGCATAATCCCAATGAAACCAAACCAGGCCGTGCACACCGTAAACCAGAGAGGTATATACCAGCCACCGGTGTTCCGCTTCATTAGGCGTGCGCCAGTCCAGGTGCTCGCCATCGCCGGGAGAATCCCAGGACACGCTGGTTCCATTGGTACCGATGGCCTGAACGATGTTGCAAAAGGGTAAATCGTATTTCACGGCTTTTCTTCTGATGCGTTCAATCTGGTCGAAGTAAGCCTCATTGTCGTCGGAGAGGTTGTAAAAGTTGTAGCGGTCATAGCTCAACAAGCGTATGTTCGTTTTCTGAATAAAGCTTTCCAGGTAAGCATCATCGCCTTCGGGTGGTGTAAGATCTCCCGGTTCATTGGGGAAGTAGGGCCACAAATTGACATAGCAAACCCTGTTCGGGTCTTTGCTGCGTATTCTGTCAACGACCTTAGCGATGTTGTCAAAAGCACTGGCGAAGGGTTCGTCGCAGAGGTAATAGCCCAGCAAATTCGGATCGTCTTTGTACTTATCCACCAAAGCGTCAATTTCCTGCAACAAGTATTCCGGTATATCGGGCGGAGCCTCTTCATTCTCCCCTCTCAGCAGAAATTCCACATCATCGTTTTCATCTCCTATAGATTGAACATCTATGAAATATTTGATTCCGTATTGGTGGATTTTATCGATAAGCGCATCTTCATCTCGCGCCCACAAAAAAATATTCATGTGAGCATTCAGGTAGTCGGTAAACAAGCTGTCGGGATAAGGCGGTTCCGGATGTGAAGTACAAGGAGGGTTATAAGCACTCAACAAAAATTCCGACTGAGCCCAGGGCATCTCCTGCCCATGTAGCACAGTGCTGAACAAAAGGAATACGCAACATACAGGCCATACCGCTGTTTTAAACTTCATAGCTATCGATTTTTTTTTAACAAACCGGACAAGAAAATTTTCAACACCAGATTCTACGGAGTAACAAGAAGAGGCAAATATATCCAAAGAGCAAAACATGGAAGGCTGAAGCCCTGCACCTCAACATACCCAAATCTCTTTACCTTTGCTTCATGCAAAAAAAGCGCAGCATGGGAAAACGCCCCTCCACAGCAGAAGTCATCAGCATACGCGGCGCACGGGCCAACAACCTCAAGAATGTATCTGTGGATATCCCCAAGGAGCAACTGGTCGCTGTCTGTGGGGTGTCCGGTTCCGGCAAGTCTTCTCTGACCATGGACACCCTTTTTGCCGAAGGGCAAAGGCGGTATGTGGAAAGCCTGTCTTCCTATGCGCGTCAGTTTTTGATGCGCATGAAGAAACCGGAGGTCGATTATATCCACGGCATCTGCCCGGCCATCGCCATTGAGCAAAAAACCGCTTCCCGCAATGCCCGTTCCACCGTAGGTACCCTGACAGAAATCTACGACTACCTGCGACTGCTCTTCGCCAGAGCCGGAAAGACCATCTCGCCCATATCAGGCAGAGAAGTCAAGCGCTTTCAAATCAGCGATGTCCATGCTTTTGTCCATCATTTGCCGGAAGGCAGCAAAGTACAGCTGCTGGCTCCTCTGCCCCACAAGTACGGCGACCGCTTACTGAAAAAAGAACTCGAGCTCCTGCTCCAAAAAGGATACAGCCGCATCTTTTTTCAAGGGCAAAGTTTCTTTATCGAAGAAGTATTGGAAAACCCTCCGGCCGACCTCAAGCTCAAAAAACAACTGGCCGCTTATGTCGAAAAAAATGAAAAACAACTCTTCATCCTCATCGATCGCTTTGTCGTCAAACACCAAGACGAAGAGAACAAAAAACGCATAGCCGATTCCATCGGCACGGCCTTTTCAGAAGGCGAGGGGCACTGCGCTCTATTCACCGAAAAGGGGGAAATTCACGAATTCAACAACAAATTCTCCCTCGACGGCATGGACTTCCCCGACCCCACGCCTCAACTCTTCAACTTCAACAACTCCTACGGCGCCTGCCCCCTCTGCGAAGGCTACGGACGCATCATGGGCATAGATGAAGACCGCGTAATCCCTAACAAAACGCTATCGGTCTATGAGGGTGCCGTTGTCTGCTGGAGTGGTAAAAAGTACTCCCGCTGGAAGGAAGCCTTTATCGAGCACTCCGCCGAATACGGCTTCCCCATTCACCGCCCTTACAAAGACCTGTCCCAAAAAGAAAAAAATCTGCTGTGGGAAGGCCCTCCGGAAAAACCCTTCCCCTCCATCTCTGCCTTTTTCCAAAAAATCGAGGCCAAACTCTTCAAAATACAAAACCGCGTCATGCTGGCGCGCTACCGCGGCAGAACGACCTGTCCTCAGTGCAAAGGCGCCCGCCTCTGCAAAGAAGCGCTGTACGTGAAAGTCGGAGGAAAAAACATCCACGAGTTGGTTCAGATGCCGGCCAACAAACTCCTGCTGTTTTTTGAAAACCTGAAACTCGATGCCTTTCGGCAAAAAATAGCCGCCCGCCTCCTCATCGAAATCAAAAACCGCCTGCGATTCATGCAGGAAGTGGGCCTGGACTACCTTCACCTCGACCGCCTGGCCTCTACGCTCTCCGGAGGAGAAACCCAACGCATCAACCTCACCCGCATCCTCGGTAGCAACCTCACCGCCTCGCTCTACCTGCTCGACGAACCCAGCATAGGCCTGCACCCCAGAGACATCCAACGCCTCATCCAAGCCCTCAAACGCCTGCGCGACCTGGGCAATACCGTGGTCGTCGTAGAACACGAAGAGGAAGTCTTGCGCCAGGCCGACTACCTCATAGATATCGGCCCGGAAGCCGGACGACAAGGTGGAGAAATCGTCTTTTCCGGCTCATGGAAGGAACTACCCAAAGCCAAAAACAGCCTGACCGCCGATTACCTCACAGGCAAAAGAAGCATTTCTCTGCCCGAACGAAAGCCGGAACCCAAACACCAAATCAACATCATCGGAGCCGCCCATCACAACCTCAAAGACATTGATGTCAACATCCCTCTGGGGCGCCTGGTCGTCCTCTGTGGTGTCTCCGGCTCGGGGAAAAGCACCTTGGTCAACGAGGTGCTCTACCCCGCTTTGATGAAAAAAATCGGCCAGCCCGTCAGCCTAAAAGGCGGCAACCTCAAAGAACTTACCGGCGACCTGCAACTCATCCGCCAAGTACAGCTCGTTACCCAAAAATCCATCGGGCGCTCCTCGCGCTCCAATCCCGTAACTTACGTCAAAGCCTACGACGCCATCCGAAACCTCATGGCCGGGCGGCCTCTGGCCAAAATCAAGGGATTCCTCCCCGGGCATTTCTCCTTCAATATCCCGGGAGGTCGCTGCGAAGCTTGCAAAGGGGAAGGCGTCCAAACCATCGAAATGCAGTTCCTGGCCGATATCACCCTGGAGTGCGAAGTCTGCCACGGCAAACGCTTCCAGGACGAACTGCTGGAGGTTACTTACCAAGGCAAAAACATCTACGACATCCTCTGTATGACTGTAGATGAAGCCCTGAACTTTTTTAAAAGACACAGCAACATCACCCAGCGCCTCCAACCCCTACAAGACGTGGGCCTGGGATACCTACAACTCGGCCAACCCTCCAGTACCCTATCCGGAGGTGAAGCGCAGCGTCTCAAATTGGCCTCCTTCCTGCTGCCCGAACCCGGTAGGCCCCGCCGCGGAGATACCTTTTACCTCTTCGATGAACCCACCGTCGGATTGCACTTCCACGACATCAGAAAACTCCTCAGTGCCTTCCAAGCACTCGTCCGAAAAGGCCATACCGTCTTCGTCATTGAGCACAACCTGGAAATCATCAAATCTGCCGACTGGCTCATCGAACTGGGGCCTGAAGGCGGAGAAGAGGGAGGATACCTCCTCTACCAAGGGCAAGTCGAAGGCCTGCTCAAGGTCAAAAACTCGCCCACAGCAGCTTACCTCAAAGAAAAACTAAAAGCCTAAAAGAAAAAAACATGCCAAACCGCCTTCAAGCCCTGCGCCAAAAAATGCACCGAGCAGGAATCCAAGCCTGTCTCATCCCCTCAACGGACCCCCACCAAAGCGAATACGTAGCCGAACACTGGCAATTGCGCAGCTACTTCTCGGGCTTCACCGGCTCGGCAGGAAAACTCCTGATTACGCTCGACCGGGCCGCTCTCTGGACCGACGGCCGCTACTTCCTACAGGCCGAACAACAATTGCCGCCCGATATTCTCCTCATGAAAGAAGGCCTGCCCGAAACGCCCTCTATACCGGCCTGGCTTCAACACAACCTCCAACAAGGTGATACCCTCGGTATCGATGGCTGGCAGTTCTCTCACCGGCAATACACCGAACTAAAAAAACAACTCCAAGACAAAAAACTCGACATCCGCATTGACTTCAACCCCTGGGACGAACTCTGGCCCGACCGACCCCCTCTGCCCGATGCTCCCATTTTCGACTTTCCCGAAGAGTTTGCCGGTGAAAGCAAAGAGAAAAAATTACAGCGCTTGCGCAAAAACATGTTCGAGCGAAAAATCGACTACCTGCTCCTCTCCGCTCTCGACGAAATCGCCTGGCTCTTCAACCTTCGGGGCCGCGACGTCCACTGCAATCCCGTCTTTTACGCCTACACCCTCATCGGCCAAGACGAAGCCCTGCTCTTTCTCCCTTACGCTTCCGCCTCCAAATGTCCCTCCGAACTGCAAGCCCATTTGGCAAAAGCCGGCATACAAATACGCGAGTACGAGCAGATCACGACCGCTTTAAAGGACAAGCTGCCTTCCCAAGCCAGGCTTCAAGCATCTCGGGAGCAGGTCAATGAAATGCTATACCGGGCACTTCCTGCTCACCCCTCGGACAAAAGCACAAGCCCTGTACAGCTCATGAAGGCCGTAAAAAACGAAACGGAAATTGCCCACACGCGGCAAGCTATGGTTACAGACGGCATAGCACTGTTTCATTTTTACCGCTGGCTGGAAGAAACCCTCCAACACAGAAGTGTCAGTGAAGCCGAAGCAGCGGAAAAGATCAACGAATTTCGAAACGAGCAAGGTGATTTTTTCGGCCCCAGCTTCGACCCCATCGTCGGCTTTCGCCAAAACGGAGCCATCGTTCACTACAAAGCCGAAGCGGAAAATTGCGCGCAAATCCAAGCCCCCGGCATGCTGCTCATCGACAGCGGTGGCCAATACCCGGAAGGTACCACCGACATCACCCGAACCACCTATCTGGGAACGCCCTCTGAAGAGCAGAAAAAACACTTCACTCTCGTCTTAAAAGGACACATCGCCCTGGCCCGCGCCATCTTTCCCAAAGGAACGACGGGCTGCCAACTCGACATCCTCGCCCGCCACGCCCTCTGGCAGGAAAAACTCAATTACGGGCATGGCACCGGCCATGGGGTGGGCTTTTTTCTCAACGTACACGAAGGGCCCCAACGCATAGGCCCCACCCGCTCCCAAGCAGTGCTCATGGCCGGCATGATTACCTCCAACGAACCTGGCTATTACCTGCAGGGCCATTACGGCATACGCATAGAAAACCTCGTCCTCTGCCGGGAAGCAGGAAACGGCTTTCTCGAATTTGAAACCCTCACCCTCTTCCCCATCCAGCTCAAACTCATCGACAAAGATCTTCTGACCGAAGAGGAAATCAGCTGGCTCAACGCCTACCACCAAAAGGTCTATGAAAAACTCAGCCCTCAGCTGAACGAAGAAGACCGCAACAGCTTGCGCGAACAAACGCGCCCGCTCAACTAAGCAGGCAAGCCGGCATACTCCACCGCCAGCCGGGAAGCCAAACGAACGTTGTTCTCCACCAGCCTGATATTTGCCGAAAGGCTAAGCCCCCCCGTCAACTGCCGTATGCGCTCCAAAAGAAAAGGCGTCAGCTCCTTGCCTCCAAGCCCTTGGGCAAAAGCCTCTTCCAAAGCCCGCTCAACAGCAGCCTGCAAAGGTGCCGCCTCAGGCTCGTACTCTTTCGGTATGGGGTTCGCTATCAAAACGCCTTGCGGCAAAGACAGAGACCACTGTTTTTTCAGCGCTTTCGCCAAATCTCGCAGCACATCGTAGCGGTACAAAAGAGGCAAACCGCTGCTGCGGGTATAAAAAGCAGGAAATTCCTTCGTGCCATATCCAATGACAGGTACGCCCAGCGTTTCCAAATATTCCAAAGTGCGGGCCAAATCCAAAACGGCCTTCGCTCCAGCACTGACCAAGGCCACCTGCGAACGCGCCAATTGGGGCAAATCGGCCGACACATCCATGCTGCGTTCCGCACCTCTGTGCACCCCTCCTATGCCTCCCGTGGCAAAAAAGCGTATGCCCACGGCACCTGCAGCGAAAAGCGTGGCAGCCACCGTCGTCGCCCCCCATTGACCGCGCTGCAAGACCACGGCCAAATCTCGCAGGCTGCACTTGACAACCTCCTGCCCCTTCCGAGCCAGACGTTCAATTTCATCAGCTTGTAAACCCACCTTCAGCTGCCCCCCGGTCAGAGCTACCGTAGCCGGCACGGCGCCCTGCTCCCGCACCAAGGCCTCCAGGGCAAAAGCCGTTTCGGCATTCTGAGGCCAGGGCATGCCATGAGAAATAATAGTGGATTCCAAAGCCACCACAGCCCGGCCCTCAGCCAATGCTTCCCGAACTTCTTCAGAACAATACAACATATCGTCTCTCTTTTCTCGCCCCCTGCAAAAGGGCTTTGAATACATCGTCAAACAGCAACCTCAAACTTAACGATTTCTTAAACACCAAAAGACGGCCGGCCACAAAGCCCGCTCCTACCTTTGCAGCATGTTACGAACAACTTTTTTCCTTTTATCCTTACCAAATCCTACCAACATGAAACACCAGAGCTCTTTTCCGCTCATTCTGCTTGGACTCTTCTTCCTCTTCAGCAATGGCTGCAAGCCTGAAGAGATGCCCCCACCCGAAGACCAAACCTCCACCCTCTACGAAGAAAACAGCTACACCAACGACTGCTCCGGCAGCAGCCTGGAATACGCCGTAGTAAAAGTTACCGACCGCGGAGAAGGTACGGGTACCACGACCTGGACCAAAGACAAAACTTACCTGCTCAATGGCCGCGTTTTTGTCAACGAAGGTCAGACGCTCACCATCGAAGCCGGCACCATCATCAAAGGAGCCGCCGGATCCGGAGAAAAAGCCTCGGCCCTCATCGTTGCACGCGGAGCCAAAATCATTGCCGAAGGCAGCCGCGACCTGCCCATCATTTTTACCTCAGAAGCCGATGAAATCGCCCGCGACAAATCCGGGGAGCTTTCCTGCCCGGGCGGAAACCTCGCACCCAATTACCGCGGCCTCTGGGGCGGGCTTATCATACTGGGCAAAGCCACCATCAACGCCTCCGAACCCGAGCTGGCCATAGAAGGCATCCCCACCTCCGAAACTCGAGGCCTTTATGGCGGCACCGACGATGCCGACAACTCGGGTATCATCAAGTACGTCTCCATACGCCACGGCGGAACTTCCATAGGTGCAGATAATGAAATCAACGGCCTGACGCTGGGTGCCGTGGGAAATGGCACCACCATAGACTACGTGGAAGTCATCGCCAACAAAGACGATGGCGTGGAGTTCTTCGGAGGAACCGTCAATACCAAACACCTGGTCATGACCAACTGCGGAGACGATTCCTTCGATGCCGATGAGGGCTATCGCGGCAACAACCAATTCTGGCTGGCCTTCCAGGACGAAACGGCCGACAATGGAGGAGAGCACGACGGCGGCCCTTCCGACTGCCTGCTCTGTGAACCTTATTCCTCCTTCATCGTCCACAACGCCACCTTCGTCGGAAACGGCAGCAACCGCGCCTTGCGCTTGCGCGAAAATTGCGCAGCCACATACCGCAACTCCATCTTTGTCCATTACGACCAAGGCCTGGAAATCAAAGACGATGAAACCCTGGCGCAATTCCAGGCAGGCTTGCTGCAATTTAGCAACAACCTCTTTTGGGATGTCAATACCCCCTGGGCAGCCAGAGCTGCCGATGTGGAAACCGACTTACTCAACGCTGAAAATAACACGGCCTTAGACCCCGTGTTCAATGCCGAATTTGTGCCCACAGCCTCCAACCTGGGCAGCATAGCTCCACCCGACAACGCCTTCTTCGAAGCCGTCAATTACAAAGGAGCCTTCGACCCTGCTGCCGGTACACGCTGGATTGACGACTGGACATTGACCGCAACCTTTCAATAAATCACCTTGGAGGATGCCACAAGCTCTCAATTTGTGGCATCCTCTCACCCAATGGAAAATCATCATGAAAAGCATTAGCCACACCCTTTTATTCAGCTTATTGATAAACTTTTTTCTGGTATCCGGCATAGCTGCCCAACAGGGCAGCATTCGGGGGCAAGTGCTCGAAAGTGATGGCCTACCCGCCATTGGTGCCAACATCCTTCTCAACGGACAAGCCGGAGTGGGTACCGTTACCGACTTAGACGGCTACTTCGTCCTCGACAAATTGTCGGCAGGGACTTATAGCATTACCGTATCCTATCTTTCCCATCAAACCCAAACCATCAAAGACATTAAGGTAAACAATCAAGCCACCGACCTAGGCACCATTCATCTGCAACCGGCTTCCGTGGAAATCACTACCGTCGTCGTAACAGCTAAAGCCCTGCAAAACACAGAAACCGCCATCCAAACTCTCCAGCGCAAAAGCTTGAATCCCATCGATGGCATTTCCAGCCAAACGTTCTCTGCCACCGGAGACGGCCATGCCGGAGCAGCCATAAAGCGCATTTCCGGCGTATCCGTTCAAAACGGAAAATACGTCTTCGTCCGTGGTCTGGGAGGTCGCTACAGCCTCACTACACTCAACGGTCTGACCATCCCCGGTCTCGACCCCGACCGCAACACCGTCCAAATGGACATCTTCCCCACCAATATCTTGGATAACATCATCGTCTATAAGGCTTTTACCCCCGATTTACCGGCCTCCTTCACCGGTGGCCTGGTGGACATCCGCACCAAGGACTTTCCTTCCGAGCTAAACATGGCTTTCAGCTTGGGCATGCAATACAATCCTCAAGTACACCTCAACGGCCGCTTCCTCACCCATACGGGAAGCTCCACCGACTGGCTCGGCTACGACAATGGCTTTCGCCAAATCCCTCAAGCTGTAATCCAAGCCGATGAAAGCCAACTACAAAGCATCTATGCCGCCGTGCACCCCGACGAAGCCGGCCTCTTAGTTCGCTCTTTTAGCAAAGCGGTAGAACCCTATACCATCTCACGCTCACCGGACTACAGCCTCTCTTTCTCTCTGGGCAACCAGGTAAAATGGCTGGGCAGACCTCTGGGCTTCATCGCAGCACTCAGCTATAAGCGCAACTCGAGTTTTGACGGAACTAAAAAACAGGGGCGCTTCCTCTACATCTCCCATGAAGCCGACAGCCTCATACAAGACGAGAACTTTGACGTACAACACAGCAGAGAAAACACCCTGCTCTCCGCTATTTTCAGCAGCAGCTACAAGCTCAACAACCACAACAAACTCAAGCTCACCTTCTTGCACAACCAAGCCGGCAGCAAAGAGACCCGCCTGCAGCAAGGTCCCGTTTACAGTGAAGACCTGGGTTATCAAGAGCGCTTTCTCGCTTTCCAGCAGCGCAACTTCAGCAGCCTACAACTACATGGCTATCACTCCTTTGGAGCAAAGGAAAATTTCCAACTCAACTGGAGCAGCAGCTACAGCTTAGCCGAAATGTCTCAACCCGACCTACGCTTCCTCAACAACGCCTACATCCGCCAAGGCGAGGAAATCATCTATTCCATCCAGCCTGCCATCGGCCTCATCCCAACCAGGTACTGGCGCCAAATGCACGAAAACCTCTCAGCCAACAAAATCGACTTTACCTACGGCTTCAGCAATTGGACCGAACGCAAGGGACGCCTCAAAGCCGGTGTAGCCTTTAACTACAGAAGCAGAAGCTTCAACGAACGCATCTTTCAGTTTGAATCCCTCAGCAACGAATTTGACGGCTCCTTTGAACACTATTTCTCCGACGAAAACGCCATATCATCAGAAAACGCCATGGGTGTTTTCCTCACGGAGAACTCCAATCCCAAAAATATCTATCAGGCGTCTCAGTCCATTTCTGCCGCTTACCTCATGACCGAGCTACCTCTTAGCAAGCGCTTGCGTGCTATAGGCGGCTTGCGCATGGAAAAAGCCCAAATACACTTCAACAACCTTTCCATCCAAAACGGCCTCTTACTCGACGACCTGGACCTGCTTCCCGCTCTGGGACTGATCTATGCCCTGCAAGAAGACAAAATGAATCTGAGGCTCAACTACAACCACACCATTGCCCGACCCGTGTTCCGCGAAATTGCCGATGTGGCTTTCTTCGAATTCCTCAACAACAACTTCCTGCTGGGCAATCCCGATTTGCAGCGCACTCGCATAGCCAACCTCGATCTGCGCTGGGAATACTTCTTCGCCCCCGGAGAGAAGATTCTTATCTCCGCTTTTCACAAAGACTTTACCAACCCCATAGAATTGACAAACAACCCGGAAGCAAAAAACGGCGAATGGGTCTATAAAAACGTAGAACAAGCCCGCGTCCTCGGCATCGAAGTCGAATGGCGCAAACGCCTGAACTTTATCCCCGCCCTGCGCAATTTCATCTTTGGCAGCAACATCTCACTCATCCAATCTCGGGCGTCCATCGCTGCCGAAGAGCTGGCTAACATCCGTTTCCACCAACCCGATGCTTCGGACACCCGACCGCTCTTTGGCCAATCGCCCTATTTGATCAATGCCTTTCTCGCCTACCAAAATGAGCAAGGCACAAACCTCCAAATCAACTACAACGTTCAAGGCCCGCGGCTCTACCTGGTACAGGTAGGTGCTATGCCGGACGTTTACGAACAGCCCTTCCACCAAATCGACCTCACTGCCCGACAACAGCTGGGTGCATTTACGCTGAGCTTCGGCATCAGCAACCTTCTCAACCAGGCCCGCATACTGGACATCGCCTTCAAAGACAAGGCCTACATCTTTAGCAGTACTCACCCGGGGCGAACCTTTTCTCTCGGACTGACTTACGAGATTCGATGAGCTGGATCTAGCACAAAACAGCTCAGACCAAGCTGCCTGCTACCTGTAAGCAGGCAGCTTGAGTTGTCCCCAAAGCAAAGCGGTTCAAAAAGAGGAACATACCATCGGTGGGGTTTCCGGCAAAACGCAAAACAACGAGGTTTTTGCAAGGCTTATGGCCGGAAATCCATTCCCAAATCATTTCGTCCTAAACGCTGTTGTGCCCTCAGCATCCCACACAGCTGACTTTACCTAAAAAAGAGTTTGAGCAGGAAGTAAACAACGCAAAAACTTTGTATCTTCGTTCTTTCAATGCTTGCCTCCAAGAGGCTTAGCCCTGCTGTGTGCAAGCAAAAGAGACAAAAGAACAAGGAAACGGCTATGCTCAATTCGCTTTTAAACGACGTCAAGCAGCAATACCGATACGGAGGCATGATCACGCGGCTGATCATCATTAACATAGCAGTTTTTGTATTGATAAACATCCTGGCGCTTTTGTTCACCCTATTTAGCGGATTTTCAGGTCCCCGAGGAGTGGAAAGCGTCATGCGATTTTTCTCCTTAGAACCCGGACTATGGCACCAACTCACACACCCCTGGGTTTTTATCACCAACATGTTTTTGCATATTGGTCTGTGGCATCTGCTTTTCAACATGCTCATGCTCTACTGGTTTGGGCGCATTGTGGAAAATCTCTTAGGAAGCAAACACGTCTTAGCCATCTACCTCTTAAGCGGTTTGGCTGGAGGACTTGTTTACCTCATTGTCGGCAGCTTTATCCCTGAGCTGCATAACACCTATGCCTATGGAGCTTCTGCCGCTGTCATGGGCGTCGTCGTTGCTGCCGCGACACTGACACCCGACAGTTTCATGCACTTACTTCTCATAGGCCCTGTACGCTTAAAATACATTGCCTCTGCTCTGATCCTGCTCGATTTGTTCAGTATAGGATGGATGACCAACACAGGAGGTCACTTTGCCCACATAGGAGGAGCTCTATTCGGCTATTCCTACATCCAAGAATTACGCAAGGGGAACGACTTTTCCAAGCTAATTGACAAACTGTACGACAATTCACTTATCCTCTTAGAGAAGTTTCTCAACTTCTTGTTGTCAGTTTTTGAAGACTCCGCTGAAAATTCAAAAACCTCCCATAGGGTCAAAGGGCAACATCAAAGAGATCTCTCTGAAGAAGAAGCTTATGAAGAGCAGTTAAACACCATCCTGGAAAAAATTAAAGAACACGGTTATGACAGCCTGAGCCGCGAAGAAAAGGAATTCTTATTCAATGCCAGCAAGAAAAAGTGAGCCTTCGGAGGGCTTGCGCAACCGCTTAAAAAACCTCTTTCGTTGGGCCAATGTCTTGTTGATTGTGCTCACCCTCTTGATCTATGCTGTTCCCTTTACACCTGCTTCCTTTTGGCCGCTCAGCCTCATTGCCCCTTTCTATCCTTTAGCTCTACTTCTCAATATACTCTTTGCGCTCTGGTGGATTCTCTGGAGAAAAAAATATGCCTGGCTCAGCCTGCTTTGTATCCTCCTCGGCTGGAATTATCTCCAAAGCTATTTTGGCTTTCACTTTCTAGCCCGCCCCTCTACAACTGATCTCCAAGTCATGACCTTCAACTTTCACGATCTCAAGGACTTGCCCTTCAGAAAGGGCCATGTAGGGCATGACCTAACGGGTTTGCTTAATTTCCTGGATGAAATAGGCAAACCACAAGTGCTTTGTCTGCAGGAAATACATCAAGGCCCTGCTGCTGAACTAGCCGAAGCCATAGGATATCAACATCTTCACTATCCTGAAAAAGGGACTGCCATCTTATCTGCCCTACCCTTTCAAGCCAGTGGTTACATTGCTTTTCCGCATTCCGGCAATTCAGCCCTTTGGGCAGACATTAAGTGGAAGGGGCAAACGCTGCGAATTTTCAACCTGCATCTCCAGTCTAACCGCATAAGTACCCAAACCGAAGAACTCTCCAACCAAAGAGAATTTGACGAAAAGGTCTTTCGACAAATCCGTTCCATCCTGCGCAATTACAAAAGAGCTGCTCAACAGCGCATACAACAAGTGGAAATTATCCGCGAAAAAATGGAAAAAACAGCCCAGCCCTACATCGTCTGCGGTGATTTTAACGACACACCTTTATCACACACCTACCACCAACTCAGTGAAGGATTGCTGGATGCCTTTCGGCAAAAAGGAGCCGGTCCGGGTACCACCTATGCACGCTTCCCACCTGCTCTGCGCATAGATTATATCCTCCACACCCCCGACCTGCAAGTCTCTGCCTGTAAAATCCATCGTCAAAAATTCTCCGACCATTACCCCGTTTCCGCTCATTTCAAATAAAATAAAGCAGCCCTCTGGCTCACCAAATGGGCAGATAGTCTAACTGCACACTTTCTCCGTAAAACAAGCGCGTTGCAGCTTCAAAAGAAGGAGTATAATCGGACACGTAAAAGCGATGGGGAGCACTGAGCTGCGCTGCCAAAAGGTTGTGCTGAATCAACTGTTTTTCCACCACACGGGCAACTACATCCGTAGAGTCCAACACTTTCACCCTTCCCTGGTAAAAAGCCTCAATTTGCGGGCGAATCAACGGATAATGCGTGCAGGCCAACAATAAACCATCAATGCCTTGAAGGCGGGGGTCATTCAAATAATTTTCTAAAATGGCCGTACTGATCTTCCCTTCCACAAAACCCTCCTCTATCATGGGAGCCAGCAAAGGCGTAGCCAAGGTGTGTAGAGGTAAATCAGGTCTCAGGCGATAAAGCTGTTGTTCATAGACTCCGCTGTTTACCGTGGCTTTGGTTGCAATGAGCCCCAATTTGCCGAAAGGCTCGGCAGCAGCAGCTTCCACCAAAGGATCTACGACATTGACAAACAAGGCTTGCTCTTTAAAAAACTCCAACAAAACTCCATAAGCCGCCGTAGAGGCAGAGTTGCAGGCGATGACAATCATCTTGCACTGCTGCTCCAGCAAATACTTGACAATCTTTAGAGCATAGTAACGAATGGCATCGGCAGACTTATCGCCATAGGGAAGATGAGCCGTATCCCCAAAATAAATGAGCTGCTCATGTGGGAGGCGTCGGGCAATGGCCCGGGCTACGGTCAAGCCTCCAATACCGGAATCGAAGATACCTATGGGCCTCATAAAAAAAGCAGCGCTTCGGGATAGCGCTGCTTTAATTTCGTTTTATATGCCGAGTTTGGCCTTGACCTTTTCGGTCAAATCCAGCGATTCATCAGCATAAAGAATGGCTCCGGTGCTGAGGTCAAAAATATAGGCGTAACCTTCGCTTTGCGCCACTTCCTGAATAGCCGCATTGATTTTTTCCAGGATGGGCTTGAGCAGAGTTTGCTCCTTTTCAGCCAACTTTTGTTGCATTTCCGCCTGATAGGCATAAATAGCCTGTTCTTTTTCCTGCAGCTCTTTGAGCAACTGCTCCTCTTCTACGGGAGAAAGGGTGCCCTGTTGTTTGCGCTGTATGGCATCTTGCTGCTTTTGCTGGTATTCGGAAACCATCTGCTCACCTTTTTTCTGGAGCTGGGCTTGAAAGCCTTCCAAGTTGGCTTGCATTTGCTTCACTTCAGGCATTTCAGCTAAAATAGCCGCCGAATTGATGTAACCAAGTTTTTTAGACTGAGCACTTCCCTGCTGAAAGGCCAGCAAAAAAAGGAGGGAAAACATTCCCGCTTTCAAAATAAACTTCATGATGTCGTTTTTCATTTAAAATTTGCGTGCAAAGATAGGCAAGATGTCTTACTTGCCTAGCTTTTTTAAAATCTCCTCAGTCACATCGTACTCCGAGTTGCTGAAGATGAGGCCTACGGTAGAGCCTTTGTCAAAGATAAAGTCATAACCACGTTCATTCGCATATTCTTCAATAGCCGCATAAACCCTATCCTGAATGGGCTGCACCAACTCCTTACGGCGCTGAAAAAGCTCGCCCTCCGGCCCGAATTTGGCCTTCTGGTATTCGCGCACCTGTCGCTCTTTTTCCATAATCTCATCTTCCCGCTGACGACGCTCATCATCGCTCAAAAGGACTTGTTCTGCCTGGTAGCGGTTGTACAAGCTTTTGATTTCATCGTACATCTTAGCCACTTCTTGCTGCCAATCAGCTGCGAGGCGGTCGAGCTCTTTTTGGGCATCCTGATATTCCTGAATGCTTTCCAAAATAGTCGTTATGTCCACAGTAGCTATGCGTTGAGCCTCTGCAGCTGAAGCAAACAACATGGCTAAAAAGGCAAGGAAAAAAACAAAAGGCCTGCCTGTTTTCCAAAAGTAAATCATGGTTTATTCGGTTTAACAGTGAATAAGGTTTCTTCGTCTAAAACTCAAAGGTTTACAGCTGTAAGTTATACCCACCGCAAAATGGTTTGGGTATATCAATCGCCAAAAGTATTGCTTTTGAACAAATTTTTTCGGCACACAACAAAAACGACATAAAAGGCTTTTGCGTTTAAAAGCGGTGCCCGCTTAACTAAGTTTTAACGCTACAGCCCGAATCAAAGAGACCTCCGAGTTACCCAAGTCTTTTTTTCTTCTATTTTTGCCCACACCAAATCTCTTCGTGTAATGAACCACGCCGCCAGGTATTACACCATTTGCCCGCAAGGGCTAAAGATAAAAGACGTACGAGATGTTCTTGCCCAAGGTCTGCTGCTCCGCTTAGGCGATGAAGCGGCAGAAAAAATACAAGGAAGCCGTCACTTCCTAGAACAAAAACTTTCCCAAACAGAACGCCCTATATACGGTATCAACACCGGCTTTGGCTCCCTTTGCGATTTGCGTATCTCCGACAGAGAAATGGAGCAATTGCAGCTCAACCTGGTGCGCTCTCACGCCTGTGGCATGGGAGAAGAAATCCCCTCCGACTTGGTACGCCTCATGTTGTTGCTCAAAATTCAAAGCTTGGCAGAAGGACACTCCGGTGTGCGTCTGCAACTGGTAGAACAACTCATCGCACTATTCAACCATGGGGCCCTGCCCGTAGTGTATGAACAAGGTTCTCTGGGTGCTTCAGGAGATCTGGCCCCCCTCGCTCACCTGAGTTTACCTCTCATCGGCGAAGGTGAAGTGCGGTATAAAGGCCGGCGCCGGCCCAGCGCGGAAGTGTTGTCGGAAATCGGTATCTCGCCCCTTAAACTGGCCAGCAAAGAAGGCCTGGCCCTGCTCAACGGTACCCAGTTTTCTACGGCTTATGCCCTTTGGTGCGTCATCAAAGGCGAAGAACTACTGGAATGGGCCAACTGCTGTGCCGCACTTTCTATGGATGCCTTCCGCTGTTTGTACAGCCCCCTGGAAGCACCTCTGCAGCGCATACGAAAACAAGAAGGACAGGCAGCCTGTGCCCAAAGCATACGCGAATATTTGCGCGAAAGCGAAATCGGCAAACAACCCAAAACTCAAGTGCAAGACCCCTATGCCTTCCGCTGCGTTCCGCAAGTTCATGGTGCTTCTTGGGGCGTCCTACAGCACCTCCGACAAATCGTACAAAATGAAATGCTGTCCGTAACGGACAACCCCAGCATTTTTCCGGAAGAAGACAAAATTCTCTCCGGAGGCAATTTCCACGCCCAACCCATTGCCTTGGCCTTGGATTACCTGGGCTTGGCCCTGGCCGAACTCGGCAGCATCTCCGAACGACGCCTCTTTCAACTCCTCAGCGGACAACGTGGACTGCCCCCTTTTCTCATCTCCAAACCCGGCCTCAATTCCGGTTTCATGATTGTCCAATACACGGCAGCTTCCATAGCCAGCCAAAACAAACAACTCTGCACCCCGGCTTCAGTTGATTCCATCGTCTCCAGCAACGGACAGGAAGACCACGTCAGCATGGCAGCCAATGCCGGCACCAAAACCCTGCGCATTCTCAACAACTTAAGACGCCTACTCTCCTTAGAACTGATGGCCGCTTCACAAGCCCTGTATTTTCGCCTTCCGGCAAATACGGGCAAGCGCCTACGCCCCCTGCTCAAAGCTTTCCAAAAACACATTCCTCCTCTCACCGAAGACCGCATCCTTGCCCAAGACATGCAACGAGCTGAACAGTTCCTGGCCAAAGAAAAACCTTAAAAAAGCGCCGCAGCAATACCAACTGCGACGCTCTAAAACTTACACCATGCTGAGGTGCTCTTCCAAAGAGCGTTTAGTAGCTTCCGCTACCAGGCGATAAAAGTGCTCAGGCTCATTGTCCTTCTGAACAGCCTCCAACGCACGGTAATAAGCCAATCGGGAGGTATCATCCCCCTTTAAAATGACAATGGGATAGCCGTGCTGCAGCAAAATAAAGTTCATCACCAACCGAGCTGTACGGCCATTGCCATCGACAAAAGGGTGAATGCTGACCAAACGCTCGTGCATTTCTGCCGCCTGGAGCACGGGATGCATGTGCACGGCAGTCTCCCGATACCATTTGAAGTAATCCTCCATCAGCTTGTCCAACAAATAGGGCTGGGGAGGCCGATGTGAACTACCCGTAATGCGTACCGGCACCTTGCGATAACAGCCCGCATGCTCCGGAGCAATGCTCTTCAAGATGATGGCGTGCAACTGTAAGACCAAACGCTTGTCTAAAGGCAAACGCTCTGCCACCACGGCATACAGCATGTCCACCGCTTCTGCATGATTAACCGCCTCCAGGTGTTCCCGCAAACTCTTACCTGCAATGGTCAAACCCTGGCTCACGACCAATTCTGTTTCCTGCAAAGTGAGGGTGTTCCCCTCAATGCGGTTGCTGTCATGCGTATAGGCAATCTTAAAGTACTCCCGCATCTTTTGCAAAACAAAAGTATCCAACGGCCGCTTAGCCTGCCACTGACGCTGCAAAGCTGTGATTTCATCCAAAAGCCGAGCTAAGCCTTTCGGCAAAAAGGAAGGAGCTTCTTCCTTAGCACGAACGAGGTACTCAATGCGCGACTCTGCAACCGTCAAAACTTCCAAAGCCCGCTCGTCATAGCCGACCAATTGCACCACTTTCTCTGCCAAACGCAAAGTCAAAACCTCTTCCACAGGAAAGTCATACAAATTTGCTAAAGCACGGGCTTGCTCCTCCGTGGGCAAACGCCGACCGTGCTCAATCCTGGAAAGCAGAGTCTTGTCTATCCCCAGACGTGCAGCAGCTTCCTGTAAGCTCAACCCCAAACGCTCGCGACCCGAACGCAGCCATACGTGCAATTGCTTTTTCATTTTGACTATTTTTGTCAAAAAATAATGACAAATATAGTAAAAAATAATGAACCACATTCACCTTCTCTAAAAAAAAAATCTTTTTCTATTTATCTTTGCTTTATACCGCACCCCACTGCCTGGCAAAGAATCTAAGCGATCTCTACTCTACTCCCCCCCAAGTGCCGCGCGGAAACCCCACAAAAAACACCAGCCCGCTGCTTTTGAAAACCTAAAAAAAGCAACCAACGAAAATCCACATGAAAAAGCTGCTTATCGGTACCTTGGCCGTCTTTTTGCTACCCTTCCAGGCAACAAACTCCTCAAATATTTCAGGCCCACCACTACCTCCTACTCCAAATCCTCCCTCCTGCAACTGCACCATTTCCAGAGGTAACTTCACCGCCCCTTTACCTTTTTTGTATTCCAATCAAACAGCTACAGCCTTCTACAGTTATGGAACTCCCGCAGGAGCATCCGCCAATACGGGAATAGAAGAACCCAATGCCATGCTGGTCATGCTGTATGAAGACTCCAATACCGGAAATACCAGCTTAATCACCATTTTGGACCAAGCCGGCGATTCAGATGGAGGAAATGTTAATTTGGAAATCAACTGCCTGCCCGATTCAGCTTACATCGCCGTATCAGATGACTTAAACGAGCTTACCGGTACACCTCCCACCATAACGGGCAATTTTAACTGGGCCCCTTGCTGCACTGATGGCGGTGTTGTCAGTGGTGTGGGCTGCGGCAATACCATCACCATCAATCCCACCATCAACGCAGGCATATCAAACTTTTACTTCGTTTATGGAAACGCAGCAACACCCACTTATGTCATTTTACCTGCCTCAAACTGTCCCATCGTCATCAATTGTGGTGGAAACAGCTGCTGCGAACAAGCTATCAATGCCACGGCTTCTCAACAAAACCCTTCTTGCCCCCAAAGCACAGATGGCTCCATAGATGTTACCCTACCCGATCAATGCGTTCCCACACCTTCCTTTCTCTGGTCCACAGGAGCAACAACGGAAGATTTGAATGGCCTCCCGCCCGGCAACTACGCTGTCACCATCACAGATGCATCTAATTGCACAGAAGTCCTCACTTTCAACCTCATACCTAATGCCAACACCCCCTCTCCCTCAATTTCAGGGCCACAAGGCATCTGTCCCGGACAAATCGCTCAGTTAACACTAGATCAATCCTACTCATCATATAACTGGTCAACAGGCCAAAACAACTCATCTATCTTAGTTAGCAGTCCGGGAACCTACAGTGTAACCGTTACCAACTCCGGAGGTTGTAGCGGAACAGCTTCCATTGAAATTGCTGCTTACCCACCTGCTATACCGTCAATCTCCGGCCCTATGGAAATTTGTGAAGGTGATACCGTTTTATTGGATGCAGGATCGGGCTTTTCCAACTACCTGTGGTCAACAGGTCAAAACGGACAAACTATTGAAGTTACAGAAGCAGGAGGTTATGTTGTTACTGTAACCAATGCTTCAGGCTGCCAAGGTTTTGATTTCACTATCCTAAATCCTCTCCCTACCGACACCACCTACCTCACCCTACAAACCTGCGACCCGCAGCAGACCGGAACCTTTACTCAAATTCTCTCCAATCAATCCGGTTGCGACAGCATTGTCAT